>Ga0310810_10002346_pt1 | contig 20364 bp, 13 predicted proteins | sample NCmetagenome_FD_207641 | JGI IMG/M metagenome (GOLD analysis project Ga0310810, IMG submission 207641) | Soil microbial communities from experimental microcosm in Duke University, North Carolina, United States - NC | ecosystem: Engineered > Artificial ecosystem > Soil microcosm > Unclassified ...
GCCCGACGCGTCCGCCTCGTACACGCGCACGCGCCCGCCGGGCAGCGGCACGCCGAACCCGTCGGCCTTCGCGTTCGTCATCTCGATCACGGTCATGACGCCGCGCGGGTCGCCGCCGCGATACACGTAGCGCGGCGTCACCTGGACGTCGCGCGGCTCGAGAAACGTGAAGCTCTGCGTCTCGCGATCGCGCAGCGTGGCCGGTCGGTCGAGCGTGTACAGGTGATAGTCAGCGAAGCTCTCCCCCGCGAAGCCCGCGTCCGCGGTCTTCTCCATCGCGGCCATCCCCGCACGCATGTTCATCATCACCGGGGACGGCGACGGCGTCGCGATCTGCGGGTCGCCGGCGACGAGGCGCAGCGTCGCGTCCTCGAAGCTGCGCCCCGACGTGTTCGTCAGCGTCACCGTCGTCGACCAGCGCGCCGCGCGTTCCCCGCGGCGCACGAGGACGTGTTCGGCGGCCCACGATAGCCCGTGCGTCAGGTACGCGAGCTCGGCGTCCGTGCGCCCGGCGCGCCCGCCTTCGACGACCGCCTCCAGCGTCGGGCGAAGCGACAACTGGGCCGGCGGGCGGGCCAGGCGCACGCTCTCGACGGCGGAGCGGGCCAACGTGGTCAGCGCGCCGTCGTCGCCGCGCACGACGAGCCATTCGCCGTCCGCGCCCACGAGCGTGCCCTCGGTGACGCGGTCGTTGCGACCGCCGACGCGCACGCGCTCGCCGCGCGCGCGATCGATCAGGGACATCCCGTCCGCGGTGTCGAAGCGGTACGCGAGCCGGGTGACCCGCGCGCCGCCGTCGAAGCCGAGCCGCACGGACGGGAAGTCGAGACTCTCGGGCACGTCGGCGAGCCGCAGCGTGTCGCGCGCCCCGGCCAGCGTCACGCTGCGCCGCTCGCGCACGAGCGCGAGGTCGTTGCGATAGATGGTGAGCGCCGGGCCCGCGGCACGGGCCGGCGCCACGCCGGGCGCGAGCGACGCGGTCGCGGCGAGCGCGAGCCCGAAGGCGGCCGCGCGTGCGGCGTGGGAAACGGGGACGGCGGGCATGGGGCGACTCCTGGTCTTGAGAGAGGGAAAGGCGAAGCGTCGAGAGACAGTACGCCGCTCCGCGCCGCTTCTTCCCCGCCACCCTAGCCGCAGGCCGGCCGGCGGCCAAGCGCGCTCAGCGCAGCGCGCCCTCCGGCGTGAGACGGTCGCGGAACGGCAGCGGCTCGAACGCCGCGGCGATCGCGGCCAGCGAGCGATCGAGCAGGGCGATCTTCTCGCGCAGCGGCCGGTCCATGCCCGGGTGCGGCGCGAGCCGCGCATCGACGCGGTCCTCAGTGAGTCCGAGCAGGTCCACGGCGTGCACCACGTACGACAGCGGCTCGCCGCGGCGCGCGAAGCCGTCGAGCATGCCGTGGAAGCGCGACTCGGAAAGCACGTAGCGCGCCGTGTGGTAGAACGGGAAGCGGATGCCGGGCGTCACGGAGACCGGGAACTCGACGAGCGGCCCGCGGCGATGGGGCGTGCGCCGCCACGTGAACGGCCACAGCTTCAAATTGAACACGGCGGCCGGGTCGGCGCTCTTGAGCGCGAGCAGCAGGCGCGCCGGCAGCAGGAACGGCGTCGGATATCCCGAGGCATCGTAGCGGTAGCCGGCCGCCGCCAGACGCTTCAGCGTGCGCCCGCTCATGTCGTAGTTCGGCGAGCGGAAGCCGATCATCGGCGTGCCGCACGCGGCTTCCAGCAGATCGCGCGACCCCACCAGTTCCTCGTGCATGCGCTCCTCGGGCAGGCTGGCCAGGGCCATCGGGTGGGTCAGCGAATGGCTGGCGATCTCGTGGCCCGCCTCGGCGGCGGCGCGCAGCAGCGGCGCGTGCGCGGCCGCGTCGCGCGCCACCACGAACAGCGTGGCGCGCACCTGGGCGCGCGCGAACGCCTCGAGCAGACGCGGCAGCCCGAGCGTGTAGGCGAGCGCGTCCGCGGGCAGGCCGCGATGGCCGTAGCCGATCAGGTGCAGATCGACGGGATCGACGTCGACGCTGACCGTCGCGACCGGCCGGCCCACGTCAGCGGACGCGGGCCGAGTCGGCGGCCGCGCCGGGCGGCGCGTCCTCGCGCGGCAGGTACAGGTACTGAGGCGCGCCGGTGTGGCCGTGGAACGAGCGCAGCGGATCGGTCTCGGCGCCCAGCGAGTCGGCCAGTCGATACCCGGGCGCGATCTCGGCCCACAACGGGCCGACCTGCTCGAGCGCTTCGTCGGCGAGGAGCGCCGGCCGGCCCGGGCCGCGGCGCAACGGCTCGAACATCTTCCGGTACACGTTCGGGTCGCGGCGCAGCATGCGATTGCCGGGCGCGCGTTCCAGGTCGCCGATGGCGATGACCTGGAGCGACGGGGCCTTGCCGGCCAGCGTCGCGTAGAAGCCGTGCTCGATGACGATGACCGGCCCCGGCAGCGCGCGCAGTCGCGCGATGAACGCGGCGCGGGCTTCGCGCGCGTGCGGGTGCGGCTGCTCGGCGTGGATGCCGTAGATGAGCGGCACGAACTGGAGCACGAGCAGCGCCGCGACCAGCGCCTCGGCGCGCGGCCGATCCTGCGAACCCTCGGGCGCGAGCGCGTGCAGCAGGCGAGCCAGCGACAGCGGCCCGAAGATCGAGAACGCGACCATGCTCGGCATGAACACGTGGCGCCACGCGCTCGGGTCGAACGTCGCGAGCAGCCCGGTGCCGAGCGCACCGAGCGCGGCCCACGCCCACACGCCGGAGCGGCCCCTCCACGGCGCTTCGGGCAGCGCCAGGGACAGCACGCTGGGCACCGTCAGCGGCCCGAGCATGCCCACGAGGCCGGTGCCGACGTAGTGCTCGATGCGCAGCTTGCTGAACTGCGACCAGTGCGCGGGCACGTCCCACGTGTAGAAGCTGAACCAGGGCCCCAGCCACAGCGACAGCAGGCCGTAGCCGCCGAAGCAGCCGGCGAACAGCGTGAGCGTGAACGGCGCGAGGCGGCGCCGATCGTTCCACACCACGTGGCCGAGCGCCGCGAGCCCGAACCACACCGCATGCTGTTTCGTGAAGAACGCGACCGTGAGCAGGAGCGCCGCGAGCACCGCGCCCCGCGCGCTCTCCGTGGTGCGCAACGTCACGAGTCCGCCGAACGCGAGCGCGAGCATCATCGAGTCCGGGCGCGATGCGTCGTAGTGCCCGCCGCCGGCCGCGCCGTAGCCCATGAGGTACAGCCCGACCGCGGCCGCGGTGAACGTCCAGCTGCGCGTCTCGCGCCGGACCACGACGCCGATCAGCGTGACGAGCGCGAGCGTGCCGACGAACGACACGAAGCGCGGCTCCCAGAACTCGGGACCGAACGCGCGCGCCAGCAGCGACGCGACGGTCGTGAACAGCGGCATGTAGGCGAGCGCGACGAAGTCGAGCGACGGCGCCACGTAGATGGGCCGGCCGTGCATCAGGCGCACGACGTGGTCCATCATCACGCCCTCGATGTAGTCCATCTCCGCCGGGTAGTGCAGGTGCCGCCAGGCCAGCAGCAGGAAGATCCCGCTGGCCGCCGCCGAGCACGCCAGCAGGACGGCGCGGAACGCCGTGCGGATCACGGGCGGCCCGCGCCCGGCGCCGACGCCGGGAGCGCGTACACGTGGACGGTGCCGATCGTCCGGCCGTCGTGGCGCACCGGGTCGGTCGCGACTTCGAGCGGCGCGAGGAACGCAGGCGGCTGCACGGCCGGGTGCTCGGGGTCGGTGAGCACGACGACCCAGCGCGCGCCGTACGTCTCGAGACTGTCGAGGCGCTCGGGCGTGATCTGGTGCGCGCGCATCGGCCAGCCTTCGCGCCCGGCGCGGAACAGCAGGCGCGGATCGGTTGGCGGCAGCGTGTTGAAGTCCGCGGCGACGACCAGCTGCCCGGCGGGCACGCGCGCCGCGATCACCGGCCCGGCCTCCTCACGCAGCCAGTCGATTCGGTCGTAGCCCAACCGGGGCGGCAGCCAGGCCGCCACCAGCAGGAACGCCGCGAACGCGACGCCGGTCGCGGGCACGCCGGCGACGCGCGGCAGCCGGTCCCACAGCGCGTCGGCGCCGAGTCCGATGAGCAGCGCGGTCGGAGCGATGAACGGCGTCTGATAGTAGTTGTGCCACGCGCTGAGCCGGAAGAACACGAGCACGAACACGACGCAACCCGTGAACCAGGCCAGCGCGAACACGCGCGCCTCGGGCCCGCGCCCGGCGTCGGCGCCGGTCGCCGGCGGTCGCGCGCCGCTCGACGGCGAGACGAGCGCGAACACGACGCCGATCGGCGTTCCGACTTCGAAGATCAGGCGCTTCGCGATCTTGATCCAGTTGCGCACGTCTTCGCGCTCGGCCAGCGTGCCCATGTAGCGCCACAGCGGGTTCACTTCCTTGTAGAAGTCGGGCAGGAAGTACCAGTTCGGCACCGTCGCGTTCACCGCGTCCACGTAGTCGCGCCACACCAGGAACACCGCGGCTGGAATCCCGAACGCGATCGCCAGCCGCACGACGTTGCCCCACGACGGGCGCGCCAGCAGCAGGACGAGCACGGCGAAGCCGGTCGTCGCCAGGTACGGGGCCTTGACGAGGGCGGCGAGCACGCCGCACGCCGCCGCGGCGAACGCGGCCCACGTGCGCCGGTCGAGGCACGCGACCGTCGCGTAGTACAACGTGCCGCTCACGAACGCGAGCACGCTGAACTCGATGTGCGGCACGCGCGAGAAATACTGGCCGAGCGGCAGCGCGAGATACGCCAGCGTCGTCAGCCGCGCCACGCGCCGGCCGGCGAGCCGCGACGCGAGCGCGAAGATCCACGCCGCGCTGAGCGTGAACAGCGCGAGCTGCACGAGCCGATCCCACAGCGGACTCGGCCCGAATGCGCGGTACAGCAGCGAAGCCGCCGCCTCGCTCAGGGGGAAGTTCAGCAGGATCGTGCGGTGCGCGCCGAGCCAGCACACCGCGGGGTGCAGCACGTCGAGGCCGCGACGGTAGAAGTCCAGCGACGTGTGCACCGTGTCGCACTGCCGCCAGGCGTGCGGATCGACGAGGATGGGACCGAACAGATGCGGCACGCGCAGCGCGAGCAGCGCCAGCGCGGCGAGCCACCACGGCACAGAGGTGCGCGACCCTCGCGGGCGCGCCGGGGAATCGATCGCCAACGCAGCTCCCGGACGAGTGGTGGACGGCGGTCCGGCCACGGTCAGTCCATTCCCCGCGGCCGCGTCGTCTCTGGGCGAAAATAGGGGCCGCGGTGAAGACCGGTCAAGGCGCGCCCGTGCCGGCGCCGGACCACACGCTCGCCTTACGGTACGTCCAGGTCGGTCCCTGCGCCTGGGCGTCGAGCCGGGCCGCCGCCTCCGCGCCGTTCCGGTAGTACGGGAAGTGCACGATGCGCACGCCCCACCAGCGCGCGCCCGAGGCGCGCAGCCGCGCCACCACGTCGTCGCCGACGCGCAGCGAATCGGGCACCGACAGGATGCCGTCGCTCACGTGGTAGGCCGGCGCGTCGGCGGGAATGAGCAGCCGGTACGGCCCGAGGCGCGGCCGATGATATTCGAGGAACAGGATCGAATGCGTCTCGCAGCACAGGATCGGCTCGCCGGGCCGGGCGTGCGCGTCGAGATACCGCGCGGCTTGCGTCATGTCGACGCCCTCGTCGAGCGGACCGCGCGTCGACCAGTTGCGAAGCCCCAGGGCCACGAACGCGAGCGCCACGACGAGGCCGAGCGCCCGCGGACGCAGCGCGGCGATCCCTCCGCCGACCGCGACCGCGGCGAACGGGATCGCGTAGAGCAGTTGCCGTTCGAAGAAGATGCGCAGTCCCACTTGCGACAGCACGTACACGATGGCCGCCGGGAGCGCGACGACCATGAGCAGCAGCAGCGCGCCCGGGCGCGTGTCGCGGCGGAACAGCGGCACGAGCGCGAGCACGAGGGCGAGCGGCGCGAGCAGGCGCGGCACGTCCGCGACCTTGAGGAACGCCGACACGACGTCGTGGAGCGGCAGCAGCGGAAGCTTGCGGATGAACTCGGGGTCGCGCGTGAGCTGCCCGACCAGGATCGGGATCTGCGGCCCGAACAGCGCGAGCGCGGCCGCGAACAGCAGCAGCCAGCCTCCCGCGCGCCGCGGCGCCCGCGCCACGCCCCACACCGCCAGCACGAGCAGGATGAAGATCGCGAAGTAGTACGTGTACAGCGCACCGGCCGCGGCTACCGCGAACGCCGCGCCGTTCGCCAGCGTCGGCCTGTCCCACCAGCACACGGCGCGCCACACGGCGACCGGCAGCAGCAGCCACAGCAGCACTTCGACGTCGGCGTACTGCGAGAAGTAGATGTGCGTCGAGTGCGCGGCCAGCAGCAGTGCCGCGAAGATCCCGGCCCACCTGCCGAACAGCCGGCGACCGAGCGCGTACACGGCGACCACCGAGAGCAGGCCGAGCACGATGCTCAGGCTCTTCAGCCACAGCTCCTGCTCGCCGCCGACGCCGCGCCAGGCGCCGAGCAGCAGGTGGTAGAGCGGCTGGTCGACGTCGTGGGCCAGCGTGCTCAGGGTGTGCGCGAAGCCGCCGCGCACGACGAGCAGGATGTAGATCTCTTCGAAGGAAAGCGCGTTGCGCCGGGCCTCGAGGAAACGAGGCACCGCGGCCAGCGCGAGGATCGCGACCCACCACCAGCCGGAGACGCGTTGTTCCGGGGTTCCTTCCCCGGGAGCGCGCACGGAACTCGACAAGCGTCCTCCCTGTCGTGTTGAAAGTCTGCCTCGGCATGTTACGCCTCGGCCGCGACACGGCGATGGTTTATTTTCGCGGCGCCGTCACGAGACTCGACGTCCTTCCGCCCCGGAGGTTCCCTGCATTCCACGGCCGCCGCCTCGACGACCCGCCCCGCGATGACGCCGTGGGCGGTGCTCGCGCTGATCCTCGCCGTCGCGCTCGGCCTGCGGCTGTGGCTGGCCCACTCCACGCATCTGTGGTTCGACGAGCTGTACACGCTGTGGATCGCCCGGCTGCCGTTCGCCGACCTCCTGCGCGCCGTGGCCGGCGACATCCACCCGCCGCTGCATTACGCCCTGGAATGGGCGTGGCGCCGTCTGGGCGGCGACGGCGACTTGTGGATCAAGTCGCTGTCGATCGTGACCGGGCTCGCGAACGTCGCGCTGATGGTCGTGCTCGGCCGCGACCTGTTCGGGCGGCGCGAGGGCGTGCTGGCCGCCGCGCTGCTCGCCGTGCACCCGGCCCACGTCGCGTTCTCGCAGGAAGCGCGCTCGTACGCGCTGCTGTTCCTGGCGCTCACGTTCGCGACGTGGCGGGGCTGGCGCTGGCTCGGGGGCGGCCGCCGAGCGGACGGCGTGGCGTACGCGGTGGCCGCGGCGGTCGCGCTGTACACGCACTACCTGGCGGCGCCCGTGCTCGCGTTCGTGGCCCTGGCCGGGGTCGTCGCGCTCCGCCGCGCGCCCGGGCGGCTCATGGCCTGGATCGGCTGGCACGCGCTCGCCGCACTGCTGTTCGCGCCGCAGGTGCCGACCGTGCTGCTCCAATTGCAGCGCCTGAACGGCGACCACTGGGTGAAGCCGCCGACGCTCGGCGCGCTGTTCAACGTGGTCCGCCTATTGTCGCTCGGGCCCAAATACCTCGTGCCGCCGCTCGCGCTCGCCGCACTCCTGCCGCTGCTGCGCGCGCGCCAGCGCCCAGCCGCGGCGTTCCTGTGGATGACGTCGCTCGTGCCCATGCTCGTGCTGTGGGGGCTGGCGATGCGCGGCGCCGGCGTGTTCGTCGAGCGCTACATGTTCTTCACGCTGCCCGCGTGGTGCGTGCTGATCGCGGCCGGAATCGTCGGCCTCTCCCCGCTGCCGCTGCGCGCCGGCGCGGCGCTCGTCGTGCTGGCGTCCGCGCTGCGCGCGCTCGTCTTGCGCGAGCCGCAGGTCGAGGCGCGTCACCTGACGGAGGTCGAGCGCTGGCTGTCGCCGCGCGTCGCGGCCGGGGACGTCGTGGTCCACGCCGACGCGCACAGTCTGGTGTTCGCGCGGCACTACGCGCTCGACGCCGGCCGGCACGTGCTGCTTCTCGCCACGCCGCGCCTGCCCTACTACGAGGGCGATCTCATCATTCCGCGGGAATGGCGCGTGGACACGGCGTTCGTCGATTCCCTGGCCCGCGGCGGGACGCGCTGGTGGGCGGTGTCGTATCGCGCTGGATACGCGGGGGCCGACGTGGCCGCGGCGCGCCTGGCGCGGGCCGCGCGCGACACGACCCTCGCGCTGCCGCGGGCGACGGTGTGGCGCGGCGGCGCGCCCGACACGGCGCCGCGCCCGGGCTCGTCGCGTTGATCGACACCGCACGTTTGCCGGGGGCCCGCGACGTCCGCATAATGCGTGCGCCGCCCCGGAGGTCGTCCGACGCGCCGGCGAGGATCGCTTTCGACCCACGCTCATGGGACGCGGACGACTTGCCGATAACCACGACCGACGTCCCATCGGAAAGCCTGCGGCGTCGGCTCGCATCCTCGACCGCCGATCCCCATTCCACCCCAGCCGTCCGGGAGTCTGCATGCAGCGTCGCGCAGCCGTGATCGGCGGTGGGATTTCCGGCCTCGCCTCAGCGTTCCGCCTCGCCGCGCTCGGGCACCACGTGACGCTGCTCGAGAGCGAGCAGTTCCTCGGCGGGCTGGGCACGACGTTCCCGTATCGCGACGGGCACCTCGAGCGTTTCTACCACTGCATTCTTCCCGACGACGACGCGCTCCTCGCGCTGATCCGCGACCTGGGGCTGGACGCCGAGCTGCTGTGGCGCGGCACGGACATGGGCTTCATGTACCGGGGCGAAGTGTTCCCGATGAACACGGCCATGGACCTGTTGCGCTTCCGGCCCCTGTCGATCGTCGATCGGCTGCGCATGGGCCTGATGGGGATTCGCGCGCGCACGCACGGCATGAGTCCGCACCTCGACAACGTCGCGGTCGCCGACTGGATCCGCGGCATGGTCGGACCGAAGGCGTTCGACATCTTGTGGCGCCCGCTGCTCGAAGCCAAGATCGGCGACGGCTACGGCGGCATCCCCGCCCTGTGGCTGTCGAGCCGCATGAGCCGCGAGAAGAACACGAAGCGCGAAGTGAAGGGCTGCCTGAAGCGCGGCTACCGCTCGCTCATCGACGCGTTCGAGCGGGCGCTGCGCGCCAAGGGCGAGGTCCGGCTCGGCGTCTCGGTCGAGAGCATCGAGCGCGACGGCGAGGGCATGGCGCTGCGCTACGCGGACGGCACGCGCGAGTCGTTCGACATGGTCGTGTCGACGTCGCCGCTCATCCGCTTCCAGCAGATGACGCGCGGGCTGGCGCTTCCTCCCGCGCTCGCCGACCTCCAGCTGGACTACCAGGGCGTCGTCAGCGGCGTGTTCCTGATGCAGAAACCCCTGTCGCGCTACTACTGGATGCCGATCGTCGACAGCGGCGCGATGTGCCAGGGCGTGATCGAGATGTCGAACCTGGTGCCGCTCGACCGCTCGCAGGGGCTGTACGTGACGTACCTGGTGAACTACACGCATCGCAACAGCGACCTGTTCCAGCGCGGCGACGCGGAGTTGCTCGCGGGCTACCGGGCCGATCTCGAGCGCCTGTTCCCCGATGCCGGACGCACGGTCGTCGACCAGTTCCTGTTCCGCGCGCCGTTCGTCGAGCCGATCTGGACGCTGGGCTACAACCAGAAGTGTCCGCCGTATTCCGTGATCCCGGGCCGCCTGTACCTGGCGTGCACGGCCCAGGTCTACCCGCGCGTCAACTCGTGGAACTCGTGTTGCGACGTCGTCGAGCACATGGTGGCGAAGATCGCGGCCGAGACCCAGGCGCCGGCCGGCGGAGCCGCGGCGTGAAGCCGACGCTGGCGATCGTCGTCGGCACGCGGCCCGAGATCATCAAGATGGCGCCGGTGGTGCGCGCCTGCCAGAAACTCGGCGTGCCGTTCCAGCTGCTGCACACCGGACAGCACTATTCGTTCGAGATGGACGGCGTGTTCTTCGAGCAGCTCGGCCTGCCGCGCCCGCACCACAACCTCGAGGTGGGCTCGGGATCGCAGGCGTATCAGATCGGCGCCATCGTCACGGGCATGGAGCCCCTGCTCACGCGCGAGCGCCCGGACTGGGTGCTGGTGCAGGGCGACACGAACACCGTGCTCGCGGCCGGTCTCACCGCGCACAAGCTCGGCATCCGCGTGGGCCACGTCGAGGCGGGCCTGCGCTCCTACGACCGGCGCATGCCCGAGGAGATCAACCGCATCCTGACCGACCATCTGTCGGACCTGCTGTTCGCGCCGACGGAACACGCGCGCACGATCCTGAAGGGCGAGGGCGTGGGCGACGAGCGCATCCGCGTCACCGGCAACACGGTCGTGGACGAACTCCTGCTGCAGCGCGAGCGCGCGCCGAAGAACGGCCTGCTCGAGCGCTTCGGGGTCGAGGCCGGACGCTACGCGCTCGTCACCGTGCACCGCGCCGAGAACGTGGAGGACGAGACGCGGCTGCGCGGCATCTTCACCGGGCTCGCCGACGTCGCGAAGGCGCTCGACTTCCGCGTGCTCGCCGCGCTGCACCCGCGCACGTCCAAGAAGCTCGAGGCGCTCGGCGTGCACGTCGACGGCGCGGTGCGCCTGCTGCCGCCGCTCGGCTATCTCGAGTTCCTGGGACTGCACGTCGACGCGGGACTGATGGTGACGGACTCGGGCGGGCTCCAGGAAGAGGCGTGCTGCCTGCGCGTCCCGTGCGTCACGCTGCGCGACAACACCGAGCGGCCCGAGTCGGTCGAGGTCGGCGCGAACGTGCTGGCCGGCGCCGAGCCGGCGAACATCGTGCGCTGCGCCGAAGCCATGCGCGCCCGCCCCCGCGACTGGGCGAACCCGTTCGGCGACGGCCGGAGCGGCGAGCGCATCGTCGAGATCCTGGCCGGCTAGCGCTTTCGCGCGCGGCGCCGCACGGCGCCCGCGGACGATGCCGCGCGCCCGTTCCATTCGTGCGCGGCCAGCACCACGCGCCCGCGCGCGTCGAACGCCACGCCTTCCCGCTCGAGTCGCAGGCGCTGGGTGAGCGCGCTGTCGGGGCTCACCCGCGCCACGCTGAGGCGGCCGCCGGCCGCGACCACGCGATGCCAGGGCAGCGGCGAACCGGCGGGCAGCGCGTACAGCGCGTAGCCGGCGACGCGCGGCGCGCGTGGCAATCCGGCCAGCGCGGCGACTCGTCCGTACGTGGCGACGCGGCCGCGCGGGATGCGGCGCACCACGGCGTAGATGCGCGCGTACGCGGTCGGCGGCGCCGCCGCACCGGGCCGCGCCACGCTCAGGCGCCGAGCAGCGCGGCCTGGGCGCGCTTCAGCTTCTCGAGCGTCTCCTCGAGCTGCGCGAGGCGCGTGCGCTCCTTCTCGACGATCTCGGGGCGGGCCTTGTTCAGGAAATCGACGTTGCGCAGCTTCTTGCGCGCCCCTTCGAGATCGCCGAGCAGCTTGTCCGCCTCCTTCGCGAGCCGTGCGCGCTCCTCGTCGAGATCGATGAGCCCCTCGAGGGGCAGGAACACCTCGGCGCGCCCGACCACGGCGGACGCCGCGACGGCGGGTCGCGATCCGTCGCGGGCCAGCGTCAGCACGTCGATGCGCGCGAGCGGCACGATCTGCGACGCGAGCCGCTCGACCGCGTCCAGCGTCTCGGCCGGACCGCGCACCGAGACCGGCACGCGCTTGCCCGGGGGAATGTTGTTCTCGGCGCGCAGATTGCGCACGGCGATCACGAGTTCCTGCACGAAGCCGATCTCGCGCTCGGCCGCGGCGTCGACCCACGCCTTCCTGGAGCGCGGCCACGCCGCCGTGGCCAGCAGTTCGCCGTCGTGCGGCAGCGCCTGCCACAGTTCCTCGCTCACGAACGGCATGAACGGATGCAGCAGGCGCAGGATGCCGTCGAGCACCTTCCACGCCACCCAGCGCGCCGTGCGCCGGTCGTCGCGCGCGGCGTCATCGGCGATCGCGTCGTCCTCGGGCCAGCGCGACTTCGCGAACTCGAGGTACCAGTCGCAGTACTCGTTCCACGCGAAGTGGTACAGGGCGTTCGCGGCCTCGTTGAGGCGATACGTCTTCAGGTTGCGCGTGATGTCCTTCACCGCGTTCGCGTAGCGCGACAGGATCCAGCGGTCGGCCAGCGTCAGCGTCAGCGCGCTCTCCTTGACCTTGCCCAGGTCCTCGTCCCCGAGCCGCATCTGCACGAGCTTGGCCGCATTCCACATCTTGTTCGCGAAGAACTTGCCGGTCTCGAGACGCTTCTCGTCGAACAGCAGGTCCTGCCCGGCCGGCGTCAGGTACACCATCGTGAAGCGCACGGCGTCGGCTCCGTAGCGCTCCATCATTTCGAGCGGATCGGGCGAGTTGCCGAGCGACTTGCTCATCTTGCGGCCCTGCGCGTCGCGCACGATGCTCGTGAACATCACGTGCGGGAACGGCGCCTCGCCCATGAATTCGCAGCCGGCCATGATCATGCGCGCGACCCAGAAGAAGATGATGTCGCTGCCCGTGACCATCAGGCTGTTCGGGTAGTAGCGCTCGACGTCGCTCGTCTTCTCGGGCCAGCCGAGCGTCGCGAACGGCCACAACCACGAGCTGAACCACGTGTCGAGCACGTCCTCGTCCTGCCGCCAGCCGTCGCCCTCGGGCGCGGTGAGCGAGACGACCATTTCCTCGCCGCGGTACCACACCGGGATGCGATGCCCCCACCAAAGCTGGCGCGAGATGCACCAGTCGCGGATGTTCTCCATCCAGTTCAGGTACACCTTCTTCCAGCGCGACGGGAAGAACTTGACCTTGCCCTTCTTCGCGGCCTCGATGCCGGCCGCGGCCAGCGGCGCCATCTTCACGAACCACTGCAGCGACAGGTACGGCTCGATCACCGTGCCGCAGCGCGAGCAGTGCCCGACGCTGTGCGTGTGCGGCTCGACCTTCTCGAGGTAACCGGCGTCCTCGAGCGCGGCCACGATGCGCTTGCGCGCCTCGAAACGATCCAGCCCGCGGAAGTCGCCGGCCGCGTCGTTCATGACCCCGCCCTCGTCCATGATCACGATCTGCGGCAGGTCGTGGCGCAGCCCGGTCTGGAAGTCGTTCGCGTCGTGGGCGGGCGTGATCTTGACGGCGCCGGTGCCGAACTTGGGATCGACCATGATGTCGGCCACGATCGGAATCTCGCGCCGCGCCAGCGGCACGACGGCCGTGCGCCCGATCAGCTTCGTGTAGCGCGTGTCCTTGGGGCTCACCGCGATCGCGGTGTCGCCGAGCATGGTCTCGGGGCGGGTCGTGGCCACGGTCACGGAGCGGTCCGAATCCTTGATCGGGTAGCGCACGTACCACAGGTGCCCTTGCGTCTCGACGCGATCCACTTCCTCGTCGGACAGCGCCGTGCGGCAGCGCGGGCACCAGTTCACGATGTAGCGACCGCGATAGATCAGGCCCTTGTCGTAGAGGGTCTTGAACACGCCGAGCACGGCCTCGGAATACGCCGGATCGAGCGTGAAGCGCTCGCGGCTCCAGTCGGGCGAGATGCCGACGCGCCGCTCCTGGCGGAAGATCAGCCCGCCGTACTGCTCCTTCCACGCCCACACTTCCTTCACGAACGCGTCGCGGCCGATCTGATGGCGCGCGCGCCCTTCGGCGCGCAGCTTCTTCTCGACCACGTTGTGCGTGGCGATCCCGGCGTGGTCCATGCCCGGCAGGTACAGCGTCTCGCGACCGTCCATGCGCTGCCAGCGCACGATGCAGTCGCGCACCGATTCGCCGAGCAGGTGCCCCATCGTCAGCGAGCCGGTCACGTTCGGCGGCGGCATCGTGATCACGAACGGGCGCGTCGTCGCCTTGCCGGACGGAGCCGGCGCGTCCGAGCCGCCCGGCTTGAACACGCCGCGCTCCTCCCACACGGCGTACCACCGGGCTTCGACGCGGGCCGGATCGTAGGGCTGCTGCAGCGCCTCGGGATTGCCGGGCCGCATGGCGGAGACTCCTGCCTTGGGGGCGTTCGAGGGTTGCCGGACTCGGGGCGAGTCCGATGAAAAACGAGCGCGGGAGACTAGCACACGGCGGAATGGCGCCCCAAACACGGCCCGCGGCGCGGCGCGCGCGGGGGCGGCGCGGCGGGCGGCTGGCGGCCGCCGGGAACGCGCTGCTAGCATGCGCGGCCATGCTCGACTCCCGCACGCGCCGCCCGCTGCTCACGCTCGCCGCGGCCGCGGCCCTCGCCGGCGCGATTCCGCCGGCCGCCCACGCCGCGCCCGACCAGTACCTGCCGGTTGGCGATCCCCTCTATGACGAACTGCGTGTGCTCGATCTGTTCGCCGACCGCGCGCCGCGCATCGCGACTCCGCACCCGGGCATCCGCCCGCTGCGCGCCCGCGAGCTGATGGGCGGAGGCGCGGCCGACTCGGGGCTGGCCGGCGCCGTCCTCGTGTCGCGCGCCCGGCTCGAGCGCGCGCTGGGACGCGACGCCGCCGAGGGCTGGACGCCGGACGCCGCGCACCCGGCGACCCCGCGCCTCTACCGCTCGGCGCCGTCCGGCGAACTCGAAGTCTCGGCCGCGCTCGAGGGCACACTGGACGCCGACCGCGACACCGTGCTGGCCGCGTCCGGCTCGGGCGCGCACGCGCGGGTCGGAGCCACGCTGGGCGCCTGGTTCGCGTTCTCGGACCTCGTCGTCGGGCGTTTCGACGGCGCGCGCGCGTTCGCCGACCCGATCGTGGCCAACACCGACGTGACGGCGCTCACCGAGGACAGCTACCTGGGCTACGCGTCGCCCGCCGGCACCTGGAGCGCGCGCCTCGGCCGCTCGCGCTGGCAGTGGGGGCCCGGCCGCGAGGGCACGCTCGTGCTGTCGGGCAGCTCCGCGCCGCTCACCGGTTTCGAGATGCGCGCGCACCTGGCGAGCGTGCACGCCGACCTGATCGCGCTGAACGCGACGCTCGACGCCACGGCCGGCGAGCAGCTCGCGGCCCATCGCATCGAGTGGTCGGGGGACGGCACGCTGCGGCTGGGGGTCACCGAGGCGGCGCGCTACCACGCCGCGGGCTGGTCGCCCCTCTACGCCGTCGGACTCGTCCCCTACGTGCTCGTGCAGCGCCTCGAAGTCGAGGACGCGCCCGACTCCGCGGGTGCGCTGCGCAACAACGTGCTGGTGAGCGGCGACGTCTCGTGGCGGCCGGCGGAGGGCACGCGGCTCTATGGCGAGCTGGCCGTCGACGATCTGCACGCCAAGACCTCGGACAATCCCGACAAGCTGGCGTGGCAGATCGGCTGGGACGGCGCCGGCATGATCGGCGCGCAGCGCCTGACCTGGAACGGCGAGCTGACGCGCGTGTGGCGCTACGTGTACACGTCGTTCTTCGGCCGGGCGTACGAGGCCGATGGGCGTCCGATCGGCTTCCCGACCGGTCCCGACAGCCGGCGCGTCAGCGTGCGCGTGGCGTGGGATCCCTCGGTCGACTGGCAGCTGATCGCGCGCGCCGCCGAGACCGATCGCGGCGAAGGATCGCTCGAGACCCCGTTCGTGCCCGGTTCGCCCAAGGTGTCGACGTCCACGTTCCAGGGCGTGGTCGAGCATGCGCGGGCCGCGGATCTGGGTCTGCGCTTCTGGCCGGCGGGCGGCGTCGACGTCACGTTGCGCGGCGGCTTCGAGCGGATCGAGAACCTCGGCCACGTCGCGGGCGTGACCCACAGCACCCCTCGCGCGTCTCTGGAGGTCCGCCTGGTGCGATGAAGCGCCTCTCCCGTTCCACGTTCCTGCCCCCCGAAGGAGCCGAGCCCATGCCCCCTCGTCCGCTCGTGCGCTCGACGAGCGCCGCCCTCACCCTCGCGTTCACCCTGTCGCTCGGCGTGGCCCTCACGCACACCGCCCTCCCCGCTCGCGCCGCGGCCGCGCAGGCCGCCCCCGCCGCGCGCTCCGCGCGCGCCGCAAGCGCCACACACGCGGGCGTCGCGCGCGCGGCGTCCGGCCCGGCGGCGGCGCTCGATCCCGCGAACTTCGACACGACCTGCGCGCCGTGCCGCGACTTCTTCCAGTACGCGAACGGCGGCTGGTTGAAGCACACGACGATTCCGCCGACGTATTCGACGTGGGGCAGCTTCCAGGAGCTGACCGAACGCAACCGCGAGACGCTGCACCTGATCCTCGAGGACATCGCGCGCGTGCGGCCGGCAGCCACGGACAGCAACGGCGGGCGGCTGGCCGACTACTGGAGCGCGTGCATGGACTCGGCCGCGGCCGAGGCCGCCGGCGTCACGCCGATTCAGCCGCTGCTCGCGGCCGTGGACGGCATGCACGCGTCGGACCTCGCGAAGGAAGTCGCGTGGCTGCACGCGCACGGTGTGCCGGCGCTGTTCGAGTTCCGCATCGGGCAGGACCCCAAGCGCAGCGATCTCGTGATCGTGAACGTCGGCCAGGGCGGACTGGGCTTGCCGGACCGTGACTACTACACGCGGCGCGACTCCGCCGCCAGCGCGACCCGCGAACGCTACGATGCGCACATCGCGCGCTCGTTCGAGCTGCTCGGGCGCCCGTCCACGTCGGCTCACGCCGAAGCCCAGCACGTGATGGCGCTCGAGTCGAACCTGGCTGGGGCGTCGATGACGATCGTCCAGCGCCGCGATCCGAACGCCATCTATCACAAGATGCCGGTCGATTCGCTGCGCGCGTTGTGCCCGGCGTTCGACTGGCGCGCCTATTTCGCGGCGCGTGGTCTCGGCGCAGTCGATTCCGTCAACGTCACGCAGCCCGAATTCTTCCGCGCGTTGAACGGGTGGATCGGCACGGCGCCGATCGAGGACTGGCAGGCCTACTTGCGCTGGAGGGTCGTGGACGACGCCGAGCCGCTCCTCACCCAGGCGTTCGCGGAGGAGGCCTTCCACTTCGCCCAGGCCCTGACAGGCGTTCCCGCCATGCCGCCGCGCTGGAAGCGCTGCCTGACGTGGACCGATCAGGACCTGGGCGACGCGCTCGGCGCGCGCTTCGTGGCGAAGCGCTTCCCGCCGGCGGCGCGCGCCCGCGCGCTCGCCATGGTGCACAACCTCGAGGCCGCGCTCGGCGACCGCATCACGCAGCTCGAGTGGATGGGCCCCGAGACGCGGCGCCGCGCGCTCGACAAGCTGCACGCGTTCGAGGAAAAGATCGGCGTCGCCGATCACCCGAAGGACTACGCCGGCGTCCGCGTGTCGGCGCACGCCCTGTACGCGAACCGCCTCGAATCGCGCGCCTACGACGCACGACGTGCCGTGGCGCGATTCGGGCGGCCGGTGGACCGCGGCGAATGGACGATGACGCCGCCGACGGTGAACGCGTACTACAGCTCGTCGCTCAACACGATCAACTTCCCGGCCGGCATCCTGGAGCCGCCGTTCTACGACCCGTCGTGGGACGACGCCATGAACTACGGCGGCATCGGCGCGGTGATCGGCCACGAGATGACGCACGGCTTCGACGACCGCGGCCGGCAGTTCGACGCCGCCGGCAACTTGCGCGACTGGTGGACGGCCGACGACGCCGCGCGCTACAAGGTGCGCGCCGATCGCGTCGCCGCGCAGTTCGACGGCTACACCGTGCTCGACACGCTGCACCTGAACGGACGGCAGACGCTCGGCGAGAACATCGCGGACCTGGGCGGCGCGGCCGTGGCCTACGCCGCGCTCGAGCACGCGCTGGCCGGCAAGCCGCGCACGAAGATCGGCGGCTTCACGCCGGAGCAGCGCTTCTTCCTGTCGTGGGCCCAGGTGTGGCGCGCGCAACAGCGCCCCGAGGCGCTGCGCACCCAGGTCCTGACGAACGCGCACTCGCCGGCGGTGTGGCGCGTCGACGGACCGTTCTCGAACCTGCCCGAGTTCGCGAAGGCGTTCGGCTGCCACACCGGCGATCCGATGGTGCGGCCGGACTCGCTGCGCGCGCGGATCTGGTGAGCGGCCGCTAGACCCCGGCCTCGCGCGACCACGCCACGGTGCGCGCGAGGCCGTCGTGGAACGACACGCGCGGCGTCCAGCCCAGCACGCTTCGGGCGCGCGTGGCGTCGAGAGTGATGCGCTGCACCTCGCCGGCGCGCGCCGCCTCGTAGATCGGGTCGAGGCGGCTCCCCAGGATCGCGTTCAGCTCGCGCACGATGTCGTTGACCGACGTGCCGACGCCCGTGCCCAGGTTCACCATCTCGCCGCCGCCCTTCTCGAGCGCGATGGCGTTCGCGTCGACGACGTCGCCGACGTACAGGTAGTCGCGCACCTGATCGCCGGTGCCGAAGATGCGCGGGCGCTTCCCGTGCAGCATCAGGCCGATGAAGATCGCGTTGACGCCGGCCTCGCCGTGCGGGTTCTGGCGCGGGCCGTACACGTTCGGGTAACGCAGCACGGTGTAGTCGAGCCCGTGGAGCAGCTTCCACAGGTACAGGTAGTGCTCGAGCGCGTGCTTGCTGGCGCCGTACGGCGACTCGGGGTTGATCGGGTGATCTTCCGTCGCGGGCAGGGTGCGCCCCTCGCCGTACAGCGCGCCGCCGGTCGAGGCGTACACGAACTTGCGGACGCCGTGGCGTGTGCAGCTCATCAGCAGTTGCAGCGCGCCCAGGATGTTCGTGCGCGCGTCGAGCACCGGATCCTCGACGGACTTGCGCACGTCGATCTGCGCCGCGTGGTGGTTGACCAGCTCGGGGCGGAAGTCGGCGACGCACGCGTCGACGGCCTTTTCGTCCGTCAGGTCGGCGTGGAAGAAGCGGGCGCGCGGGTTCACGAACTCGCGCACACCGCTCGACAGGTTGTCGAACACGGCCACGTCGTGACCCAGCTCGACGAAGCGGTCCACGACGTTGGAGCCGATGAACCCGGCGCCACCGGTCACGAGAATGCGCACGTCGTCCTCCGCGAGACGGGATCGTTCACCGAAGTGGGAAGTCGGGCACGTTAACGGCCCGCCGCGAACGCCGCAACCCGAGCGGTCGGCCCGACGCGCGGCCGGGCGCCGCGCGTCCGCCCCCGCCTCACGCCGCGCGTCGCTCCGGGCGCACGACGTGCAGGCGCGCCATGGCCCGCGCCGCGAGCGTGTCCGCGCCGAACTCGGCGGCCACGCGGCGACCGGCGTTCCGGGCCTGCTCGGTCAGGGCGTCGCGCGACAGGGCGCGCGTCAGGGCGTGCGCCGCCTCGTCCCGCGTGCGCGCGGCGAGCGGCGCGCAACCCAGGGACGCCAGCCGCTCGCGCACCGCGCCGGGGACGCCGTTCGCGCCGCACGGCAGCAGCGCCGCGGCGCAGGCCAGCGCGCGGAGCACGAGCCCGCCGGACAGCGGCGCGTTGCCGCCGAGCAGCAGCGCCGACGTCGAGTTCAGCCAGGCGTGCTCCGCGCCGCGCGTCGCCGGGCCGGCGAAGTGGACGCGCGCGCCGATGCCGAGCCGGCGCGCCGTCGACTCGAACTCGGCATCGGGATGGGCGAGCACGACGAAGTCCACGGCGCTCCACTCGTCGTCCAGACGCGCGAACGCCTCGAGCGCGATGCGCCCCGCGTCGCCCTGCAACGGGCCCGGCGAGAGCACGAAGTCTCCGTCCCACAGCGGCAGCAGTCCGCGGCCACCGCGCGGCATCTCGGCGACAGCGAGCGCGGTGGGATCCCGCCGCGCGTCCCCGGGCAACGACTCGAGCGCACCGGACGCGTCCGGCGTCACCGTGAACGCGGTCGGCCACCACCACGCGCACGCCGCGTCGCGCAGGCGCGCGCCCACGTCGCCGCCGCCCGGCGCGGCCGAGGCCACGAACACGGCGTCGGCGCGGGCGCGGCGCACGGCGTCGGCGAGGCCGGCGCCCAGCGATGCGTCGCGCGTCAGCGGCGGCGGGCCGGGTGGGGCGAGCGCGGCGTCCGCGCCTTCGGCCGCGGGGCCCACGATCGTGGTGTGAACCGTCCAGCCCGCGGCGCGCAGCGCCGCGGCGTGAGTTTCGGCATCGCACGCGGCCGATCCGACCGCGTCGAGATCCTCGACGAGAAGCGCACGCATGAATCCACCCGGGTTCGATCGCGTGCGTCGAGCGTGCGGACGTTGCGGAGCGGGCGGCGCGAACGTGGGGCGCGATGACACGCGCCGCGCGTCTCGCGCGGGCCCGGATCGGAACGCGAAATCTTCAGGCGCTCGAGGACCGCGACTTGGAGGTCGACGCGAGCCGGCTAGCCGCGCGGGGTCGCGACCATGGGCTCGCGCTGGCTCTCGGCCTGGAGACGTCGCATCCAGATCAGGAACCGGAGCCGCTGCCGTACGTGCAAGTCGCAGTCCAGAATGGCGGGCACGACCCCGACCGGCGCCCGTGGCGCGGCCGCGACCTCGGCCGGCGCGACGAGGCGGACGGCCGCAGCGCTCGGGTCCGGC
>Ga0310810_10002347_pt1 | contig 20362 bp, 18 predicted proteins | sample NCmetagenome_FD_207641 | JGI IMG/M metagenome (GOLD analysis project Ga0310810, IMG submission 207641) | Soil microbial communities from experimental microcosm in Duke University, North Carolina, United States - NC | ecosystem: Engineered > Artificial ecosystem > Soil microcosm > Unclassified ...
TCCCGATCCCCGTCGCGCTGGAGCACACCCGGCCCGAGCAGCACACGTGGATCTTCTTTGCCGCGCGCGTCGCCGATCCTAATCCGGCGCCTCGCGCAACTTAGAAAATTTCAAAAACAGATAATCCTCCGAAATTTAATCCTCTGATCTATTGGACCAAGGTCCAATAGAGGCCGAGGCGTCTGAAAGAAGATAATTGTCCACGTTCCCGAGCATCTGAGGAACGAGAGATGCACAGAAATGAGGTGAATGCGTGAATAACAAAGACATAAAAAAAATGATCAAGAGGGCGCGCAAGGTCGCCGAGCCGTTCCGCGTAACGGACGATAAGTTCCGCCTGAAGGATATCGATCCCGACGATACGCTCGAGTTTACCTCCGAGGACAAGCCGCGCGCCAAGGAAGCCCTCATCAACGGCGTCGAGCTGCTGGCGGAGCTTCAGGACATGCTCTACGCCCAGGACAACTGGGCGGTGCTGCTCATCTTTCAGGCGATGGACGCGGCCGGGAAAGACGGCGCGATCAAGCATGTCATGTCGGGCGTCAACCCGCAGGGCTGCCAGGTCTTTTCCTTCAAGTCGCCGAACAGCGAAGACCTCGACCACGATTACATGTGGCGGTGCGTCAAGCACATGCCCGAGCGCGGGCGCATCGGCATCTTCAACCGCAGCTATTACGAGGAGACGCTGGTCGTGCGGGTGCACAAGGAACTTTTGGAGAAGCAAAAGATCCCGCCCGGGCTAGTCACGAAAGATATCTGGAAAGAAAGATTTCAAGATATCCGAACATTCGAGCGCTACCTCTCGCGCAACGGCGTCTGCATTCGCAAATTTTTCCTTCACGTTTCCAAGAAGGAGCAGAAAAAGCGCTTTCTCGAGCGCATCGAGGAGCCCGAGAAAAACTGGAAGTTTTCCGCCAACGACGCCAAAGAGCGCAAGTACTGGGACGATTACATGGAGGCTTACGAAGACATGATCCGGAACACCGCCTCCAAGGCGGCGCCGTGGTACGTCGTGCCCGCCGATAACAAATGGTTCACTCGCGTCGTCGTCGGCGCGGCGATCATCGAGGCCCTGGACGATCTCGATCTCAAGTATCCGAAGGTCGGCGAGGATAAGTTGGCGGAGCTGGCGGCGGCTAAGAAGGATTTGCTGGCGGGCTGATGACCATGGTGCCGCGCAAAATGAAAGCGGCCGTTGCCCCGCCGATTTTCCGTGCCGTGCTGGTTGGCGCGAGCTTGACGCTGGCGGCTGCCTCGGCGGCGCTGGCCGAGACGGCCGAGCACGGCCTGCCGCAAAAAGCAGTCGAGATTGCCCGCCCCTTCGGCTTCCCGATCACCAATTCGATGGTCGTGAGCTGGATTGTGGCGGCGGGATTGATCATTTTCGCGCGGGTCGCAACAAGGGACATGCAAGGCGTTCCCCGCGGGGCGCAGAATTTCTTGGAATGGCTCGTCGGGGGTCTGTACGATTTTCTGGAAAAGATCATCGGCCCGCGCCTGGTCAAGCGGACATTCTGGTTTTTCGCCACGGTTTTCATTTTCATTCTTTCCGCCAATTGGGTCGGCCTCATCCCCGGGGCCGGCACGATCGGCTGGGGCCATCAAACCGCCGGCGGTTTCGTCGTCGATCAACCGTTCTTCCGCGGGGCGAACGCCGATCTCAACCTGACGCTCGCCATGGCGCTCGTTTTCTTCGCCTGTTGGATTATTTGGGCGCTTCAGGAAGTGGGCCCAGCCGGCTTCCTCAAGGAATTGTTCGCGCCCAAGGGGGAGAGCGCTGGCTTCTTGAAGTTGTTGATGATCGTCGTGTTTTTCGCCGCCGGCTGGTTGGAAATCATTTCCATTCTCTTTCGACCGGTGTCCCTGAGCTTTCGTCTCTACGGCAACATCTTCGCCGGCGAAAACATGTTGGAAACCATGTCCCGGATGATCCCCGGCCTCGGGTGGCTCCTGCCGATTCCGTTTTATTTCATGGAATTACTCGTGGGGTTGGTGCAGGCGCTGGTCTTCATGTTGTTGTGCGCGGTCTTCACGCTGCTGATTTGTCAGCATGAGGGAGAAAAAACCGCGCCCGGACACGGATGAGGGTTTTTCAACGGCTCGAATATATTCAACGTGGTGACGAAAGGGGGAACGATATGACGGGAAGCTTACACATCGGTTTGGCGGCGCTCGGCGCGGCCCTGGCGGTGGGTCTGATCGGCATGGCCGCGTCGGCCGCCGTGGGACGTAATCCCGGCGCCGCGACGCAGATCCTGGTCCAGTCGATTCTGGCGATCGCCTTTGCCGAGGCGATCGTGTTCTACGCGCTGTTCCTGGCCGGGTAAGGGGAAATCGCAGCCACTGAACTCAAGGCGGAGCCGGCGGCCCGGCTCTTCCAGAATGCGAGCGTGCGAAGATGAATGTTCTTCTATTCATGACGCAGATATTGGCGGCGCAAACCGTCGGCAGCGGACCCGTCGAACGGATCGTCAGGACCTTCGGTGTGAACTGGCCTCAACTGCTCGCACAGGTGGTCAGCTTCTGCATCGTGTGCCTGATTCTTTACCGGTTCGCCTATCGACCCGTCCTCAAGATGCTGGAAGTACGGCGTCAACAAATCGCGCAGGGGTTGGCCAATGCCGAGCAGATAAAGTCAGAGCTTGCCCGGACCGAAGCCCAACGCCAAGAAGTGATGGCGCAAGCGAACGTCCAGGCGAATAAGTTCATCGAGGAAGCCCGAGCCGCAGCCGCCAGGGTGCGGCAGCAGGAAACCGAGAAGGCAATAGCGGCCGCGGAAAAGATTATGATCAAGGCACGCGAGGCCGCCGCTCAGGAACACGACCGCATGCTCGCCGAACTCAAGCGCGAAGTCGGCAAGTTGGTGGTGCAGGCTACGACCACGGTCACCGGCAAGATTCTGACCGGGGATGACCAGCGACGTCTCGCGGAGGAAACGGCGAAACAGATCGCCTCGTAACGATGAAGATCAGCAAAAAAGCGAAAGACGAAGCTAGGCAACTATGCCGGTTTTGCACGGTGAACGGCCTACTCGACGAGAGTCGTGTCCGGCAGGTCGTGCAACGCGTCATCGCGGCCAAGAAGCGGGATGGTTCGGCCGTCCTCGCGCATTTTTTGCGCTTGGTGCGACTCGACTACGCCCGCCACACGGCCGCCATCGAGAGCGCTACACCGTTGTCGCCGGAGTTGCAGGCCGTCATCCAAGCCGATTTGACGCGTCGATACGGCCCCGGGTTGGCGATGGCGTTCTCCCAGCGGCCGGCGCTGATTGGCGGGATGCGCGTCCAGGTGGGCTGTGATGTGTACGACGGCAGTGTGCGGGCCGGGCTGGAAGCGTTGGAGAAACGTTTTTGAACCGAGGTTACTATGTCCAACCTACTCGAAGAACTTGAAGCGCAAATCGCAGGCGCGAAAACGACGACGGTGAAACAAAACGTCGGCGTCATCCGCGAGATTGGCGATGGCGTCGCCAAGATCGAAGGCCTGACCGACGCGATGCTCAACGAGATGATCGACTTGGGCAATGGGATTACCGGCTTGGCGTTGAATCTTGAGGAGACTGAGGTCGGCGTCATCATCCTCGGCGATTACACCCAGCTCAAGGCGGGCGCCGAAGCTCGCACTACCGGCAAGCTGCTGCAGGTGCCGGTAGGCAAGGGACTCTTGGGCCGCGTCGTGAACGTGTTAGGCGAACCGGTTGACGGCAAAGGGCCGATCAAAACCGACAAGACCTATCCGGTTGAAAAGATCGCGCCCGGCATCATCCGCCGCCGATCCGTCAGTCAGCCGGTGCAGACCGGGATCATGCCGATTGACGCCATGATCCCGATTGGACGCGGCCAACGCGAGTTGATCATCGGCGACCGTGCCACCGGTAAGACAACGATCTGCATCGACACAATCATCAGTCAGGCCCGGCTCAACAAAGCGGCCGAAGCGGCCGGCGACAAGGAGTACCGGCCGCTCTACTGCATCTACGTCGCGATCGGCCAGAAGCAGTCCACCATCGCGCGGGTCATCGCGGTTCTCGAGGAGGCCGGCGCGATGCCGTACACGATCGTCGTAACGTCTTCAGCCTCGGACTCGGCCGCCAACCAGTATCTCGTGCCGTTTGCCGGCGCCGCGATGGGCGAGTGGTTCATGGACAACGGCATGGACGCGTTAATTGTGTACGACGACCTGTCCAAGCACGCGGTCGCCTACCGCCAGGTTTGCCTCGTGTTGAAGCGGCCGTCGGGCCGCGAAGCGTATCCCGGCGACGTGTTTTACCTGCACAGCCGGCTGCTCGAACGAGCGGCGCGCGTCGGCGAGCAGTACGGCAACGGTTCGCTCACCGCCCTGCCCATCATCGAAACGCAGGCCGGCGACGTGTCGGCGTATATCCCGACCAACGTCATCTCGATTACCGACGGGCAGATCTTTCTGGAAACGAATTTGTTCTATCAGGGCGTGCGCCCGGCGATCAACGTCGGCATCTCGGTCTCGCGCGTCGGCTCGGCGGCGCAGCTCAAGGCCATCAAGCAAGTGGCCGGACAACTCAAAGGCGAGCTCGCCCAGTTCCGCGAATTGGCGGCGTTCGCGCAGTTTGGCTCGGACCTCGACGTCAAGACGCAGGCGCAGATCGATCGCGGCAAGCGTATCATGGAGATCTTCAAGCAGGGGCAGTACGACCCGATTCCCGTGGAGATCCAAGTGGCCGTGATCTGGACCGTACAAAACGGTTACGTGGATCAAGTGCCGGTCGAACGCGTCAAGGAGTTCCAGAACAAGCTGACGGAGTATTTCAGCACGCGCAAGCCCGAATTGCTCGCCAGGATCGGGAAGGAAAAGGCGATCAGCGACGCGTTGAAGGCCGAGTTGACGGCGGCCGCCGACGAATTCAAGCAGACATGGAAATGAAAAGGGAACGGTGAGTTATGGCCAGCCCGCGAGAACTGCGTCCGCGCATCGCATCGATTGCCAGCACCTCGCAGATCACCCGCGCGATGCAAATGGTGGCGGCGGCCAAGATGCGCAAGGCGCAACAGGCAACGCTGATGACGCGGCCGTTCGCCCGACTCCTCTATCGCTTCCAGCGTCGCGCCACGACGCACGCCCGCGATTTTACCCATCCCTTGCTGGAGGTCCGCAAGGTTCAGAAGCGTGCCGTGATTCTCGTTGGCACAGACAAGGGCTTGTGCGGTCCGCTCAATACCAATGTATTCCGCGTGGCCGCGCAGTTTGATCCCGCGACGACAGTGTTTATCACGGCCGGCAAGCGGGCCGCGCAGTTCGTCGCGCGCACCGGCCGGCGGCTGGCGGCGGAGTTTACCTTCACGGACTCGCCGCGCTTCGCCGAAGCGCGGCCGATTGCTGGCATGGCCCGCGACATGTTTGTGAAAGGCGAGGTCGATGAAGTGACGGTTGTCGCGACACAGTTCATCAACACGCTGACCCAGCGTGCCCTTGCGCTCGAGTTTCTGCCGATCGGCGCAATCAAGGGATTGGAGATTCCCGGGGCGGAATCCGAAGCCGAATTGACCGCCGACACAACCGAATACATCTTTGAGCCCAGTCCGGCGGCGACGCTCTCCTTTCTCTTCGGGCATTACCTCAACATTTTTCTCTACCGGGTCTTGCTGGAGGCCAAGGCCAGCGAACAAAGCGCCCGCATGGTGGCCATGAAGAATGCCACGGACAGCGCCGCCGACCTGATCGAGGAACTGACCCTCGAATACAATAAACTGCGTCAGGGCAATATCACGAACGAGCTGCTGGAAATTGCGGGCGGCCAACTCGGTAACGATTAACGGGGGCGTTCAACATGAATACAGGGCATATCGTTCAGGTCGTCGGTGCGGTCGTGGATGTCGAGTTCCCGGAAAACCTGCCGGCCATCTACAACGCATTGACGGTCGAATTCAAGGTCGAGAACCAGCCGGTCAAGCTGACGCTCGAGGTGCAGCAGCATCTCAGCGAGAAATGGGTCCGGTCGGTCTCGATGTCCGGCACCGAAGGCCTCAAGCGCGGCTATGAAGTCATCGATACCGCAGCGCCTATCTCCATGCCCGTTGGGGATGGGGTGATGGGGCGGGTGTTCGATGTGTGCGGCAATCCGGTCGACGAGCGCGGTCCGGTCAAGGCGGAGAAATATTATCCAATCCATCGGCCGGCGCCAAAGCTCGTGGACCAATCGCCCTCGCCGCAAGTCCTCCCGACCGGTATCAAGGTCATCGACCTGATCTGCCCCTTCCTGAAGGGCGGCAAGGTTGGCGCGTTTGGCGGCGCGGGCGTGGGCAAGACGGTGGTCATCATGGAATTGATCAACAACATCGCCAAGCTCCACGGCGGCGTGTCGGTGTTTGCCGGCGTCGGCGAGCGTACTCGGGAAGGCAATGATTTATACAGGGAAATGTCCGAAGCCGGCGTCATCAATCAGAAAAACCTCGGCGCGTCTAAAATCGCCCTCGTGTACGGCCAGATGAACGAACCGCCCGGCGCCCGTCTACGCGTCGCCCTGTCCGGCCTCGCCATCACAGAGTATTTCCGCGATGAGAAAAATCAGGACGTGCTGCTCTTCATCGACAACATCTTTCGCTTCTCCCAGGCCGGTTCCGAGGTGTCGGCATTGCTCGGCCGCACCGCCAGCGCCGTCGGCTACCAGCCGACTCTGGCCTCCGAAATGGGCGCGCTCCAGGAGCGCATTACGTCGACCACAAAGGGCTCGATCACCTCGTTCCAGGCCGTATACGTGCCGGCCGACGACCTGACCGATCCGGCGCCGGCCACCACGTTTGCGCACTTGGATGCGACCATTGTTTTGGAACGCTCGATTGCCGAATTGGGAATCTACCCGGCGGTTGACCCGCTCGCCTCGACTTCCCGGGCGCTCGCACCGGAAATTGTCGGCCAGGAACACTACGATGTCGCGCGCGGCGTGCAGCGCGTGCTTCAACGTTACAAGGACCTGCGGGATATCATTGCGATTCTCGGTATGGACGAGCTTTCGCCGGAGGACAGGCTCTCGGTTCTCCGTGCGCGCAAGATTCAACGCTTCCTGAGCCAGCCGTTCAGCGTGGCGACCGTGTTTTCAGGCCTTGAGGGCAAACAAGTACCCGTGGCCGAAACCGTGCGCGGCTTCAAGGAGATCCTCGAAGGCAAACACGACGCCGTGGCGGAGGGCGATTTCTACATGAAGGGCGGGATCGAGGAAATCAAGAGCTCGTCGACGAGCAAAGAAGGCAAAACGACCGCGTGATAAAAATGAAACCGAAGGAGACAGAAAGTAAATAATGGCCGGCAGTCTAAAACTTGAAATCGTCACCCCGGAAGGTCCGGCGTACTCCGAAGATGTGGAGATGGTCACCTTGCAGGGCGTGGCCGGCCAGTTCGGGGTGTACCCGCAGCACGTCCCGCTCATGACGCAGATGGAGCCGGGTGAAATTATCGTGCGCAAAGACGGCCGCGACACGTTCTTCGCCGCGGGCGCAGGGCTCATCGAAGTCACCGCCCATCGCGTCTCGATTATCACCGACCTGGCGGTGCAAGCCGACAAAATTGACGAAGCAAAAGCCGAGGAGGCCCGGCAACGCGCCGAGGCCCGTCTCCGCGAAAAGCTATCGGACGAGGAACAGGCTACCATCAACGCTTCACTCGCTCGTTCGCTGGCCCAGCTGCGCGTCAAGCGACGGCGGCACACCTAATAAACTCACGCGGAGGACCACATGCTCGATCTCGATCTGGCGATCCGTTTCGCTGCGGCGCTCGGCCTCGGACTCCTGCTGGGACTTGAGCGCGAGCGCAAGCATGACATGGAACTGATGTTCGGCGGTGTGCGCACCTTTCCGCTGATCGCGTTACTGGGGGCGCTCGGCGCGTTCATGGAACACGACATGGATCAGGGCTGGCTTCTGATCGCGTCCTTTGTCGCTCTCAGCGCTCTCGTCATCGTGTCCTACGCGACGACGGCGGCGCGCGGAGAACTCGGGGTCACGAGTGAAGTCAGCGCCCTGCTCGCGTTTATCGTCGGCGCTCTGTGCGGCTGGGAAAAAGTCGGCGTGGCAAGCGCTGCAACGGTAGTTTGCCTGCTGCTCCTCACGCTCAAGGATTTTCTCCACGGCCTTGCGCGCCGCGTGGAAGCCGACGATGTCGAGGCGATGCTCCAGTTCGCCGTGATCAGCGTGATCATCTTACCGCTGCTTCCGAACGCGAACTTCGGACCGCCGCCGCTCGATGTCATCAATCCTTACAAGATCTGGCTCATGGTCGTGCTCATCGCCGGGCTCAATTTCCTTGGCTATATGCTCGTAAAAATCCTGGGCGGTGAGCACGGTCTCGTGCTCACCGGCATCCTCGGCGGTCTGGTGTCGAGCACGGCGGTCACGCTGAGCTTCTCCCAGCGCAGCCGTCGCGAGCCGGGACTGTGCAGCGCGTTTGTGTTGGCGATCGTCGTCGCCTGGACGATCATGTTTCTGCGGGTCATAGTGATGGTGGGCTTGGTTGACAGACCTCTCGCCGCGAGCCTGGCCGTGGCGCTCGGCTGCATGGCCGCGGCGGGTGTGATTGTTTCGCTTCTCCTGTGGCGGCGCGGCACAGCGCCCGAGAGGGGCGTGGTGACCGCGAGCGCGAACCCCTTCGAGCTCAGCGAGGCGGTGAAATTTGGACTCTTGTTTGGCATCGTGACGGTCGTAGCCAAAGCGGCCGAGGCTTATCTCGGTGCAAAAGGACTCTACCTTGCGGGTGCCGTCGCCGGTCTCACCGACGTGGACGCGATTTCCCTCTCGATGGCGAATCTCGCCGCAGCTCAACCGCAGAATGTAAAGATCGCCGCCTACACGATTGTCATCGCCGTGGTTTCGAACACGCTGGTGAAGACGGGAATGGCGGCATTCATGGGCGCGCCGGAGCTCAGGCGCATCATCATATCGGTGACGCTAATCCTGTTTATCGCGGCGGCGGTGGGAAGCTGGATCGCATGATCGATCGGCCGATGCACGCACTGCGCAACGAATCCGATCAAAAAAGCGCCATGGTCCCGGAAGCCAAAACCAAAAACGCGTGGAAAACGTGGGTACCGACCGCCGCCCAATGGCTGCCGCAATACCAGCTCGGCTGGCTGTGGCCTGATTTGGTCGCTTCGCTCGCTCGTTCGCTGGCGCAGTTGCGCGTCAAGCGACGACGTCACCAGTAATATGGATCCTGCGACAGACACAAAGGAAAGCCAATACGGCAGCACCGCGCTGCGCTTCGACGCGGTCGCCGGCCTGACGGCCGCGGCGGTGGTTCTTCCGAAGGCCATGGCCTATGCGACGGTTGCCGGCTTGCCGGTTGCGGTCGGCCTGTATACCGCGTTTATCCCGATGGTGATCTACGCGCTGCTCGGCACGTCGCGGGTACTGAGCGTCAGCACCACCACCACGCTGGCGATCCTGGTCGGCACTCAACTCGGTCTGGCCGTGCCGGACGGCGATCCGGCGAAGCTCGCCACGGCGACGGCCACGCTGACCGTGCTGGTCGGCGCGATGCTGCTCGCAGCGAGGCTGATGCGTCTGGGATTCGTCGCCAACTTCATTTCCTCACCGGTCCTGACGGGATTCAAAGCGGGGATCGGCCTCGTGATCGTCCTGGATCAAGTGCCCAAGCTCATAGGAATCCACATCACGAAGCAAGGGTTCTTCCACGACCTCCTCAGCGTCGCGCATCATGTCCCTGAGACTTCGCTATTGACGCTTGCGGTCGCTGCCGCGACGCTGCTCGTCCTGATCGGTATGGAGCGACTCTGGCCGCATTCTCCGGCGCCGCTGGTCGCCGTCGGCGGCGGCATCGCCGCGGCATGGTTCTTCGGCCTGCAGGCGCTGGGAGTTTCGACGGTCGGCCTGATCCCACAGGGCTTCCCCTCGCTCACGATGCCGGATCTTATGCTGATCGAGGAGCTACTGCCGGGCGCGCTCGGGATCGCGCTGATGAGCTTTACGGAATCGATCGCCGCGGGTCGCGCTTTTGTCCGGCCTGGCGATCCGCCCATCGACGCGAATCGCGAGTTGATCGCCACCGGGGCGGCCAATCTCGGCGGCGCGCTGCTCGGCGCGATGCCGGCAGGCGGCGGCACCTCGCAGACCGCTGTCGTCCGCGCTGCGGGAGGTCGGTCTCAGAAGGCGTCGCTGGTCACGGCGGGAACCGCGGTGGCGACGATGCTGCTGTTCGCGCCGTTGCTGGGATTACTGCCGAACGCCACGCTGGCGGCGGTCGTGATCGTCTACTCGGTCGGCCTGATCCAACCGGTGGAATTCTTCGCCATTCGCAAAGTGCGCATGATGGAGTTTCGCTGGGCGATCATCGCCGCGCTCGGCGTGCTGATGTTCGGCACACTGAAGGGAATCGTGGTGGCGATCATCGCGTCGCTGATCGGTTTATCCAGCCAGGTCGCCCACCCGCGCGTGTCCGTCATCGGCCGAAAGCGCGGAGCCGACGTGCTCCGACCGCTTTCCCCCGAACACCCGGACGACGAGACCTTCGAGGGCCTGTTGATCGTGCGGCCGGAGGGACGCCTTTTCTTCGTCAATGCGCAGCATGTGGCGGAGCGGATCGGCGACCTTGTCACGCAGCACAAGCCGCGCGTGCTGGCGGTGGATATGAGCAGGGTATTTGATATCGAATACTCCGCACTGCAAATGTTGATAGAAAGCGATAAGCGCGCGACCGAAGGCGGCGCCGTTGTATGGCTGGTGGGGTTGAATCCCGGCGCCCTGGAGGTCGTGCGAAACGCCGGACTGGACAAGCGCCTCGGCCGCGAGCGCATGTTGTTCAACGCCCGCGCGGCGATCGAACACTACCAGGCGCTGCAGGCGAAAGAGGGCAGCGCGGCCTGATCAGAAACGTACCGCAATATTGATTTTGTCATGCGCCGGCTAAAAGTAACGGCGATCGCGTTCCAAGGCCAGCTCTCGAACATGCTTGGCGAGAAACGTGCAGGCGTTTCGGTAGAAGAGTAGAGCGAGCCTCGGGCGGTCAGTAAGCAACTGCGCCAGCTTATCAAAAGGTATCCGCGCGACCCGCTTGCCAGAAACGGCATGGACTGTATACCTAAATGGCGTCGGCCATTCAATTTGCAAAGAAACGGCGAAAGTCGAGACAGGCTGGTCGGACACTACTTTGAGCGAAAAACCTGAGAGCCTCGTCGAACCCAAGGACAGCGGCGCCGACGCGCTGGTCTTTTTCGGCGCGACCGGCGATCTCGCGCACAAGAAAATATTCCCCGCCCTGCAGGCGCTGGCGAAGAAAGGCCATCTCGACCTTCCCGTCATCGGCGTCGCCAAAGCCGGCTGGACGCTGGAGCAGCTCAAGGCCCGCGCCCGCGACAGCGTCGAGAACTACGGCGGACTCGATGCCGACGCTTTCGCCCAGCTCATCGGCCGGCTGCATTACATCGACGGCGATTACTCCGATCCGGCGACGTTTCAGCGGCTCCGCAGCGAGCTCGGCGGAGCGAAACACCCGCTGCATTATCTCGCGATCCCGCCGACGCTCTTCGAGACCGTCATTCATCAGCTCGGCGATTCGGGCTGCGCGCGCGGCGCGCGCGTCGTCCTCGAGAAGCCTTTCGGGCGCGACCTGGCGACGGCGCGGAAGCTCAACGCCGTCGTGCATCATTGTTTCAGCGAGGAGAACGTTTTTCGCATCGACCACTATCTGGGAAAAAATACCGTCCAGAATCTGCTCTTCTTCCGCTTCGCGAATTCGTTCCTGGAGCCGTTGTGGAACCGGCAGTACATCGAAAGCGTCGAGATCACGATGGCGGAAAGCTTCGGCGTCGAAGGGCGCGGCAAATTTTACGACAGCACCGGCGCGATCCGCGACGTCGTGCAGAATCATCTGCTCCAGGTGCTCACGAACATCGCCATGGAGCCGCCCCCCGGCCTCGATGTCGAGATGCTGCGCGATGAGAAGGTGAAAGTCTTGAAAGGCATCCGCCCGCTGGATTCGCGCGACGTCGTGCGCGGCCAGTTTCGCGGCTATCGCGACGAGGCGGGCGTGCGGCCGGATTCGCCGACCGAGACGTTCGTCGCGCTCAAACTCTCGATTAACTCCTGGCGCTGGAAGGGCGTGCCGTTCTACATCCGCGCCGGCAAGAGCCTTCCCGTGACGGCGACGGAGGTCATCGTCAAGCTATGCGAGCCGCCGGCGGTCTTTATCGAACCCCCGCCGCCGGGCAATTACTTTCGTTTTCGCGTCACGCCCGATCTCCTGATCGCGGTCGGCGCCTCGGTCAAGAAGCCGGGCTACGACGTCGAAGGCGAGGAGGTCGAGCTCGTCGTCAGCGAGGCGTCCGACCCGGCGGAGATGGGCGCCTACGAGGAGCTCTTGTTCGATGCCATGCGCGGCAATTCCGTCCGCTTCGCGCGCCAGGATTACGTCGAGCAGGCCTGGCGCATCGTCGATCCCGTGCTGGACAACGCCGTTCCGGTCGACGAGTACGAGCCGGGCACCTGGGGGCCCGAATCAGCGCGGCGCTTAGCGCCCGAGGGCGGCTGGTTCGATCCGCCTCCCGCCCGGTAGATCTCGCCGGCTATTGGACCAAGGTCCAATAGCGCCATCTTTCATCTCTTAATAAATTCGAGACAGAGCTTCAATTTCTTTAGCATTATCGAGGTGCGCGCGCCGTTGAGGAGATGGGGGAGGCAATTGATAGCCTCGAATGGCCCGAGCGGAAAAACCCTTTCGAGCAGCTTGTCCGGCAAAGAGCGAGCAAGGCGGGAGCAAGGCATGATCACGGTAAGAAAGATAAAGGTCGCGCTTTTTGTGGATCGCGTCTCAAACCAGTGGGTCGTGCGCGACCCCGACGGCGACTTCTGGATCATTCCCTCTGGAGAGGACGGCTGGCAGAGGCGCGAGCCGTTCCTCTTCTCCGAGGAGTCGGAGCTAGAAGCCGTTCCCGGACATTACCTTCATATGCTCCGTTTACCGTTTTAACCGTCACAGGAGGCCAGCGATGAACGCCGAACAAAAACGACTCGACGAGGCGAGAGAAAACAAAGCGCCGTGGAAGAAATGGGGTCCATACCTGAGCGAGCGGCAGTGGGGCACCGTCCGCGAGGACTATAGCGAAGGCGGGGATGCGTGGAATTATTTCTCGCACGACCAGGCGCGCTCGCGCGCGTACCGGTGGGGCGAGGACGGGCTCGCTGGGATTTCCGACGACCAGCAAAAACTATGTTTTGCGCTGGCGCTTTGGAACGGCAAGGACCCGATTCTGAAAGAGCGCCTCTTCGGCCTCACCAACAGCGAGAGCAATCACGGCGAGGACGTCAAGGAATACTACTTCTATCTGGACTCGACGCCGACGCACTCCTACATGAAGTATCTCTACAAGTATCCGCAGGCCGCTTACCCTTACAGCAATTTAGTCGAAACCAACCGCGGGCGCAGCCGGACCGAAATGGAATACGAGCTGATCGACACCGGCGTCTTCAGCGACGATCGCTACTTCGATGTCTTCGTGGAATACGCCAAGGCCTCGCCAGAGGATGTTTTGATCCAGATCAGCATCCATAATCGCGGCCCCGAGCCAGCCGAGATCCACGCCCTGCCGACGCTTTGGTTTCGCAATGATTGGTCGTGGCAAGGCCATGCGGATAGGCCATCGCTTCAGCAATTAGACGGAACCGTTCAAGCGGCCGATGCCAAACTCGGAACGCGGTACCTCTACTGCGACGGCGATCCGCGGCTTCTCTTCACCGAAAACGAGACCAACATGCAGCGCATCTTCGGCGTTCCGAACCGCACGCCGTACGTCAAGGACGGCATCAACAACGCGGTCGTGCACGGCCAGGAAGGTGTAGTCAACCCGGAGAAAAAGGGCACCAAAGTCGCCGCGTGCTACAAACTTGTGGTTAAGCCGGGCGAATGCGGCATCGTCCGGCTGCGGCTTTCCGACGTCGCGCCCGGGGCGGCGGGGCGGTTCGGGAGTGCCTTCGACACGGTGCTCGACGCGCGTCGTGCGGAGGCCGACGAATTCTACAAAACGATCACGCCAGCGAAATTAAATTCCGACGAGGCCAACGTCATGCGCCAGGCGCTCGCCGGCATGCTCTGGTCCAAGCAGTTCTATCACTACGACGTCGACAAATGGCTCGAAGAGCGCGGCTCTGATCCTTTCAAGGCAAAGCGAAAAGCAGCGCCGCGCAACGACCACTGGCACCACATGTACAACGGCGACGTGATCTCGATGCCGGACAAGTGGGAATACCCGTGGTACGCGGCCTGGGACCTCGCTTTCCACGTCATTGCGTTGACGCTGGTTGATCCGGATTTCGGCAAGCAGCAGCTCAAGCTCATGCTGCGCGAGCGCTATATGCATCCGAACGGCCAGATCCCCGCCTACGAATGGAACTTCGGCGACGTCAACCCGCCGGTGCACGCCTGGTCGACGATCTTCACTTACGCGCTGGAGAAGGGGCAGAAGGGCGAGGGGGACAAGGATTGGCTCAAGAGCTGCTTCCAGAAGCTGCTGCTCAATTTTACCTGGTGGGTCAATCGCAAGGACCGCTCGGGACGCAACGTCTTCGAGGGCGGCTTTTTGGGACTCGACAACATCGGCGTCTTCGACCGCAGCGCGCCGCTCCCGACCGGCGGCTATCTCGAACAGGCCGACGGCACCGCTTGGATGGCGCTCTACTGCGAGAATATGCTGGAGATAGCGGCCGAGCTCGCGCTGACGGACGAGGACTACGCCGACATGGCGCTCAAGTTCGTCGAGCACTTCCTGTGGATCGCCTCGTCGATGGCGCACGTGGGCGACGACGCGGGGATGTGGGACGAGGAGGACGGCTTTTTCTATGACGTGCTTAGGCTGCCCGACGGCCGGGCGCAGCGGCTGAAGGTCCGCTCCATGGTGGGGCTTCTGCCGCTTTGTGCAGCGACGGTTTTTACCGGCGAGGTGCTGACGAAATACCCGGAGCTTCAGGCGCGCTTACGGCATTTCCTCGCAGCCCGTCCTGAAGTGAGCGCGGCTATTCACGACCCGGTGAAGACGGGCGTTGCCGGCCGCCACCTCGCGTCGATCCTCGACGAGACCAAGCTCCGCCGTGTGCTCGAGAAGATGCTCGATGAAAATGAATTCTTAAGCCCCTACGGCATCCGCTCGCTGTCGCGCTACCACGCCGAACATCCGTACGTGTTCCAGACCGGAGGCCAGGAGTTCCGCGTCGCATATCTGCCGGCGGAATCCGATACCGGCATGTTCGGCGGCAATTCCAACTGGCGGGGACCGATCTGGATGCCTGTCAACGCTCTGATCATCCGTGCATTGCTCCAGTACTACGCCTACTATGGCAACGAATTTACCGTCGAGTGCCCCACCGGCTCGGGAAACAAAATGAACCTGTACCAGGTGGCGGACGAGATCGGCCGCCGGCTGACGCGAATGTTTTTGCGTGACAAGGACGGCGGCCGGCCGGTCTACGGCGGCGCGGAGAAGTTCCAGCGCGATCCGCATTGGCGCGACTGCTTAATGTTCTACGAATACTTTCATGGCGACAACGGCGCTGGATTGGGCGCGAGCCATCAGACCGGCTGGACGGGAGTGGTCGCGCGCATCATGCATGTGTTTGCAACGACGTCGCCGGAAGCGCTGCTTGAAGGCGGAAAGCGAGGTTATCATAAAACCGTTGCGCCAGTAGAGAAAAAGCCACGGCGGAAGGAAGTCGCCGCATAAGGATCGACGATGAAATCAGCGCGCTATCCCTTGCTCTACCAAGTCAACACGCGCGTCTGGCTGACGGAGATCTCGCGCCAGATCGGCCGGCGCGCGCTGCTCGACGACATCCCTGACGCCGAGATCGATCGCCTGGCGGAGATGGGTTTCGATTGGATCTGGTTTTTAAGCGTGTGGCAGACGGGTGAGGCGGGTCAGCGCAGTTCACGCAGCAACGCGGAATGGCGCGCGGAATTTCAGCACACCTTGCCGGATCTCTGCGAAGACGACATTGCCGGATCGGGATTCGCGATCACCGGCTATAAGGTGCATCGGGATCTCGGCGGCGACGAGGCTCTCGCGCGGCTGCGCGAACGGCTGCGCCGGCGGGGGCTCAGATTGCTCCTCGATTTCGTGCCGAATCACACAGGACTCGATCATCATTGGGTCGAGGACCATCCCGAATATTACGTCGCCGGCACCGAGCTGGATCAGGCACGCGCGCCGAAGAACTACACATGGGCGAAGCGCAAAGGAGGCGATCGGCTCCTGGCCCACGGCCGCGATCCTTTTTTTCCCGGCTGGCCCGACACTCTCCAGCTCAACTACGGCAACCCCAACGCGCAAGAGGCGCTCACCGGAGAACTGCTAAAAATCGCGGGGCAGTGCGACGGCGTGCGTTGCGACATGGCGATGCTTGTCCTGCCGGACGTCTTCGAGCGCACGTGGGGTATCAAGGCGCAGCCGTTCTGGCCGAAGGCGACGCAGCGCGTGCGCGAGAAGTCGCCGCGTTTCTGTTTCATGGCCGAGGTGTACTGGGATCTCGAATGGACGATGCAGCAGCAGGGGTTCGATTATACTTACGACAAACGGCTGTACGACCGGCTGCGCGGGGATGGATTACCAGAAAAAGCTCGTGCGCTTTCTGGAAAATCACGACGAGCCGCGCGCGGCGGCGACTTTTTCACCCGAAGTCCATCGCGCCGCCGCCGTCGTCACGTTCCTCTCGCCCGGGCTGCGATTTTTCCATCAGGGTCAGTTCGAGGCGCGAAAGAAACGAATCTCACCGCATCTCGTCCGCGCGCCAAAAGAACCGGTCGATGAGATACTTAAACGCTTCTACGACCGACTGCTCGCCACGCTGCGCAACCCCGCGGTGCGGAACGGCGACTGGCGCTTGCTCGAATGCGCTCCCGCCTGGGAAGGGAATTGGACCGCGGATTGTTTTGTCGCATTTGCGTGGGACGGTGCGGAAGGAAAACGTTTGGTGGCGGCGGTGAATTATGCGCCGAACCAGAGCCAGTGCTATGTGCGACTGCCGTTTACAGACTTGGGGAACAGTAAGTGGCGATTCCAGGACTTGCTCGGCGACGCCACGTATGATCGGGATGGCGGCGATTTGCAAGGGCGCGGTTTATATCTCGACGATCTTCCTTGGCGGGCGCAGATTTTCGCACTTACGAAAGTGAGCTGATGAAAGTGAAAGGTGGGCGGAGCGAACCCCGAGTCTCGATACTTCTTGCCGGCTGAAAATTGGCAGGCTCTGATTTTCCGCGGCCCCAAGGGAAGTTGAGCGAAGGAGGACGTCATGGAAGCGATCAGAAAAGCTGCGGTGGATCAAGAAGCGGCGGATCTGTCGAAACCGGGAAGGCCCCATCAGCACCCCACATCGGCGAAAGGGCTTTCACGGAAACAGCTCTACGCCATCGGCAAAGAATTGCGCAACGCCTGCCCGAGGCGCTCGCATGCCAAATGGAAGGCGGCGAAAAATCGTCCCGACCCGGTCAGTCTGTTGCTCGAGGCCGAGAAAGGCCGGCTACCGGATCTCATTCCGCTGCGCCATGGGCGCATGGCCGCGTCGCCCTTCACCTTTTACCGCGGCGCGGCCATAACCATGGCCTCCGACCTAGCCGCCACGCAGGTATCCGGTCTACGCGTTCAGTGCTGCGGCGACGCCCATCTCTCCAACTTCGGCGGCTTCGCGACACCGGAGCGGCGGGTCATCTTCTCCATCAACGATGTCGACGAAACTCTCCCCGCGCCGTGGGAGTGGGACGTCAAGCGGCTGGCGGCGAGCTTCGTCGTCGCCTGCCGCGACAACGGCCTGAGCGACGGCAAAGCCAAGGATACGGTCATGACCTGCGTCCGCACCTACCGCGAGTCCATGGCCGACTTCAGCCGGATGAAAACGCTAGAGCTGTGGTACAGCATGCTGGAGTTGGATGAACTGATGGCCGGCATCAAGGGCCACAAGCTCCGCGAGCGCGCTCTGAAACGGCTACAGAAAGAGCGGGCGAAAAGCGTCGCCGAGGACCTCTTTCCCAAGCTAGTGGAGGAAAAGGGAGAGATTCCCATCATCAAGGATCAGCTCCCGACGATTTTCCACCTCAAGGGTCACCCTCCGGGTAACGTTCAGGAAAGGGTACTTGAGGCGTTCGCCGCTTACCGCGAGAGCCTGTCGCACTCCTACCGGTCTCTGCTGGACCGCTACGAAATTCGCGATGCGGCGATCAAGGTCGTGGGCATCGGCAGCGTCGGAACCGCCTGCTGGGTATTGCTCCTCATGGCGGGTGAAGGCGACCCGCTCTTCCTCCAGGTCAAGGAAGCGCGGCCTTCGGTGCTGGAGCCGTACGCCGGCGCCAGCGAATTTTCCAACCATGGCCAGCGAGTCGTGGAGGGCTACCGGATCATGCAGCCGGCCAGCGACATCTTCCTCGGCTGGACTCAGTCCCGCGATAAGCGCCACTTTTATCTACGCCAACTGAGGGACATCAAGATCGGCGCTCGCGTGGAAACCTTCGGCGCCCCCGAAATGAACCTCTACGCCACTTGGTGCGGCAGGGCCCTCGCGCGCTCCCATGCCCGGTCGGGATCGTCCGCCGTGCTCAGCGGCTACATGGGTAAGAGCGAGGCCTTCGACCAGGCGCTCGCGGACTTTTCCGTCGCTTACGCGAACCAGAACGAGAAGGATCACGCAGCACTGAAAAAAGCTATCCACGCCGGGAAGATCGAGGCCCAGTTCGAGGAGGAGAAGAAATAGCCGAAGGAGCCGATCCGGCACCGGCTGGAGCAGGTCTGCCGTGACAAAGCTTGCGAGCGTTATGAAAACTCCATTCGAAAAAATCGACGCGACCGCGGACTTCTCGCTCGTCCTCGGCGGCCCGCTCTACCAGCTTTTGCGGCGCTCGCATTTGACCGATGACGCGCTCGATCTCGTGCGCCGGCGCATCATGGTCATTTCGCTCTTCGCCTGGCTGCCTCTGCTGGCGCTGTCGACTATCGAAGGGCGGGCGCTCGGCGGCGCCGCCGTGCCCTTCCTGCTCGACGTCGAAGCGCACATCCGCTTTCTCATCGCGCTGCCGCTTTTGATCCTCGCCGAGCTGGTGGTGCATCAGCGCATGCGCTTGATCGTGCCGCAATTTCTCGAGCGCAATCTGATTCCTCCAAACGTCTTGCGGCGATTCGATGCCGCGGTCGCCTCGGCTTTCCGGCTGCGCAATTCGGTCGTCGCCGAAGCGCTGCTGATCGCCTTCGTGTACATCGTCGGCATCCTGATTCTTTGGCGCCATTACGTGGCGCTTTCCGCCGCCACGTGGTACGCGACGCCGACCGCCGATGGATTGAAGCTTTCGCTCACGGGCGTCTGGTATGTCTACATAAGTTTGCCGGTCTACCAGTTCCTGCTCGTGCGCTGGTACTATCGGATCTTCATCTGGACCCGCTTTCTCTTTCAGGTGTCACGCATCGAGTTGAGCCTGATTCCCACGCATCCGGACCGCGTCGGCGGCCTCGGATTTCTTGCCAACACCGTTTACGCTTTCGCACCGCTGGCGCTGGCGCACGGCGCAATGACGGCCGGACCGATCGCCAACCGCATCTTCTACCTCGGGGCCGCGCTGCCCCAATTCATGATGGAGATCTTCGGCATCGTTGTGTTTCTACTTTTCGTCGTGCTGGCGCCGCTTTTGGTGTTCGCGCCTGGGCTCGCTCGGGCGAAGCGCGTGGGCCTGCGCGAATACGGCGCGCTGGCCGAGCGCTACGTGAGGGAGTTCGACACGAAATGGCTGCGCGGCGGCGCCGGGGAAGCCGAGCCGTTGGTCGGCAGCGCCGACATCCAGTCGCTCGCCGATTTGGCCAATAGTTACGATGTCGTGCGGACGATGCAGCTTGCGCCGATCACAAGAGATACCGTCATTCGCCTAGTGGTCGCTACGATCCTGCCGATCGTGCCGCTGACGCTCACGATGATGTCCATCGAAGAAGTGCTGAAGAAGCTCCTGGGGATTTTGTTCTGAGCCAACTCGGAGTCGGCGCGATGGGGAGTCGCGGAAGACGGGCGGCTGATTTTACGACGATGCTCTGCGCGATTGCCGCGGCGCATTGTATGTCTTGGCGCTGTTTCATCTGCTGAGCTGACGCGAGTGGAAACTCATCCTTCATTTGAGCGCCGTCTTTGGCTCTTTTCGCGCCGCGCCGATTTTTGGCTCGTGTGCGGTGGCGCTTCGACGGCGATCCTCGCCGCCGTCGCTCTGATTTTGCTGCGCGGCGATCGCGAGCTCGACGCGCTCGATTTTGTCTTATCCGAATTCCATTTGGGCGCCACGTACGACGCGGTGATCCGCCGCCGGCTTTGGCGCCGCCAGCCGGGCGACGTGCTCGCGGCGTCTTTGATGATTTTGGCGCTGACCTATG
>Ga0310810_10002349_pt1 | contig 20349 bp, 18 predicted proteins | sample NCmetagenome_FD_207641 | JGI IMG/M metagenome (GOLD analysis project Ga0310810, IMG submission 207641) | Soil microbial communities from experimental microcosm in Duke University, North Carolina, United States - NC | ecosystem: Engineered > Artificial ecosystem > Soil microcosm > Unclassified ...
ACCGCACCTCCAGATAGGGTGGAACTAAATATTCCCTGAGCTATTGCAAGTTTAGCCGGTGGAAACTTGTCTCTTAGAATACTAAAAGCTACAGGGAACATTGAAATTCCTAAACCTTGTATAGCCCTAGCAATTACGAGCGTAAGAAAATTGACTGACAGTGAACGTACTAAAAGTCCTGCTATATAGACACCTAAAAGCATCAATAATATTCTCTTCTTACCATAAACATCGGATAGCTTGCCAGCAATAGGAGTCATAACCGCTCCCGTAACAAGTATGGAGGCTAATATCCATGACGAATTCTCATATGATACGGATAACTCATGGATAATATTTGGAATCGCTGGAAGTATCATGGTTTCTGCAACCATAGCTATTATACCGAGGCTGCTCAGGATTGCGAGAGTCAACCACGGCGAAGTTAATGGTTTCTCTATTTTTTGCATCGGATATTAGATCTCTTTATTGGTAGGAGTGAATAAACTTTGTATGTGGCGACTGAGAACTTTGGAAGTGATGACACGAGCGATTCACGCAGGGGACTTCCTCTAACTAGTTCTCGACTTGAGAAAATATTTCCGAAACTAACACAAGCTCAGATCAGCCGTATTGCTGCGTATGGACGTACTCGTTCAGTACAAACGGGCGATGTTCTAATTGAGCAAGGAGATACTTCAATGCCATTCTTTGTTGTAATAACGGGGGAAGTAGAGATTGTGCGCCCCTTCGGCGCCCATGAGACTCTCATAACCATCCATGGTAACGGCCAATTCACCGGAGATGTCAACATGCTATCTGGCCGCCGGTCTTTAGTTCGGGCTCGGGCTAGCAAGCCAAGCGAAGTAATTGAACTTTATCACAAAGATTTACTCAGATTAGTGCAAAATGATGCTGAGCTAAGCGACATACTAATGAGGGCTTTCATCCTACGCAGAGTAGAGTTAATAGCTGCCGGTGTCGGAGACATTGTCCTTATTGGTTCAGTACATTCTGCCGGCACATTGCGGATTAAAGAGTTTCTAATGCGAAATGGACATCCGTACTCCTACGTAGACTTGGAACAAGATCCTGACGTACAGAATCTATTGGATAGTTTCCAAATTGTTGCCAGTGATGTACCAGTATTGATCTGTCAAGGTCAGCTGGTATTGCGGAATCCCGGCAATCAGCAAATCGCAGACTGTCTAGGCTTTAACGAACCTATCGACCAAACTCAGTTGCGCGATCTAGTCGTCATCGGAGCCGGTCCCTCAGGACTTGCTGCCGCAGTTTACGGTGCATCAGAAGGACTGGATGTGGTGGTACTGGAAACGAGTTCTCCCGGCGGTCAAGCTGGTTCAAGTTCAAAAATTGAAAATTACTTGGGATTCCCTACCGGGATTTCAGGTCAGGATTTAGCAGGGAGGGCATATATGCAAGCACAGAAGTTTGGTGCTAAGTTGTTAATTGCTAGGGCGACAAGAATTCTCTGTGACCATAGTCCGTACATAGTTGAAGCTGAGACTGGCGCTCGAATTCCGGCGCGGACTATCTTGATCGCAACGGGCGCTCAATATAGAAAACTGCCATTGAAAAACCTGTCCCAATTTGAAGGCGCGGGAGTTTATTATGGTGCAACCTTCGTGGAAAGACAATTGTGTAGTGGAGAGGAAGTAATTGTTATTGGTGGAGGAAACTCAGCAGGGCAGGCAGCTGTGTTTTTGGCACAGACGACAAGACGTGTCTACGTTCTAGTAAGGTCGGCTAGTTTAGCCACTAGTATGTCTCGCTATCTGATTCGTAGGATAGAGGAAAGCCCTAATGTTATTGTGAAGCCACACACAGAAATTATAGCTCTAGAAGGAAACCTTAGCCTTGATTCGGTTCGCTGGCGAAATAGTCAAACAGGCCAGATTGAAAAACACGGCATCAAACGCATATTTGTCATGACGGGTGCTGATCCAAATACAAGTTGGCTTAATGGTTGTCTTGTACTCGACGCAAAAGGCTTTATAAAAACTGGTCCTGATCTGTCGCCTGAAAATCTGAGCGCCACAGGTTGGTCTCTTAAAAGGCAACCATACTTGCTTGAAACCAGTCTGCCGGGTGTTTTCGCAGCTGGTGATGTACGCGGTGGTAGCATTAAGCGTGTAGCCTCTGCTGTGGGTGAAGGGTCAACAGTTATCTCATTCGTTCATAAAATAATCCAGGAATAGAAAATGCAAATAACAAGAAACTCATCTTGAAGAATGCATTGTCGTTTCTGGAAGTACACAAAGATACCTTATCTTGAATAGTTGCATGAATAAAAAATCTATCATCCATTAACTTAAAAATAATCTTGGCTTGGGTATTACTGTAAGATGATAGCTATGGTCATTAAAGATAGTTTTTTCTCTACATTAATTCTGACACATTCAATACGGCTTTAATTGAGCTCGACGATACTTTAAAAATCGACGGCGTTTCGCGACATTTAGGCCAGCGACCTATAGATGAAAAAATTTCAATTAATATGATTGTAGATTATTTGAGACTTCTTATCATTATCAAAAATGAATTTGGAGATATGTCTAATCGTCTCTTACAATACCTCAGGAATTCGTCAAATTTTAATTTCCTTTCCTCACTCTCCAAATTAATTATCTCTTGTATTTCCTCGGATGACTGAGCTGTCGATTTTAGATAATCTGTTGTAAAGTCATAATCATGAATAGCACCCAGAATATCCTGAAGTTTTTGAAGAGTTTTTCTTGTTTTTAATGCGCCCTGGTCTTCGTCTGGGAGCAATTCCAACAAATACCTTAACTTTTTGCAAGCAATCCTCAGATCATGTAATTCTTCTATTTTCAAAGGATCGGTAAGAACCTTGGGAAAGGTCGATTCTAATTTTGATATCAATCTTGCAAGTATTTTATCGAATCTTTTTTGAAGTTCTTTTTCCGTAACATCGATTTTGTCTATAATTTTACTCGTGTCAGTATTTTTTAGGGAGCCTGCAATGTCCTTTGCATGTTCTAAACTCGCTTCTCTTGTTGCTTTCAACTTTTCAATAACACTATCCCTTTGAGGATTTGAAGGATATTTTTGTAGCTTTTCATAAATAATATCATAGTCTCGAATTTCGCTATTTACCTTGAAAAATTCCTTACATTTTAAAACGTAATCAGATAATGGCGATCCTTTTCTATAATTCTTAGGCAATATCAAAAAAGTAGCATCAAGTCGCCTAATAGCAGTTCTGACATCATGAATTTGCTTTGCATTGGGATCCTTTAGGTACTTGTTGACTCGATTATGCACCCTTCGAAGGTTCTCGCTTACTTTTGTCAAGAATGGTAAGAGATTTAACAAATTGGTTTGGAGTTAGCTCTTATTCGCTCATTAGTTTTAAATATTACTGTTTCCAAACTTGCATTACGCAATAGTAAGTAGTAGGTGATGCGGACGATCAATAAACAATAACGTAGATGCCCTAGGAAACTACCCGTTAAATGTTAATAAATTTAGAATCATAATAAAATACAACTTGCCCGAAGTCGAAAACGCCCTCCTAATTCTTGCCAAAGATAATGAGATAGTAGAGAAAATAATAAACGACTTGTTCCTGAGAAAGAGATACCATTTCGAAAAGAAGGGGAGACGGACGATGACAGATATGTACTTCGATTACAAGGATAAAAGTCTGAAAAAGCATAAAATTGACCTACGTATAAGATCCACCGAGGGAGAGGCACCTAAGATTACTCTTAAGGTTCTCAAAAGGATTACTTCATCTCATTCTGAAAGAGTGGAGATAGAACGGATCTGGTCCCGTGAATCATTTGATGAAATTATCAAAGAACTAAGTTCTCATTTACGGGGACATACGTTAGAAAGCTCAGGTAATTTTGTTAATGAAGATCCAGAAAATATTCTAACACGTGTTAAATTTGTAAAGATTCAAGAACGAAAAACTGAAAGAAATATAATTAACGCAATAAACAGTCATTCAGGTGAGCTTGAATTTGAGTTTGCTATAGATAGAACTTTTTATCGTCTAAACTCATCGTACAAAGATTATGGTCTGATGGAGTTAGAAATTGAATCTAAAAAAATAGGTAATTATGAAAATTTAGATAGGCTTGTAAATGAAATAATAGCTGAACATCAATCAAAATTCTTACTTTGGTCTCACAGTAAATTAGCTACGGGACTGGCCATCGAGACCTTACTCTCCAGAAGGAACATAAAAACTGGAGAAGATTTTGATAATGACGGCTTATTGACCCTATCTGGTGCTAAAAAGATTGAGTCCTTCATGAAACTTGAACCAGGTTAAAGATGTTTAGCTAAGTCGATCCTTCACCAAAGTTGCCAATGGTATAAGGCACTTTTTCAGAGATACAAAAGGTCCTCTAAAAATTCATTTTGGATTTTTTTTGTGAATATTTCTTAGGATTCTAGGGCTTAACACCCATCGAAGCTCACCTTTGGGTATGTTACTCTTGCTCAGTAATCTTATTCTCACTAGTCCTCCTTTTTTCAACAGTAAATTACAAGGACTTGATTTTCCTTTGTGAATTATATCATTTACTATTTGACCTAGTAAAGGTTGATGTCCAACAATGAGTACTGTAGAACCCTCTTTGAGTTGGGATATTTTGTTATATACTTCAATCCTTTTGCCTTCAGGAGCTAATTCATTCCATGTTTGAACTTTATCACCAATCTTGAAGATTTTCGAGACAATCATTGCGGTATCATATGCCCTTTTAAGCGGGCTGGTAACAACTAGATCAAATTTTAATCCGATTATTTTCAAGGCTTTGGCAATTTCTAATATTTCAGCTTTCCCAGCAGAGGTCAATGGCCTTATTCGGTCGCTTGGCTGCGAAGATCTTTGTCCGGCTTCCCCATGTCTTAAGATAAATAATTCCATTGAGTTTTATAAATGCCGTTGCAAATAAATTTATTCTATGCACGACGTTTACTCATAGAATTTAATGCACCCATAAAGTCAAATTATTAGATTATTGAGTTGCAAGTGCAAAGAATTCAAAATTTCTAAATGAATACCATAGTTCACTAATAATTATAGAAATTGGAATAGATACGTTAGATCTATTGAAACACGTGCGGTTATGCTTTTGACATCAAAGCTGGTATGTAGAGCTGGATGAAAAATGGAAACGTTACATTCTTCATGAGAATGATTTCAGCCAATGACAAGTCGATCTCGTTACTGTACGTGGGTGCATCTGTCTTGTTCCTTGCATCTTTGCTTGTCTTGGCGCCTGTTAAGGCGGAAAAGGTTAACGATTCTGATTTTAATTTTGTAGCTGCTGGAGATTGGGGTTGTGGACATGAGGCTTTGAATACGTTCTCCATGATGAAAAGTATGAAGCCACAATTGTATCTGGGACTAGGTGATTATTCATATGAAAACTCAATTGATTGTTGGGCCAATATTGTGAATTCTGTAGGTGAGTCCTTCAAGATTGCATTAGGAAATCATGACACTCAGGGTCAGTTACTAAAAGCTTATATGGATAAATTTAAACTTGAAAAACAATACTACTCATTTAACTATCGTAACGCCCGCTTTATTGCACTTTCTACACAACTTGATAAAGGTGGTGAAATAGAACAGTTGAAATTCCTAAAAAGCGACTTAATGATAACAAAATCTAATAAAAATATTGATTGGACAATTGTTTTTTTTCACATACCATTTTATTCTGCTGATGATTCGTACACTACTAATATGAGAAGAACTTATCATCCGGTATTTGATGAGTTCGGTGTAGATTTGGTTTTACAAGGTCATTCGCACAATTATCAGCGATCCTATCCGCTTATCTATAATGATGTAAGACATTCAGAGCCCATAATATCTGACAAGGAACAATTTCAATATGAGGATCCGGATGGACCCATCTTTGTAATTGTAGGAACAGGCGGAGAATCAATTAAGCATTTAAATAACAAATATTTTCTTGCCAAGACCTATGAAGGATATGGATGTATTAATGTAGAAATAGCAGGCAAGTCGATGAATGTAGAATATTATTCTAATACCAATAATCCAATTGACAAATTTTCGATTACAAAAAATCACTACGATTCGAAAAGAGAGGATTTGAATTCTGACATGCAACGAATAGAATATTATCAATCTTCAAAATGATCCCAAGTATTGCATGATACGTCAAAAGATAATTACTAGATGCCCTAAAGATCCTATATGTCAAAACCTGACCTAAAAGACCTTGGTACGATAAATGAAATAGACCTGACTGTTAGAGGGAGAAAATCAGGTAAAGATTTATCGAGACCTGTTTGGTTTGTTCAGGAAGATGATAAATTATATTTACTTCCCGTTCAAGGTTCGGATACAAATTGGTACAGAAATGTACTAAAAAATCCAAGTGTGAAAATTTCCGTAAAAGGACAGGAATTAAGAGGGAGTGTAAAAACGATAACCGATGAAAATAGAGTTAAAGAAATATTGGAGAAATTCAGATCGAAATACGGCTATTCTGATGTTAAAAAATATTACTCCAAATTTGATGTGGGCCTAGAGTTTGCGGTATAGCATAACTATCAAACGGTTTAGTCATTAGTAACGAAGTGCACGGAATTAGATAAACCCGTCCTAAAATTTCTAGCAAGCTTATGTTAAAAGAAACTATTAGCTTAGATAATATTCTACAGTTTGATCCATTTTTTCATCTTATCTTGAAATTCCCTGTCTGACATACCTGTTTCTATACTATAGCACTGATATCGTCACCCGTTTAAATCCCACTGGTTCGAATAAGTTAATGGGTTGGTAGATAATACATCATAAGAACGATGTTAACATAATTCAATTAGGAATCTAAACTATTATGAGAATTCTTTAGACTAGGAAAAATATAATTATCCGATATGCATGATTATGCATAGATTGAACGTAAGTATGCATAAATCCTCCCTCCTTAGGAAGATGGAAAAGGAGGAAAAGGAGGTTTCAGATGAAGACGTAGAACATCAAGACAGGCTCGCAAAGGTACTAATTTATCATAGTAAGGGCTTTACGCAGTCGGAAATAGCTAGCAAACTCAATGTGAATCAATCCACAATTAGCAGAGATTTGGAGGAAATAAGGAAAAAGGCAAGAAGCTCCCTAGAACTCTATATGAAAGATGAAATTCCAAATGAATTTCAGATTTACATCAGTGGATTCAATGAAATTACGAAAAACCTCTGGCAAATTATTGAAGACAAACAAAATCCCAAGATTAGTACTAGAGACAGAACATACATTTTATCGTTACTAATGCAGTGCTATAGTAAAAGAATGGAAATGCTAGTGGGTGAACCTGATTCTGATATGAATGCCACGAAACATATTAACAGGATACATCTCAAAGAAAAATACCCTTATAATGATTCCATATAACTATAGATATTAACAAATATATCCCCGGAAGCTGAATGACGATGATTTTTAGACCCTTTGTACATCATTCCTTATTCTAGTAAGATGCTAATTGTTGGATATTCAAATCAAATTGCTGGCCAAAAATTTTTTCATTAAATGAACCCACTTTCTCAATGGGATCAAGCAGATATGGCCCGAAAACTATGCCAAATATGATTCACAAACCTCCGAACCTGGAACCAACGATGTGCGTTGAGCGTCTAGCTGTAGTCCATGATGTGCAACAAGTATCTTTGGCTAAACAAAAGCTTGCCACTTTTTTCTCTATATTACTTGATAACAAAAGGTCGCAAACATAATAACAACAGCAGCAGCCATTATAATCACAGTTATCCATCCGATAGTATTGGTCACTCTTCCATTAACCCTTTCACCCAAAATATTTTTGTCATTGGCTATCTTCATTATCGTAAAGAGAATTGGAACCGCAATGACTGCGTTAATAACAGCTGCATATACCAGTGCCTTAATAGGATCAATATTGCTAAAGTTTATCCATAGACCAATAACTGTAGAGACAGCAATAACTAAGTAAAATGCCCGTGCCTTTTTGAATTTCTTAAACAATCCTTGTTTCCATCCAAAAGTATCGGACAGCGCATATGCTGAGGATCCCGCTAACACAGGCACTGCCAGCATTCCAGTGCCAATTATTCCAAATGCAAAAATTAATTTAGATACTTGTCCCGAATATGGAAAAGACTTTACAACAGGCTCAAGTGATTTTGCAGCTTGCTCCGAGCTCTGTATGTCTGTAATACCATGAGTGTGTAGCCCACCTGCTGCAGTCACCATTATTGCCCACATAATTAGTTGAGAAAAAAACATGCCAACAGCCACATCGGCTTTCATTATTTTGATTTCTTTTTTCGTTACTTGAGGAGTGCCTACATTTATTTCTGGAATCTTTTTCTTTTTAACTTCTTCCTCAGCTTCTTCAGAAGTCTGCCAGAAAAATAAATATGGCGAAATTGTCGTACCAAAAACAGCTACAAACATCATAACAAATTCAGGTGTAAGTTCTATATGAGGTATAATCGTTGCAACAAATAAGTCACTTGGGTTACCGCCTACAATAACGGCCGTAATAATATACGCAAAGAGAGAAAATGTCAAATATTTTAGCACCTTTACATATTTTCTGTATGGAACAAATATTTCGGCAGCTAGAATAAGTGCAGTAAATAGTAATGTGGGAACAAAAAACGGAAGCTGGGAAATCACAAGTCCTACTGATGCTCCCATTGCACCGATGTCTGCTCCTATGTTTATAGTATTGGCAACAACAAGCAAACTAGCAAGTGGCAAAACTACCTTATTGGAATATTTTCTTTTTATAACGGCAGCCAGACCGTCACCAGTCATAAGACCAATCTTGGCGCAGATTTCTTGGATTACAGCCATCATTGGATATAGATAGATGACCATCCAAAGCATACCGAATCCGAACTTGGCACCTGCCTGGGAGTAAGTAGCAATTCCTGAAGGATCATCATCTGCAGCTCCTGTTACTACCCCTGGACCTAAGTGTTTGAAAATGTTTTTAATAGAAATTTTTGATTTGGGCTTTATGTGGTCAGATATCCTTTTGTCCCTGACTTTGTGATTTTCTGCTTCATTGTCTTTTATTGGTTTTTCCACGTTGTAGAAATTGCACCATTATACTTTAAATAAGTAAACCATACAGTAAACTGAAATGTCTTTTTTGAAGACTGCATTAGAACATTGCCCTGATTCTAGGGTATTAAAATGAATAACCGCCCATAACATCCATAAGTAGAATAATCCATTGATGTCGAATCTCATCAAAGGTGGAAAAACGGAAATGCAAAATATTCAGGAAGAGACTTTACTTTGAACCTTCCTTGAGTTTTAACTTGCGTTACCAAGTAAGCTTCCAAGACCACCAGCTATTTTCTTGCCCAAGTCTTCAGTCTTATTCAAAATATTCCCTCAGCGGCGGGTGGGATTTGTGCATTGCATTCGTCCTACCGGCAATGCTCAAACTATTTTATATTTTGTTGGCCATTATTATTTTCAACGTAACATTTGATGTTACGGTAGCAGGGGGATTATTTTCGTCCGTTATCGCGTATGGCTCTAATCCCCCGGTGTTCTTATATTCGGAAAACTAATAAACATAAAGTGTACGCGCATGCACCAAGCAGATGTGTCTTATGAAAGTCCCTTTGTATTTGCAGATTAAATAAAGCTACCTTATGGAGAGAAGCGAACCACTATGGCTGGCGAACTACATTTTTAAAACTGTCTTGCTTTTTATGTACTTTTCGAGTAAACCTTGTGAGTCAGTAGGGTCCAGCTTCAAGGACAAAGTACGTAGAGCTTCGTCCAAATCAGTGCGCGACATATTCATCAATTCTATGAGCTCGTTCAGATTTCTAGGCGCTTCCTGTATAATTGCACGAATAATACTTCTTTCAGTCGAATCAAGACCAACATGTTGGTAAACATCTCTTAAATTACTGAGAGCATGCTGTCGCACAATTTTTAGATCATTAGCGCGGACTTCCAAGTCCGTGATCTGTTGCTCAATTTCAATAAGAATTTCTCTATGGTAGTATAGTGAATCACTCTTGTCATGTTTCACTATTTTAGATTTGAATGTATCATACGATTTAATCATATCAGTATTTTCCAGGTTTTTAATTTCCCTGTTGACCAATGTGAACGAATCCCTTGACAAGGAAACATTAAGGTTAAAAGTACTCTTTACATTGTAATATTTCCTAGCAGGCGCCCCCAAGGTACTTTTTCCTGGATAGGCTTCCACAAGACCAGACCGTTCCAATAATTTCATGTGTCGCAGGATAGCTTGTTGGCCGACGTTAAGTTTCCCAGCAAGCTCATTAAAATACATAGGTTCCTTCGAAAGTAATAATAGTATATTGCGCCGAGTCCTATTGCTAATCACTTGGAGAATTAAATTTAGCCTGTTTTCCGACCTTGAAAGACGCAGTCTACTGGCTCGACGGCTTGTGCTCAATAGTTATCCTGAGCGACAGTTATTATTAAACTTCGAGAATAAAAAGTAAAATAAAAAAAATAAATTAGAATTTCAGTAGTCTTCCATGCCCGCTCCTGGCATGCCGGGACCACCAGGCATTCCACCAGCTCTGGGCATATCTTTGGTTTTAGAAGCTGCAATTACGTTATCAATTCTGAGAATCAATGACGCAGTCTCTGTCGCTGAATTGATGATATTTTCTTTGACCACTAGAGGCTCATATACGCCTTTAGAAGACATATCGGCGATCCTTGCGTTCATGACATCGATGCCAATCTTTGGTGTCTCTGAATCCGAAATCTTGGAATGAAGCTGCACTTGAGTGTCAATTACATCCATACCAGCGTTTCTCGCTAGCGTGAGCGGTATCGAATCTAACGCATCAGCATATTTGTCTGCTGCAAGTTGTTCCCTTCCAGGTAACGATACTGCCCACTCTCTTAACCTTTGTGCAACAACTGCCTCTGGAGCACCACCGCCGGCAATTATGTGTGGATATTCTAGCACATCCTTTACGGACATCAATGCATCATGAATAGACCGTTCTGCTTCGTCCACTACTCTCTGAGACCCTCCTCGTACGAACACTGACAAGGCTTTTGGATCTTTGCAACCTTCTATGAACACCCACTTCTCGCTCTCGACTTTTCGTTCTTCAACTAGCTTTGAATAGCCTAGGTCGTTTGTTGAAAGCTCTTCAATGTTAGTTACAATTCTGCCACCAGATGCCCTAGATAATTTAGCCATGTCGCTATCTTTGACCCTACGAACTGCTAGAATATTAGCCTTAGACAGATAGTGTTGTGCAACATCGTCAATTCCCTTTTGACATACAAGCACATTTGCTCCGGCAGAAACCACTTTGTCGACCATGTTTTTGAGAATACGGTTTTCTTCGTCCATAAAGGATTGTATCTGCTCTGGAGAATTGATACTGATCTTAGCATCAAATTCCGTTTTCTCTATTTCTATTGGAGAGTTAACTAGAGCAATCTTAGCATCTTCTATTCGCTTTGGCATACCTGCATGTACAACTTCCTTATCTATTATTACGCCTCGCACAAGAATAGTGTCTTCTATTGATCCTCCAGGTTTTTTGTCCACTTTTATGTTGTCAATATCGACGTGGTATTCATCATCCGTGTGATCGGCAGCAGCGAGAACTGCGTCCACCACTATCTTTGATAAGTATTTTGAGTTTGTAGAGACCATTTTTGATGACATGGAGGTTTCCGAAATCTTGTACAAAATTCCTCTGTCCTTCGGATCCACCTTAGTTGCTATTTCGCGGAGTATTTCATTGGCTTTTACGGCGCATTTTTTGTAACCGTCCACTATAACTGTAGGGTGTACGTCCTTATCGATAAGTTCTTCAGCTTTTTCCAAAAGTGAGCCAGCAACTACTACAGACGAGGTTGTACCATCTCCCACTTCATTGTCAATTGATTTCGACACTTCGACCATCATCTTAGCTGCAGGATGCTGTACATCTATGTCTTTCAGAATCGTGGCACCGTCGTTACTTATTGTTACGTCGCCCAGTGGATCTACTAGCATCTTGTCCATACCCCGAGGACCAAGGCTCGACCTTACAATCTCCGCTACAAGTTTAGCCGCCGTGATATTGTTTCGTTGTGCGTCTTTATCTTTTGTTTCAGTTGTTCCTTCTTTCAAAAGTACAATAGGTATTTGTTGTTGTTGTGCTGACATTAAATCACCTATGTTACTAACATTATGTGAGTGACGATATTTATATTTTTTTCTGGGCCTAATCGAAAATTAACAGCGATGATTTCAGATCAAGCTAGGTCTAAATCCTTATGTTTAATTCATGTCTAGGCACATTCAAGGCTTTCTTCGAAAAATGTCTCGACTAAGGAAACAAAGAAGAATATTTAGTAAAGGTCGGAAACTACTTTCTCGTTAAGTAATTGTTTAGCCATTTGATGATTGGTATGTTTTTTTAATAAATGGTTTTCGTAGGACGAATAAGTGGTTTTTTTAAAACATAGTGCGCAAAAACATCCCTTGCGAAAACACTCTTTACATAAGGTTGTTGTACGTTCTGTACCGTCGTATTGTTTTACCCTACCTATAAATATGATTCTCTTGTCTTCCGTACAACCGTCGCAGATATCAGTTTGGCCAACTTCCGCGTCTAACATTCTTTGATTTTAGTGAGGACTTAAGGTTTCATGCAACATCTGATAAAGCTTTGCAGCCTTATCATTTTCCACTACTAGTACGATATCGGAAGGAGTAAAGAAAGCAGAGTGGACATCGGTATGAGTCTTGTACAGCATTTTGGAAATTTCATAAATCAAAGTATTTGGTACTCGTACAAGCTCTCCCGGAATATCGACTTTAATTTTGGTATACCTATTTTCCGTTAATCCGGTCGCAATTTCGTGCTCAACATTGTTTTGGTCTGAATTACTGTCCATATAAAACCGGCATGTGTTCAAACTTAGGAAAATGCCAAAGGGAATACGTCGTGATTGCGTTAGTTTCTCATACATTCCCGACAACTCGGTCGAGTCATCCATTTTAGTTACCATTTCGAATACAGAATCGGAGAGCGACAACCTTGTTCCAAAAGGCAGTTTATCATCTGCAGGTGAGTCTTTTTGAGCTTCTGTAGAGTCAGAAATTCTGTTGAGAGATGCGATAATTGTATTCAGGTTTACGGGACTCCCAATGCGTTCCTCGACATTCGGCTTCATCTTTGCCGCTAATGCAGTGAAGTTAGCCACGCGCGACTCGAGCATTTGAAAAAGAAGCCAGTCGGATTCAAGTATGTCTCGTACGGCTTCCGCGACTGAACTTGAACGATACAATGAATAATCGATTATTAAACAAAAGGTCATATAAGTATTTCCTAGAGAGAAAAAAATATATATCGTCACACCTATTACATAATGTCAGGTGAAATATTGTTGTGGAGAAATCCATGGGAATATACAAACAGAATTTTTGAAGAACTTGACCGAGAGTTTTCAGACGCAGAACAAATGCTGAGCCGAATGTTCCGTACCGCAAGGGAATCGAACACAGTAGGCGACACATTTCCGTATTATTACGGCTATCAGATAACCGTCGGACCCGACGGAAGACCAAAAATAAGAGAGTTCGGAAATGCAAAGCCAGGCTCGAAAGGCTTGATGCAGCAAAGCACTGTACGTGAACCATTAGTAGATACCTCGTTTAACGAAAAAGAAAACTTGGTAACTATTACAGCAGAGATGCCCGGTATAACCAAGGAAGATGTCAAAGTGGAATTATCCGAGGGATTAGTTACCATACATGCAGAGAAGGGCGACAAAAAATATCATTCAGAGGTGCCGATATACGAAGAATTGGATGCTGATAGCGCAAAGGCAACTTACACCAACGGCATTCTTGAGCTGAAGATAAAGTCAAAAAGATCGCCAAAGCCCAAAACTAAGGAAATAAAAGTTGAATAGGATAGAAAACCTAACTCCACTTTTTTATTTTTTTGAGGTGATAATGTTTGGGTAACAATAGCCAGTTTGATAAGACATCGCTTCGAGTAGCAGAAACTGACCCGAAGTTTGTAGGCAAGGGCATCGCTGTTATTGATCAAAAAGTAATGGAAGATCTTAGTCTAGGTACGGGCGACGTGGTTGAAATATCTGGGAATCGAAGAAGCACGCACGCCTTACTTTGGTCTAGCCAAGTCTCCGATTCTGGCAGAAACTTAATCCGAATTGACGGCTATACACGTAATAATCTAGGTGTTGGAATAGACGATAATGTTTCTATTAAGGGTGTAAAAGCAGCAAAGATTGAACAGGTGGTACTATCTCCAACTGAGGATCTGAATGTAGTCGGCTTGGAAGAACACTTGCCTAACTTGTTGGAAGGTCATGTAATTACCAAAGGGGATACTATTCCCATTAATATTATGGGACACAAGATCGGATTCATTGTTAACACAATTGTTCCCTCAAATGGTCCGGCGATAATCACAGCTAATACAGATTTTGTTATTGGCTCGATCCCAAAACAAGGGACAAGATCAATTCCAAGGGTCAACTACGAAGACATAGGAGGACTTAGAAATGAGATTCAGAAAGTTCGTGAGATGATAGAGCTTCCAATGAGGCATCCAGAGATATTTGATAGAATTGGAATAGAGGCTCCTAGAGGAGTCTTGCTGTTTGGGCCACCCGGTACAGGTAAAACGCTGTTAGCTAAGGCCGTAGCAAATGAAACTAATGCTAACTTTTACTCAATAGGTGGACCTGAGATTATGAGCAAGTTTTACGGGGAAAGCGAAGAACGCTTAAGGGAGACATTTAAGCAAGCACAAGAAAACTCTCCGAGCATTATATTTATTGACGAAATCGATTCTATTGCGCCAAAACGTGAAGAAGTATCAGGAGATGTCGAGAAAAGGGTGGTATCTCAGTTGCTTACTCTCATGGATGGTCTCGAATCTAGAGGTAAAGTTGTCGTGATAGGCGCTACTAACAGACCGGACGCTTTAGACCCGGCACTCAGGCGTCCTGGCCGTTTTGATAGAGAAATCGAAATTGGTATCCCGGATGAATTAGGAAGGCTAGAAATTCTTGAAATTCACTCGAGAGGTATGCCTTTCACCGAAGACGTAAACTTAAATTCAATAGCAAAAGTAACTCACGGATTTGTAGGAGCGGATCTTGAGTCTGTCTGCAGGGAGGCAGCAATGAGATCACTAAGAAAGATACTGCCAGAAATTAATCTCGAGGAATCAAAGATACCTATCGAAACCCTAAACAAGATCAAGATAACAGCACAAGATTTTGAAAACGCACTAAAGGAAATTCAACCTAGTGCTCTCAGAGAGGTATACATTCAAAGACCTAGTGTTAAATGGACTGATATAGGGGGGCTCCAAGAAGTAAAGAATGAGCTCAAAGAATCAATTGAATGGCCCTTGAAGCATGCTGATCTCTTTTCAGAGGCCGATATTACCCCACCGAAAGGGATACTCTTATTCGGACCACCAGGAACAGGCAAGACTCTGATTGCAAAAGCCGTAGCTGCTAACTCCGATTCAAATTTCATAAGTATTAAAGGACCCGAACTGCTTTCAAAGTGGGTTGGTGAATCTGAAAAAGCCGTAAGAGAAGTATTTCGAAAGGCTAGACAGGCCAGTCCATGTGTGATATTCTTTGACGAACTTGATTCGGTCGCTCCAAGAAGGTCTTCAACGGGCGGTGATTCACACGTTGGTGAAAGGTTAGTGAGTCAACTGCTTACTGAAATGGACGGACTCGAAGATCTGAAAGGCGTTGTTGTAGTAGGAGCAACAAATAGGCCTGATATAATCGACGAAGCTTTGTTAAGACCAGGACGGTTCGATCGACTCTGTGAAGTTCCTGCTCCTGATAACGAGGCTATAAAAGAAATTCTGAGGATACATGTGGCGAAAAAACCTGTTGACAAAACCGTAGACTTGGATAAGCTTGCAGAGCTTGCAAAAGGTTTCACGGGGGCCGATATAGCTGCGTTGGTTAACGCAGCTGCCATATCAGCGATCAAAGAATACATAAGAGTTAACAGAAACGAGACAAACAATAAAAAATTGGAAAACGGTATTAATGCCAGTAACAATGACAATAAAAAAGTACCCCTGACAATATCTATGAATCATTTTGATACCGCATTAAAGAAGATCAAGAGAAATGCTCACATGCAGCCTACCAATCGCTAGCTAGGTGATTCCATTTGCAAAATAACCTATTACCTGAGATAATTAATGACTACAAAGAAGCAAGACCTATTGCAAGCAGGATAGATTATAATTTTTATAATTATTGTTCCATCTGTGAGCTCAAATATCCCAAACAAATCTTGCGGTGTAAAGAATGCAAACAAAAAATCAGGACCCGACCCTGGCATCGATCCAAAGTAATAGATCGTAAAAGAATATGATATGTAATCGAATATGCTTAAATAAAGCGCGATGAAATTGACCTGTAGGGGAACGTGTTCTTTATACAAAGCCTCTTTTTCTGTAGATAAATTTCGATATCTTAACGGGCAGAAAAGATGCAGTCAATGTGAAATATTCCTAAAATGGGACGATATATACTGCCCTTGTTGCGGACACAAATTACGCACAAAGCCTAAAGTCTTGAAGGCTGTGTAACGCAGCAGATGGCTCAACTTAAGAAGGATCTAGACATTGGTAAACACAAAAAATAGACCCATAAGAATATTGGTCTCCAAATTGGGTCTTGATGGACATGATAGGGGAGCGCTGGTAATCTGCAGAGCTTTGAGGGATGCAGGAATGGAAGTAATTTATTCAGGTCTTTTTTGTACGCCTGAGAAAGTAGCAAAGATTGCAATAGATGAAGACGTTGATGTGGTAGCCATGAGCTTATTGAACGGTGCTCACTTACAGCTTTTCCCAAAAGTAAAGTCTCTTCTAGAGCAACAAGGAGCGGAAAATATTCTGGTAATTGGCGGTGGAATTATACCCCAGCAAGATAGGAAGATACTAGAAGAACGTGGCATTCATGGTAACTTCGGACCAGGTACCCCGCTAAACGAAATTATTTATTACATTAAACAGAAGTGCAATGGGTAATAAATCTTAAAGCCGGATGGGAAAATTTTAAGATACAGTAGTACCCATATTGCAGATATTGCAGATACGCGTTTTGTTATAGCTTCTCTTAATTCTTTGACTGTTCCGATGTTGAGGATTTTAACAAATGATTCGACAAATTGTAAATTGTTCTGTCAAAATTCCGATTTTCGAACGGAACATGATTTTCTATTTCTACTAACTGCGGTCTACCGACTCATAGTCCTCTGGTTCAACACGTGTACTATTTGGACTATAACCATGAATTTCTAACCATTGTTTTTTGTCGATCCATTTGCTGCAAAACCACTTTTCATTTTTCTTATCATAGTCACCATGCTGTGGCATTGGTATGAAACAGTCAAAGAGACATATTAATACTGCCTTATTCACACCTTAAGGAATTTAATTTAAACTACCTTTGTGGAAGGAGCAGTTTAAACCGTAATTGCTGAGCTAGCCTGAACCTCCCAAATAACAAAAGTTTTTAAAACACTCTTAAAATTTGGTCCTTAAAAGAGAAGGGGACATTATACGAGTTACCGGTTTTATTATTCTCTTTACGATAACGTATAGAATAAATATTGATCAACACGTAAAATTTCTATGGAATGTGCAGTATATGATACGTACGTAACAAAAAAAGACGGAGAGCGTATGCACTTTGATGTCATTGTGGAATCTTGACATACTTTTTCTTGACTTTAGTGTCTCGGCAGCATCTGTGCCCACCGTATACCTAAGATCGGGACTTTCTGGAGTAACCGCTTTCAAAATAGCTTTTGCGACTTCGGAAGGATGTGTTAGGTCTTGCGACCACTTTTCGAAAAATTCAGACATACTTCTCTGCATTGATCCGTAAGGCGAGTTCAACGGATCAGGTGTTTTTGAAGCCCACTTCAAATTCCTCAGAAAATTTGACCCAACTCCTCCGGGCTCTATGATTATAATTCTGATTCCAAACGGTTCAAGTTCATCCTGTATAGATTCGGACAAGCCTTCAAGTGCAAATTTGGTTGCATGATACGCCGAGTTTAGTGGAAAGGATATTCTCCCTCCCAAGGAAGTTACGTTAACTATCGTTCCTCCTTTCTGTTTTCTCATGATTGGTATTACCGATTGCATTACTCTTACGGCACCAAAAAGATTAGTATCAAATTGGGCCTTTATCTCATCTAAAGAAGTTTCTTCCAAGGCTCCCATCAAGTCATATCCTGCATTGTTCACTACGAGATCAATTCTGTCATTCTCCTTCACTATTGCCTCAATAGCCTCATTCACCGACTTGTCATCATTAACATCTAGTCGAATAACCTGTAACGGAAGATTCTCTTTTTTAGAAATGTCATTTATCTCCTTAGATCCTTCACCGTCTAACTTACGCATAGTTGCATAAGTATAAAATCCATTCCTTGCTAAGATTAAGGATGTTTCAAATCCCATGCCACTTGAGCTATCAGTTACAATCGAAACCCTTTGTTTAGATGTCATGGTTTATCTTTCTCCTGTTAAGAAAAACCCGTGGCGGCTCTTGTTGATCGAATTCATCATTTATCATTCCCAAAGAATTTCAATAATTGATCCGTTAGAAACTGTGGTTGCTCTTCTGGAATAAAATGCCCTGAATTAGGCACTGTAACGCCCTGAACATTTTGAGCGAGTATCTTCATCCCATAAATGATACTAGGCATAGTAATATTGTCTCCTAAAACTGGAATGAATGAGCCCCCTAAAGCCAATACTGGCATTGTAAGCTTAGTCTTTGAATAATTTTGATTTTGAATCGCATCTTGTGGGAAAGCTCGATAGTACTCAAATCCTGCACGCAATCCACCGGGACTCGAATAATGGCTAACATATTCGTCAATATCTTGCTTTGTAATAGCAGATGGATTATAGGTAAGACTGTGAAAGAACCATGATAAATACATCATCTCTTTTCCGTCTACGAGAGCTTCCGGTACGTCTGGTACTTGATGAAAGATTGCCCACCATATCGGCATTCTTCCTGGAGGTAAGAGACCAGGAATTGTTAGTTCCATAACTGCTAATTTCTTTACTTCAGTAGGATGCGCAGCAGCGTAAGAATACGCTATCTGTGTTCCAATATCATGACCTACCAAAAAAATTGATTTAAACCCTAATTGAGTAACTAGTTGATGTATGTCTTCCGCTACGGTTTTACCATCGTAACCGGTTGTTGGTTTTGAGGAATCACCCAACCCCCTAAGATCAGGTGCTATGACAGTGTGATTTTTGGCTAAAGCAGGCATAACATGATGCCACGCATACCAAGTCTCTGGCCATCCATGTAATAAAACTACAGGTTCACCATGTCCTCCAATAACATAATGTAATGTAATACCATTGACAGAAGCAGTATGATGAGAGAATGTCACGTTACCGAGTTGAAAAGATATGCCATCCAAAAGGTGTTGTTTCTCGACGGACGTTATATTAACAGTTGGTACTTGCTGTGCAGCTCCATTCTGATTGATTTGCACATAATCGATACAGATACTAATACTTGATAACAATAATAAGGCCAATGTCAAATAAGGAAAATGTCGATAACAAATATTAGAAATCTGGCCAAAGAGTGTTTTCATAATATGCTCAGCTCCACCTATTTACCAGTTGTAAGTACACATCTGAATTTAGCTTGACCACTCATCATATGATCATATGCCTCGGGCGCCCGCTCTAATGGAAAGACCTCGTTCATCGACCTAACTCCAGAGAGAACGCTAAACGATAGTGTGTCCTGCGAGTCGATAGATGTACCTGCAGGCCAACCTATCAACGATCTTCGCCCTAGTATCATTAGGGCTGGTGGTACTTCAATCGGTTCGTCAGAAGCTCCAATTATGACGAGCTTTCCGTTTGCTGCTAAACCTCCGAGGACTTCAGTCATGGCCTTACCACTGGGAACAGTCGCAAGTACTACTTTAGCTCCACCTAACTTGTTAAGTTCTTCGACCACGTTCTGTGTCCGATTATCGATGTATTGTCTCGCACCAAGTTTCATCATTAGTTCTTCCTCCTTCTCTCTTGCTCTTCCAATAGCAACAGTATTAAAACCCATCTTGGAAGCAAACTGAATTCCAAGATGACCCAATCCGCCCATTCCAAGAATACCAACTACATCGCCAGTACGAGCTCCACTATTTCGCAGAGCATTATATGTCGTGATACCAGCGCACATAAGAGGTGCAGCTTCTACAGGTGAAAGGCTCTCTGGGATCGACGCCAGGGTTTCGACAGGTGCAATCA
>Ga0310810_10002350_pt1 | contig 20345 bp, 14 predicted proteins | sample NCmetagenome_FD_207641 | JGI IMG/M metagenome (GOLD analysis project Ga0310810, IMG submission 207641) | Soil microbial communities from experimental microcosm in Duke University, North Carolina, United States - NC | ecosystem: Engineered > Artificial ecosystem > Soil microcosm > Unclassified ...
CCGGGACCGCCCTGTCCTGACAGTGGTTCCGTCGCACGGCCCGGCCGCCCGGCCGCGCCAGGACGACGATCGCGCGGGACGGTTCCGCGAGATCTACGAGCGCTGGTTCGGCGACGTCGTGCGGTGGATCTACGCGCTGGGCGTGCCGAGCTCGGACAGCGAGGATCTCGCGCAGGAGATCTTCCTGGTCGTCCGGCGGAAGCTGGATCGCTTCGACGGGGGAAACCTGGCGGGCTGGCTGTACCGGATCGCGCAGCTGACCGTGCGCGATCACCGGCGGCGGGCCTGGTTCAAGAACCTCGTGATGCGGCGCCGCGACATCGACGTCGCTGGCGTCGAGCTGACCGCGCCGTCGCCCGCCGCGCGCTACGAGGAGGCGGAGAACCGGCGGTTCCTGCAGACGCTGGTGGGGGGCATGAGCGAGAAGCTCCGGACGGCGTTCGTGCTGTTCGAGATCGAGGGCTACTCGGGCGAGGAGATCGCGCGCATCCAGGACATTCCGCTGGGGACCGTGTGGACGCGCCTGCACCTGGCGCGGAAGGAATTCTGGCGGCTGCTGAAGAAGCAGCGCGCGGCGGAGGGACCGGCGCGATGAACCGGCTGCGCGACGTGGTGGATCGCGAAGGCGGCCTGCGCGGCGACCCGCTGTTCCGCGAGGGTGTCGAGCTGCTGCAGCGGACGCCGCCGACGCCTGTCACGCCGGAAGCGCGGCTTCGCGTCTGGGCTTCGATCCAGCGGGCGTCGGCGAAGGTTTCGCGCGGCCGTGGGGTCCTCATGCTTCGCTTCGCGGTGCTCGGCGCCGTCGCGCTGGCGGCGGGGACGGCGGGCGCCGTGATCGCGCAGCGCTGGATCGCGCCGCGGCTGGAGCCCGCGGCGCCGCCTGCCCGGTCGACGTCGCCGCCGCGCGCGTTGTTGGCGCCGCGAAAGCTGCCCGCAGCGCCGGTCGAGATCGCCGCCGCCGACGCGGTCGAGAGCTCCGTGGCGAAGGCGCCGGCGCGCGTCGCGCCGCGAAAGCCCGCCAGCCCCGCGCCGGCGCCGGTGAACGCGGCGGCGGTCGCGCGCGAGCGGAGCGAGGTGCTCGACGCGCTCATCGCGCCGCGAGCACGATCCGGCGCGCGCCGGGATGATGCTGGCGCGCTACCTCGCGGCTCATCCGCGGGGCGCACTGCGCGAGGAGGCGCTGGTCCTGGCGATCGAGGCGGCCGACGCGCGCGGCGATCGCGCGGCGGGCGAGCAGCTCGCTCACGTCTATCAAGGCGAGTATCCGGAAGGCCGCTTCCTTTCTTTCGCCCGCAGCCACACCGGGCACTGAAGGCACTGAAGGAATCCTTCGGGGGTTCCCATTCCCGGCCGGGCGCTTTTTGACCTTCGCGCGCAGCCACACGAACGGTTCCGAGAGCCACTGAAGGTATTCAGGGGTCGTACCCATTTCTGGGAATGACCTTTTGTCCGATTGAGTGCGCGTGCGCGGCGACCAACACGTCGGGCGCGGCAAACCTGTTCGCACTGGCGGGAATCGCCGCTGTGGTCCTCGGCCGACGACGGGCAACGAAGCGCTCGGCAGGCAAGCGATGAGGATCCAGCTGCGGAGCAGCAAACAATTGATCTCGGAACCCTCAAAGGGTTCCGAACCTCCCACGATGGTACGCGCCGAGCAAAGCTCGGCGGCTCCCCACGCGCAATTCAGACTCGGTTTCGTCGCACTCGCTGTCGCCGGGCTGCTGCTCCCGGGTCTGCGCGCATCCGCGCAGACGCCCGACTCCGGCGGCGAACCCGGCGAAGACGCCAGGCCGGAGAAGCCGGACAAGCCGGCGAAGGCGGCGGTACCGGCGGCGCCCGCCGAGCCCGTCGAGACGACTTTCGCCGAGCCGGCGGTCGCGGAAGCCGGGCCCTACGTCCCGTTCGCGCCGCCCCCACTCTTCACCATCCAGTTCGGCATTCTCGCGCAGCCGCAATTTGAGATGGCGGGCTCAACCGACGCCGACGGGATGACCAAGAACCTGTTCCTGCGCCGGGCCCGATTCATGGTCGGCGGGACGCTCCACAAATACTTCGAGTACTTCTTCCAGGTCGACTTCCCGAACCTGTTCAAGCTGGACCTTTCGGACACGATGGCGACCGACAAGAACGCCCCGGGCCTGAACATCCAGGACTTCTTCGTGACGGTCAAGGCCCTCGGGGAGCTGATCAAGATCGACGCCGGGTTCATGCTGCCGCCGCTCTCCCACAACACCCTGGAGAGCGCGGGGAAGCTGTACGGCAACGATTACTTCGCGAACAGCTTTCGCCGCAACGTTTTCAATGTCACCGACCCGTTCAGAAGCGACGGGGAAAGCCCGGTTGGCCGAGACGCGGGCGTCCAGGCGCGTGTCCTCGTGCTGGACGGCCACATCAACGTCCGCGCCGGCGCGTTCATGGGACACCGGGTCCTCCTGGTTCCGGTAGACACCATGGGCCCGTCCCTGATCGGCGGATTGAACATGTTCCGCCTGGCGGGGCGACTGCAGATCAACCTGCTCGACGCCGAGCCCGGATTCTTCTACCAGGGGACTTATCTCGGCACGAAGAAGATCGTTTCATTCGGCGGCTTCTACGATTTCCAGCAGCACACAGCGACGCGCCAGGGATCGGGCCAGGAAGCGGGCAAGTACCAGAGTTGGGGCGGTGACCTCCTCGTCGATCTGCCCCTCGGCCCTGGCATCCTCACCGCGCAGGCCAACGTCGTGCAGTGGGACGGCGGGACCCTCCTGCCACTGCCCAAGGATAGGGCGTACATGGGGGAGCTGGGCTACCTCATCGGACCGATCAGGCTCAGCCCGATCGTGCGCGTCGAAAGCCTCGTCGCGCCGTTGATTCCGTCGGATGCAACGATGCCGGGTTCACCGCTGATCGCCGACACCAACAATCCAAGCGAGACGCGCTACGGGGGCGGGCTGGCGTTCTGGCCTTACGGACACGACTCGAACGTCAAGGTCTTCTTCACCCACGTGCACCGCAACACAGGCCTGCACGACTTCAGTGTGATCAGCGCGCAGTGGCAGGTCTTTTACTTCTAGCCCTGTCGGCCTGCTGAAAGAAAAAAGAGAATCGAATCACTGAAGGATTTTCTCGAACGCTCCCATTCCAAGGAGCGTCCTCACATCCCTCGTGCGGGAATCATGTCCGACGAAAGGACCACGTAATGAAGATCCTGCTGCTTCGATCCAGCGCGGCTATTGCCTTCGCCTTGCTCGCCGGCTGCATACCGGAAGGTGCCCAACAAACCGGGACTGGAGGCAGCTCGGCCACGGGCGACGCTGGCACGACGGGTGCCGGCGGCACCACGGGCGAAGCCGGAACGTCCGGCACCGCCGGCAATCCCGGCACCGCCGGCGATACCGGCACCGCCGGCGTTACCGGATCCGCGGGCATTACCGGCACCGCCGGCAATACCGGCACCGCCGGCAACACCGGCACCGCCGGGAACACCGGCAGCGCGGGCAGCACCGGCGGCGCGGGCGCGACTGGATCTGGCGGCAGCGCCGGCGGCAACGCCGGGCGCGGCGGAACGGGCGGCGGCAACGCGGGACGTGGCGGCACAACCGGCACGGCGGGCATGGCGGGCACGACGGGCGTCGCCGGACGCGGCGGCACCACCGGCGGCGGCGGCACCACCGGCAGCGGCGGAGCGGGCAGCTACAATCCCTGCCCCACCAACGGCGATCCCTGCCGGATTCTGCCCGTCGGCGACTCGATCACCTTCGGCATCAATCAGGAGGGCTCGTATCGCATCGAGCTGTTCCACAAGGCGCTGATGGCGCAACAGAAGATCACCTACACGGGCACGCTGATGAACGGGCCCACGACGGTCGACGGTGTCACCTTCCCGCGGCGCCACGAGTCGACCAACGGGATCACGATCAAAGGCATCTCCGATCAGATCACCAAGAACAATACGCTGTCGATGCCGTCGGACATCATCATCGTGCACATCGGCACCAACGACATGTACATGAACACGTCGACGGCCAGTCCCGCCATGGCCCCCACCCAGCTCGGCGCCCTGCTCGACAAGCTGATCGCCGGGATGCCGAACGCGCTGATCGTGGTGACGAAGGTCATTCCTCTCCCCTTGGCGAGCTCGGCGGTGACCACGTACAACGCCGCCATCCCCGGCGTCGTCCAGACGCGCGCCGCCGCCGGCAAGCACGTCATCGTCGTCGACCTGAGCACCTTACCGTCGGCTGACCTCAGCAGCGACAACGTCCACCCCAACGTGATGGGCTACACCTGGATGGGCGACAAGCTCTACGACGCGATCGGCGCGCTGTTTCCGAAGTAGTTGCCGAAGGTGCGACTAAAGCCCGGTGCCAACGCGTGACAGGCTGATCGTCGCGTCGTCGATGTACACGAAAGCCGGCACCGGCGTGATGTCGTTGGACCCACCGCCCGCGTCCCACTGCACCCACTCGGTCGGGGCCGTGAGGGCGTTCGCGAGGTCGAGGATCTGGACGCCGTCCTGCCAGGCGGTGATCCCACCGGTCGCGTCGGCGGCCTTTCGGTAGAGGATCTCGAAGTGAACCCACGTCGCGAGGGGAACCGGGACGGGCGCGGTTTGCTCGAAGTTCTTGATGGTCGAGGATTCGTAGAGGCGCGCCGCCAGGCTGCCGTCCGCGGTCGGGTAGACGTGGAAGTCCCAGACGGGCATGGTGTCGGCCGCATCGGCCGCCGCGCGGTAGCCGAAGTGGTGCAGGCTCAACCAGGACCCGATCTGCACCGTCGCGGGAATGTAGAACCAGGCGCCGTAATACGCGTCGGAAGGGCTGGGTTGATCGCGATAGAGATAGCTCCACGACGTCAGGCCCATCGGCGCGAACCCGGCGACGCCGCTGAAGCGGCCGCGGTGCGAGACGTCCTCGCTGGCGGCCGGCGCGGTGGCGCGCGCGTCCATGTAGATGCCGCCGTTTCCGTCGCCGATCCACTCGGAGAGATCGCCGGGCTCGAAGGTCGCTTGCCAGAGGATCCCGCCGCCGCCATCACCGCCCCCGCTGTCGCCGCCGTCGGCGAGGCTGCCCAGGTGGACGTGTCGGCCGCACGCCGTGGCGCCGAGCGCGACGCAGGCGGCAAGCATCGAGCAGAAGGGAGACGGGGCCCGCAAGCTACCGATACGATATGCCCAGGCGCGATGGGGCTGGATCAAATTCCTTGAGAATGGCCGAGGTCCGATGAGCCTCAGTCTGCTGCTCGGCTTGCTGGCCGCGGGCTCGCCGCTCGTCGCGGTGACGGGCGAATGTCCGGGCGCGGAGGCGGTGGCGACGGCGCTGCGATCGGCCCTGGGCAGCGACACCCAGGCAAAGCCGGGCGTTTCGGAAACTCCGAAGGTGGTCGATCTGGGCGATCGCTTCTCGGTCGCCGCCGCCGGGCAGGTCCAGCAGTACGCCGATCCGGCGCGCGACTGCGACGAGCGCGCGCGCGCCGCCGCGGTGTTCATCGCGCTGGCGCTCAACCCGCCGCTGGTCCCGCCCGGGCCGCCGCCGCCGCAGGCTGGCCCGACAGTCCAGGCGACCGCGCCGCCGCCACCGCCGCCGGCCTCGTCGCGCTGGCTGGACCTCGGGGTCGCGGCGCGCGTCGACGCGGGACCTGGTCAGGAGGTCGGACCCGCGGTCGGCTTCGAGCTTCGCGCCATCGCCGGGTGGCGGCGGTTCGGTCTCGCGGCGACCGCCGGGATGCTCGGTGCGAGCGAGGGCACGTTCTCGTCGGTCACGGTTCGCGAGCAGCGCTTCCCGCTCAGCCTCGCCGTCACCGCCCGTCGCCGGATCTCGCCGCGGCTCGCGATCGCGGGCGCGGCCGGCGCGGCGCTGGTGCCGCTCACGCTCCGGGCGGAGACGATCCCCAGCCCGCAGTCGTCGACGCGCCTGGACGCCGGCGCGCGGCTCGCGTTCGAGCTGCGCATCCAGGCGACGCCGCACATCGCCCCGTACGTCGACGTGCACGCCGAATTTTTTCCCCGCGCCTACGAATTGGAGGTCGAGCCGCTGGGCAAGGTCGGGTCGACGGGCCCGTTCTGGATCGGCGCTTCGGTGGGGATGTCGTTCGAAGCCATGCCCAGCCCCAGCTTGCCGCGCGAGCCGAACCAGGTTTCGGCCAGCTTGTAGAGCGTGGGCAACAGCAGCATCGTCAGCAGCGTCGACGAAACGAGGCCGCCGATGATCACGATTGCGAACGGCCGCTGCGTGTCGGAGCCGATCGCGTGCGACAGCGCCGCGGGCAGCAGGCCCAGCGACGCGAGCAGCGCGGTCATGAGGACCGGCCGCAGCCGCTGTGAAACCGCCTCGATGATCGCGTCCTCGCTGTCCGGGTTGCGCAGGCGCGCCTGCCGCGCGTACGTGATCAAAAGGACGCCGTCCATGACGGCGACGCCGAACAGCGTGATGAACCCGACCGCCGCCGACACGGACAGCACCGTGTTGGTGAGGTACAGCGCGAACACGCCACCGACGGTCGCGAACGGAACGACAAGCAACACGACCAGCGCGGGCAGGACCGCGTTGAACGTCGCGTAGAGCAGCACGAAGATCAGCAGGATCGAGACCGGAACCACGATCGCCAGCCGCGCCATCGCGCGCTTCTGGTTCTCGAACTCGCCGCCCCAGGTCAGGTACATGCCTTCGGGCAATTTCACCTCGCGGGCGACGCGCGCCTGCGCTTCGCCGACGAAGGTGGCCATGTCGCGCCCTTCGATGTTGCACTTGATGGCGAGGAAGCGGCCGCCTTGCTCGCGGTTGATCTGGGTGCGGCCGCGCGCGACCTTCAGTGTGGCGAGCGCCGACAGGGCGACGCGCGGCCCCGGCCCGTTGCCGGCCTCGCCGCCGCCGGCGCCGCCGATCGGGACGTCCAGTCGTCCGACGCTGGCGGCGTCGCCTTCCTCGGCGACCGGCACCCTGACGCGGACGCCGACGCGGCGTTCGCCCTCCCAGATGTCGGTCGCCAGCCGCCCGCCGTACGCCGTCTCGACGGTCCGCTCGACGTCCTGAACGCGGACGCCGTAACGGGCGCTCGCCTCGCGGTCGATGTCGGCGACGATGTGTTGCGCGCTGCCGGCCCGGTAGATCTCGACGTCGCGCGAGCCGCGCGTCGCGCGCAGAATGCGATCGATCTCGGTCAGCTTCTCGTGCATGACCTGCAGATCCTCACCGTAGATCTTCACCACCACCTGGCCGCGGATTCCGGAGATGGATTCTTCGACGCGATCCTTGATCGGCTGGCTGAAGTTGTAGACGACGCCCGGACGCCGCTCCAGCTTGGCGCGCATCGCGTCCACGATCTCGCCTTTCGTGCGGCCCGTCTTCCACTCGCTCTGCGGTTTCATGATGACGAACGTCTCGGCCTGGTTCGGCGCCTCGTCGTCGGTGCCGTCCTCCGGGTGGCCCTGCTCGGTGAGGACGTCCTTCACCTCCTGGAACGCGAGCAGCGCGAGGCGCGTCTCGCGGAGCACCTCGGCGCCACGCTCCAGCGAGATCGCGCTGGGCATCGTGACCGTCACGTGGATGTCGCCCTCGTTCATCTCCGGGAGGAATTCCGCGCCCAGCCGCGGCACCAGCGACACCGCCAGCGCCAGCACGCCGATCCCTGCGATCGGCGGCCCGAACGGGTACCGCAGCGCCATCCGCAGCAACGTGAGGTAGCGGGCGCGCAGCCACTGCAGGAAGCGCGGCTCCTGCTCGGACACCCTCTGGTGCTTCAGCAACACCGCGGTCAGCGCCGGGACCGCCGTCATCGTGAAGAACAGCGCGCCCAGCAGCGCGAACGCGTAGGTCAGCGCGACGGGCCGGAAGATGCGGCCCTCGACGCGCTCGAGCGTGAAGATCGGTAGCATCGCGGCGGCGATGATCGACATCGAGAACAGCGTCGGACGCACCACCTCCTTGGCGGCGCGCGCGACCACCGCGGGGACGTCATGGGGCGCGGGCCGCTCCTCGGCCAGGCGCCGGTAGGCGTTCTCGACCAGGATGACCGCACCGTCCAGCAAGATGCCGAAGTCGATCGCCCCCATCGACAGCAGGTTCGCCGGCACGCCCGCGAAGTGCAGGCCGACGAACGCCGTCAGCAGCGCCAGCGGCATCGTGATGGCGACCGCGATCGATCCGCTGATCGCGCGCAGGAACAGCCACAGGACCAGGCTGACCAGCAGGACGCCCTCGAGCATGTTGTGCGAGACGGTCTCCAGCGTCGTGTCGACCAGCCGCGTGCGATCGTAGAAGGGAACGATCTTCATCCCGATCGGCAGCACGTCGTGGTTGATCCGGATGACCGCGGCGTGAACGCCGTCCAGGACGTCGCGCGGGTTCTCGCCGCGCCGGAGCAAGATCGTCCCCTCGACCGAATCGCGCGCGCCGCCGCGCGCGACAGCGCCCCGCAGCGGCGTGTAGGCCTCGACGACGTCCGCGACGTTGCGCACCAGCACCGGCGTTCCCGCGGTCGCCTTGATGACGGTGTTGCGGACGTCGCGCGGCGTCTTGAGATATCCCTGGGCGCGGACCACCGCCTCGCTCTCGCCCAGGCGCAGGTAGCCGCCCGACGTGGCGCCGTTGGAGGCGGCGACGGCGTTCACCAGATCGTCCAGCGTCACGCCCGCGTTGCGCAGGCGGCTGGGGTTGGCGAGCACGTGGTACTCCTTCTGGAAGCCGCCGAAGCTGACCACGTCCGCGACGCCGGGCGTGCGCATCAGGTGCTTCGAGACGACCCAGTCCTGCCAGCTGCGGAGCTCGCTCGGCGAGTGGCGATCGCTCTCCAGCGTGTACTGGTAGATCTGCCCGACCGGCGTGTCGTTCGGGCCGAGGTGCGGCGTCACGCCGTCAGGCATGTCGGCGTTGGGCAGGCGTTCGTTCACCTGCTGCCGCGCCCAGTAGATGTCGACGTCGTCCTCGAACGTCAGGATCACCTGCGACAGCCCGAACGACGTGATCGATCGCTGGATCAGCACGCGCGGCGTACCCGTCAGCGCGCGCTCCAGCGGGATGGTCACGCGCTTCTCGACCTCTTCCGCGGCCTGGCCGGGGAAGAGGGTGATGACCATGACCTGGACGTTGGTGACGTCGGGGAACGCCTCGATCTTCAGGTGGCGGAACGTCAGCACGCCGAAGATCGCGAACGCGAGGGCGCCGACCAGGGTGGCGGCGCGGCGGTGAACGGCGAAGTCGATCAGCCTGTCGAGCATGCGGGGGCTGCCACGCCCCCCGTATCCGCAAGGTCCGCGCCAGGGGCGGGCGCGGATCGACGGGGTTTCCGCGCGGTTTTCGACGGGGCGAAATGCCCCCGCGGGGCTTAAAGCCCCGTCATTCTTCCCCGTCGCCGACGCCGTAGCGCTCGAGTTTTCGGTACAGCGTCTTGCGATCGAGTCCCAGAACCTCGGCGGCGCGCGTGCGATGTCCGTTCACCGCTTCGAGCACGCGCAGGATGTAGCGGCGCTCGACTTCTTCCAGGGGCGGCAGCGTTCCCGGATCGTCGAGGTCCAGCACCATCCGCGTCCGCTGGTAGTTCTGTATGGGCTCGGGTAGGTCGGCGACGGTGATCTCGGCGAACCGGGTCAGCGCGACCGCGCGTTCGATGCAGTTACGCAGCTCGCGCACGTTGCCCGGCCACGCGTAGGCGAGCAGCTTCTCGGCGGCAGCTGTCGCGATGCCGACGACGTTCTTTTCGGTGGCGGCCGCGGTCTGCTTGACCATGCGCTGGGCGAGCAGCAAGACGTCGTCGCCGCGCGCGCGCAGCGGCGGCAGGTCGATGCGGATGACGTTGATGCGGTAATAGAGATCGGACCGGAACCTGTGGTTTTCGTGGCGCAGACCAGACGCACGTCGAACGGGCGGTCGTCGTCGCCGCCGACGGGGCGCACGCGGCGTTCTTCGAGCGCGCGCAGCAGCTTGCTCTGCAACGCGGGCGGCGCCTCGCCGATCTCGTCGAGGAAAAGAGTGCCGCCCGTCGCGCGCAGCAAAAGGCCCGTGCGGCCGGCGCGCGCGTCGGTGAACGAGCCGCGAACGTGGCCGAAAAGCTCGCTTTCCAGCAGGGATTCCGGCATCGCGCCGCAGTTGACCGCGATGAACGGACCGCCGGCGCGGCGCCCGCGGTCGTGCAGCGCGCGCGCGACAAGCTCCTTGCCGGTGCCGCTCTCGCCGGTCACCAGCACGGACGCGTCGGTCGCCGCCGCGCGCAGGATCGTGTCGAACGTGCGCCGCATGGCGGGGCTGCGCCCGATCAGCGCGGTGCCGGGCAGGCCGATCTGGTCGAAGTCCATCTGGTCGGCGGCCGCCGCCAGCCGCAGGCGGCGCACCTCGGACCGCAGGCGGCAGTAGCCGACCGCGCGATCCAGCGTCAGCGCGACGGCGCCCAGCTCGAACGGCTTGGTGACGAAGTCGTACGCGCCGGCGCGGATCGAAGCGACCGCCGTCTCGAGCGTCCCGAACGCCGTGATGACGACGACCGGCGTGTCGGCGCGGTTCGCCGCCACCCACGTCGACACGTCGAGGCCGGACGTCCCGGGCATGTTCAGATCGACGACGATCGCGTCGAAGTCGGAATGGTCGAGCAGCGCGATCGCGGCGTCGCCCGACGTGCGCGTGGTGACCTCGAAGCCGCGCTTGGCGAGGCCCGCGTCCAGGAGGGCGCACATCTCCGCGTCGTCGTCGACGACAAGGATCCGACCGGCGCTCATGCGCCGCCTCGGGGCAGGTACAAGGAAAAGCGGCTGCCGCGGCCCGGCTCGCTTGCTGCTGACATCCATCCGCCGTGCTCCTCGACGATGGCATCTGCAACCGACAGACCAAGACCGGTCGATTCCCCGATCGGCTTGGTCGTGAAGAACGGTTCGAACACGCGTGCGAGCACGTCGGCCGGCATGCCGTGGCCGTGATCCTGCACGGACACGACGTAGTAGTCGTCTTCGAGGGGCGGCCGCGCCGCGTGGGCCGGCGGCGTGACGCGCGCGGTCTGGACGCTGACGTCCACGACGCCGCCCCGGGCGCTCGCCTGGATCGCGTTCACGACAAGGTTCGTCAGCGCCTGCTGGATCTGGGTCGCGTCGGCGACGACCGGAACATCTGGCAAGTCCGAGAACAGTCGCAGCTGTACGCCGTTCTTGCTCGCCAGCGCGTCGAGCAGCGTCAACACGGCCGCGGCGATCCGCCCGAGGTCCTGCGGTTCCTTCTGGGGCGGCTGGCGGCGCGCGTAGTCGAGCAGCTGGCGGATGATCTTCGTCATGCGCGTCGACTGGTCGATGATGATCTCGGCGTGCGCGGCGGCCTCGCGATCGTCTTCGACGATCAGGCGCGCGCGCCCTGCGACGACGTTGAGGGGCGTGCCCAGCTCGTGCGCGACGCTGCTCGCGATGCGGCCGACGGTGGTCAGGCGCTCGGCGTGGCGCAGCTGATCGAGCGCCGCGAACCGTTGCTGCGTCGACGCGCGCACCTCGGCCGCCGCGGACTCGAGCCTGTCGAGCATCCCGTTCAGCTCGCGCGTCAGCTCGCCGAGCTCGTCGCGCTGGTGGGGAACCGAGCGCGCGTGCAGATCGCCGGACGCGACCCGGCGCGCCTGCGCGATCAGCTCGGTCACGGGGCGGCCGACGATCCAGGCGCCGACGAGCAACGTCACCAGCACCATCGTCGCGCCCAGCGCCAGCGTCGTCAGCAGCGTCGCGACGATCGTCCCGCGCACGTGCGCGCGCAGATCGGTCGGCGCCTCGGAAAGATCGATCGCGCCGACGACGGCGCCGTGGGTGCGCACCGGGCTGAGCGCGTGAAACCAACCGGGCGCGTCGCTGTCGTGATGCCAGAGGACCTCCTCGCCGCGCGCGATGGCGGCGCGCTCGCGCGGCGACAGCGTCGACAGCTTGGCGGCGTCACCGAGGTCGACCCAGCCGATCCGAAACCGCGCCGCCAGACCGCGCATCGGCTCCAGCAGCGCGAGCGCGCGCGCCTTGCCGCTGTCTTCCCAGGTTCGACCCACGGTGTCCGCGAGCACGCGCGCGATCGCGAGGTTGTCCGACCGCTGGTCCGCGTCGAAGTCCGCGCTGTCGCGTCTCAAGTCCAGGACCGCGGCTGTCGCGATGACGGCCAGCGACCCGGGGAGGATCGCCAGCGCCAGCTTGAGGGCCAGCTTCACGGCCGCAATCCTAGCGCGCGTCAGCCGAGGTCGTGGAAGAGGACGAACATCCCGACGGCGCCGACGATCGCCAGGGGCCAGAAGACGACGTCGTGAAGCTGGTAATGGAACGGCCTCGACCCGAGCAGGACCAGCAGGGCCGGGACGGCGAGCCCCACGCCCCAACGAAGGCGAGGGTTCTCGGCGAGGAAGGCGCGGACCTTCGCGCCGTCTCGGGAAAACGCCACCCCAAGCGCGGCGACGCCGACCAGCAGATAGGCGACCACCGAGATCCACTCCAGCCAGTGATGGCGGGCGACGAAGGCGTAGCCGCCGCCGATCGCCATGGCGAGAGCGCCGACGAGGAGGCAGATGATTCGAGACAGGAGGGTCGCCACGCAGGAAGCTTACACGGCGGCGCCAGACGCCACTGTGCACGTGCCGGGCCGCGGCGCGCGGCGCTCGCATCCGGCTCCGCGTTTGCAGAGCGAGCCCGGCATGACCACGACGCGACAACGACGACAGGGGATCTTCTTTCTGGCGGCGCTCCTCGGCGCCGGCGCCTGCAGCGGCGGCGATTCGACGACGTTTTCGCCGTCGCTCCCGCCCGGAAGCCCGCTCAATCAACTCACGCCTGCGCAGCGAGACACGCTCTGCTCCGAGATCGGCAGCTTCACCGAGAGCTCGGGGGCGGTGGATGCGATAGCGGAGGTGCTGTGTCGCGCCGCTGGCATCTCCGCCGCTCAGACGTCGAACTCGGGGACCGACGCCGAGGCCCGATCGACATGCACGCAGAGGTACGACGCGTGCCGGATGGCGCTCGTCGGCGGATCACAGATGTGCGCGGAATCCGCATGGGCCGCGGCGTCGTGCACGGCCACGGTCGCGGCGCTCGCCGCCTGCCTCAATGATTCGGTTGCAGAGATCGAGTCTGCCGCTCGGACGGTGCCGGCGTGCTCGACGCTCACGCTCGCCGATCTGGGCGCGTTCGGCGGGATCGATCTTCCTTCTCCCCAGACGTGCCAGACCCTCGAGCGAGATTGCCCGGGTGCATCGGGGGGCGGCGGCGAGACGAACGCCTGCACCGCTCCGACGGAAGCAGCGCTTTCGGCGTGGGAGGGCATCTACCAGCTGAGCTCGTACACGGAGAACAAGCTCGCTTGCGACGCGGAGGGCGCGTCGGTGCTCGGGCAAAAACAGGAACCGTACTTCGCAGCGGTCCTCGTATCTGCATTCGGAAAGCCGTACCTGCAGATCGCGTCCTGCACCGATCTCGCGAACTGCGGAACAAAGGTCGCCGCCATTCGAGGGTCTGATCCGTACGGTTACGAGTTCGGGGTCACGCTCCAGTGCGCGAATACCGACGGATCGCTCGGCGGGAGCACCACGTTCTCCGGCGTCCCGAGCGATCACGGCACCTGCGATATGCCCACGCTCCAGGACGCCGCGCTCACGCGCGTGTCACCGACGACGATCCGGATCGACACGCGCACCTACACGGGCGACTCCTACCCGCAGGACGCGCAAGGGATCTGCTGGACCTCGGGCAGCAACGCGTCGACCAGCAGCCCGTGCACTCTGTATGACGTCCTCACCGGTGACTTCGTCGAGGCGCTGCCGCAGTGAGCGACACACGGGCAGCAGTGATCGGACATGATCGGAGACGCGCCGATCACCTCCGATGGACCTCAATCGCGGGTACATCGAGGCGGTGCCGCCAGATGCGGACCGCGGGATAACATGCGGCCCAGATTGAACAGAACCTCAAACGAGCCGTTCGCCCTAGCCGCGGGGAAGCTTCCCACCTGGATCTGGATCGTCGTGCTCGTCCCCGCGGCCTGCGCCGTCGACGATCGCAATCCGGGCGTCGCGGGTACGGCCGCGTGCGACGCGATCGAACAAGGCAACATCGAGCGAAGCGTCGCCTGCAGCGGGATATCGCGGGACGCGCTCACGACGGCTCGCAAAGCGTTCGACCCCTGCACGCTCGTCGCGGCATCGCAAGCGGCGGGCGCGCTCGCAACAGATGAGGCCACCCTCACGGCGTGCCTGAACGATCTTGCGACGGCGGTGTGCGGGGTGGAGACGCCGCGCTGCCGGCAGGCATTGGTGGGAAAGCTGGGGGAGGGCGCGCCCTGCTACCCGCTCGCGAACTGGGAGGAGTGCGCGCCTGGTTACCACTGCATGATGGACTCGTGTCCGGGGACGTGCGTCCGCTACGCGCAGCTGGGCGAAGCGTGCTCCCTCGACAGCAGCCTCGGGCCCGCGTGCGATCCGTCGCTCTATTGCGACGGCAACGCGTCGACTTGCGTCGCGCCGATCGGGCCTCCGACCGTCAACGTCGGCGATTCCTGCTCGCCCTACGGCTGTAACAATCTCGTTTGCAAGGGACCGAACGGACCGCTCTTGGTGAGTGACCCGAACATGCCCGGAACGTGTCAGCCGGCAAGCGCGAACGGTCCCTGCAACTACGCCACCGACTGCATCGGCCGCTGCGTCGGAGCCACGCCGCCGTCGACGCCAGGCGTCTGCATGCCCTGGAGACAGATCGGCGACACGTGCAGGCCCGGCGCAGGCGAGTGCAGCCGCGGTACCTACTGCGGACCCGAAAACCGGTGCATCCTGTTTCCGGTGCTGGGCGAGTCGTGTACCGGCTATGAAGGCGAAGGGATGGATTGCATCGACAGCTGGTGCGACGGCGCGCTGTGCGTCGAATACGCCAAGCCCGGACAGAGCTGCATGCGGGGCGGGTTCTTGCACGATTCGTGTGGCGCCTTCGTGAACCAGTGCGACCAGTTCGTGGCCGTCTGTCTTCCCGCCTGCTCGCGCGTCACCACGTGCGGCGCGATCGGACAGATGTGTTGCGCCGGGCTGCTGTGCCAGAGCGGCGCCGTCTGCATGGGTACGACGTGCGTCGCGGGCTGAGCGTCGGTCTGGTCGGGAGCCTGGCGCTCGCGCTCGTAGGCTGCGGCATCGACGATCGCAAGCCCGACGTGTCCGACAGGGTCTATTGCGACAGCTACTTCAAAGCGGTCGAGGACAGGACCGCTGCCTGCGGCGGCACGTCGCGCGAGGCGCTGGCCACCGCCCTGATGACGTTCGACTATTGCGACGTCTTCGCGGCGTCGCAGGAGGTGGGCGCGGTCGCGATCGATCACGCGGCCGCCGACGCGTGCGTCAACGAGATGGCGACGGCTGCATGCTGGGAGGACACGCCGGCCTGCGGCCACGTCTTCGTCGGCCAGCTCGAGGAGGGCGCGGCCTGCTACGGCTTTTACGACATCGGCGAGTGCGCGCCCGGCAGCTACTGCGCCGGGGCGACGTGCCCGGGCACGTGCATCCGCCACGCGCAGGTGGGCGAGGCCTGCACCTCGGGTGTCGACCCGATGTGCGATCCGTCGCTCGAGTGTGCCGCTGGCGGGACCTGCGAACCGTCGCTCCCGCCCGTGATGGTGGGCGACGCGTGTCCCCCCGCGTTCTGTCCACCGCTCTCGTGTGTGGGGCCGGACGGCCCCCTCGCGGTGGCGGACCCTTCCCACACCGGGACCTGCCAGCTTCCCGCCGCCAGCGGCAACCCGTGCATCTTCGACAACGACTGCGTCGGGCACTGCGTGGGCGCTGCACCGCCGACCACCTACGGGATCTGCGCGCCGTGGAAGCAGATCGGCGATGCCTGCACACCGGGCGCGCGCGAGTGCCTCAGCGGCACCTCTTGCGGCCCCGACAGCCACTGCATCCTGCTGCCCGCGCTCGGCGAGTCGTGCGTCGGTTACCAGGGCGAGGGGACGGCGTGCCTGAACGCCTGGTGCAACGCCGGCCTCTGCGTGCCCCTCGGCGAGGTGGGACAGCGGTGCGGCGGGACGGGGTCCTTCGCTGACTCCTGCGGTTTCCTTCGCGGCTGCGAGCCGCAGCTGTCCATCTGCCTCCCGACCTGTTCGCGCCTCACGACCTGCGGCGGCGTCGGCCAGTTCTGCTGCGCGGGACAGCTCTGCGCGCGCGGCGCGGTCTGCGCCGGCGGCTCGTGCGTTCCGGGCTAGCCATTCCCGAGCGAAGCGAGGGGGTGTGGCGGGTGTCCGGACATGATCGCGCGCGCGATACGTGCCACGCACAACACACAATCGCGCACCCACCAAGCACTCGGCGCCTAGCACTTCGCTGGCCCGCGTCGTGCAGAGCCGCCCGGCCACAAACGGAGTGACGGGCGAAAGGACAGCGAACATGCGCATCGATGGGAAGCGAGCTGCTCAGATTGTGCTCACCGGCGTAGTCGCCTTGATGGGCTGTGGGACGCGCGGTGGTTCCGGGGACGAGGAAACGTCGTTGGCGGCGCTGATGGACGACGGTGCGTTGACGATGGGGGCGCCGGCCGCCGCCGCGCCGCCCGCGCCGCCGCCGCCGCCTCGCTATTGCGGCGACTGCGCGCGCGAGCCTCTGGCGTTCTGGATGTTCGAAGACTGCGGGTCGTCGGCGTCGACGCAGCTCGCTGACTCTGCGAACGGGTTTCCCATCTCGCATCCGGCGTTTCGGGCGGTGAGCGTGGCGTGCGTGCCGTCGAACGACGGGCAGGGCGTGAAGCTGGCCGGCGCCGACGACATCGTGTACGCGCCGGACCAGGCTGATTTCACCTTCAACCAGGGCCTGACTGTCGCGGCCTGGATCAACCCCGACAGCGTGTCAGGCACGCAGAGCCTGGTGCGGAAACGGTTCGACGGGACCAGCTCGTTCATCCTCGCCATCGACGGACGCAAGCTGGTCTTCGGGCTCCGGCTGACGAACGGAAAGATCGTCGCGGTCACGGCGCCCATCGCGGCGAAGCGCTTCACGCACGTCGCCGCGACGTACGACGGCCAGCAGGCGTCGCTGTACGTCGACGGAAATCTGGCGGGGAGCGCGAAGGCCGCCGGTACGATCGCGCCCGGCGTCGGGCCGATCCTCATCGGGAACGACGCCAGCGGGCGGTTGTTCAAGGGCACGATCGACGACGTCTGGTTGAACACCCTGGCGGCGCCCCTCGACGAGATTAAAACGTTGACCTGCATCCGCAAGCCGCCCGTCGTGAGCCTGTCGCCCGGCCAGACCGCCCCGACGCCTCCCGGGACGCCGGTGCCGTTCGATCTGAGCGTCACCAACCCGAGCCCGGCCGTGTGCCCGGCCGACAGCTTCCAGTTCTACGCGTCGTCGCTGCCGTTCCCGCTGACGACCGACACCTACTTCGGCACGATCACGGCCGGCCCTGGTCAGACGGCGCACGCGACGATCAACATCAGCGCCTTCGAGGCCGGCGCGTCGGGCCCGGTGCCGTTCCAGTACACCGTGTTCGGCCCCGGCGGTCCGTCCTCGACCGCGACGGCGCAAGCGACGTTCGTCGTTGCCACGCCGCCGCCGCCGATGCGGACCGGATGCGCGTCCGCGCCCGGGCCGGTCGCGCCGGGCGGGTACTACGTCAACGGCAACACGATCTGCACGCCTGACGGTCGGGCGCACTTGCTCCACGGCGTCGCCCGCATGTCGCTCGAATGGAATCCCGCCGGCGAGAACCTGTCACGGGGCGACTTCGCGCTGATGGGCTCGTGGAACGCGAACGTCGTCCGCATGGGCCTGAACCAGGACTTCTGGCTCGCCGGCTCGCCGCTCTACGACGCCAGCTACGCAAACACGGTCGACAACGCGATCGCCTGGGCGGAGATGGCCGGGATGGACGTGATTCTCGATCTGCACTGGTCGGACCGCGGCACTCTCGGCAGTTGCCCGCCGTCCGCCGGCTGCCAGCAGCTCATGGCCGACGCCAACTCGGTCACGTTCTGGTCCGAGGTCGCCGCGCGCTACAAGAACGACGGCCGCGTGATGTTCGAGCTCTACAACGAGCCCCACGACATCCCGTGGCAGGTCTGGAAGTCGGGCGGCGACACCGGCCAGGGCTGGCAGGCCGTCGGCATGCAGCAGCTCTACGACACGGTCCGCGCGACGGGCGCGCAGAACCTTGTTCTCATCGGCGGCCTCAACTGGGGCTACGATCTCTCCGGCGTCCCGGCGAACCGGATCGGCGGGTACAACATCGTCTACACCACGCACCCGTATGGGACGCCCGACGGTTTCACCAGACCGCCGTCGGAGTGGAACCGGACCTGGGGATTCCTGACCCAGACGGATCCGGTCGTCGCCACGGAGTTCGGCGTGCTCAACGACAACTCGTGCGGCACTCAGTATCAGCAGCAGGTGATCGCGTACGCCGACGCGCACTTCGCGGGCTGGACGGCGTGGGTCTGGTTCGCGGGCGACTGCTCGACGGGGTTCATCACGCTGATCAGAGACTGGGCGGGGACGCCTTCGCCGGAGGGGACGATCGTCAGGGCGGCGCTGCTCGGTTACAACGACCCACCGGCGTCGCCGCCGCGCCCGCGGTCCGGGCCGGACTTCGGGTACACGTTCGATGGCGGGACGCAGGGCTGGCACCTCAACAACTACGACGATCCGAACCTACAGAATCTGGCCGTTCACCCGCCGGCGGGCGGGACGGTGCCGAGCCTGATCTTCGACCCGGCGGACGGAAATCCCAATCCAGGCGCGCTGCAGCTCAGGGTCGGGTTCACCGCGTTCGATCAGTACGTCGACAACGCCGTGTTTCTGTCGCAGCCGGGTCAGTACCTGGCCGACAAGACCCTGCACGCCCGCGTCAAGCTGGTCAGCGGGTCACTTCCGAATGGCGGCGTGCAGCTCTACACGCTGACGGGGCCCAATTACACCTGGGGCGCGACCTTCGTGTCAGGTAGCGCGTTTCCGCCTGGAACGTGGGTGCCGATCGACCTCGATCTGTCGACGATCACGGCGAGTGGATACGACCCGAGCAAGGTCGTCCAGATCGGCGTCCAAGTCGTGTCCGGCTTCTCGGGGGGCGGCGGGACGTTCATGAACACGGGCGACACGGTGTTCGAGATCGACACCGTCACGGATTGACTTGTCAGCTCCTGGCGGGCGGCTCGCCCTGACGAAGGTCTTCCAGATCGACAGAGCCGTGCTTTTCGAGCAACCGGTACGCGCGGCCGCGGCTGATCCCCAGCGCGGCCGCGGTTCGCTTCATGTTGCCGCGGTTGTCGCGCAGCGCCGCCAGGAACGCGGCGGGATCGATCTCGGCCTCGGCGTCGGGGCCGCCGTCTTCGGGCGCAACGGCCACGCCGGTTGCGGGCGTGGGCGCGCGGTGGCCGACGGCGTGCAGCTCGGCGGGCAGGGCGTCGTAGTCGAGCACGGCCGCATTCGGATGAAGCGCGAGCAACCGCCGCGCGAGCTGGGCCAGCCCGCGGACGTTGAACGGCCAGTCGTTCGTGCACAGCCGTTCGATCAGCAGCGGATCGAAGCGGGGCAGGGCAGCCGCACCGCGTTCCTGTTCGATCAGCTTGGCGAACAGGAACGGGATGTCCTCGATTCGATCGCGCAGCGGCGGCAAAACGACTGTCAGGCCTTCGAGGCGCGCCAGCAGGTCGGCGCGAAAGCGCTTCGCGGCCACCGCCTCGCGCAGCGGGATCGCCGTGGCGGCGAGAACGCGAACGTCGATCGCGACCGGCGTCGTCTCACCGACCGGGATGACCTCGCGCTGCTCGATGGCCCGCAGCAGCTTCGCCTGGATCGTCAGCGGCAGGTCGACGATCTCGTCGAAGAACAGCGTGCCGCCGCGGGCGGCGCGGAGGAACCCGGGCTGGGCGCTGTCCGCCCCCGTGAACGCCCCCTTGCGGTGCCCGAACAGCAACGCTTCGGCGAGCGATTCGGTCAGCGTCGCCGAGTTGATCGCCACGAAAGGTCCCGAGCGGCCGCTCCATTCGTGGATGGCGCGGGCGGTTCCCTCCTTGCCGGCGCCGGTCTCGCCCTGGATGATCACGGACAGATTGGCTTGCGCCGCCGCCCGCGCGGGCGCGAGCGCGCGCAGCAGCTCGGGGCCCGCCCAGAACCCGGGCGTCACCTCCTCGAATGTCCAGCCGGTCGCGCCCGTGCGGGGCAGCGGAACCAGGACGCCGATCCAATCGCCGAAGCGCAGCACATCACGCAGCTTCAGCGGCGCCTGCTTCACGACGCGGGTGTTCAGAAAGACGCCGTTGGTGCTGCCGAGATCGCGCAGTATCGGGACGCTGCCCGGGTCCCAGCGGATCTCCGCATGCTTGCGCGACACCGACGAGCTGGGCAGGTAGCCGGCGCATTCGGGATCGCGTCCGAACGTCGTGACGCCCGCCAGCGCGGTGATGCTT
>Ga0310810_10002351_pt1 | contig 20342 bp, 18 predicted proteins | sample NCmetagenome_FD_207641 | JGI IMG/M metagenome (GOLD analysis project Ga0310810, IMG submission 207641) | Soil microbial communities from experimental microcosm in Duke University, North Carolina, United States - NC | ecosystem: Engineered > Artificial ecosystem > Soil microcosm > Unclassified ...
GATCGGTATCGGATTCGCGACCACCACGCCGCCGCCCAACTCGAGTTCGAAGTGCAGGCGCACCGCCCGGGCCAGCGCGTCGACCGCATCGAAGCGCGCGTCCACGCCGTGGCCGCTGTCGCGGCGATAGAACGCCGGGAAGCGATCGGTGCCGAAGCCGTACACCGGCACGCCGAGCGTTTCGAGCATCTCGACCGTGCGCGCCAGATCGAGCACCGCCTTGGCGCCCGCGCACACGACGGCGACCGGATAGCGCGCGAGCGCGGTCAGGTCGGCGCTCACGTCGCCCGAGTGCTCGACGTCGCGGTGCACGCCGCCGATGCCGCCGGTCGCGAACACGCCGATGCCGGCGCGCGCGGCGACGAACACGGTCGCGGCGACCGTCGTCGATCCGGGCGTCCCCGCGGCGAGGACCGCCGCGAAGTTGCTGAGGTTGAGCTTCGCGACGTCGCGCGCGCCGGCCAACGCCTCGAGATCCGCGCGCGCCAGCCCCACGCGCACCGCGCCCTCCAGCACGCCGATCGTGGCCGGCGTCGCGCCTGCGCGGCGCACCGCGTCCTCCATCTCGAGCGCGACCGCGACGCCGTCGGGATGCGGCAGGCCGTGCGTCACGACGGTGGTCTCGAGCGCCACGACCGGGCGACCCGCGGCCAGCGCCTCCGCGACTTCGGGAGCGATGCGCAGGGTCGGACTCACGCGCGCGCCCGCGAAGCCGCCCACTCGCGGCGCCGCACCTCGGCCATCTCGGGCGTCACGCCCATGAACCCCTGCGCGCCCCAGTTCTCGAGCGCGAGCCCGGCCGACACCCAGCCGCGTTCGAGCGCGGCCTCGACGTTCGACGTCGCGAGCCAGCCGGACACGAAGCCGCCTCCGAACGCGTCCCCCGCGCCCGTCGGGTCGAGCACCGTCACCGGGCAGCGCGGCCATTCGATCACGCGGCGCTCCGCCAGGTCGCACAACACGCCGCCGTTCGCCCCGCGCTTGAGGGCGACGAAGCGCAGCCGCCCGCCCGCGAGCGGCGCCAGCGTCGCCAGCGGATCGGCGTCGAGCCCGGCGAGCCGCACTTCCTGTTCGCTCGCGAGGAACGCGTCGACTCGTCCGAGCACGCGCTTCCACTGGGGCAGCGATTCCGCCGTCAGCGGCTCGTGCGGGTCGACCGACACGAACGCGGTGCCCATGCGGGCCAGCCCCTCGGCCAGCGCCTCCTGCGACGCGAGCGGCATGGGCGAGAGATGGAACGCGCGCGCGCGCGCGTAGTCGGGCGGAAGATCGGCGAGCGTCGGCGAGAACACGGCGTGTGGCGGCGCGTCGAGGCGGTGGACGAGTTGCCGACCGCCCGGCTCGTACAGCAGCCACGCGCGCAGGCCCGGCCGCGGCTCGTGGCGAATGCCGGCGACGCCGACGCCGCGGCGCGCGAGACCCTCCAGCATCTGATACGAGTAGTCCGAGCCGGCGACGCCGACAACACCGACCTGCGGGCCCCACAGTCGCGCGCCGAGCGCGGCGTAGACCACGGCGCCGCCGGCGACGCCCATCTGCACGCGGCCATCCGCGAACACGATGTCGTCCGTGATGAGATTGCCGAGGCACACGAGGTCGGGCGTCACCGCTTCTCCAGCACGTGGAACGCGCGGGCCATCGCGGCCGCGTGCTCGCGGTCGAGCGGGTTCGACCACACGCCGCCCTGCTTCACGGACGAGCCGACGATGAATCCCTCGGCCGCGGCGTAGCGCGCGAGGTTGTCGGCGGTGAGCCCCGAGCCGACGAGCGTCGGCAGGCTCGTGGCCGCGGCGACGGCCGCCACGTCCTCGCTCGCGGCTTCGCGTCCGGTCGCGACGCCGGTCACGATCACGCCGTCGGCGAGCGCGAACTCGGCGGCGCGCGCGGTCTCGGCCAGGTCCACGTCGGCGGTGAGCGCGTGCGCGGCATGCTTCTTCTTGACGTCGGCGAACACCGCGACGTGCTCGGCGCCGATCGCGCGCCGGTAGCGGAGCAGCGGGCCGGCGTCGGACTCGATGAGCCCTTCGTCGGCGACGTGCGCGAACACGAAGCCCTCGACGCGCACGAACGCCGCGCCCACGGCGAGCGCGACGGCCAGCGCCTCGCGATTCGCTCCAGCCAGGATCTGCAGCCCGAGCGGCAGCGCGACTTCGTGGCGCACGGCGCGACCGATCGCCGTCATCGCGGCCACGATCTCGGGGCCGACGCCGCCTTTGAGGTAAGGGCGGTCGTGCATGTTCTCGAGCAGCAGCGCGGTGAAGCCGGCTTCGCGGTACGCGCGTGCCTCGTCCACCGCGAACTCGGCGATGGCGTCGAGCGACTGCTCCGCGCGCGGCGTGCCCGGCAGGGCGCCGACGTGGATCATGCCGATGAGCGCGCGGGGGCGCCCGAACCACTCGGTGAAGCGCGACCTGGAATCCATGACCCCTGAAACTAGCCGTCGCGAGGCGCGGCTGACAACTTGGGCGTGCCGATTGGAAAGCCGGGCCGCCAGACCCTACGCTACGCGCCCGAACCAAGGAGGAAGCACCCATGAGCGGTCGTATTGAAATCGGTGAGCAGCTCGCGCACTACCTGGATCACGACATGACGCGCGACACGGCGATCGAGCAGCGCCTGCGCGCGGAGACGGCCGCGCTGCCCGACGCCGTCATGCAGATCGGGTCCGACGAAGGCGCGTTCCTGGCGCTGCTGGTGCGCCTGCTCGGCGCCCGGCGCGTGCTCGAAGTCGGCGCGTTCACGGGCTACAGCGCGCTCAAGATGGCGGCGGCGCTGCCCCAGGGCGGCCGCCTGGTGACGTGCGACATCAGCGAGCCATGGACGGCGATCGGCAAGCGCTACTGGTCCGAAGCCCGGCTCTCCGATCGCATCGAGCTGCGCCTGGGACCGGCGCTCGACACGCTCGGCGCGTTGTCGCGCGATCCCGGCCTCGGCTCGTTCGACCTCGCGTTCATCGACGCCGACAAGGGGAACGTGAACGCGTACTACGAGGCGTGTCTCGGCCTCGTGCGCTCGGGCGGACTCATCGCGATCGACAACGTGATGTGGAGCGGCCGCGTCGCCGATCCCACGAACCATGAGCCGGACACCGAGGCGCTGCGCGCGATCAATCTGAAGGTGCGCGACGACGCGCGCGTCGACGCGTGCCTGCTGGCGATCTGCGACGGGGTGATGCTGGCGCGGAAGAAGTAACGCGTCACCCGCGCCGCCACCAGCCGTCGACCTTGGCCACGACCTCGGGCAGGTTTGCGACCGGCTCGGGGTAGCCGGCCTTCCACGTCGCGTCGATGCCGAGCGGGCCCCGGCATTCGAGCCACGCGCCGCGCGTGCGCGTCGCGGCCGGCACGATGTCGCGCGCGCAGTCGAAGCGCGTGAAGATGCCCCAGAGCAGCAGCTCGTCGTCCTCGAGCGGCACGTCCGGGCTGACCGCGACCACGAGGCGCACGTTCGCGAACTCCTCGCGCTGGACGAGGCGCTCGATCACGGCGCGCCCGTCGGACTCCACCTGCACCACGAGCATGCCGCCCCACGCGAGGCGCGTCGCGCGGATCGAGGGCTCGAGCGCGCGCGCGTCGGGCACTTGCCCGAGCGGCGGCACGGGCGCTCGATCCTTCTTGCTCTGCGCGTCGAGGATCATCTTGCTGCCCAGGTTCATCGTGTAGCTCGTGAAGTCGAGCGTGTCGAGCGGCACGGCGGGCAGCAGCAGGAAATCCTCGGCCGGATCGAAGTTGCGGGCGAGCGCTTCGAACACGGCGCGGCGATCACGCGGGTTCACGTCGGGGTCGACGAGCACGATGGCCTTGGTCAGCGACAGCTGCCCGGTGCCCATCAGGCCGAGCGCGGTCTTCTTCGCTTCGCGGCCGAAGCGGTTCTCGACCGCGACGACGAGCAGGTTGTGGAAGCCGGCCTCGAAGTACGCCCACAGGTCGCGGATCTCGGGATGGATCACCTTCAGCACTCCGGTGAAGATCTCCTGCACCGCCTCGCCCATGAACTTGTCCTCCTGCGGCGGCTTGCCGACGACGCTGGCCTGGAAGATCGGGCGCCGGCGGTGCGTCACGGTCTTGATGTGGAACACCGGGAACGGCGCGGCGTGCGAGTAGTGCCCGAAGTGATCGCCGAAAGGCCCTTCCATGCGCCGCTCGCCGGCCGGCACGACGCCCTCGATCACGAACTCGGCGTCGGCGGGCACCATGAGCGAGAGGCTGCGCGAACGCGAGAGCCGCGTCGGCGCGCCGCGCAGGAAGCCGGCGAACGCCAGCTCGTCGATGCCCTCGGGCAGCGGCGCGACCGCGGACAGCAGCGTCGCGGGATCGGCGCCGACCGCGACCGCGACCTCGAGCGCCTGTCCGCGCTTCTCCGCTTCGTGGAAATGGAAGCCGCCGCCCTTGCCGATCTGCCAGTGCATGCCGGTGGTCGCGCCGTCGTAGACGTGCATGCGGTAGATGCCGAGGTTGCGCTTCTTCGTCGCCGGGTCTTCGGTGAAGACGAGCGGGAACGTGACGAAGCGTCCGCCGTCCTTCGGCCACAGCTGCAAGATGGGCAGCGCGGCGAGCTGGTCCTTCAGCACGTGACGCTGCGCCGGACCGACCGCGACGTGGCGCGGCCGGCTCGCGAGCACACGCCGCGCGCTGCCGCGCAGGGCCCAGAGATCGGCGAGACGTTTGGGCGGCAGCGCGTGGACGATGGACTCGATCTCGGCGCCGACCGCGGCCGGCGTCCGGCCGAGCGCCCACTCGATGCGCCGCCGCGCGGCGAGCACGTTGACCGCGAGCGGGAAGCGCGCGCCGCGCACGTTCTCGAACAGCAGCGCCGGGCCTTCGAGGCGCGCCTCGCGGCACGCGATCTCGGTGACCTCGTAGGCCCAGTCGACCTCGCGCGTCACCCGCTTGAGATCGCCGCGGCGTTCGAGATCGGACAGGAACTCGGAGAGGGAGCGAAAGCTCACTCCAGTTCCTCGTCGCGCCAGCCGGCGCCCGAGGGCTCGCCGAGGACGCCCAAGACCTTGTCGGTGAAGCCGCGCACCGCGTCGTCGAGGCTCTGAGGCTTGCGGTACCACGGCGGCGACACCGGCATGACCACGACGCCTTCGCGCGACAGCTTGAGCGCGTTCTCGAGCGCGATCGAGCTGAGCGGGGTCTCGCGCACGCACACGACGAGGCGCATGCGCTCCTTGAGCGCGACCGACGCGGCGCGCGTGATCAGGGTGTCGGCGATGCCGACCGCGATCTTGGCCAGCGTGCTCACGCTGCACGGCACGATGACGAACGCGTCAACGCGGTTGCTGCCCGAGGCGAACGGCGCGGCGAGATCGGTGTCGGCGTAGAGCTTCTTCACGTGAGGCTCGAGGTCGGAGGGCTTGAGCCCCGTCTCCGAGTGCAGCACCTGCCGCGCCCAGTCGCTCATCACCAGGTACTTGTCGCCCGGGCAGCGCTTCACGAAGTCCACGCCGAACGCGCTGCCCGAGGCGCCGGTCATGCCGATCAGATAGCGCGCCACGTCAGAAGCCCTGCACCGCGCGGCCGGCCAGCACGATCGCCAGGACGACGAAGCCCACCCAGACGTTGACCTTGAAGAACGCCAGGTTCACGTCCTCGGCCCAGCGCTGTTCGAGCTTGAGCAGCGCGTACGCCACGACGCACAGCGCGAACGGCGGGGCCACGCGCCACAACGGGCGGCCCTCGAGCGGGCCGACGATCAGCACCGCGACCGGGATCAGCAGATAGCCGGCGATGCTGTGGAGCAGCCCCGACACGCGCAGCGCGCGCGTGCGTCCGAGCCAGGCGACCAGCGAGTGCACGCCGTTCGCGCGATCGAACTCCTCATCGAGCGTCGCGTAGATGACGTCGAACCCGGCCACCCACACGAACGCGAACGCGGCCAGCCACAACGCCGGCCCGGGCGACTCGAGCGCGGGGTGGGCGGCGGCGAAGCCCGCGAGCGGCGCGAGCGCGAGCGCGAGGCCGACGCCGAAGTGGCAGAACGGGGTGAAGCGCTTGAGGTACGGGTACGTCGCGAACACCGCAAGCGGGACCGGCGCGACGAGCAGGTACCAGCGCCCGAGCGCGGCGCATGCCGCGAGATACGCCGCGGCGCTCACCAGCAGCAGCACCCACGCTTCGCGCGGCGACATACGGCCGCTCGGCAGTTCGCGGACCGCGGTGCGCGGGTTGAGCGCGTCGAGCCGGCGATCGACGATGCGATTGAGCGCCATGGCCGACGTCCGCGCGCCGACGGCGGCGATCGCGATCAGGCCCCAGCGCGCGAGAGCCAGCGCCGGCCCGCGGGCGCTGAACACGCCGGCCAGGAGCAGCGGGAGCGAGAAAAGCGTGTGTTCGAGCCGCACGAACGACGCGTAGGTGCGGGCCCGGGAGACGGACGCTTGCGGCGTTGGAACGGTGGCCATGAGTCTCGAGGGAGTCGCCGGCCGGGTGCATCCCGGCGGCGCGAACCGGTGAGACTAGGCGGCGTGTCGCTCGGCGTCGAGGGGATTCGCGCCCGCGCCGGGCGCGGCCGACGGCGTGGCCGGCGCGGCCGGCGTTTCGTGCGCGGGCAACGCGAGATCGAGTCCCATGCACAGCGCCGGAGTCTCGGGTTCGACGTGCAGCGTCATCGGCCCCGGGCCGCCGTCATCGAGCGTGGCGCCCGCAAGCGCCACCGTCGGGCGCCCGGACGACGGCACGAGCACGCGACCGAACACCACGACCCAGCGCTCGCCGAACGCCGCGGTCAGGTCCATGGGCGCGGGGTCCAGCAGGCGCAGCTTCGCGCCCTCGGCGACGCGCGAGAACACGGCTGGCTCCATGTCGAAGAACATGCCGGGCGCGAGGCCCAAGTCCGAGTCGGCGCGCATCTCGCCGCGCGCGGCCAGCGAGCGGAACCACTGCTGCATGGCCGCGTAGCGCTGCGTGTGCTGGCGGCTTGTGGGATGGACCTCGTCGAGTCGGCGCTGGGCGGCGAGCGCCGCGTAGAAATCGCCGCGCCCGATCGCGAGCGGCAGCAGGCGCTCGTACTGGAGCAGCGCCAGCCCGCGGTTCTCGAGCCGCGTGTACAGCTCGGCGAGGAGGAAGCGGGCGCCCAGGTCGTGCGGCTCCTCTTCGACCACGGGGCGAATCGTGCGCACGCACTCGTACCAGTTCGCGTCGCGGTACGCCTCGACGATCTGGGTCCAGATTTCGGCGCTCGGACTCATCCAGGCACTCCCAGCCGTCTCGGTCGACCACGAGAGGATCTCGCGGAGTCTCAAGGGGATGATCGGCCGGTCGGGCGCGGGTCTGAAGCCCCACGTCGCCCGCCCCAGGCGACGCGGCCCTGGGCCAGCCAGACCCCGCCCAGGACGAGCGCCGTCGAGAGCGCGAAGCCGGCCGGCAGCCGCTCGTGGAGGATCAGCCAGGCCATCGCCGCCGTGACCAGCGGCTGCAGGTTCGTGAGCAGGGCGACGCTGCTCGACTTGAGGTGGGCCAGGCCCCAGTACCAGATGACGTAGGACAGAGCCGACGTGAGCACGGCCATGTAGGCCAGCCCGGCCCAGCCTCCGAGGCTGACGGCCGATGGATGGAAGCCCCGCAGCGAGAGGAGTCCGATGGGCAGGAACAGCAGCCAGCCCGCGAGCATCGTCTGGCCGGTCAGCGCGAGCGCGCCGTAGCGCAGCGTGTACTTGCGGCCCAGCGCCGTGTACAACGCCCACGAGACGACCGCGCCAAGCACGATGAGATCGCCGAGCAGCGAATGTCGATCGAAGTGGAGCCCGCGCATCAGCAGGAGCGTGAGCACGCCGGCGAACGCCAGCCCGACGCCGATGATCTGCAGCAGCGTCGGGCGCTCGCCCCGCACGACCCCGATCAGCACCACGAAGGCCGGCGTCAGCGCGTAGAGGAGCGCGCCGTGGGACGCGCTCGCCCACTGCATGCCGAACAGAAAAAGTCCCTGGTTGAGCGGCACCGAGAGCGCACCGAGCAACACGACCCACGGCCGATCCCCGGGCGCGATGCGCACCCGCCCGCCCGCAACCCTCGCGATCGGCCACAGGATGGCGGCGGCCAGCGTGAAACGCAGCAGGCACAGAACGAGCGGCGGAAATTCGCGGAGTGTCGCCTTGGCGACGAGGAACGTGCCGCTGGCGATGAGCAGGTAAAGGGCGAGCGCGGGGAAGAGCAGCGGAGGCCGGCGGCTGGGCATCGGCGCACGCTAGGGGATGCGCGACTCGGGCGTCCAGGCGGACGCGGGCGCAGGATTCCAGGCGCGGCGTCGCGCCGTACGGACGCCGCGGCCCAAGACCGGCCTTTTGTTATACTCCCCGCCCTTCGCGCCGTCGGGCTTCGCGTCCGAGCGCGGCCCCCGAGATTTCAAACGGGATGCGATCCATGCGCGCCTTGCCCTCGCTCGTGATGCTTTCGGTGCTCGCGGTCGCGCTGTCGGCGGCGACGGAGGCCGGCGCGCGCGTCGACGCCGCGCGGACGCCGCTCGCCATCGACACGCCGGGCACCGTCCACGCCGGCGACACGATCACGCTCACCTGGCGCGGCTCGGCCGGATCGGCCGACGAGATGGAACTGCTGCTGTCGCTCGACGGCGGCCGTCACTTCGACGTCCGCGTCTCGCCCGAATGCGACCCGCGCCGCGGCCGGTGGCGCTGGCGCGTGCCGAATCTGCCGTCCGCCGACGCGCGACTGGCGATTCGCGTCGGGGACGAGCGCGGGGAGCGGTTGGCGAGCGTGTCGGCGCGCTTCGCGATCGTCGGCGCCGAGGGCGCGCCGATCGAGCGCCGCCAGGTGCACGAGGGTTCGTGGTGGTCCGGCCTCGACGCTGCGGACGGCGCGCTGCCCGCCTCGACGATCGACTCCGGTTCGAGTTTGCGCCGGCTCGCGAGCGGCCATGCGATCGCGCTCCCCGCGTCCGCGCCCCAGATCGGCGCCGCGACGACGAGCGTCGTGCTCGAGACGCGCCCCGCGTCACGCCCGGATCCGGCTCCGTCGGCCACGACGGGCCTCGCCCGGAGGTTCCGCCCGTTACGGAACTGAAGCCCTTCGACGAAGCGCGTTCGACTTTTCATCCGTCGATCCACCTTCTCGAGAGGACTTCTCGTCATGCACGCGCAACTCCGGGCCGCCACGCGACGGGCCCATCATTGGAAACGGTCTTCGGCCTGTGCGGCCGCGCTGGCGCTCGTCTGCCTGGCGCCCGGCCGCGCTCGCGCCGAGGACGATGCACCGGTCGTGATGCCTCACGACTCGACCAGGTACCAGATCCTGGTCTCGGCCACGCGCCGCCCGGCGGATCCGCTCAACGTTCCGAACGCGGCCTCGGTGATCTCGGGCCGCGACCTGCGCCGGCGCGGCGCCACCACGCTGGCCGACGCCATTCAGGACGTGGTCGGGCTCGACGCCGGCGACGGCTCGGACAACGGGATGCGACTGCCCAATATCGGCATGTGGGGGCTGAAGGAGTTCGACGCCCTGCTCGTCACCGTCGATGGGATCCCGATCGGCGGGCCGTTCAATCCGTCGCTTTCGCAGATACCGATCGACGACATCGAGCGGATCGAGGTGGTGAAGGGACCACAGGGCACGATGTACGGCGTCTCCGCGTTCGCCGGCATGGTCCAGGTGTTCACGAACTCGAGCGAAGACGGGCGCGGCCACGTGATGCTGGGCGGTGGCTCGTTCTCGAACGTCCACGGCAACGCCGGCGTCGGGCGCACGTTCGCGAACGGCCTCTCGGCCCGCGGCAACGCCAGCGCTCTCCACTCCGACGGCTGGCAGGACCGCACCGGCAGCGAACTGGAGCGGGGCAGCGTGCAGCTGGCCCGCAATTTCGGAAAGTCCAACCACAGCCTCAGCCTGATCGGCTTCAACGACGATCAGAAGTGGGGGACGGCGCTGCCCTACGATCCGCAGGCGGGCACGATCGAGCCCGGCTTCCGGGTCGACGAGAATTACGCGGTGCGGGGCGCACACCTTCAACACCGGGTGCTGGGCGCCGCGCTGCACTCGACGTTTCCGATCGAGTCGCGGCATCGCGTCGAGAACACGCTCAGCTTCACGCACGACGAGCAGACCTCGCTGCGCAGCTTCCCCGGCGAGGTCTCGGGGGACACGGTGGCGTCGGAAGGCGTGAAGCTCGATCCGACCGAGGCGAGCTTCTTCGACGACCTGCGCCTGCTGTCACGCTTCAAGGCCGGTGGCGATCACTCGCTCGTCGTGGGCACGGCCCTGACCTACGGCAGGACGACGGCGTCGGGGATCGGCTTCGATTTCGACCAGCTGCTCTCGGATCGCTCCAGCATTCCCAACCTCTCGACGATCCCGGTCGGCGACCATCGCTCGTTCGAGGACCGGCGCACGTTCTTCGGCGCCTACGCCCATGACGAGTGGACGCCGGTCGCGCGCTTCACGCTGTCGGGCGGCGGGCGCGTCGACAACACCTCCGAGAAGCTTCACGCCGTCGGCCAGGAAGTCGGGGATCCGAACGCCGCGATCTCCGACGATTCGAAGTCCACGGGCGCGTGGTCGGGGGACGTCGCCACGATGTTCCGTCTGGCGCCTGAAGGCGCTTCCGCGCTCGAGGCGTTCAACGTGTATGTGAACTACAAGAGTTCGTTCAAGCCGGCCGCCCCCAATCTCACCGAGGCCGAGGACGCCAGGATCCTGGAGCCGGAGCGCACGCATTCGGTCGAGGGCGGCTTCAAGATGCGGGCGTTCGACCGTCAGCTCGGACTCGACTTCTCGTGGTTCCAGATGGACTTCGAGAATCTCGTCGTCGGCAACCTCGACACGCTCGGCCAGCCGCAATTGCTGAACGCGGGACGCGAGCGCTTCAAGGGGCAGGAAGTCTCCGTGACGCTGGCGCCGGTCGTGCTGCCTGGATTCTCCGTTTCCGCCGGCTACGCGCACCACGACGCGCGCTTCGTTCGGTTCACGTTCGTGGATCCCGACGGGATCTTCCTCGACGTGAGCGGCAACCGCCTCGAGCTGACGCCGCAGGATTTGTTCAACGTCCGCGCCAGCTACCACGCGCCGGCCGGCATCGGCGGTTGGGTGGCGTCGCGAACGCAGGGCAAACGAGCGCTCGACCGGGACAACGTTGCCTTCATCGATTCGTTCTCCGAAGTGGACGCCGGTGTCGAATATGAGATGGGCCGCGCGACACTCACGGTCGTCTGCCGCAATCTCGGCGACCATCGCGAGATCGTCGGGGAGAGCGAGATCGGCGACGCCCAGTTCTACATCGCGGCGCCGCGCCGGGTGAACGCGGAACTCACGATTCGCCTCTAGCTCCTCGCGGCGCCTTCGCGCCGCGCCCGGCTGCGCATCGGCCCGACCCGCACGTCCCTGGGGTCGGGCCGCATCGCTTCGCTTGGAGGCTGTTCGCTCCCCGACCGACAAGGCAGCGGAGGTGGGCTCACTTCGGTCAACCGGCCCCCGATTACGATCAACCTCGGCGAGACCCGTCCACCGCCCCTTGCCTGTCGTGGTCGAGATCTTTCGACCTCGGTCTCGCCTCATCGCAATCCGCGGACCAGTTTCGCGACCGCCCGACGGACTCGCGGAACTCGTTGTCGCTGCACGCTCGCGTCGCGTGACTCGCGCCGTCAGTCGACCACGACCCTTGCCAGGCTCGTCCACCGCGTGGACGCCGGTGTCGCCGGTCGGACATGCGGCCGGCGCGATCGAGAGGTCGCGACGGTGGGGCGTCTGGAGATTGCCCCTTGACGGCTGCACGGGCGTGCACCATATTGCTTCACGTGCCGGGTCCGTGGTTCGGACCTTTGTCCTTTGAGGAGGCAGTCCATGTTGAACGACCGCGCGCGTGAAATCCTGCGATTCATCCAGCGATCCACGCGTGACAAGGGATACCCGCCGACGATTCGCGAGATCGGCACGGCCTTCAAGATCTCGTCGACGAACGGAGTCCGCTATTACCTCAATCTGCTCGAGAAGTCCGGTCACCTCAGGCGCGTCGACAAGATTTCACGCGGGTTGATGCCGGTTGGCATCCAGGAGGCGCCTCGTACCACCTCTCGGGGGATCCCGGTGCTGGGCCGCGTCGCCGCCGGTCAGCCGATTCTCGCCGAGGAGTCCTTCGACGAGACGCTCCAGCCCAACGACATGTTCGGCGACCTGGACGGTGTGTTCGCGTTGAAGGTGCGCGGCGACAGCATGATCGACGCGGGCATCCTCGAGGGCGATCACGTGATCGTCCGCCAGCAGCCGCGCGCGAATGCGGGCGAGATCGTGGTGGCGCTGCTCGGGGACGAGGCGACCGTCAAGTACTACCAGCCGCGCCGCGGTACCGTGGAGTTGGTGGCCGCGAACATTCGCTATCAGCCCATCGTCGTCGGACCCGAGACCGAGTTTCGCATCCTCGGCGTGGTGAAGGGAGTCATCCGAACCGTCGGCCGCTAGTTCGACATCTGAAGGCGTGTCGTGCCGGGAGCGTTGCTCCCGTTTTTCAGGTCCCAGGGTTGCACATACGTTCAATTACTCCCCGCAGGAGGTTGGACCGTGGAACGCAAGCTGACTCCCGAAGTGAAGCAGGCCCTGCTCACGAGCTGGGAGCCGTTGTATCGCAGTCGCCTCAACTATCTCGTCACGTGGAGCACGCGGGGACGCCGCCCGGTGCTTCGCGAGCGGCACATCGCCGCGCTCGAAGAGATGGTGCGTCAGGCCTGCGAAGAGCGGGGATTCGCGTTGGCGGAGGTGGCAGCGGGCCCGGACCACGTTCACGTGCTGGTCGGGTTGCGACCTTCGCACAGCATCTCGAGCGTGGTTCGCGAACTGAAGGGGCGCGCCGGCGTGGCTCTGCTGCAGCGTTTCCCGGAGCTTCGCGTGTGGCTGCGCGGCAATCTGGTTTGGGACGAACGCTACGCCGTCGAAACCGTGAGCTCGATGCGAATCGAACGGATCCAGGAGAGGCTGCGCAATCTCCACGGTCCGTCGGATGATTTCGCGCGCGCAAGCTAGCGGCCGCGGCGACACGACCTCACGCGAGCCGAAGATTGCGCGCGTGACAGGCGTTTGCACCCGATGATCGACGTACACGCCATATGCGCCCCGCGGTGACCGGCGACTTCACACATCCCGAGGTGGAAGCGTTGCCGCGGGGCCTCCGGTCTACGAGCCGGGCGGCCCCACCGGAGCCGGGCTCGCGGGGATTCGCGGGTCGATCGAGGCCAGGATCGCCGCGGCGAGTACGCAGAGGGCCCCCAGCCACTGAAGTGGGCTGAGCCCTTCGTGCAGGAAGACGGCCGCGGCAACGACGGCGACGACCGGTTCGAGCGTCGCGAAGATTCCCGCCTCGGCCGCGGGCAGATGGCGAAGCCCCGAGTAGAAGAGCGTGAACGGGACGAGCGTCGAGAACACCCCGAGCGCGAGGAACATGCCCCAGGTCGCCGCGTCGTAGTGGGCGGCCAGGATTCGCCAGGGGGGCGTGACCACGGCCCAGAACACCCCCGCCACGAAGAACGAATAGAGCAGCACGGTCTCGGGCGCGTATCGCTCGAGCCCGCGCTTCGAGAACACCACGTAGAACGCGAACGCGACCGATGTCGAGAATCCGATGGCCCATTGCCACGGCGTCGCGTGAATCCGCGAGAGGTCGATATTGCCGACGAGCAGCGCCGTGCCGCCAACCGCGCAGACCACGGCCAGCAGCATGCGCCACGTCACCGGCCGGCCACGAATCATGTCGTAGAGCACGATCAACGTCGGCGCCAGATACTGAAGCAGGATCGCGAGGCCGACGCCGAAGACGGAGATCGAGTAGTAGTAACCGCCCTGGACGGTGGCCACGCCGAACAGCCCGAGGGCCACGAGGTAGAGAACGTCGCCTCGTTGCACGACGAGGGCACGAGGCCGTCGCGCGGCAAGCCACGCGACCAGCAGCACGACTGCGATCGTCAGCCGCAGCTCGACGACGGTGAGCGCCGGCACGTGCCGATCGCGAAATACGAATCGCGCGAGCGTCGCCGTCGTGCCCCACAGCGTGGCCGCGCACAGGACGAGCAGGCGCCCGCGAAGTCGGTGACGCGGCGTCACGAGGTTCACGCTCAGAGCAGCCGGCGCCGCACGAGGTGGTAGGTGCGGACTCGGTCCCCATGTCGCACGGAGAGCGTCACGCGCGTTCCCGGCGGGCCCTCCAGCATGCGCGTGGCGCGCACCACGCCGAGCTCGGTGTTCGCGAACTCGGAATGGGCGGGGATGCCGTTCACGTCCGTGATCTCGTCGCCGGCGATGATGCCGGCGTTCGCCGCCGGCGAGCCTTCGGCCACGGCGACGATCTTGAGCGCGCCATCACGCCGCTCGATCTGCACGCCAACGTGGCTGTACTCGTACGGGCGTCCGACGACGCGCACGTGCCGCGGCGCCAGCCACAACACCTGGTGCGGGTAGTCGATGATGACGCGGTAGTGCTGCAGGAAGCCGCTCCCGAGAAGCCCGTCGATGGAGAGGCCGGTCACCGCGCTCAACGAAGTGGACAGCTCGCTGCGCAGCACCGCGACGTCGGTGTCGATCTGCCGTACGGGATCGCCGCTCGTTCCAATGGTGAGCATGGGGACCATCGCGACCGCGGCGCTCGAATTTCCGACGAGCGTCGGAACACTCAGGCCACGCAGCCAGTGCCAGCGACCCGATCCCGGGACGCGGCGTGCGAGCGAGTCCTCGAAGAACACGCTCTTGGTCGCGCCGGTGTCCACGATGAGCCGGAGCGGTCCCGCCGTGGCCGGCGGAGTTGGGTTGGACACCATGGCGTCGACGACGATCTTGCCGTCGCCGACGAGCCGAAACGGAACCGCGTGGTCACCGTCCACGAGGACCGTGCTCAGATCGTGGCGCGAGGCGGTGATGCGCACGGCCGCGTCTCCCCCCGCCATCGCGTGGCCGCCCTCGTCGCGGGCGACTTCGTTGTCGATGGGAATGAGCGCGACCCGACTCGAATCGAAGTCGATCCACACCGCGCGATCACTGAGCGGACGCTGACCAAGCAACCCGAGCACGGGTCGGTCGGTCACGCGGCGTATGACCTCGCCTTCGATCACGAGCACGGGCGACACCTGATCGACCTCGAGTCCGCCGATCGCCAGACGCGTCAGAGGTCGCTCGGCGACATCCACGCGCCCAGGGGGTCCCACGCTGTCGCTGACGCCGAGATGGACCGCGAGTTCGCGATCGAGCGCGAGATACCCGGCGCCGGTGTCGAGGGCCAGCGTCCCCGCGGTATCCACGCCATCCGATGAACGAAGGCTAGCGACAATCAGCAGAATGCCTTCGACGTTTTCGAAGCGAACGACCTCGGTGCCCTCGGGCCAGCGAATGGCCCGCGCTTCGACACTCCCGTGCGGCACCGTTGCGCTGCCTACTGACCCGTCGGAGCGATGGCCTCGCGTCGCGGTGGAATCGTGGGCGACGAACTTGCTCGCGCGGATGGGCTGGGGATGCGTCGTCGACTCGATCGTCGAATGCTCGGCTGCGTGAGCGGGTCGAAGCGCGGCCCACGACAACGTCAGTATCAGGGCGGCCGTCAACACTCGGGGCTCACGACTGCGGTTCAAGCGCGCACCGTCGGAGCATCGGGCATATGTCGGCTCGATCGACTCGGTCTTCAGGTTCACCCAGCGGCCCATCGCGTGCCACCTGCGCCACCCGCCGCGCCCATGTCCAGCTTCTCGCTCAGCTGCGGACGGTCTCACGCATGCGCGAGGCCTCGGTCGTCAGCTCCACGCCATCGCTTCCCGACTCGAGCATGGTGCATCGCCCGGTGAAGAACACCCCGGGCTCCATCACCACACTCGTCGCCGCGACGTCGCCTTCGACGTGCGCGCCAGCCTTCATCTCGATGACGCCAAGAGCCCGCATGTTCCCGACGACCCGCCCGAGCACGAGCGCGTCCCGGACCTCGACATCGGCGCGCATGATGCCGTGCTCGCCGATCTCCAGGCGCTCGCAATTCAGGATGTCGCCTTCGAACTCTCCGTCGATACGCAGCGTTCCGGTGGCCATCAGCGTGCCACGAAACGTCGTGCCGACGCCGATCACCGTGCCCTGGATCAATTCGTCCGCAGGCGCGGCGCTTCGATTTCTGAATTTCATCATGGTGGCAGCCCTCGTTCGGTAACCGGCGGAAGCCCGAGCGCGAGTGGCGCGGGCACGTCAACGGAAGCTAGAGAACACCCCAAGCCTCGAGGAGGCGCTCCAAGTCCTCCTGCCCGTAGTACTCGAACTCGATCTTGCCGCCCTTGCGACCAGGTTGAATGGCGACGTGGGTGCCGAACCGCTGCTGCAGGCGCGTCTCCCACTCTCCCAGGCCATTCGCCTTGACCGCCTTTGGCCGCGTGTGCTGGCGCCGCAGCTTACGCCGAACGAACGCTTCCGTCCGCCGCACCGAGAAGCCCTTGATCTGAACGTAGCGGGCCGCGGCGAGCTGGTCGCCACCAGCCTCGAGGCCCAGGAGGGCCCGGGCGTGCCCAGCCGTCAATGTTTCACGTGAAACCATGTCCTGCACTTCCGCCGGAAGCCCAAGAAGCCGCAGGGCGTTGGTGATCGAGCTGCGCTGCTTGCCCACGCGGTCCGAAAGCTCGTCATGGGTCAGGCCCACCCGCTCGATCAGCGCGTGATACGCCTTGGCCTCTTCGATCGGATTGAGGTCCTCCCGCTGGATGTTCTCGATCAGCGCCAGCTCCATCATCTCGCGATCCGTAACCTCGCGAACGACGGCCGGAATCCGCACCAGGCCGGCGACGCTCGCGGCGCGTAGTCGCCGTTCGCCAGCGACCAGCTGGAAACCACCGGTCGGATCGCTCCGCACCAGCACGGGCTGCAGTACGCCTGTCGACTTGATGGACGCCGCGAGCTCCTGGATCGCCTGGTCGTCGAAACGCTGACGAGGCTGGAACGGATTCGCGCCGATGTCGGCCACCGGGATCTCACGCAAGCCCGACTCGGGCCTGTTCTCCAGCGTCGCGGTCGCGCTCCCGCCCGGAATCAGGGCCTCGAGCCCCCTTCCTAGGGCCTTCCTATGCATGGTTGAGAACCTCCGTTGCCAGATCGCGATAGCTGTCCGCGCCTGAGCTGTGTGGGTCATAGAGCACGATGGGCTTGCCGAACGAGGGAGCCTCGCTGAGCCGTACATTTCTTGGAATCATCGTCTTGTACACCCTGTCCGCGAAGAACTTGCGCGCTTCGGCCACGACCTGCTGAGAGAGATTGAGCCGGGCATCGTACATGGTGAGCAACACGCCTTCAATTCGCAGCCCAGGGTTGAGGTGATCCTGTACCAGCCGGATCGCCGAGATGAGCTGAGTGAGCCCCTCGAGCGCGAGGTACTCGCACTGGAGCGGGATGAGCACGGAGTCGGAAGCCGTCAGTGCGTTGACCGTCAGGAGCCCGAGCGACGGCGGGCTGTCGATGAGAACGTACTCGTACTCGTCACGCACCTTCGTCAGGCATGAGCGCAGGCGTGTTTCGCGCGCCATCATGCCGACGAGCTCGACTTCCGCGCCGGACAGGCGCTGACCGGTCGGAACGATGTCCAGATTGGCGAGCGCCGTGGGCTGGATGGCGTCGGCAATCTCGGCCTGACCGATGAGCACCTCGTACGTCGTGGCTCTCTGGTCGTTGCCATTGACACCGAGCCCGCTCGAGCAGTTGCCCTGCGGGTCGATGTCGATCAGGAGCACGCGCTTGCTCTCTTGAGCGAGGCACGCACCCAGATTGATCGCCGTCGTGGTCTTGCCTACGCCGCCCTTTTGGCTGGCGACTGCGATGACTCGTCCCATTCCCTTGAGATTGGGGGCGGACGTCCTTGCCCACCTGAGGAGGTGATCTGCGGAGTGCGGAACTGCGGCCTCAAACTATCAACCGGGTCGCGAATCGACAAGCGGATAGTTCCACGTGGAACCATCTGGAGTCGGAATCAGGTAACTAGATGCTGATTCTCTTGAATCGCGCGACGACGGTGGGGCTGCCCGAGAGTCCGAGCAGACCGTCGAGATCCCAGAACGCCTTCCACCTGGGATCCGCGGCCATTTCCTCTTCGCGCCGACTTCCCTTCCACAGGAAAGCGGCGCCGCCGGGCTGCACGAAGCGTTCGGCGAGTACCAGCGTCGGTCCGAGCACGAGCGTCGCGCGCGAGGTGAAACCCTCGACGCTCCCCGCGAGGCCGTCATCGCCCGCCAGATTCTCGAGGCGATCGCACACGACGGTCGTGTTGGTGAGACCGAGCTCCTGAACCACGCGCCTGAGGAACAGCGTCTTGTTCCGGCGCGACTCGACGAGCGTCCACTTCTCTCCGATCCCGACGATGATTAGTGGCAGTGCCGGCAGTCCACCACCCGACCCAAAATCGAGCCAGTGCCTAGCGCCGCTGCTCGCGAGCCAATGCGCCGGCTCGATCGACTCGAGGATGTGGTGCTCGACGAGCCGTGGCATATCGGCGCGCGAGATCAAATTCGAGGACGATCGATTCCATTCGGACAGCAGCTGTGCATAATGCTGTAATCGTTTGATGTGTATCGCACTGTCACCGTCAATCTTGAGCAGATGCGGTAGCAGGGCATCCCACTTCTGGCGCATGGGATCGTCCGAGCCGGAGCGACGGACGGGCTGTTGCTCCCAGTCGTCGCGACCGCTCGACGGCCTGCGCTGCGACGAACCCCGCGGCGGCCTGCGCTGCGACGAGCCGCGCGAGCGATCGAGGCGATTCAACACGTCACCCCGCTGCCGCGAAAGCGCGGCGGGCGGTCGCTCAGAAGACCGGCCACCGGCGAACGCACTCGTGCCGCGACGGCGACCGCCCGACTGAGTCGCGCCGCGGCGGCCCGGGTCGGGCCTACCCGCGCCAGATCGAGCCGCACCGGGCCTACTCGCGCCGGGTCGAGCCGCGCCGCGTCCAGCCGCGCTGGATCTTCCGCGGGTGAACCGGTTCGCGCCCGGCCCGCGTGCGTTTGGCGTGCCCGCGCGCGGTCCCCTCGCATCTGCCCGTGCCGCGCTCGGTCTGCCTGAGCCGACCCGACCCGCACCGGCCCGGCTCGCACCCGACCGCGCGACCCCGACTCGCCCGGCGCCCGGCCTGCCTGCGCCTGCGCTCGGCCCGCTCGCGCCGGTTCTTCGTGCGCTGGGACGCTGTTTCGACGAACTCGTGCGAGACGAGCGAACGGCTCGAGCCCCGGTGCGATCCGGGCGGGCGGCATCGCGGGACGATCGACCGGGAGGGCGTTTGGCGCGCATGGGCGCGCACTCTATCACGTCGTCGCGCCGGCAAGCCCCGCGTGACGCTTCGCGTGAACGAGCAGCACGGTCACATCCGACGGCGAGACTCCGGCGATCCGGCTGGCCTGGCCGACGGTCGTCGGGCGCCAGCGCCTCAGCTTCTCGAGCGCCTCGTGCGACATGCCGCCGAGCTCGCCGCTCCACAACGCGTCGGGCAGCACGACGTCCTCGAGCGATCGCGCGCGCTCGGCCATGCGGCGCTGGCGCTCGATGTAGCCGCGATAGCGCGCGCGCACCTCGAAGCTCTCGCGCCATTCCGCGGACCACGTCGCGACGCCACTCGTACCGCCGCGCTCTTCGCGCTCGATCGACTCGTACTTCGCGCGCACGCGCTCGGCCTGCGCCGCATTGAGGAGTCCGAGGTCGGCGCCGATCGCGGCCAGCCGTTCGTCGGCGTTGTCCGCGCGCAGGAGCAGTCGATGTTCCGCCGCCGAGGTGAACATGCGATACGGCTCGCGGTGCTCGCGCGTCACCAGATCGTCGATCAGCACGCCGATGTAGGCCTGGTCGCGCCCGAGCACGAGCGGCGGCCGCCCCTTGAGACCGAGCGCCGCGTTGACGCCGGCCATGAAACCCTGCACCGCCGCCTCCTCGTAGCCCGACGTGCCGCAGATCTGCCCGGCCAGATACAGCCCGCGCGCGCCCTTGACCTCGAGCGCGTGCGTCAGCTGATGCGGCAACACGAAATCGTACTCGACGGCGTAGCCGGGCCGGATCATCTCGGCGCGCTCGAGCCCCTGCATGGTTCGGATGAACTCGAGCTGAACCTCGGCCGGCATGCTCGTCGACACGCCGTTCACGTAGATCTCGGGCGCGTCGCGCCCCTCGGGCTCGATGAAGACGCGATGCGACTCGCGCTCGGGGAACTTCACGACCTTGTCCTCGAGCGACGGGCAGTAGCGCGGGCCGGTGCCGCGAATCTGCCCGGAGTAAAGCGGCGAGCGCGCGAGGTTGTCGCGGATCACGGCGTGGGTGCGCGCGTTCGTCGCGGTCAGCCAGCACAGCACCTGATCGACCTCGAGCCGCTCGGTCCAGTGCGAGAGCGGCTGGGGCGGGTCGTCGCCGGGCTGCGGCTGC
>Ga0310810_10002352_pt1 | contig 20342 bp, 22 predicted proteins | sample NCmetagenome_FD_207641 | JGI IMG/M metagenome (GOLD analysis project Ga0310810, IMG submission 207641) | Soil microbial communities from experimental microcosm in Duke University, North Carolina, United States - NC | ecosystem: Engineered > Artificial ecosystem > Soil microcosm > Unclassified ...
GCGCGCGCACTTCGATCTCGGCCGCTTGCAGCGACGGCTCGGGCATCTGGCGGATGCCGAGGAGCATCTGGCGCGTGCCGTCGTGCTCTTCGGCGACATGGGTATGCGCGGGTGGCTGGAAATGTCCGAGCCCGAGCTGCGCGCGCTCGGACACCTCGTGATCGTGGCTCGGGCGAACGCGAGCCTCTACGATTACCTCACGCGCAAGTTCGCCGGCGACTCAGAGGTGCGCGTGATCCTCGACCGGCGTCAGCGCGAGACGTCGGGCGACGGCCGACCCGGTGCGGCCGAGCGGCGTCAGCACGCGATCGACGCCGCGCTCCGCGCGCGCGGCCTGGTCATCGTCATCCCCCGCTAGCGCCCGGCGCTCCGCGACTTCGGCGCGAGAAGCGACACGACGATAACGTCGCGCCGCGCTCAGGCGTCGATCCGCTCGGTGACCGAGCGCGTCGCGCCGAACGTCGGAACGATCGCCGAGTGCTTGCCGGGACCACCGGCCACGATCACCATCACATCCTCCGGGCGCGAAGCCCAGGGCAGCAGGGTCTCGGGTCCCGCGCTCTCGAAGCGCTCGGGATGCGTGAGCCGGAATCGCGCGATGTTGTCCGCCGAGAACCTGCCGAGCGGCACGCGCGCAGCGTCCCAGAACCGCTGCTTGAGCTCCGCCTTCGACCAGCCCGACGACGCGATCGTTTGCGCGTGCTCGGGGCCCAGAATCACGAGCGGATCGCCGGCCAGATAGATGTTGTTGCTGCCCGTGGTCGCCGCCGTCCCGGCGAGCGCGGCCATGAGCGTCTCGCCGCGCGTCGAGCCGTGATCGTTCACGTTGTGCGGGGGCTCGGAGCCGCATACGGTCACGGTGCTCTGCTCACGCGCGAAGCCGCGCTCGACGTGCAACGGCTCCCACGGCGAGGCGGCCTCGTTCTCCGCCAGGCAGTACGTGAACTTGCCCGGATGCCCGAGCGTCGCGCGATCCTCGCGACCCGGCCGCGCGCCGCCGACGTTTTGCAGCGTGAGTCGCACGGCGCGGCCGATCACCGCGTTGGCGCGGTGTCCGTTGCCGAGCGCGTTCGGTCCGCTCGCGATCCCGAGCCGGGCGGCGATCGGCCCGTTGACGATCAGCAGTGGCGTGCACGGATGCGTCGTGCACTGGATCGCATTGAGGTTGAATTGCGGGTTCGCGAGCGCCTTCACGGCGGCGATGATCACCGGGAGGTGCTCGGGCCCCGCCCCCGCAAGCGCGGCGTTCACCGCGATCGCGTGCAGCGTCGCACGACCGTCGAGCGGCATGAGCGTTGCGACGAGCTCATCGCCCGCCCGACGCCCGAGGATCTTCGTCACGCGTGCCTCGGTCGGCGGGAGCACCGGCAACCCGTCCGACCACTCCTGCTCCATCGCCCAGACCTGAAACGCGTCGAGGTCCTCGGGTGCCTCGACGAGCATCGGTCCGGCCGCGCTCGTGGCTGCCGGTGCTACAGGATCGCTCGTCAGCCCGCGCAGGACCTCATCGAGAATGGCATCCGCTTTCGCCCGCGCCTGCTCTGCGGGAATGCCGCCGAGCGGGTGCGGAACCAGTGCCACCGGCATGTGGGGCAGACCGTGCTTCGCGGACGTCGCGCGCGCCAGCGATAGAAACGCGTCGGTACCGAGCACGACGGCGGGCACACCCCGCCCTTCGAGCTGCGCCGCGTCGTGGATACTCCACGACGTGCAGGACCCTCAGTCGGCGCTACCCGTGAGGACGACGTGCGCGTCCTTCGCGATGTCGTCGAGGATCTCGGCGGGACGCGCGGCGCTGGGCTTGCTCCAGCCGCGCACGCTCCCGCCCGTGCGCGCGGCCAGGAGCTCCGCCACGCGATGCAGGAGCACGCCCGCGTTGGGCTTGCTGTTGTCGAGCACGCCGATGGTGAGGCCGGCCAGGCTCGGCTTGCGCGGCGCGAGCCGACCGATTCGCGTCTGTCCGCCGGAGAACGGGCTCCACACTTTCATGGCGTTGAAGTATAGGGCACGCCCAGCGCAGCGGCCAGCCGCGTCGCGACGGCGCCGACCGGCTCGCGTCCGTGTGCCCAGAGCACGGACACGGGCACGGGGTGACCGCGGCGCCGCACGACGTGAACCTGGAACACCGCGCCCTCCGCTTCGTCGGTGCTTTCCACGAGCCGGACCGCGGTGATGTCGGCAACGGCGAAGCGCATGGCATCGCGGCCGAACACGCCCCAGCGAACGATCTCGACCTGCCGGCGCAGACGATCGAGACGTAATCGCGAAAACGGCGTGCGCACCAGCATCCAGATGCCGACCGCGATGCCAACCGTGCCCATCGCCATGGCGAGCACGCCCTGCCACGACGCGAACGTGCCGGCGCCGCGGACGAGCGCGCGTGTCCCGAAGACGAAGATCGCGCCGACGCCGATGAACAGCAGCGCAAGCAGCCAGTGCCAGCCCGGCGCGTCGCGGATCTCGAGCGTGTCGCCGTGCTCGACGAGCGTCATCGCCGCCGATCCGCCAGCGCTGCGACGGCGGCAATCGCGACGGCGACCGCGGCGGCGAGGAACGCTTCGCCGAACGCCGCTTGCAGCCCGACGCTTTCCCGGCGCGCCGCAAACAGCGTGGCGAGCCCCAGGACGCCGGTGACGACACCGAGCGTGCGCGCGAGAAACGAAAAGCCGCCGGCGACGCCCTGCTGCGCGCCGGAGAACGCGGCCATGATCAGCGTCATGTTCGGAACCTGGAACAGTCCGAGGCCGAACCCGGCGGCGAGCAGGGCCGCCGCGAGACTCGCGGGACTGGTTGCCGCGCCCGCGCGGCTCAGCAGGAAGAGTCCGACCGCCTGTAGCATCAGTCCGATCACCATCGGCCCTCGCGCGCCGAAACGGTCGGCGGTCAGGCCGGCGACCGGCGCGGCGACGGCGGTGCCGAATGGCGTCAGCGTGAAGAGCAGACCCGCGTTCGCCGCGTCGAGCCCACGCACCAGCACGAGATAGAAGGGCGCGAGCAGCCACACCGCGAAGATCGACGCGTTCGCGACGAAGGCGAGCGCGCCCGGCACGAGCACGGGGCGGCGCAGCACGTCGGCGGCGACGAGCAGTCGCGCGCTTCGGGTGTGCGCCGTCGGCAGTCGAATCACGGCCCAGCCGAGAATGGCGAGCGCCATCGGCACCCGCACATAGAACGTCGAGCGCCAACCGAACCCGGCGACCAGCAGGCCCGCCACCAGAGGTCCGACGGTGAAGCCGACGCCGATACCCGCATTCAGAAAGCCGAGCGCCCGCCCCCGCACCTCCGGCGCCGCGGACGCCGTTACGATCGCGGGGGCGGTGCCGTAGACCAGCCCGCCCCCCAGGCCCTGCAGCACCCGAGCAACGAGCAGCCGCGAAAACGTCGGCGCGGCGCCGCCGAGCGCCAGCGCCACCGCGCTGAGCGCCAGGCCCACACGGAACACATGGGCGTGCCCGACGCGATCGGCCACGGTGCCGCCGACGAACGCGGTGATCGCGTACGTGAACACGTAGCAGACGATGACCCACCGGATCCGCTCCGGCGGCTCGGCGAACGCGGCGGCCATCGCGGGGAACGCGACGTTGATGATCGAATCGAGCGAGATGACGCCCGCGCCGGCCGCCGCGATCCAGCGGGTCACGCCGGCTATGATGGCACGATGCGCCGTGCGCGGTTGCGCTGGCGCGGCGTTCCACGGTACAAAGCCGGCTCATGGACCTCAAGGCCGGCGCCACCAGCGAGATCACCTGGACCGTCACCGCCGATAAGACCGCCGACGCCATGGGCAACCGCGGCGTGAAGGTGTTCGCCACGCCATGGGTCGTCGCCATGCTCGAGGACGTCTGCGGCGCCATGATCAAGCCCACGCTCCCGGCCGGCGCGAGCACGGTCGGCACCATGATCGAGATGCGTCATCTCGCCGCCACGCCGGTGGGCATGACCGCGCGCGCGAAGGCCACGCTGCTCGAGACCGACGGTCGCCGCTTTCTCTTCTCGGTCGAGGCGTGGGACGACAAGGACAAGATCGCCGAGGGTCGCCACGAGCGTTTCGTGATTCCGAACCTCGAGAAGTTTCTCGAGCGCGCGATGAGCAAGGGCCGCGCGTGATGGCGACCGCGATCAACCGTGGCGTCATCGGCCGGGAGTTTCCGCCGTACGTCGTCACCGTCGAGCGCGGGACGATAAAAGAATTCGCCAGGGCGATCGGAGATCTGAATCCATTCTATGTCGACGATCGCGTCGGCGCGGCGTCCGAGTGGGGCGACGTCATCGCGCCGCCGACGTTCGCGACGACGTTCCGCGACGAGAGCGTCGACTACAACGCCTTTCTGCACGACCTCGGCACGGATATCTCGCGCGTGCTCCACGGTGAGCAGGAGTTCGAGCTGCACCGCCCGCTGCAGCCCGGCCAGACGTATCTCTGCCGCACGCGCGTCGCCGATGTCTACGAGAAGAGCGGCAAGAGCGGCCCGATGGGCTTCGTGGTGCGCGAGACGAGCATCACCGATCGCACCAACGAGCTCGTCGCGACCATGCGCTCGGTGACGGTGGTGCGGCTGTGAAATACGGCCGCCTGTATGCCGAGGACGTGAACATCGGGGACGAGCTGCCGCCACTCGTCAAGGGCCCGATTCAACAGATTCAGCTGACGCGTTACGCGGGCGCCTCCGGTGACTTCAACCCGATTCACCAGGATGACGAATTCGCGAAGGCCGCCGGCATGGGCGGCGTCTTCGCGCACGGCATGCTGTCGATGGGTTTCGTCGCACAAGCCGTGACCGATTGGGCGGGCGCTGGCCGTGTCCACAAGCTCGGTGTTCGCTTCGCCGGCATCGTGCGACTCAAGGACGTGGTGACGTGTCGCGGACGCGTGGTCGCCAAGTCGTCCAAAGACGACGTGCACCTGGTCGAGCTCGAGCTCTGGGCCGAAAATCAGCGCGGCGAGAAGGTCGTCACCGGCCGCGCGACGGTCGGTCTGCCGTCGCGCGGCTGAGCGCGCGCGACCTCAGCCGCGCGGCATCTGACCGCGCGCGGCCACCCATTCGCGCAGCGCCTCGCGCGTCGACGGAAACGCCAGCGTGTCCCAGGGAATCTCGTCCGGGGTGACCCACTCCAGCAGGTCGTTCTCGGCGCATGCCGTCAGCGTCCCGCTCAACACGCTGGCGCGGTACACGATGATGACCGGCGCGCCCGGATAGGAATAGACGTTGTGCAGGCCGGTCAGCTCGACCTTGAGCCCTGTCTCCTCGAACGTCTCGCGCATCGCCGCATCCGTCACGCTCTCCCCGAAGTCCACGAAGCCGCCGGGGAACGTCCACAGTCCGCGTCCGGGGTTGATCGAGCGTCGCGTGAGCAGAATGCGACCGTCCTGCTCGGGGATCGTGCCCGCCACAACTTTCGGATTGAGATAGAAGACGAAGCCGCACGCGTCGCAAACGGCCTGCTCCCGGAGATCCGGCGGCACCGGCGCGCGGCGCAGCGCGCCCGCGCACAGCGGACAGAAGCGGATCGTGCCGGGCGCCAGCACGCGCAGGCCGTCGTCGCTCACGCGTCCCAGTCTAAACCCGCATGCGGCGCCTTGACCTCCACCCGAGCGGGTGCTACAACGCTCGCGCGTCGCGACCGTCCACCGCCCAGGGAGGTTCTGCATGACTCGCCGGCATCTTGCGTTCGCGCTGGCCACCGTCCTGATGACGCTCACCGCGCTCGCCGCCGTGACGTATGGGCAGTCGGGCGAGTACAAGATCGGCGTGCTCGAGCCGCTCACCGGCCCGCTCGCCGGTGAGGGCAAGCGGCATCTCGAAGGCTTCGAGATCGTGCGCGACATGATCAACGACCGCGGCGGCGTCATGGGCAAGAAGCTCACGTTCGTCGTCGCCGACGCCCCCGATCCCACCGCGGCCGCGACCGAGGCCACGCGCCTGGCTACGCGCGAGGGTGCGAAGATCATCGTCGGCACGTTCTCGTCGCGGCTGTGCGGGGCGGCGAGCGAGGCGGCCGCTCGGCAGAACGTCATCTACTGGGAGACCTCGTGCGTCGACCCGCGGTTCAACAAGCGCGGGCTCAAGAACGTTTACCGCACCGAGATCGATGCGACCGGGTTCGGCTGGTACAACATCGAATTCATCGCCAAGCACCTGGCGCCGCGCTTCGGTAAGAAGCCGAACGAGCTGAAGATCGCCTTCCTGTCCGAGGACTCGTCGTACGGCCAGGGCGTGACGGAGTCGGCGCGCCAGCGGGCCAAGAACGAGTTCGGCATGCAGGAGGTCGCGGCCGAGTACTACAACTTCCAGACGATCAACGACTTCACGCCGATCATCGTGAAGTTCAAGCAGCTCGCGCCGGACATCGTGCACCACATCGGCTACACGAACGACGCCCCGCTGTTCTGGCGGCAGGCCAAGGAGCAGGGCTTCCTGTTCAAGGCCCACGTCCACGCGGGCGCGACGGGGTACGGGTCGTCCGATTTCGGCAAGGCGATGGGCAACGACGCCAACGGCGCCTTCGCGCTGCTCGAGCCCGGTCCGGGATTCAAGCTCGAGTCGCTCAAGCCGGACGGCCAGAAGATCGAGAAGGAGTTCCGCGACGCCGTCCAGAAGCGCACGGGCTCGTACCCGCTGGGGGCGCACCAGCTCGCCGGCGGCGGACTCTGGCTGCTCAAGCTCGTCCTCGACCGCTCCAAGACCGATGATCCCGACAAGTTTCGCGATGCGGTGATGTCGCTCGACCTGCCCGTCGGATCGATGATCAACGGGTGGGGCGTGAAGTTCAACCAGGAGGGCCAGAACGCCAACGACCGCGTGCAGCACTACATGCTGCAGTGGCAGAACGGCCAGCTCGTGACGGTGTGGCCGGAGGAGTTCACGACCATGCGGGCGAAGTGGATTCCCCTGCCCGCCTGGGACCAGCGCAAATAGACGTCGTCGCGCAGCTCGCGGTCTCGACGGTGCTCCTCGGGGGCATCTACGCCCTCATCGCCGTCGGTCTGACGCTCATCTTCGGGATCATGCGCGTGGTGAACTTTGCGCACGGCGAGTTTCTGATGCTCGGCATGTATCTCGCCTTCTTCGCGTTCACGCTCGAGCGCCTCGATCCGTACTTCGTGCTGGTCATCGCCATTCCGATCTTCTACGGTGTGGGCCTGCTCGTGTACGTGCTCATCATGCGCGGCGTCATCCACGCCTCCCATAACGTGCAGATCTTCACCACGGTCGGGCTGTCGACGGCGCTCCAGAACGTCGCGCTGGTGCTATGGACGGGCGATTTTCAGGTGTTCCGGCCGTGGGAATCGGCCGTGGTGATCCGGGTGGCCGGCACCGCGTTCAATCTGTCGCAAGTCATCGCGTTCGTCGTCGCGGTCGCGCTGACCGTCGCGCTGTTCGCGTTCATGAAATGGACGCACACCGGCCGCGTCATGCGCGCGACCGCGCAGGATCGCGACGCTGCGACGCTGATGGGCATCGACACCGATCGCGTGTACCGCCTGACGTTCGCGATCGGCATCGCGTGCGTCGGCGCGGCCGGCGTGCTCGTGTCGCCGCTGTACGCGGCCTACCCGCAGGCGGGACTGCAGTTCGTGACGCTGGCCTACGTCGTCGTCGTCCTCGGCGGTCTCGGCGACATGGCCGGTGCCATGCTCGGAAGCCTCATCGTGGCGGCCGTCGAAGTCGGCGGCTCGTACATCTTCGGGGCGGCATGGAAGGAAGTGTTCTACTTCTTGCTCTTCATCGGCGTGCTCGTCTTCCGTCCCGCCGGGCTGCTCGGCCAGCGCGGCGCCGAGACGCTCGGCGTATGACCCGGATCGGCACCGACCGCTGGGTGGCGATTGCGCTGTTTGCGGTCGCCGCGGCAGTGCCGCTCCTCGTGCGCGACACGTTCATTCTGGACAGCGTCATCCTGATCCTGTTGTGGGGAGCGCTCGCGGCCGCCTGGAACGTCGCGGGCGGGTACGCGGGCCAGGTCTCGCTTGGCCACGCGGCCTTCTTCGGCGTCGGCGCGTACGCGGCGGCACTGACGAGCTCACGATATGGACAGAGCCCGTGGCTGGGCCTGCTGGTGGGCGTGCTGCTCTCGATCGGCACCGGCGCGATGATCGGCTATCTCTCGAACCGGCTGCGCGGTCCGTACTTCGCGCTGTCGACGATCGCCTTCGCCGAGGTGCTGCGCATCGTCGCCAGCCGCTGGCGTGGCTTCACCTCGGGCTCCGAGGGCGTGCCGGTTCCGTACCGGCCGGGCTTCTGGACGCTCGGCCTCGGCCACGTGGCGTGGCTCTATCTGATCCTGGTCGTCGCTCTGGTCTGCTATGCGCTGCAGGTCTATCTCGAGCGCTCGCGTGTCGGCTATCAGCTCGCGGGCGTGCGCGAGGACGAGGACGCGGCGGAGGCGTTGGGCATCGCCACGCGGCGCCGCAAAGTTCAGGCGATCGTCGTGAGCGCGGCGCTGACGTCGGCCTGTGGCAGTCTGTGGGCGCAGTACGTCGGCTTCGTCGATCCCTCGCACGTCTTCTCCATCGATCTCTCGGTACGGTTCGCGCTGAACACGATCATCGGCGGGATGGGCACGGCGCTCGGCCCGTTCCTCGGCTCGGTACTGATCACATCGCTCGAGACGTACCTCCGTGCGACGTTCTCGGGGATCAAGGCCGGCTTCACCGGCATCTATCTGATCATCTACGGCGTGGTCCTGATCCTCATCGTGCGGTTCGCGCCCGAGGGGCTGACGGGAATCGCCGCGCGGCTGTCGGCGCGGAGAGCACGTGCTCACGCTTGAGTCGGTGACCAAGCGCTTTGGTGGGCTCACCGCGGTGCGCGCGGTGAGTCTCGAGGTCCGCGCGGGCGATCTGCTCGGCATCATCGGCCCCAACGGCGCCGGCAAGACGACGCTGTTCAACGTGATCGCGGGCTACTACCGGCCCGACGAGGGCCGCATTCGCTTCGACGGCCAGGATGTGACGGGGCTGCCGCCGCACGCCGTCTCGCGGCTGGGGCTCACGCGAACCTTTCAGATCGTGAAGCCGTTCGGCAACCTGTCGGTGGCCGACAACGTGATGATCGGCGCGCTCACGCGCGCGCGTCACGTCGCCGACGCGCGGACGGAGGCCGAGCGCGTCATCGCGCTGTGCGGGCTGGGGCCGCACGCGCACGCGCGCGCTCGGGCGCTGCCGATCGCGCTGCGCAAGCGGCTCGAGGTCGCGCGCGCGCTCGCCACGCGTCCGCGGCTGCTGCTGCTCGACGAGGTGATGGCGGGGCTCAACCCCGCCGAGCTCGGCGGCATCGTCGACCTCGTCCGTCGCCTGCACGGCGAGGGCGTCACGCTGATCGTGATCGAGCACGTCATGGCGGCGATGATGCGGCTGGCCCAGCGGATCGTGATGCTGCACCACGGCGAGAAGATCGCCGAGGGTACACCGGAGCAGATTGCGCATGACCGTCGCGTGATCGATGCCTACCTCGGCGACGAGTTCAATCTTGCTGAAGCGTGAGGCTCGTTCTTGCTGAAGCTCGAGGCGATCGACGCGTTCTACGGCGACCTGCAGGCGCTGTTCGGGGTGTCGCTCGAGGTGCCGGCGGGCGGGATCTTCGCGCTCGTGGGCGCCAACGCCGCCGGCAAGACGACCACGCTGCGCATCGTCTCCGGACTGCTGGGCCCGCGCCACGGGCGCGTGCTCTTCGACGATGTCGATCTGGCGCGCGTGCCGGCCGCGCGGCGGGTCGATCTCGGCATCGTGCAGGTGCCCGAGGGTCGACGGCTGTTTCCGTTCATGACCGTGCGGGAAAATCTGCTGCTCGGTGCCCACACCCCGCGCGCGCGTGCCGAGCGCGACGCGACCCTGGCCTACGTCTATCGGCTGTTTCCAGTTCTGGAAGAGCGCGCCGGTCAGCTCGCGGGCTCGCTCTCCGGCGGCGAGCAGCAGATGTGCGCGATCGGGCGTGCGCTGATGGCGCGACCACGGCTGCTCATGCTCGACGAGCCGACGCTCGGGCTGGCGCCCGTGCTCGTCGGCCGCATCTTCGACACCGTGCGCACGATCAACACCGACGGCGTCACCATCATGCTCGTCGAGCAGAACGTTCGGCGCGCCCTCACGCTGGCCACCCGCGCGTGCGTGCTCGAATCCGGCAAGCTCGTGTTGCAGGGCGCCGGGCGCGAGCTGCTCGGCGACGATCGGCTGAAGCGCGCGTACCTGGGACTCTGACCGTGCCGGTCTATCACGTGCGCTTCACCTGCGCGGCGGACTACAACGCCCGTCGGCTGCCCTACCGCCCCGCCCACCTCGCGCAGCTGCTCGCCCTCCGAGACGAAAAGCGCGTGGTCGCCGGCGGGCCGGAGCCGGACGGCAGCGCGGCGCACATCGTCTATCGTGTCGCTGGCCGCGTGGAACTCGAGCAGCTGATCGCGAACAACGAGTTCCAGCGCGCGGGGCTCTTCGTCGCCCACGCGGCGCGCGTGTTCGAGGATTTCGTCGAACCGATCGAGCGGCTGCCGCACGATGCCGGCTGGAAGGTCACGCTCGTCGAGGGAACCCCCGCCGACCGTCTTCGCGCGCGCTCGGCGCTCATGCAGTTGCGCGCGGAGAAGATCGTCAATCTGGGCGGCATATTCGCGGACGGCAGCGCGCTGGCCGTCGTGCGCCTCGCGGACACCGCGGTGGCCATCGCCGTGCTGGAGGCCGCCGGCGGATGGGACGCCGCGCGTCTCACCGCGCGCGCGTGGAGCCAGACGCTGTAGCGCGTTTGCGCCTCGCGCGAGCCGCGCTCAGCATAGATTCCTCTTTACGCAGCTCTTTGCTCGGCCTTAGTCCGGGCCTTGCAGCCGCGTGCGCTCGGCGCGACAGCGATCGACTTCGGCGCGGATCGCGCGCAGCTGTCGCCATGCCGCTTACGATGCGAAATGCGGTATGACATCCGAGGCGAAGAGTTCGCGAGTCTCGACGTCGTTCCAGCGATCGCTATGGATCACGAGCTCGACGCCGGCGTCCTGGTATCGACCTATCAGGTCGATGGCCTCGGACACCGTCCCGACGAAGCCCGGCACCGATCCGCGGGTCGCCAGCCGCTCACGCTTCGCGGCCACGGCGCCAGCGTCGCGGGCAAGGAGCCAGTTCTGGACATGCGTCTTTTCGATCACCCGGTCATCGCGCCCCACCGCGACGCAGTGTTCACGCAGCACTGCGAGTTTATGTCGTACCTCCGCGATGTCACCGCCGACGAGATTGCAGGCGTCGGCCAAACGGGCGACCGCACGAAGCGTCATCTGTTCGCCACTGCCGGCAATCATCAGAGGCGGACGCGGCTTCTGCGCCGGCTTTGGTTCGAGGATCGCATCCTCGACGTGAAAATACCGGCCGTGGAACGTCGTACGCGGCTCGGTCCACATTTTCAGAATCAGGTGGACCGCTTCCTCCATCTGCCGAATTCGGATCGCCGGCTGCGCCGGAAACTCCCAACCGTATTGCCGGTATTCGTCCTCGAAAAAGCCGGCGCCGATACCGAGTGTCAGTCGTCCCTGGCTGATCACATCGACGCTCGCTGCGATCTTCGCGAGATGCGCGGGATTGCGATAACCAACCGCGGTGGCCAGGGTGGCGAGACGGATACGGCGGGTCACGGCGGCCAGCCCCGCCAGGACGGTCCAGCCTTCCAGAACCGGCTCTTGGGGTGCGCCGATGCGGGGGATCTGAATCATGTGATCCATGACCGAGAACCAGACGAACCCGTGATTTTCCGCCCATTGCGCCTTCGCCTTCACCGCATTGAACGTCTCTGCCGGATCGGTAACGTCGAGCCACGACGCGTTGTGAATTCCGAATTTCATGGCCGTTGACCCCTCGGCGTCGACAAGGACGTGCTCGGGATGTGCGAGGCTCTGCCTCAAGGGTAAGAACCGGACCAACCACTGCGGAGGATGCCATGGCTGAAAGCGCAACGATCCTCATTCCCGACATCAGCGGCTACACGGAGTTTGTGACCAAGACCGAGCTCGTACACAGCTCTCACATCGTCAACGAGCTGCTCGACGCCATCCTCGCCCCCAACACCGGCGACTTCGTGCTGTCCGAGGTCGAGGGCGACGCACTCCTCCTCTATCACAAGGGCAAGCCGATCGAAGCCGACGCCCTCGTTCGACTGTGTCTGAGCATGTTCGAGAGCTTCCACACGCAGATCAAGATCATCGAGCGGGACTCGGTATGCCAGTGCGGCGCTTGCAAGACGGCATCGAACTTGAGCCTGAAGTTCGTCGTACATCACGGCATGGTCCAGGAAATCAAGGTGAGGCAGTTCACGAAGTGCTCGGGAGTCGACATGGTCGTCGCCCACCGCTTGCTCAAGAACCGGATCGCGTCGGACGAGTACATTCTCGCTACGCCCAGCTGTTTCGATTTGTCGAGCGTCGCGCAATCCCCGGGCGCCCTCGCGTGGGAGCGATCGAGCGACGAGTATCCGGCGATTGGGGTCATCGAATATCAATATGCTCCGCTCGCCGGAGTCAGACGAACCATCGCGAACCCAGCCCCGCGAATCAGCCCCGTGATCGACCTTGGAGAGCATTCCGTGGCGGTGGAGATCGATGCCCCGATGCTGGAGGTGCATCAGCTGGTGATCGATCTCGACCAGCGAACCCGATGGCTCTCGGCCGTAGAGCGCCTCGACCGGCCTGCCATCACCGAGCGGATCGGTCTGCGGCACGTTTGCATATTCCACGGCCTGACCGTCGAGTGGGTATCGGTGAAGAGCGAGATCGGAGACGATCAAATCACCTATGTCGAAGACGGCAGGATCGTGGAAAAGGATCTGCCGGCCCGGGCGTCGTTCGTCCTGAAGCGTCTCGGGGCGCGACGAACCTTTCTGGAGTTCCACGCGAAGTGGCTGTCCAGCCCCGAGCCGCCGCGAGAAATGACCAACGCGATCCTCGCGGATTACAAGCGGGGCCTCGAGGCAATCAAGATGCTTTGCGAGAAAGGGTAGCAGACGCTGATGCGGAAGGGCCGCCTCGAGGCTTTCAGTGACGGCGTCATCGCCGTCGTCATCACGATCATGGTCCTCGAGCTGAAGGTGCCGCATGAAGACGCGCTGGTAGCCGTGAAGCCGTTGTTGCCGAGCTTTCTGACTTACGTCCTCAGCTTCATCTACGTCGGCATCTATTGGACCAACCACCATCACCTCCTCAGCGCCGTGCGGTCGGTGAGCGGTGGCATGCTGTGGGCCAACCTTCACCTGCTGTTCTGGCTTTCGTTGGTGCCGTTCGTGACGGGCTGGATGGGGGAAAACCACTTCGCGGCGACGCCAACCGCCATGTACGGTGTCGTGATGCTGCTCGCGTCGCTCGCCTACTTGATCCTGCAGCGCGCGATCCTTGCCCAGCATGGACCCGGTTTCGTGCTGCGACAGGCCCTCGGCCGGGACATCAAAGGAAAGGTCTCCTCAGCCCTGTACTTGCTCGCCATCGTGCTGGCGCTGAAGGACCTGGCGGCATGGTCTTGCCTCATCTTTGTCGTGGTCGCCTTGCTCTGGCTCGTGCCTGACCGCCGGATCGAACGCGCGCTCCGCGAAGCGACGTCAAAGGCAACCGACGAGGAAACCGTCTGAGTGCACCGGACCGATTAGTTTGTCGGCCATCGGCGCCGTCGCGTTATAGATTAGACCGCGCATGAACGCACGTCGCGACGTCGGCATCGACCGCAAGCGACTCGAGCAATCGATCGAGGAGCTCGGGCGCATCGGCGCCACCCCGCGCGGCGGGCTGACGCGCGTGGCGCTGACCGACGACGACAAGCGCGGACGCGACCTGATGGTCCGCTGGATGCGCGAAGCGGGCCTGCGCGTCACCGTCGACCAGATGGGCAACCTCTTCGGCGAGCGCGCGGGCACGCAGGCGCTGCCGCCCGTCATGATGGGCTCCCACGTGGATTCGGTGCCCACGGGTGGCAAGTACGATGGGCAGCTCGGCGTGCTGTGCGGGCTCGAGACCATCCGCGCGCTCGACACGCACGACATCCGCACGCGCCATCCGGTCATGCTCGCGATCTTCACCAACGAGGAGGGCGCGCGCTTTCAGCCGGCCATGATCGCCAGCGGCGTGATGGCGGGCAAGATCCCCCTCGAGGACGCCTACAACGCCCGTGACAAGGACGGCATCCGCCTCGTGGACGAGCTCGAGCGAATCGGCTACCTCGGCTCCGAGCCGTGTGTGCCACGCGCGTTTCGTGCGTATCTCGAGCTGCACATCGAGCAGGGCCCGTGTCTCGAGGAGGAAGGTCTCTCCGTCGGCGTCGTGGATGGGATCGTCGCGATCTCGTGGTCGCGGCTGACGCTCTCCGGCGTGCAGGACCACGCCGGTCCGACGCCGATGCGCATTCGCCACGACGCGCTCGTGGCCGCGGCCAAGATCGTCACCGGTGTGCGGGCGATCGCGCGCGAGCTGGGCGGCGAGCTGGTGACCACGGTCGGCAACCTGGTGGTGCAGCCGAACATCGTCAACGCGATTCCGGGCACCGTCACGATGTCGATCGACATGCGCGATCCACGCGACGCCACGCTCGACCTCGCGCGCCGCCGCCTCGATGCGCTGGTGAAGGCTGCGTGCGAGCGGGAAGGCGTGCGGGGCGAGCTCGATCACTACTGGCGTGTGCCCTACACGCCGTTCGCGGCGGACGTCGTCGCCGCCATCGACCGGGCCGCCCACGCGAGCGGCGCGCGCTTCCGCCACATCCTGTCCGGCGCCGGCCACGATGCGCAATACATGGCCGCGATCGGCCCGGCTGGAATGATCTTCGTCCCCTCGCGCGGTGGCCGCAGTCACTGCGAGGAGGAGTTCACGCCGATGGACGACATCGAGTACGGCGCCGGCACGCTGTTCCGCGCCGTCCTCGATCTGGCAGGTTAGTCGAGGAGCGCCACGGCTCCGCCGGGGCGCTTCCGAGCGTTGGGGGTTTGGGGGCCATGTCGGGGCCCCAATACAGAAAGGAGAGCGCATGAAGCTCGACGCGTACACGAAGGCCGTACTCACCGTCATCGCCATCGCCCTCGTGGTTCTCACCGCTCAGCCGTGGCTGAAGCGCGTGACGGTGTCCTCGGCCGAGGCGCAGGAGCCGCGCTACGTCGTCACGATCCCGAAGGCGTGGGGCAAGATCATCGGATTCTCGAACAACAATCTCTTGATGGAGGCGCCCGACGGCACGCTGCGCTCAATCGACCTCGAAGCCAAGACGGAAGCCCAGCGCATCAAGGTCTTGGTGAACAAGCAATAGCGGCGAAAACGCAATATCGCGCTATGCACGCGGGCGCGCTCATCCACGCAGCAGCAGCATCACGCCGAGCGCGGCGGCCACGTTGTTGATGACGTGCGCCGCCGTGTTCGGCACCAGGCTGCCCGTGCGCTCGTAGGCGATCGCCCAGAGCAACCCGCTCAGAAAGACGCTCCCGAAGCCCGCGGCGCCGTAGCCGTGGGCCACCGCGAAGATCCCCGCGCTCACTCCGGCCGCGAGTGGCCAGGCCAGCCGCCGGCGCAGCGTGGCGTAGAGCAGCCCGCGGAATACGATCTCCTCGAACACGGGCGCAAACACGACGGTGCCGAGCAGACTCGTCACCGCCACCAACGGCCCGCCCCACGCGAGGTCCTCGTCGAACCATTCCGTCCAGTGCGGCGACAGATTCGCCGACTCGCTCAGCAGACCGAGCGCAACATCCGTCGCGGTTCCCATCCCGACCAGAAGTGCGGTCGTCCACAACAGCGCGCGTCCGCTGCCGGGGGCCGGCCGCCACCCGAGGCCGCGGACCAGCCCGACGCCCGCGGGCGCGAAAAGGCGCCGACGCGCCAGCCAGAGCAGTGGCGCGTACATCAGCGGCATGCTCAGCGTCGCGAGCACGGGATCGCTCGGCCCTCGCCACCGCCCCAGGAGGTACACGAGCGAAAGCGCGAGCACGCCGCCGCCCGCCCCCCGCACCAGCACGACGACGCCGTCGCGAAAGCTCCACGGCGGCGGCACGAGCGCGCTGTCGACGCGTACCGCGCGACCGCGAAAAATCGCGATGAGCGCGACGAGCCCGAGTCCGAGCAGCAGCAGCTCCGACGACGTCAGGGCGCGCACGCGGCGCAGCAGCGGCGCCGTCCGCGCCTGCGCCGCGCGCACGATGCTCTCGCGCGCGGCACGGTCGCCCGCGCGGTCCGCGAGACGCAACAGCAGACGATCACGGAACCAGCCGGCCTCCACCATCTGCACCGCGTCGGCCCGCAGCAGCGCGACGTCCTCGCCCAGCGGCGCATCGAGATACGCGGCCGCCAGAACATCGGCCGCCTCGCTGTCGCCGCGGCTTCGCCAACGGTCCACGGTTTCGAGAACCTCGTCGGTGCGCCCGGCCTCGCCGTAGAGCACCACCAGCCGCGCCTGGACGCCCGCCTCCCCCGGCATGGTGTCCGTGAGCTCCTCGTACCACGCGATCGCCTCCTCGAGGTCGTTGCGACCGTCGGTCACGGTCAGCTCGTAGAAGCGGCGCTCCCAGCTCGCGGCGCCGCTGAACGCGTCGGCGAGGTCCATCGTGCGCTCCACGATCAGCGCGAGCGCGCGCGGCGGGTCGTCGATGCTGTCGAGGCGCGTGCCGGCGAAGTGCACCTGCACGGCCAGCGCGACGAACGCGAGCACGAGCAGCACCGACACCGCGGTGACGACGGCGCCCGGCCAGCGGCGGGGACGCGGACGCGGCGCCAGCAGGACGGCGTCGGGGAGCGGCGGCGTGGCGTCCAGACGCTACTCGGCCGGCGGCAGCGCGTCGCCCGTGACGTACGGGGCGGCGGAACGCCGGCGCACCCGCAGCCGCACCATCACGGGCAGATGGTCGGAGGCGACGCGCGCCAGACGGCTCCTGTGCACGTGGAAGGCCTCGCCTTCGAGCTCGGCATCCCAATAAATACGATCGAGGCGGAACAGCGGGAACACGGCCGGATGCGTGCGGCGCATCCGCCGCATCGGCGACTTGAACTCGAGCCGAAGCCCTCGGGTCACCGGGCCGCGATGCCATTCGTTGAAGTCGCCCATCACGACGCGCGGCCCGCCGCACGAGCCCGCGCGGATGAATCCGGCCAGCAGCTCGAGCTGGGCTCGCCGCTCGCGGAACGCAAGACCGAAGTGACAGTTGAAGACGTGCATCGTCACGTCGCCGACCGCCACGTCGACGCGCAAGCAGCCCCGCGGCTCGCGCAGTCCATGGCTCAGGTCGTGGCGCATGGCCCCGAGCACAGGCAGCCGCGTGAGCACGGCGTTGCCATACACCCCGCCCGCGCTGCCGTACCGCCGGGTCTCGCCCATGACGAGCTCCATTCCGAGCTTGCTCGCGAGGTACGCCGCCTGGTCCGCCGTCGCCAACACGTTGCCGTCTTCGCGAATCACTTCCTGCAGCCCGATGACGTCGGCGTTCATCTCCGCAATGACGACGGCGAGGCGGTCGAGGTCGCGCCGCCGGTCGAGGCCGACGCCCCGATGGATGTTGTAGGAGGCAACCGTGATCGGCGTCACGCCGCCGGCCTGCGCTCGGGTCCCTCGAGATAGCTCGCGAAGTACGGATAGAGCTGCGTCGGATGATTCAGGGGCTCCGGCACCCGCGCCGTCGGCGGCGCCACGACGAACGTATGCAGCTCTTCCGGCGACGGTCCCGCATGCGCGCCCGCCTCCGCGATGTACGACACGTGGCCCGGCGGCGCGTCGATGCCGTAGATCACCAGGTCCCCGGCGCTCGGCATGGCCATGAGGTCGTGGATGGCGGAGACGACGAGCGCCGCGTCGGGCCGATCCGCGAACGGTCCGGGCTCGGATGCGAGCGAAGAGCGCTTGCCGCGAAAGAAGCACACCGGCCCGCCGGCCGACCGCGCGAAGACATACCCGACGCCCGGCGCGCGGGACAGTGCCTCCGCCAGCCCCGGCGAGCGCGCCTCGATGCGGTCGATGGGCAGCGGCGCGGTCTCGTCCAGGAAGTAGACGAACGCGTTGGGCCCGGCACAAATCACGCGCACGCCCTCGCGCTCGCGCGCTTCCTTCAGCTCGCCGAGCACCCACGGAAAGCCGTCCTCGAGGTAGTTGAAGAACCGCTGGAAGAACGCGGGCGCGCGGCCCATGCGGAAGGCCTTGATGCCGCTGGCGAGCCGGTGGCGACCGCGAGGATGCTGCGGGCCGATCTCCTCGACGCCCTGCGAAGGGAAAAACTCGTCGAAGATCACCCGCTCGAACGCGCGCCCGCCCGCGAGCTCGGCGAACGGCGTGGTATGCGCCTGGCCGTGATCGGACAGCACGTACAGATCGTAACCATACTCGGGCAGCCGACGGCAGATGCGCCACAGCTGCTTGATGGCGTCGTCGACGCGTCGCAGCGCGCGCAGCGCGCGTGGATGCCGCGGGCCGTAGGCGTGCGACACGACGTCGTAGTCGAGATAGTTCACGTAGACCGCGGGGGAACCCGCATACAGGTCGCGCGCGGTCGCCAGCGTGAACAGCTCCCGCACCCACACCGACAGGCCCACCTTGATGGCGAGCCACTTCCAGCCGCGCCGCCACTCGGCGACGGGATCGGCAATGAGCCGCAGCACCGCGCGCAACAGCTCGACCAGCGTGATGAGCGTGCTCTTGAGCGCGACCCACGCGAGCACGATCGGCGCGGACAGCGCGGCGAGCAGCCCGCTGCCGGTCGGACGCTTCATGATGGCGAACGTGAAAAAGTTTTCGACCGCGCCGCCGGTGAACACACACCCGTAGCTCGCGCCGCCCTCGAGGATGCCGCGGCGGCCGGCCGCCTGCGCCCGCTCCACGCGCGCGGCGTCGCCACCGCGCGGGAAGTAGATGTCCTCACGCGCGCGCTTGTCGTGATAGTGGAAGCCGGGGATGTCGGGACGCACGCCGTACATCGCCGCCATCTGGAACGCGGGCGTCGACGACGGTAAGCCGACGAACATCGGATGCACACGCCACCCCGCGCGCTCGATGACCCGGCGCAAGAACGGCATGCGCCCCTCGGCCAGCGCTTGCTCCAGCACCCCGCGCGAGAGTCCGTCGATCTGCACGACGAGCAGACGCCGACGTCCCGGGATCGGCGCGCGGCCGCGCCGCACACGACGGATGAGACGATCGACGAAACGCTGGAGACCGAGCACCAGGTCGTCGAGAGGCATCGGGTTTCATTGTACTATCGGCCTCGCGATGGACCTCGAGTTGCGCGTCGTCGACGACGTGCGGCGCTTCGTCGAGCGGGACGTGCGACCCGCGGCACCCGCGCTCGAGCACGCCGACACCTATCCCCACGCGCTCGTCGACCGGATGCGCGAGCTCGGACTGTTCGGCGCGCTGATTCCCCGCGAATACGGCGGGCTCGGACTGGCCGTCACGACGTACGCGCGCGTGATCGAGGAGCTGTGCCGCGGGTGGATGTCGCTCGCGGGCGTGGTCAACAGTCACACGATGGCCACGCTCATCGTGCTCCACCACGGCACGGACGAGCAGCGCGCGCGGCTGCTGCCGCGCTTCGCCAGCGGCCAGGCGCGCGGCGGTCTGTGTCTGACCGAGCCCCATGCGGGATCCGACGTGCAGGCAATCCTCACGCGGGCCCGTCGCGAGGACCGCGACTACCGTATCAGCGGCACGAAGATGTTCGTCACCAACGGGCGCGAGGGCAACACGTTCGCGCTGCTCGCCATCACCGATCCGGTCGCGCAACCCCGTCACCGCGGCATGTCGTGCTTCATCGTCGAGAAAGGCGCGCCCGGCTTGAGCGTGGTGAAGTCGATCGGCAAGCTCGGCTACAAGGGGGTCGACACCGCGGAGCTGTTGTTCGAGGACTTCCCCTGCCCCGCCGCAAACCTCGTGGGCGGCGTCGAGGGCCGCGGCTTCCGCCAGGTGATGAGCGGGCTCGAAGCCGGGCGCATCAACATCGCGGCGCGGGCCGTCGGCGTCGCGCAGGCGGCGCTCGACGAGGCGGCCGCGCACTCCCCCCACGCCGAGCGGGTCGATGCGATGACCGCGCGCGTGGACGCCGCGCGGCTTCTGACGTACTGGGCCGCGGCCATGAAAGACCGCGCGGAGCGGTGTGATCTCGAAGCCGGAATGGCGAAGCTGTTCGCCTCGGAGATCGCCCACGATGTCGCTCGCGACGCGGTGCGGCTGTGCGGCACGTCGACCGCGCTCACGGTCGAGCGCTGCTACCGCGACACGCCGCTGATGATCATCGGCGAGGGCACCAACGAGATCCAGCGCACGATCATCGCGCGGCAGCTCGTCGAGCGGCACGGCGAGCGCGGCGGCGCCCTCGTGTCGTGGGAGAGCGAGCCCGACGAGCGCCGGCGGATGCTGCGCGCGGTGCGGCAGG
>Ga0310810_10002353_pt1 | contig 20341 bp, 16 predicted proteins | sample NCmetagenome_FD_207641 | JGI IMG/M metagenome (GOLD analysis project Ga0310810, IMG submission 207641) | Soil microbial communities from experimental microcosm in Duke University, North Carolina, United States - NC | ecosystem: Engineered > Artificial ecosystem > Soil microcosm > Unclassified ...
TCGGATGTCGCGGTGGTGATCGAGAACGGACGGGTTCGAGCCGGCTACCAGGTGGGCGAAATGTCGCGCGCCGAGATCGTCGTGCATCTCATCGGCGAGCGTCCGGGTACCGGGCTCAATACTCTCTCCGCCTATGTCACGTATGGACGCGATGCCGCCGGAGGCTTCCGCTGGACATCCTCACTCGATCACGCATGCACGACGGCCATCTGCGGCATTCACCCGTCGGGCAAGACACCCGACGCTGCAGCCGCGGAGATCGCGCGAGTCGTGTCGCGCGCGCTCGAGACGCGCGCGTCCGGCGTCGAGCTCACCCGCGGCGGATCTTCGATGCCTCGAATGTGATCTGGATGCGGTAGACGGCGTTCGTGCGGAACTTGATTTCGCCGGTCTTGAGGTCGACCCGCTCGGGGATTTGCTGAATCGTCTTGTCCACGACGGCGTGATAGCCACGCTCCGAGAAGATGTCGATCAGCATCGGGATCGCCAGCGGCTCGTGGAAGACAGGATCCTCGGAGTTCACGGTGGCGCGGCCCGACAGCGCATGACGTTCGACGATCGGCATGAACTTGGTGCTGACGAGATCGACGATTTGGCGCAACAGCTCGGTGTGTTCGAACTCATAGCTGTCGAGACGCTTCACCAGCTCCTGTCGCCCGTGCACCACCAGTTCCTCGGCCAGCGGCAGTGTGCGCAATCGCTCGAACGTGCGTGGATCGAGCTCCAGCGAACTCTGATACTTCAACTCTTTCAGGATGTTCGCCTGCACCTCGCCGATCGAACCTTCGGCGCTGATGAAGTGGTAGTGATAGAGCTGGCGCAATGAGGTCAGCGCCGTCCACGTCTGCTCCTTGAAGACCTGATAGCGCCGGCGCACGAGCTCTTCGGACAGGTCGGTCGCGCGCAGTTCGATCGGCGCACCGATGCCCGTCTCTGCGACCTTGCGGTTGTGGTCGGCGATCTCACGTCCGCGTCCCAGCTGACGCGCGACGCTCGTGCTCTCGCTGACGAACAGCACCATTGCGTGAATGGTCGGACGACGGAAGTGGATCGCCAGCGGCGTGTTGGCGAACTCGTCGTGGAGCGCGCTGATCTTGTCCACGAGCAGCTTCAGGAATTCGACCTGCACCGGCGTGCGCGGAAAGCCGTCGAGGATCACGCCGTCCCGATACGTTTCGTCGAGCAAGTGGCGCAACAGGACGCTCAGCACTTCCCTGTCGCCGACCATGCCACCCTGCGCTTTGATCTTCTCCATCTCCGGGGTCGTCAGAAGATCGCTGATGACGATCGGTGGACAGGTCAGGCCGCGCGTCTCGCTGATGAACCTCGTCTGCGTGCCTTTTCCGGCGCCGGGTGCGCCACCGAGCAGGATGATCTCCTTTGGGAAGCGCAGATTCTCCTGGCCCGCCTGCTCCTGCAGGGCGTCCCAGGCTTGATTGAAGATGATGCGGGTTTGATCGGCTGCGGGTGACGACATTGGCGGCTGAGTATATCTTCGGCGCCACGAGACACGCGCCTTAGGCCGGCGCGCCGGGACGCGCAACCTACTGACCGATCAGAGAGAGGGCCGCTTCCGCGGCCCTATTTGGATTGTTTCGCAGCCGCGTCCATCAGCGCCTGCGTCTCGATACCCGAGCAGTTGAGCGACAGGATCCGATCGAACGGTGCGAGCACGAGCGTCTGCTTCGGCACGGTCCACGGTCCGGTGAGCACTTCCGGATCTTCAACCGTCGCTTCGATCTCGAGCGTGTTCGCGTCCACACGACGATAGCGCTCGACGATGTGCAGTTGGTCGGAGTGCTGCGAGACGCGTCCCTCTGCCGACATCCATGTGTTGTCGGTGAAGTTCTTCGTATCGACGACGAATACGTCGCCGTCCCAGCGGCCGACCGAGTCACCACGATACGCCGGTGGCTGATCGTCGCGATGCGGGCGTCCATCGGTCGGGATCAGGCGGAAGCCGTGATACGTCTCGGTCAGCATCACGACCATCTTCGGTGTCGCGATGATCTGTCCGACCGCACCGACATCCCACAGGCTGACGTTCAGCGTCCCAAATGCGGTGGGGACACAGCGCAACGTGGGATCGTCTTTGTCGCTCAGCGTCTTCGCTTTCGCCGCCGCCTCGGGTTTGTAGAGGCTCATGAAGGTCGGAGGCGGTGTGCCGCCGCGCGCGCCGCCGCGCCCACCACCACGCGCGCCACGTCCACGCGCCGCGCCGATATCGCTGCCGCCCCACCAGACGCCAGAGAGATCGGGATGGCCGTCAGCCAGACGCGGTGCAGGCCCCGCCGGAGCGGATGTCTCAGCTTGTTGCGTGCGAACAACCGTCGGCGCGAACCACACGAGTGCGAGTGTGATCGCGACGACAACCGTGCCGATCATTCGCGGCTTCATTGCGCGGCCGGTCCCTGCTGCGACCCAAACATGCCGTAGACGGTCCCGTCAGCCATGATCAGCTCGCGCAGCATGCCGGCGTTCTGCGTCGGGTCCTTGGCGTGGAAACCCTTGATGGTGACCTCGACGCCCTTCTTGATGATGCCGGGCTTGAAGCCGTTGCGCACCATGCCGCTCGGCGTGCCGGCTTCGAACGCCCAACGCTCGACTTTCCCGCTCGCGTTCTTCACATCGAGGAAGAACCACGAGTGCGGATTCTCGAGGCGGATCTGGACGATCGTTCCTTGCACCGTAACCGGCTTGTTCATGTCGAACGCCGCGGCGAACGAGTGGTGTGCCCACGCGGTTGCCGTTGCGGCAGCGGACACGAGACTCCACACCAGGGCCGTGCGGATTGCTCGTCTCATATGAGTCCTCCCGCCGTGATTGTGACACAGAGAGGTCCGGCTAAGCCGGACACTACACGAGCGCGAAGTCGATGAATCCCTTCGGGGGATCGACGCGGGTCAGCCTGACGCGCAGCCGGTCGCCGACCTGAACGGCATTGGCGCGGACGTCGAGCTTTCCTTCGACAATCGGATGTTTCACCCGCACCCAGGTGCCTTTCGGCGACGAACCGGTCACGACGGCATCGAACACTTCGCCCATCCGGCGCTGCAGCACCAGCCCGGCGGCCGCCTTTCGCACCTGACGCTCGACGCGGTTGGCCGCGTCCTCACGCTCCATGCAGCGCGCGGCAATCGCGCCCAGAGCTTCATGCGTATAGGGCGGGTCGCGTCGCATCAGCGCCGCTTTAATCAGCCGCTGCGTGACGAGATCCGCGAACCGTCGATTGGGTGCCGTCGAATGGCCGTAGTCGTCGACCGCGAGACCGAAGTGATCCGGCGTCGGCTCGTTCGGTTCCTCGACGACGTACTCGCCCCGCCCAAGCAACTTGACGACGCTCAGCGAGAGATCGGCAAAGCGTTCGGGATCGCGAGTGCGCTGTGCAAGCAGCCACTGCTCCAGCGCGCGACCATCGGGCGCCGGCGGGAGTTGTGTCCCGGTCTCAGCCGCGAGCGAGACGATACGCAGCCAGCGTTCAGGCATGCGGACGATGCGACGCAGCGAGGAGAAGCCGCGCGACTCGAGAAACTTCGCGGTGCTGGTGTTGGCCGCGATCATGAAGTCCTCGATCAAGTCGGAGGCACGTGTGCGGCCGGTGGCGGTCACATCGCGCACGTTGTCGCCGTCGAACACGGGCCGCCCCTCGATCGTGTCGAGCGTCAACGCGCCGCGCCGATGTCGCGACTCCTTGAGCGCACGAGCGGCGGCGTCCTGAATGTGCAGGTTGTCCTCGAGGCCATTCACCTCAGCCAGCTTCGATGGTGCAGGCGCGTGACCTTCAAGCCAGGCACCCACCGATGGGTAGGCCAGCTTGGCGCGATTGCGCACGGTCGCGAGATACACGTCGGCGCTCGCGATATCACCATCACCGTTCATCGTCATATCGACGACAACCGCGGGACGGTCTTCGCCTTCGTTGAGCGATGTCAGATCCGTAGACAGTCGCTCGGGCAGCATCGGAAAGATTTCCGCAGGTGTGTAGACCGACGTGGTGTTGGTGTGCGCGTGGCGATCGACCGGAGAGTCGCACGGCACCAGCGCGTCCACGTCGGCAATGGCGACGAGAATCGCCGTCGCTCCGTTACGCGTCTCAGCCACGGACAACTGATCGAGATCGCGCGAGTCGTCGTTGTCGATGGAACACCAGAGAAGACGGCGCAGGTCGCGGCGATCGGCAGGAGGAGAGACGCCCTCCGACAGTTGACGGACCTGCGCCTCGGCTGCCGGCGAGTAATCCGGCTCGAAGCCACGCTCGATCATCGCGCGGCGCGCGATGTCTTTCAGGAGCCCGCGATCAGCCAACTGGTTGCAGCATCTTCATGTTGTCGATGACATCCGACACGCCGTCTGTTTCACGCGCCAGCGCCATCGCGCGATCGTGTTCCGCCTTGGATTCAACGATACCGCTCAACGTGACGGTGGTACCGCGCGTCGTCACATCGATCGAGCGTGCTTTCACCACGTCGTCGAGCGCCATCTTTGCCTTGATCTTTGTCGTCAGCGCCGCCTCCTCGAGCGAGGCACCGACGGTGCTCGCAGCCTGGCCAGCCTTCTCGCCAATCTGAGCCGCTCCGTCTCGTGCGCGCGCGACGGTGTCAGCCGTCTCGCTCCGGTCCGGCAGGGTGACTGCCTGGGAGCGGCTCCGACTGCTGAGATATCCCATCACAAACGCCCCGACCACGACGATGAGCACTACAGCAAGCAGCAAACGTAGGATCGACATTGCGTCCTCCGCATGCTGAGGCATTCAATCGTATTGCCACGTCCGGCGTATTGTCCGGCTAAAGCCGGACGCTACATCTACTTTGTCGCTGGACGTTTGCGAGCGTCCGAGACGATTCGACCATTCTTAATGGTCACCATCACTTTCAGCAGGTCGTTGATATTGGTAAGCGGGTTGCCATCGATAAGAACGATGTCGGCCACCTTACCCGGCTCGAGCGTACCGATGTCCTGCCTGAGCGTGGATCGCGCGGCACCCTGCCCCATGATCTTGCTGATGTCGCGCGGCGAGAAGACGAGGCTGAGCGCACGGAGTTCGTCGGCCAGTGACTCTTTCGGCGGCCAGGTCGTATCCGTGCCATAGCCGTACGAGATTCCGGCCTCCCACAGCAGGCGCGCGTTCACCGGTCCATCTCCCGCGCTCGAGAGCGTGTTCCACGGGAACGGCTCTCCATCGCGGAACAGCGGCTTGTTGTCCGCGCTGAAATGCGGACCGAATACCTGCAGCGTCGAGGTCATCGGAATCCCTGCGCTGGCGATCTTCTTTACTGCGGCAGCGTCGTCATTGAGATGCCCAATGTGCGGCGTGTGCACGAGTACATCTGGATGCGCCTCGACGGCAGCCAACGTGTCGATGACAGAGACCGCGTGCGTGATCGTCGGAATGTTGCGCTTCTTTCCTTCAGCGACGATCAACTTCAGCGTGTCGACTTCCGGCCCACCTGGTGTGGCTGTGATGATGGTCTTGAGATAGTCGTACTTGCGGCTGGCGATTGACTCGACGGCCTTGATCGTCTCGGCTGGTGGAATCGCGCCTGCGGCCTGCGTCGGACGCAGCGGCGGACGGGACGTGTCGAAACGCGCCGGATCGCCGCGACCCGCGGGAGGACCAGAACGCGCCAGCGGAATGATCTGTCCAATCAACAGACGCGGTCCCTTCACCGTGCCCGACTCGACTCGCTGCCGCAGCTCGAGCGCCTGGTCTGGGCAAATCGCGCACAGTACGGTGGTGAAGCCGGCGTCGAGAAACTCCTGCATCTGCGCTGTCGAACGTTTGGCGAGCCATTCGGCCGGATCGCCGGTCGCGATGTGGCGATGCGCGTCGATGAACCCGGGCATCACCGTCCGGCCCTGAGCGTCGATCCGCTGCACGCCTGACGGTGCCGCACCCGCTCCAACCGACACAATCTTGCCGCCGCGCACGACGACCGAGCCGCGCTCGATGACTCCGCCCTTGCCGTCGAGAATCCGGGCGTTGACGATGGCGAGATCCTGCGCCGCGATGTCGACCGGCGCGGCCACGAGCGCTGCGAGCGTGACGCCAACGATTGCGATCAGCGTTTTCATGAGGAGGAACTATAGCCGATGAAAAGGGCACCTATCACTCGATCGAGTGACATCGACTGCACCTTCATGGGGATGCGTACGCTCGCGAACCAGCCTAGACTTCGCCCATGACATCCTCGCTGATTAACACGAAGCTGGTCTTTCGCGCGTACGCCGTCGCCGCGGCGCTACTTGGCGTGATTCCGCTCGCTGGTACTGGCGGGGCGTCGCTCGGTGCAGAACTGCAGCCGGCATTCCTGGTCGTGCACCCGACCGCCGCTTCGCCGTTCGGACAGTACGTCGTTCCACGCCTCGCCGGCACCTTTCTCATCCTGGCGGCCTTGATCGCGCTGGCATTCGCGAAGCTTGAAGATGAGGAAGCGCGCCGGCGCAGTCTGAGTCGCTTCGCAATTGCCCATGTCGTGTTCGGTATCTTGTTCTCAGGCATCACCACCGCATTTCTCTCACCGCTGCTTCCCCAGACCATCATCTGGGGACCGCTCGTCATCGGCATCGTCCTGTCGTCGTTCGCGATCGTGAATGCTCAGGGACAACCGATCGGCCATGCGAGTGCCGACGCGTTGCGGTCACGCTACGAGGCACAGATTCGTGAAGCCGCGCGGCGCGAAGAACGCGCGCGGCTGGCGCGGGATCTTCACGACGCGGTGAAACAGCAGTTGTTCGCGATTCAGACGGCCGCCGCGACAGTCGAAGCGCGCCTTGATACAGATCAGAGCGGCGCGCGCGCCGCCGCGGGCACCGTGCGAGCGAGCGCGCACGAGGCATTGGTCGAAATGGAGACGCTCATCGATCAACTGCAGACAGCGCCCATGGAGAACAGCGGATTCGAAGACGCGCTGCGCAGACAGTGTGATGCGCTCGGCTATCGAACAGGTGCCAAGGTGACGCTGACGATTGGCGAGCTACCGCCAAGCACCGCGCTCGTTCCAGGCGCCTACGAAGCGCTGTACCGCTTCGCGCAAGAGGCGCTTCACAACGTCGGGAGGCACGCACGCGCCCGTACCGTCAGCGTGCACTTCGGCCTCCGCGCAAGTCGGTTGGAATTGTCGATCGTCGACGACGGCGCCGGCTTCACACCAGACGAGGAGCCTGCGGGAATGGGACGACGAAATATGGCAGCGCGTGCGCAGGAGCTCGGCGGCACGTGCACGATCACCAGCGCCCCAAGTTGGGGGACGTCCGTGGTGTGTGCGGTGCCAGTCGGGACGCGGTCGCTGCCCAGACGTATGGGCGGCGTGCTGGCGCTGGCGGCGATCGCCGGATGTGCGGGTTTCCTGCTCTACACGGCCGGTGGCGTGAACAATCAAGGCCGGCCGGCGTACTTGTTTGGTTTCGAGTTCCTTCGCGTATTCGGGATCGCGGTCGGCATCGGCGTGGTGCTCATCGTGATTGGCGCTCTCATACGTGCCGCGGCACGATTCGATATGCAGTTTCTCGACGCGCTCTCACGACATGCCGATCTCGATCGCCATCGTTGACGACCATCGTGTGGTCGGCCGCAGCCTGCAGGCCTATCTCGAGTCGTTCCCCGATCTGAAGCTGGTCGGGATCGCCACCACAGGCGAGGAATTGCTCGAACGGCTCGACGAGTGGCGGCCGCAGGTGGTGCTGCAGGATCTGTTGCTACCCGGCGGCATCGACGGAATCGAAACCACGCAGCGTGTGCTCGCACGCGCGCCGGAGGTGCGGGTCGTCGCTCTTACGGCGTCCACTGATGAAGCACGAATGATGGGCGTTCTTCGTGCCGGTGCCGCGGGCTACGTGCGCAAGGACGCTGAACCCGAAACGCTGCTAGCCGCCGTACGAGCGGTGGCACGCGGACGAACGTTCATCGATCCGTCGATCGGTTATCGCGTGCTGCGCACCGACACACGCGACGATCTCACGACGCGCGAGCTCGAGGTATTGCGGCAGGTGGCGCTCGGCAAGTCGAACAAGGAGATCGCTACCGCACTCGACATCAGCGAAGAGACCGTCAAGACGCACGTCAGGCATGTGCTCGCCAAACTCGACGCGGAGAACCGCGCACAAGCCGCCGTCCGCGCACTCGCACGCGGCGTCGTTTCGCCTGAAGACCTCGCCGCCGAGTGAGCCGTTCGTTCCGCCTGGACTATGGGGCGTGCACCCACACCTTAAGGGTGTGCACGATCCCACGGCTGCGGGGGTCCAGCGACCAACCCAGCAAGGCAAATAACGACCATCGCCCATCCGAGCCGGTCACACATCGACCGGCACAAGCCTCTGAGCCGCAACCGGTAAGCGGCTCACCGCGAGATCCGTCCCTCCGCAGCGACCGCGCATGGCCATCTTCTGCTCTCGCCCGTATAAGCGCTCAAACGGAGGAAGATATGAACAGCAGCAAGCGCATCGTGGTCCTCGGCGTGGGAGCTTTGGTTCTTGGCGTATTCGCCACCGCGTTGCCCGCACACGCGCAATCCAAAGAGGCTCGCGGAACAGTCACCGCAGTGACTGACTCGACAATATCGATGAAGGCTGGCGCCGAGCAATTAACGTTCTACGTGGATAGCGAGACGCATCTCGACGTCCGGACCGCCCAGCGCGATCTGCAGCAGGCACAGGCCGGCAAGCCGAGCCCCAGGGTGAATAACTTCTTCGAGGTCGGACAAGTGGTACTGGTCCGTTACCGCGAGGAAAAAGGCCGGAACCATGCGCTCGACATCAGCCGCGTCAGCACGACGGGCGCAGGCGGCGGCTCCGTCAGCGACCCTGCGAAGATCTCCGAGGGCAAGGTCAAGAGCGTGAGCGATTCTCAGTTGGTCCTTGACACCGGCGGGCGAGAGATGAGCTTCGCTATTACCGGCGACACCAACGTGTTGGCGAAGGGGGCGTCGACGGCGACGAAGTCGACGAAGGCTGCCGGGGGCACCACGGGCATCACGACATTCGTCCATCCGGGGGACCAGGTCAGCGTCTCGTATCACGAGGCCGGCGCAAAGATGATGGCCTCAGAGGTTCGGGTCAGAGTCTCCAGCCGCTAGTGGACCTGCGCCTGTGTCAGAAGGGTCGCGACTTTCTGCAGAAGCTCACGGGGCGTGAACGGCTTCTGCAGAAAGCCGATTGCCAGGTCGTCCTCGGGCATCTCCTCGGTGCTGTAGCCTGACATCAGCAAGATCGGAAGGCCCGGCTGCTCGTTCGCCACGCGCCGTGCCAGCTCGAGTCCTCCCATCCTGGCCATCACGACGTCGGTGATCACCAGATCGATCTGCTCGTTGTGCCGCCGCACCAGATGAATCGCTTCTTCGCCATCGTGCGCTTCGAGGACGGTGTAGCCAGCGCGGCCCAGGACTCGTGCGGTAATCTCGCGCACGAGCGTCTCGTCCTCGACGAGGATGATCGTCGCGGGATGCTCTATATCGACGGGCGGCGCGGTGACGGCGGCGGGCACATCGGCCGACTCGACCGGCTCGACGGCCACCCACGGCAGAAAGACGCGGAAGCAACTCCCACGGCCGGGCTCTGAGTCCACATGCACATGACCGCCGCTCTGCTCTACGATCCCGTACACACTGGCAAGCCCGAGACCCGTGCCCTTCCCCACATCCTTCGTGGTGAAAAACGGATCAAACGCCAGTCGCTTGGTCGCGGCGTCCATACCGACGCCGGTGTCTCTGACGCTGAGCGCCACGTAACGGTCCGCGGGAAACGTCGTGCCGAGGGGAACGCCGTCAATGAATTCTGTCGTGATGGTGAGCGTCCCGCCATCAGGCATCGCATCGCGGGCATTCGTCGCCAGATTGATGATGGTCTGCTGCAGTTGCGTGGGATCGGCCTCGACGTGCAGCGCCACACGAGCGAGCGAGAGCACCAGGTGAATGTGTTCGCCAATCAGATGATTCAGCAACGGGCGAACCTCGTTGATGACCGCGTTGAAATCGAGGACCTGTCGCATCATCACCTGACGCCGGCTGAAGGCGAGCAACTGGCTCACCAAGGTAGCGCCGCGATTCGCGGCGCTCTTAATCTCGGCGAGCCGGGAACGGTCGCGCGAGTGTTTGGTGTCGGCGAGCAACAACTCGACACTGCCGAGCACGACGGTCAGCAGATTGTTGAAGTCGTGAGCCACTCCACCGGCGAGCAACCCGACTGATTCCATCCGCTGCGCATCGCGCAACGCTTCGCTCTGCCGTTCCAATGCGGCGCCGCGTTCAGCGACCCGCTGCTCGAGTGTCTGGTTGGTTTCCGCCAGAGACACCTGTGCCGCTGCCAGTCGCGCAAGCAGCTCGTTGTTCTCGAAGCGAAGGCGGAACGCTTCGGTCACCGCCCAATTGGAGTTGGAGGCGACGAGCCACATCGCCAGACCGTACACGATGGCGAGACCGCCCATCGCGATATGCGGGACATCGCCCTCGGAAAACAGTCGCGCCGCGACCGGCACGACGGCCGACGCCGCGAACGCGAGAAATGCCGGGAGGTGGAGGGCCAATGTGCCGGACGCACCCGCGACCATGCCACCGATGGCGAACACCAGCATGAGTTGAGGAACGTCTGGGCGCGGATCGTAGAGCAGCGCGCCGCCGACTCCCCAGAGGAGGCCGGTGACGAACGCGCCCCAGACCAGCCGCCGAGCCCAGGTGGCCGTGGATTGTGGGGACGCCTGAACGCGGAGATATCGTCGCCGAAGCAGCGCCCGCACGATGATGACCGCGGTCATCGCCGTCACCCATGCGATGAGCAGCCGGCGATCCGCTGTCGGCCAGAGCACCGCCGCGACGATCGTGGCGGCGAGCGGACTCACCGCGAAGATCGCAAGGCTCTGGCTATAGAGGATCCGAATCTGTTCGGCCTGGACGGCGGCATCGGTCGCCGCAGGCACGTCGTGCGCCACTGTTGACACCCAACTTTCGCGATGACGCAGGGCCTGTCGCGAGAATACCACCTGAACTTAACGGCGCCGGAGCGCAAACCGAACGGCATGCAACTTCGCATGCAGCATGCACGTTCGGACGAGCCGGATGTTCACGTGATTAGGGCGCGTCGGGGTGTCAGCCGCGCAATGTCGTGGCGGACGTGTGAGTCGCGTCAGTTACCTCGCACGTGTGCGTCGGCGACGATGCGCGCATCGTCCGACGAATCCCGCCAGTGCGAGTAACAGCGTCGAGGACGCTGAATCAGCCGCCACCGAGCCATGGGCTCTTGTTGCCTCCGGGACGATGACGTGGGGGCTCGTCGCGACCTTCCTGCTCATCGCGAGCTCTTTTGATTTCTCGATCGCGGTCAGGCTTTTTCGGTTTGTTCTGTCCGCCGTACTGATTCTGCTCGCGCGGGTTTCGGTCGCCTTGATCCATGGACGCCTCGCAGCAGCAGATCCTAGCGACATCGTGTGGTCGCAACTAATGAGGTGCGTTAAGGCCGAGGTGATCTGCCGCGCCCGAGTTGTTTCACGAATTCCTGCGCGTCGGCGAGTGGCCCCGTCGGAAAACAGGCGCTGATCTCAAACATCGGGGTCTCCGGAGACGTCGCCTCAACGTTCTCGCGCAAAAACATGCGCAGCTGTTGTGCGAACACCAGATACGCCATTCCCTCTTTGAAGTAAGAGGCTCTCGCGAATCGATCCCCGGGTACATGTGCAGGGTGGTCTGCTGCCGTACTTCACCTTTCCACACACGGTCTACGTGAAATGAGCTAATGCGATTACCACCAACGCGCTGAGGTCACGAAGGTCGCGTCTGACACACTCGCTCAGAAGATGGCGGCCGCAGGCGATCGCACGGGGCCGGATTGCTCTGACGAAGCGCTCTGACGAAGCGGCGGCGGCAAATCTATGCTGGCGAGAACCGCGAGGAACCACTCGCCGGTTTCAGCATGTCCCATCCGTATGCACAGCCCGAACAGAAACACATGAGTTCGTTGTGACGGGTGTAGGCGATGACCGCTTTGGGGTTCTGACACTTCGGGCAGGTGACGTGGGCCGGTGGCTCGTCCTGAGACGGTCTACTTTGTCCTGAAGAAGGCATTGTGGAAACCATAGCGAGCCCAGGGGAGCGTCGCTGTTCATTACAGAACACGTGAGCGACACGACGCCCAAAGGGACAACCTTCGCGTGCGTGAAACCCTACGCAAAAACCATCGACCCGACGGGCACATCGGTTCTGCAAGCCTAACCGTGCGCCTGAGCTGAGTGAAGGACGGAGTCCTGCGTTCAGAGTGGGTACGTGACCTGCGTAATTCTGACGCGCGTTGCCTTGGACTTGAATTTCTGCGGGTTTCCGGTATCGACCACGCCAGGCCACGGCGTGTCGTGGCTCCCCATCGACATGTCGAAAGTCGTGCCGGCCTACTTACGTCCGGTTCGCCATCCACGCGCAGCGATTAGCTCAACCGAGATCTGCCTGGACTTCTTCAGACGTACGCCGGGAGGCACGCAGCACCCGGTCTGAACGACATACGTGAAAGAAGGAACACCATGAGCAACGTGACGGAAATCCTGTTTATCGTGGCTACCTGCGGAGCGTTCCCCGTATTTGCCATTGCGCAGGCCCCAACAGGGCAGCAGATAACGGATGCGATGTACGCGGCATTCGGCGACAACCACTCGCGAGCGGTTCACGCCAAGGGCACAATGGTCGAAGGCACGTTCACGCCCGATCCCGCGGCGCGCTCTCTGAGCAAGGCTAAGCTGTTCACGCTCTCAACTGCCAAGGTGCTGGGACGGTTTTCGGATTTCACAGGCATTCCGACCATCCCCGAGAACATCGAGGGTGCCAGCCCGCGCGGCATGGCCGTGAAATTCACCGTCCCCGGCGAGAGCGAGGTGGATGTGGTGATGCACAACTTCAACGGTTTTCCGACGCGCACCTCGGCGGAATTCCGCGAGCTGTTGCTGGCCGTTGCGGCCAGCGGAAAGAACGCGCCGAAGCCGACGCCACTCGATACGTTTCTCGCGTCGCACCCCATCGCCAAGACGTTTCTCACCACGCAGAAGTCGCCCGAGAGCTTCGCCACGAGCGCCTTCTTCGGTGTCAACTCGATCAAATTCACGAACGCGCAGGGACAACCCACCTTTGTGCGCTATCAGTTCATCCCGGCGGCCGGCGAGCATTATCTCGACGCCGCTGCACTCCAAGCCAAGGACGCCAACTACCTTCAGAGCGAGATCGGCCAGCGGCTCGCCAAGGAGCCCGTCAGCTTCACCTGGTATGCCCAGATCGCCGACCAAGGTGACGTCATCGACGATCCGTCCATTGCGTGGCCGCCCACGCGCAAGTTGGTCAAGCTGGGTGTTGTGAGCATGACCGGCATCGTGCCGGACCAGGCCAGCGCGGACAAGAAGACCCTGTTTCTGCCGGGGAACCTGCCGGATGGCTTGGAAGCGGCCGACCCTATGATCCAGGTGCGCAGCGAGTCCTACCCGATCTCGTTCCGCCACCGCCAATGACGGATTTGCGACCGCGATTGCGGTTACTTCACGCGTGTCGCGCGCTCCTGACGCGTCCCCTGGACGACGACGATCTCCGTCACGCTGCCGGCCGCGTCAAGGACGAAGTCAACGACCAGGTTGATGTTGCGGATGAAGAAACGCGTCTCGGATTCCGCGAGCAGAGTCAGCGCGTTGCCTCCCGTCGGCTGTAGCACGAGCTGCGCGTCATCGACCTTGACGGTCACCGACTGACCGTTACCAGACTGATAGACACCCGCGTAGCGTGTTAACACCGAGCGTGGAAGGGTGATGGCTTTTTTCTCCGATATCAGCTGTACCGTGTCGCCGTGGGCGAGCGCCCCGAGATACCCGGCAATCTGCGGTGCGGGTGCAACGCTGAGATTTCCGAGCACGACCACGGAGATGCCGCGATCGAGGAAGTAGGTCAGATTCGCGAACGGCGGCGCGCCGCCGCCATGTGTCGCCGCGCGACGGCCATCGATTGTCCGGATGTAGATGCCGAGCCCGTAGTCACCCTTGAATGGCGTCGTCATCTTCTGCAGCGAGGCTTTCGAGACCACCTTGCCGCCGTACAGGCCGTTCTGCCAGCGGAGCAGATCTTCAGTTGTCGAGTACAAGCCTGCCGCCGTGTTCGGCACCACGCGATCCGACCCGTAGGAGGTGTTCACCAGGCCGTTCGGCGTGACGTTGTACGAGCCCGCGCGGCGCGCGATCACCGCTGGACCGTCGAGCATCGTGTCCTTCATGCCGAGCGGAGTGAAGATGTTCTCGCGCACGAAGGACTCGAAGCTCTGCCCGGTGAGTTTCTGAATCAGGTGGCCGAGGACGAAGTAGCCCGCGTTCGTGTAGTTGAAGCGCTCGCCAGGTGGTGATTCGAGCGGCCGCTGCATCAGCGCCGCGACATATCCCGCGACCGTACCGTCCGCACTTTGAACTGGTGCTTGCAAGCCAGGGAATCCCGCCGTGTGTGTCAGCAGGTGAAAGATCGTGATGCGGTCCCATGACGCCGGTGCGTCGGGGAGGTGCGTCTTTACCAGGTCGTCGATCTTCAGCCGGCCGCGCTCCTCGAGCAGCAGGATTGCTGTGGCGGTGAACTGTTTGGTGATGGACGCGACCTTGAACCGCACATTCGGAGCGCTTGGGATGTTCCACTCGACGTTCGCCAGGCCGTAGCCCTTGCTGACGATCACGTCGCTGCCGCGCGCGACGAGCACCGAACCTGCAAACGTTCCGCTGCTCACGTAGGACTGCACGACTTGCTCCATCCGCGCGGTGTCTTGTGCCAGACAGACGGTAGCCGTGCCGAGAGACGCCAGGAAGACCAGAGCGATCCTCTGCATGTCAACGCTCCTCTTCTTAGACGCCGAATCTCTCGTTCGGCTCCCACGCGCAGCCTAGCGAGAGTTCGGACCGACGATGACGATGCTTCCCGGGGCAGGCTCTTCGCGGTATGCCAGTCGGCCACGTGTGGCAACGATGAGAACGAGGGCGACCGCGAGTCCACACAGCGCCATCACCAATACGAACGGTATAGGTGCGCTGGGTTGTGTCTCGGCGAACAACCCGCCCAGGAATCTCGAAACGGTGTTAAACGCCGCATGCAGGGCAATCGGCGTGATGACGCCGAAACGAGCCAGATTGGTGCCGTAGGTCAGGATGACGCTCTGGCCGATCAAGAAGAGCACGTAGATCCATAGCGGCGAGCTTGTCCACCCCGGATACAGGAAGAGCGGCAAGTGGTCCGCGAAATATCACCAGCGGCACGAATATGAGCCACGCCCATGTAGGCGATCGCAAAAAAGACGACCAAGGTCGGCGACGTTGGCATTCGTGCGGCGCGACAGTACTACAGGCTCGCGTGGACGATGGGATTGAGTTCGCGAGTCGACGCAGGGGGACGGCCGCCGCTCGAAGGTCACCTGAAGGCCGTTCTTCCAGCTGCAGGCCGTTGATATCAACGCGCGAATCGCGAAGGAGAAGCGAGTCCCACATGACTGCGTTCAGGTCACCACGACTCGCGTGGATCACGAGCCCGGTGCCGTCGCACGCCTATCGTATCGACGCACCCGACCGTTCGGTCGTGATTTCGTGAGATACCGATCACTCCGATGCACTCGTGGCGCTCGCGCCTCCGTGATCGCACTGTCCTGAATGGTCGCAGGTGTCCCCTGCGAGGCGCCAGCGGGGGCGTGAAATCCAGCGAACTCTCAGGAAAACATGCGCTGGCACTCCCGTTGCTCAGTCACCAGGCACCCCCGTAACGCGATGTGGAGGACACTGTGGTCAAGGTGCCGTTCGTTGCAACGCTCATCGCCGCGAGTCTGGCGGTGGCTATGCCCGCGCACAGTCAGGTCAGCGTCTCGGTCAACATCGGGCAGCCGCCCCCTGTGATCGTCGCGCAGCCGGTGCTGGTGCCAGTGCAGGCCTCGCCGGTCTATTACGCGCCGTCTTACGGGGCCGATGTGTTCTTCTACGAAGGCCGTTATTACACCGTCCGCGACGATCACTGGTTCTATGCCGCGCGCGTCAACACGCCGTGGATGGCGATCGCCGTCGGCAGGGTGCCGCGGCAGATTCTCGCGATTCCGGTGACGTACTACCGTGTGCCGCCCGGTCATCTGAGGCAGGTGCGCGGCGGCGGGCACTGCCCTCCAGGCCAGGCGAAGAAGGGCCGCTGCTAACCGTCACATTCTTGAACATCCGGCAGAGGACCCTCAGGGGTCCTCTAGGTCGTCACGGTCCTCCTTGCGATTGCGAGTGCTGCTGGATCTCCACTTACCGTTCGCCGTCGCCTCGATGAAGAACGTCGATGGTGGCAGAACACGCCGCCACAGTTGAAAGAGACCGTGTAGTCGTGATTCGCCATGTTCGGCATCAACGGAGAACGCAAGCCAGCGGGCTCGAGTCGTGCTGGGCGCACCAAAATCGCTTCGCTCAAGGGGAACTGACCCCTATCTCGTACCCGGTTCCGTTCTGCACGGAGCAGCCTAGCGAGAGCGTTCACGCAGCGTTGGGTAGTGGGTCAGTTTGAATATCTGTCTGAAAACCACAGGAGCAATAACGCTGCGCCGACAGCGAAGAGGGCGATTCGAATTCGACCTTGATGGGGGTCGGGCAGCCCCGTGCCTTTTCGATAGACGGGCCGACCAGACAATGCATAGCCCATGCAGAACAGCGGCGCAGCAAGTAGCACCACGTTAGGGTATCCGAGCCGAGAAGGCGAAACGGAAAGGGATGGTGCGGCAACACGACTCGAGCACGCTGGCTTCGAGCCGCAGGCGAAGTGCCACATAGATCCTCGCCTTTGACCTTTGCCGTTTGACTTTTGACCTTGAGCGAAGCGAATGTGGCCTGCCAGCCGTAGCTCGTTCACTTGAGAGGAAGGCCCACCTTCGCGCTTCGCGCTATGGTGGGCAACCTTCGATGCATTCATGAGCGAAGGTTGGTGCGCCCAGCTGGACTGCAACCCCTATTTGGTGACCGGGTCGGTCCTTTACCGAGCCGCGTAACAGACCGGTCTGAGTTATCGTCGGGCGCCGGACTTGATCCCGTGTCATCTCTGACGTGGATCGCGCGGTTTGCCATCCTTGCAGGCGCTCGGCGAGTAATCCACGCCTTCGCCGGTCGGCTGCAGCAGGCTCAACTCTGCGCGGTGCTCGGCGATCCAATTGCGCCACATGTCTGCGAGGACATGCTCAGCTCCGGCAGTGTATGGAATCGGAGAATTTGGGATCAGTGCGGGAAGTGCCTCCACCATGTAAAACTTCGGCGGCAGAACGGCCACATCGGTGTTCTTGTCCGGGTGGTATCGCAACGCGCGTTCCCAATGCGTCTGGCCGGTCGGCGACATCAGATACTCAAAGGCGCGGATTGCGAACCATCCTCCGACCTGTGCGAGCCGGAAGCTTATATACGACGAGGAATAGGTCCGTTCACCGATCGACCAGCACCAGAGCTCTTGCAGCTGGCCGGTGTCACCGAGTTGAGCTAGGGCTTCCTGAACGATGTAATCCCCCGGTATATCGCGACGTCGTGGCAATGCCGCAGCGAGAGCCTCTAGATAGATGCGATTGCGGCTCCGTCCAGCATCGCGGATCGCCCGCCAATCGTTGGCCCGAATGCCCTCGAGAATACGCGCCTGTTCGGCCGTCAAGGTGACCGCAACAGGCGGAGGCACGTCGGGCTCTTGTGCGGCAGCCGCCGCGCCGAGCAGGAAGACGACCATCGAGAACGTGAATAGTCGTTTCGAGATGCTCATGAACGTTGTCTCGGACAGAGCAGCCGCGGCTAACAGTCTGGAACGTGGCGCGGACCTAGCACCTCGCCTTTGACGTTTGACCGTTGCCTTTTGACTTGAGCGAAGCGATTTTGGTGCGCTCAGCTGGACTGCAACCCCTATTTGGTGACCGGGTCAGTCCTCTGCCGAGCAGCCTAACGGGCTCCGTCTGACTTATTTGTGGGCCCAAACTTGAACGCTAGGCCACACGTTATCTCCCACTCCGATCGCGCGGCTTACCGTCCTTGCATGCGGCCGGTGAGTAACCGACACCTTCGCCAGTGGGTTGCAACACGCTTAACTCTTCGCGATGCTCGGCGATCCAACTGCGCCATTTGTCGGCTAGGACGTGTTCACTACCGGTGCCAAATTCTGGAGTTCGTACTGAGTTGGGAATCAACTTGGGAAGCGTCCGTACGATATAGAACTTGGGACTCACTTGGACCGCGTCGGTGTTCTTCTCTTGATATCGCAGTGCGGCCATCCAGTTCTTGTCTCCCTCAGGCGACATCAAGTAATCGAATCCGCGAATGGCAAACCATCCACCGATCCTGGCAAGACTGGATGTGATGTTGAAGGATCGGTAATTCCGTTCGGCCGTAGACGCGCACCAGATCGCTTGAAGCTGCCGAGTGTCACCAAGCTGGGCGAGCGCCTCCTGGACCATGTAGTCACCCGGGATGTTCTGCCGTCGCGGCAACGCCCCAGCCAGGGCCTCGAGATAAATCCGATCGCGACTCAGTCCCGCATCGCGGATGGCCCGCGAATCATTGGCACGAATGCCCTCGAGAATGCGCGCTTGTTCGGCCGTCAAGGTAACCGCGATCGGCGGAGGCACGTCGGGCTCTTGTGCCCCGGCCCCCGACGCAGCTAGCAGGAAGACGACCATCGCGAACGTGAATAGTCGCTTCAAGATGCTCATGAACGGTGTCTCGGACAAAGCAGCGGCGGCTTACAGTCTGGAACGTGGCGCGGGAGCCTCGGTGAGATAGGCAATGGCCAAGCTACGGAACGACTCGCTCTCGCTTGCGAGCCGAAGGCGAGTGCCTAGCACCTCACCTTTGACCTTTGCCTTTTGACTTTTGACCTTGAGCGAAGCGAATTTTGGTGCGCCCAGCACGACTCGAACGTGCGACCTCCTGGTTCGTAGGATGGTGCAGGTCTTGTATCTTGTTGATTCTTCGTGCCTGTAGCTCGGGTGCGATCCCGCTGTTACCCCGTGTTCGGGAGCAAATTGTTCACTGATTGTTCACTGACTCGGCGTCGCAAGCCGCCCAGCCAGACAAGGGGCGAGGCATCATATCCCGTCAGTTCGAGCCAAAACACCTGTCGCAGACGCGTCTGTCTGGTTCTAGGCGCCAGGGAACACTCGCTGTGGGAGCAGGCGGCCTGGTCATAATTCGCCAGGACGAGGCGGACACGACTAGCGATCCACGCTTTCACGGAATCTGTAACCGTGCGGTCTATCGCGACGATTGCCAGAGAGCAGGACTGGCTTTCTGCGCTACCGCCGATAGTACGGTACGACCGCGTTTGGCGAACGATCGACTCCATCGCCACGGGCCTGTTCGCAACGATGCTTTCTGAATTGCAATCTGCGCGATGCCACTCCGGTCGCGAGTTTGCGCGGCTTGATCTTACTGGTGCGTCGGAACGTCTCCGAGACCCTCAAGAACTCAGGATGCGGCGGCGCGCTTCGTTTCTTCCCCCAGAGCGCACGATCTCAGTGGCGCCTCGCGCTTCATCGATTACTCCGGCAGCGCGCCTCGTATTGTGACCTGCTCAGCTTCGAATTCGACTCGCGTGATTCCCTCATCTCGGAAGCGATCCCGCAGGGCAGGTATGGCGGTCGTATATGCGTTCCGCAATGATGGGTCGACGCTGAACACGACCTTCAAACGGAAGATCTCCTGTTTCGATGCAGGTTCGAGACGCCACGTTCGAACGTTGTTCAAGGCGCTTTCGATCAACAAGTTTCGCTGCTCTCCAGCGAGATCTACCGCCGAAACCTTAACGTCGATCGGGTTTCCTTGCTTGCTTATCATGCCGGTCAGTGTGACCGTCCCTGCTGAGGTGTGGCGCAGTGCTTCTAACGGGTACTGAACCCGCCTCAATGCCAGAACACACCGGCGGTTCAACTCAATGCGGCACCGGGGTGTCTGGGGCGTCGGGAACACGACCACAGTGTTGTAGTCGTCTTGTTGAAGCAGCTCCCATCCAAGCGGGGTAAGCGTCAACGAATCACCGTCTGGCGCAGCTCCTATCCAGTAGACCCCCATAAGGTCGCGATCGAACGTGCCCACATCCCTAGCTGTTGCCATCTTGTCAGCATCAAAGTTGAGCGCGGCCTGCCTGGAAAAAAACGCGAGAACGGTGACGCTGACCCAGTCTCGGTGGGCAGATTTCAGACTCTGTCGCAGGCACAAGAGACTGTTGAACGTAACGTCGTCGGCGCGCAGGACTATACGTGCAACGCCGACGCCATTTCGCGGGCCAAGTTCTTCACGTACCTCGTCGAACGGCACAGGTTTGCACTCGTCCGGTGGAACCGCCCAAGTGGCACGTGTCACAAACAGAATCGCGAGAAACAAATA
>Ga0310810_10002354_pt1 | contig 20330 bp, 17 predicted proteins | sample NCmetagenome_FD_207641 | JGI IMG/M metagenome (GOLD analysis project Ga0310810, IMG submission 207641) | Soil microbial communities from experimental microcosm in Duke University, North Carolina, United States - NC | ecosystem: Engineered > Artificial ecosystem > Soil microcosm > Unclassified ...
TTCGGAGTATTTCTGACAGTTCATGCGCTCCTCCGATGAAGCCCCTTCCCTGCCATCTGGGAGGCAACCGAAATTAGGGTTTGCGGCCCTTCGTTTTCGGCAACTACCGCCTCGGCAAAAACCGGGGGCTCCTTGTCCTTCATTACGAAGATGATGTGACCGTCGGGGCAGTTCTTTCTGAAAAGTGTGGTGAGGTCTTTGATCTGCGGTTCTGAGGCTCTAAAACACATCAGCAATACCCCGCATCGTCCCATTTCGATCTCAAATTGCGCCTGTGACTCGCTCCATACCGAAGTCACTTCAAAACCGCTGTTCCTCAGGGCCGATTCTCGCGACTGAAGGGCTGCTGTATCCGGGCTGAACGAAAGGATCTTATTGGCGTTCCGTACGAACATAACGATATTTAGATGGCGCATTTGCCAATTGGTTCACTGCTCAGCTTACGGGTGGGCATTCTGGGGTTTGCCTGGGGGAAAAACGCCCCGGCTCTCAGTTGGGATGGTCTTCTCGAAGGGAAGGGCCGGGGTTTCGGTCGTCTTCTACCAGCTGAGATGCTGAAAAGCTCTTATGCGGCGTCTTTGTCAGGTCGATACGCCCGCGGAATTACTTTCACAGCCATAGTACGAATGTTCTGAATATATTCGGAAGTCGCTGCTTTCAGTTCAGGCAGCAGGCGCTCTATTTCAGCTTCATCCTGAGTGGACGCCAGCTGTGCGCAGAGCTCCCAGATGCGAGCTTCTATGGGGGAGGGCACAATCTACAGCTTTCCATTTGCAAACCACTAACATTGCAGGAAAAGCGCACACGTTCGATACAGTACATCCCGTAAGTTCAAAGCTAAAAACCCTGTATTCACTTACAGCAGTTTGACAACGCGCTCAGCCTCGATTGCAACTAATTGCAAGCCCTAGCCTGGGTGGAGGTATCTATGGAAAGCAAGGCAAAGGTATTAGGACATCCGATCCATCCGATGTTGATCGTCTTTCCCCTCGGCCTGCTCGCCACAGCGGTCGCCTTCGATGTCGTCGGGCTGTCAACCAATGATGCATCCTGGTTCGGAATATCATTCTGGATGATTGCCGCCGGTATCATCGGCGGTCTGCTCGCCGCCGTTTTCGGACTGATTGACTGGTGGGCCATCCCTTCCGGGACCAGAGCAAAGGCAATTGGCTTATGGCATGGCTTGGGGAACGTGATTGTTGTTCTCCTGTTTATCGGGAGCTGGTTCTTGCGCCGACCGGCACCGGTCAATCCTGGTTCAACTGCGCTTGCCCTGTCGTTTATAGCGGTAGCCCTGGCTTTGGTAAGTGGATGGCTCGGTGGCGAGCTGGTGGATCGACTGGGTGTGGGAGTTGATGAGGGTGCACACCTTAACTCGCCAAATTCACTCTCAGGCCGTCCGGCAGCCGAGCGAACGACGGCACCGAATATTCGCCGAGCGGCGTAGCAACAGCCATTCTCGTAAGCCGGGTGCTCCAGCTCTGGAAGCTTATGCCAGACGCGGGATGGTCAGAATCCTTGTGCGCAGTGTGAGCAGAGGTTCAGCGCTCCCGTGCTTGAGGTTGGAAAACCGGATTCTCCGAACGGCAACAGATCCCGTAGCTCTGCCACAGCCGGAACCATGGGCTATGGGCTAATGCCACGTCATGCTTGCGATTTGCAGCAGAGATGTCGCTTGGACTGAGCGGCCTTACATCCGGCGCTTCGAACATTTCCTCCAGCTGCTGTATGTCATCGATGATGCGTTCGAGGTCCATTTGCAACCAGTATAGCCAAAGCCTTTTGCGTGCGCAGTCCTTCCAGGAATGGTGGGCCGGCAGGTATCGTAAGGGTAAATTTGGCTAAATTGGGCCGAAAATCCAGGAAATGAAAAAGGAGAGGCTTTGGCCTCTCCTTCTGTTCGCGCTCAATTCTGGTTAGAGAGCCTGTACGTTCTCTGCCTGCAGGCCTTTCGGGCCTTTCACCACATCGAACTGCACCGGCTGACCTTCCTGCAAGCTACGGAAACCGTTGCTGCGGATGGCCGAGAAATGCACGAAAACATCTACGCCAGACTGACGGCTGATGAAGCCGAAACCTTTGGCATCGTTAAACCATTTTACTGTTCCTTGTTCCATTGTCTTTTCCTAATTGTTTATTTCTGCTGAGAAGAATCGCTGCTACTGAGAGGGGTGACGCTGAAACGCCGAACCAACCATCAAATGCTTGGAATCAACACTAAGGCAGATATTATTTAGATGAAGGACTCGGAAGAAGGATTCCGAATTTCTTCAAGCCTTTTGTAATTACGAGGTGAGCACAATGCCAAGAGAAGCCAAGCTGTTCTTGTCCAGTTCTGGTTCGGCGGTGCGTGGATTTTTCAAGTTCCGGGCGAACATCCCGCCTCGATGGATTAAGAACGCACAAAAGTCTCGGAAACGGATGGAGCCGGAAATCGTAAGAGCACTTCGGTCCGTAAAAAGCATTCAACGGAATCGGCCGCGAGCGCAAGTCGCGCTAAAAGATGCAAAGAAACAATTTAAAGCCGTGCTCAGCCGATGGGAGACAGCCTACAACAAAGAAAATTTCTATCGAGGGATACGTATCCTGCTCGAGCTTCAGCGAAATGGCTCGTCGACCCTGTGAAGGTATTCACGCGAGAAGCCGCTTCCCGCTATGGATGACGCTCTCATTCGCGGCCATCAATTACAATCCCTGACCATGCCGAGGCGTCCCGGACATACTGTCACAAAGCTCCCCAGCAACCACTGCTTCGGATGCGGCAAAGACAACCCACACGGCATGAAACTAAGGTTCAACTACGACGAGCGTGGCGGGAGATTCACGGCGCGCATCCGTCTGAAAAGGCAGTTCGCCGGTCCGCCCGGACACGCGCATGGCGGGATTATCGCGACCATCCTCGATGAAGCCATGAGCAAGCTCAACAAGCCAAACGGAATCACAGCTGTGACTTCAGAGATGACCGTCAACTATCTGCGTCCGGTGCCGCTGAACCAGTGGCTGCAGGTTGAGTCGCATGAGACGAGCGTCGATGGCCGTCGCCGCTTCCGGTCTGCTGAAATTGCGGACCAGCGTGGCAACACGCTGGCTCGCGGCACGGGCGTGTTCATCACCGTGGACCCGGAAAAAGTGTTCGCGAAATTGCGGTGAGTTCGGCGAATCCGATGCCTGTAGAGACAACCTTCGGGGCCGTGTCGTATGGCTTCTCCAGTACCACGGCTACGGCCGTGGGCTGCACTCTTTCGCCGCTGCGCGGCTGAAGATGGCGTAGCTTCGCACTTTAAGATGTAAAATGGGTACTGGCGTTTCAAGCCCATTCTTCGCGATCGCGAAAAGGTCAACTTATGTCCCAGAACAATGGCAACACAGCTTCTCTTCGCCTGAAAACCGGCCTCGCCGAAATGCTTAAGGGCGGCGTAATTATGGATGTGGTAAATGCGGAGCAGGCGGAGATTGCGGAACAGGCGGGAGCGGTATCAGTAATGGCGCTGGAGCGGGTACCGGCGCAGATCCGGGCGGAAGGCGGAGTGGCGCGGATGGCGTCACCGAAGAAGATACGCGAGATTATGGCGGCGGTGTCGATTCCGGTGATGGCGAAATGCCGGATCGGACACTTCGCGGAGGCGCAGATTCTGCAGGAGCTGGGCGTGGATTACATCGATGAAAGCGAAGTGCTGACGCCGGCGGATGAAGCGCATCACGTGGACAAGCACGCATTCAAAGTGCCGTTTGTGTGCGGAGCGCGCAACCTGGGTGAAGCGCTGCGACGGATTGCGGAAGGCGCGGCGATGATCCGCACCAAGGGAGAGGCGGGCACGGGAGACGTGGTACACGCGGTGAAGCACATGCGGCAGATCGTGCAGGAGATGAGGATCCTGACAGTGCTGGGCGAAGAAGAACTGTACGCGAAAGCAAAAGAGCACCAGGCACCCTATGAATTGGTGAAGCTGGTGGCTAAGGAAGGCAAACTGCCGGTGCCGAATTTTTCGGCGGGCGGGATTGCGACGCCGGCGGATGCGTCGCTGGTGATGCAGTTAGGGGCGGAGTCGGTGTTTGTGGGCTCGGGCATTTTCATGAACAGCGCGAGCGAGTTCGCCGCACCGGGAGACGCCGCCAAGCGGGCGCGCGCGATTGTGATGGCGGCGACCCATTATCAGGATCCGAAGGTGCTGCTGGAAGTGAGCTCAGATGTGCCGAGCGCGATGAAAGGTCTGGCAGTCAGCGGGATGGACGAAGCGCACATGCTGCAGACCAGAGGTTGGTAGGTTTTTCGCATTCCTGACTTTGCAGATGGCCCCGATTTTTTCGGGGCTATTTTGCTGTGGAGCAGCTCGCAATGTAAGTGGGTGAATCGTGAGCTGGTAAGATTTCGCGTTTCAGTAAAGTCCTGCACACGTGTCTGGTCGGTGATCCAGTTGACTTCCCAGGTCTTGCCGCCGTCGTCGGAGAAGGACTGCTCGAAATGGGCGGTGGTGGGAGTGATGCCGGACCAGTCGTAGCGAATGAAAATGGTGCGGCCATTGAAGGTGTCCTGACAATTGAACTGGCCGCGCCCGTTGTTGAATTCGCCGACATTGGGCGGGCCTCCGAGGGCGCCGTTTTTGGCATTGGCCCAGTAAAGACTCCATTGATGGGACTCAGGATTGTAGAGGCGAAGGGTGAGGCCTTCGACTTTGCCGGTGGGACTGGCGACATCGAACTGCTCGATCTGAGCGCGGCCGTTCCACACTTTGCGCGTGACCGATGTGCCCTCAAATTCCACCCAGTTTTGTGAACCGGTAAGCGGCTTCAAGAGACGCTTCAGATGGATTTTCCAGCTGCCCAGTTCGAAATCGAAATCGTGATTGGTGTCCGCCGCTTTCGCCTCAGGAAGTGATTCGTCTTTCACGTGCGTGTCGGTCGCGATCCAGTTTACTTCCCAGGTTTTGCCGCCATCGTCGGAGAAGGCCTGCTCGAAGCGGCAAGAGTCGGGAGTGATATCTGAGATAACAAAGCGAACGAGAATGGCGCGGCCGTTCAGCATTTCCTGGTCGAAGAATTCGCCGCGCCCATCTTTGAATTCACCCATGGCAGGTTGACCTAATGAGCGGGCGGCGCTGCTTGCGAAGTTGAGGCTCCATTGATGCGCTTCCGGGTTGTAGAGCCGGAGGCTGAGCCCTTCAAAGTGGCCAGCAGGACCATCTGCTTCGAGTTCCACCAGGTTGGCGCGTCCGCCCATAACTTGCGGACAACGGTTGTTCCGTCGTATTCAATCCAGGTGTTGGAGCCGGTGAGCGGGTGCTGGAGGCGGCGGAGATGCGTCTTCCAGGTGCCAAATTCGAAATCGAAGTCGTGCTGTCCGTCACGGCGGGCGGATTGAGCGGGGCAAAAGGCAATCAGCAGCAAGACACTTATCACAGCTCGGCGAAAGTGCATTGTGGTCTCCGTCTAGAAGACTTGGACGGAAGTGGAGAGGGTCGGACAGCGGGGGCGTACTAACCACCAAGGACATGAAGGTACACAAAGGAAAGTCAAAACCGTATAACCAAAAGTCGCAACGAAAGCGCCGCAACGTGCCCAAGCAGAATCTTAAAGCGCAGAGGGCGCGGAGAAGCCGCAAACAGCGCAGACAGTTACGTGGTTCGTAGCATTACTTCTCTGATATACATATTCGTTTGTTCTGACAGGAGCTTGATTTGAAATTACAGCTGATGGCTGTTCTGTTAAGCCTTTCCTCGATTGTTGCTGCACAAACTGCACCCCCCGAAAGCCGGAAAGAAAAGCCTTCGCAGAAGCTGGGCAAGAACGAGAAGCCGGCGGAGACGGCTGCGCCTGAGCCCAAGAAAGGCGACTTCAACGATGACACTCTTTCAGGCTTGCAATTTCGTTTGATCGGGCCGGCGGCGGCTTCTGGGCGAGTGGTGTCGTTGGCTGTGAATCCGAACCATCACGCTGAGTACTATGTCGGCGTGGCATCGGGTGGAGTATGGAAGACGGTGAACGACGGCACCACCTGGACTCCGGTTTTCGACAACGAAGGATCGTATTCGATCGGGTGGATCACGCTCGATCCGAACGATTCTTCCGTGGTGTGGGTGGCGACGGGAGAAGGCAACAGCCAGCGCAGCGTTTCCTACGGCGACGGAGTTTACAGGTCGGACGACGGCGGCAAGAGCTGGAAAAATCTGGGGCTGAAGAAATCGGAACACATTGGCAAGATCGTGGTTGATCCGCGCGACGGCAAGGTGGTGTATGTCGCGGCTGAAGGTCCGCTTTGGGGGCCGGGGGGAGACCGCGGGCTCTATAAGACGACCGACGGCGGAAAAACCTGGAAAGCCGCTTTGACGATCAGCGAGAACACGGGCGTGGCGGATGTCGATTTCGATCCGTCGGATCCCGACATTCTTTATGCGACGGCGTACCAGCGACGGCGGCACGTGTTCACGATGATTGATGGCGGACCGGAGAGCGCGATTTACAAGTCGACCGACGCAGGCGCGACCTGGAACAAACTGAAATCCGGATTGCCGACCGAGGACATGGGAAGGATTGGAGTGACGGTGTCTCCGGTTGATCCGAATACGGTGTACGCGACCATTGAAGCGGCGAATGGAAAGGGTGGAATCTTTCGCTCGCAGGACAGGGGCGCGACCTGGGAACGAAGAAATGAGCTGGACTCGATCGCTATGTACTACGCGAAGATCTTCGCCGACCCAAAGAACGTGGACAGGATTTATGTGATGAACACATTCCTGCGCAAGTCGGATGATGGCGGGAAGACGCTGAACAAGGTGAACGAGACCAATCACCATGTTGACAATCACATGGTATGGATCGATCCCGACAATACCGATCATGTGATGGTGGGAAGCGACGGCGGCGTGGCCGAGACGTACGACGGGTTCAAGAGCTGGCGCTTCAAGGCAAATTTGCCTACCGTCCAGTTTTACGACGTTGCCGTTGATAACGCTCTTCCCTTCTACAACGTGTGCGGCGGCACCCAGGATAATTTCTCGTGGTGCGGGCCGTCGCGCACCAAAAGTGTTCACGGGATCATGAACTCGGACTGGTATGTGACGACCGGCGGAGACGGTTTCCGGTCGCAGGTTGATCCGGAAGATCCGAACACGGTTTATGCAGAGTCGCAGTACGGTGTGCTGGTGCGCTTCGACCGGCGGACGGGCGAAGAGATGGTTATCCAGCCGCAGGAAGGCAAAGGCGAACCTCCACTGCGCTGGAACTGGGATTCGCCGCTGATCGTGAGCCCGCATTCGCATACGCGGGTTTATTTTGCCGCAAACAAAATCTTCCGGAGCGACGACCGGGGAGACACGTGGAAGGCGATTTCGGGCGATCTGACGAGGCAGATCGATCGCAATCAGCTGGCTGTCATGGGCAAGGTCTGGGGACCGGATGCGGTCGCAAAGAATGCTTCCACATCGTTTTACGGAAACATCGTTTCGCTGGCGGAGTCGCCGAAGCAGGAGAACCTGATTTACGTGGGAACCGATGACGGGCTGATTCAGGTCACAGCCGACAACGGTGGAAGCTGGACGAAGTATGAGAAATTTCCAGGCGTTCCCGAGAAGACATATGTCAGCCGGCTGGCAGGGTCACATCATGCGGCAGGCACGGTGTATGCGGCGTTTGAAAATCACAAGAATGAAGATTTCAAGCCTTATCTGCTGAAGTCGACGGACATGGGCAAAACCTGGATTTCGATTGCCGGCGATCTGCCGGAGAGCCCGGTGCTGGCGTTTGCGGAAGATCCGGTCAATCCGAATCTGCTGTTTGTGGGAAACGAGACAGGCGTGTTCTTCACACTGGACGGCGGCAAAAAATGGGTGCGGCTGAAAGGCGGATTGCCGACCATTGCGGTGCGTGACCTTGTGATACAGCAGAGGGAGAGCGACCTGGTGATTGCAACGTTTGGCCGGGGATTCTATGTGCTCGACAACATTACTCCGCTGCGGCAACTGAAGCCGGAGGTGCTCCAACAGGAGCAGGCGGTCTTTCCAGTCAAGGATGCACTGCTTTATGCCGAAGCTCATCCGCTGGGCGAGCCGCCCAAGGGATTTCAGGGCGACGCCTTTTATGCCGCGGAGAATCCGCCTTATGGCGCCGTAGTTACCTATTACCTGAAAGAGAAATTGAAGACGAAAAAAGATGTGCGACACGAAGCCGAGAAGCAGGCGGAAAAGAAGAAGGAGACGCTTCGGTATCCCAGCCACGATGAACTGCGCGCGGAAGCGGAGGAGGCGAAGCCGGAAGTCTATCTAATGATCTATGACGAGTCGGGAGCGCCGGTACGGCGTCTGGCAGGCGATTCGGGCGAAGGATTTCATAGGACGGCGTGGGACCTGCGATATCCGACAGTGTCTGAGACAGAAGAGGAAACGCCCGGGGCGGGGTTCCCACCTGCGGCGGCGAAGGGACCGCTGGTGCTGCCGGGAAGATACTCGGTGCGAATCTTCAAGAAAGTTGATGGCACGGTAACCGAGTTCGGGTCGTCGCACATGTTCAGTGTAGTAGCTGATGGGACCGCGGGCATGGCCGAAGCTGACCGGAAGGCCCGTGAGGAGTTCCATCGCAAGGTGGCAGGGCTGTATCGCGCGGTGTCAGGATCAATCAATGCAGCGAGCGATCTGCAGTCGAGACTTAAAGCGGCACATAAGGCTCTGGAGGACACGCCGGCTGCCGAGGCACTGCTGGCCCAGGCGGACAGCATAGAAAAACGCAGTAATGAAATTTTGCGCGTGTTGCAGGGAGACCGGGCCCTGGCGGCGCGAAATGAGAATGTTCCGACCTCAATTAATGATCGCGTGACCTACATTATGGAGGGATCGCGCTTTTCGCTCGCGAAGCCCACCCAGACCCAGCAGAATGCGTATTCGATTGCGGCGGCGGAGTTCAACGAGCAACTGGCGAAGCTGCACAACCTGATCACAGTTGATTTCGACAAACTGCAGAAAGATATGGAAACGGCAGGCGCGCCCTGGACTCCGGGACGAGTGCCTGAGTGGCAGGAGAAATAAAAATGATTCCCAGGTTAACCATTGCAGTTTTTTTGAGCGGGATCCTATTCGCAAAGAATGTTCCGCAGTTCGATGGTCAAAGCTGGTGGAACCACGTGAAGGTCTTGGCCGACGACAAGATGGCAGGTCGGGAGACGGGAAGCGAAGGGCTGCGCAGGGCGAGTGAATACGTAGTGCAGCAACTCACCAGGGCTGGACTGCAGCCCGCGGGCACGAAGGGCTTCTATCAGCCGGTGAGCTTTACGGCGCGGCAGATCGTAGAGAAAGATTCCCGCGCGGCGCTGGTGCGAAACGGGAGTCAGGAACCGATTGTGCTGGGGGAAGACGCTTACTTCGCCACCAGCATCGATCTTTCTCCGGACGAGGTTTCGGCGCCCCTGGTGTTCATTGGGTACGGATTGAAGATTCCGGAGCTGAACCTGGATGAGCTCCTCGGTCTCGATCTGAAAAACAAAGTTGTGGTTTATGTCAGCGGATCACCTTCTAACGTGCCTTCAGCCCTCTCAGCGCACTATCAGCAAAGCGGAGTGCGATGGAAGGCGCTGCACGATGCCGGAGCGATTGGAGCGATTCGCATTTTCAATCCGGCGTCGATGGATATTCCGTGGTCGCGTATCTCGCTGAACCGCACGCACGTGGAGATGACGCTGGCCGATCCGGAGTTTGATGAGACCGCGGGCGAGAGGATGGCGCTCTCGTTCAATCCGGCAAAAGCGGAGAAGCTGTTTTCCGGGTCAGGTCACAGCTTTCAGGAAATTGCCGACCTGGCGCGAGATCGAAAAGAGCTGCCGAGATTTCCGCTGGCGGTATCGCTCAAAGCGAAGGCGAGAGTAGAAAAGAAGAAAGTTGAGTCGTCGAATATTGTTGCGAAGCTGCCGGGGAGCGATCCCAAGCTGAAAGACGAGTACGTTGTACTCTCGGCACACATTGATCACGTGGGTATTGGCGAGCCGGTGGATGGCGATCGCATTTACAACGGCGCGATGGACGACGGATCCGGCGACGGCGTGCTGCTGGATATAGCAAGCGCGCTGAAGCAACGGCCGGACAAGCTGCGGCGATCGGTTCTTTTTCTGTTTGTGATCGGCGAAGAAAAGGGCCTGCTGGGTTCGAAGTACTTTGCGGCAAAGCCGACGGTCGATATCAAGTCGATGGTTGCGGACATTAACATTGATATGTTCCTTCCTATCGTGCCGTTGAAGACGCTGCGCATTCTGGGGCTGGATGAATCTGACCTGGGAACGCGCGCGAAAGACGTTGCGCAAGCAATGAAAATACGTCCGCAGGCGGACCCGGAGCCGTTGCGGAATTCGTTTATTCGAAGCGATCAGTACAGCTTTATTCGTCGAGGGGTGCCGGCGTTGAAGGCGGACGTGGGCTTCGCACCGGGCTCGCCGGAGCAGAAGACATTCAAAGACTGGCTGACGCATCGGTATCACGCGCCCTCAGACGATGTGAACCAGCCGGTGGACCTGCAGGCGGCGGGGCTCTATGAGCAGTTCATCTATCGCCTGCTGGCGGATGTGGCCAATGAAGATGAGCGTCCGCAGTGGAAGGCGGAAAGTTTTTTCAGGCGGTATGCACAGCAAGGACAATGATGACTGTTGGTACTATCGATCTACTGAATGCAGGCGGGAGAGCTTGCGCCAAATCAGGTCGATCGACTTTGCTGGCCGCGATCATGACCGCGGTTGCACCCGTGCAGGTCAGGTTTTGTGCAGCAAAGTAATCCCCCGGTAGCTATCAATTCAGCATGAAATTGCTGAAGTTTATCTGTGATCCCTGCCAGGTGAATGTTCCCGTTGCCGGGGTCGACTTCTTGTAGCCCTTTGGCAGAACTGTCTTCACGCTATAGCCAGATCCAAGACTGAAAGCCCGAGTAAGCGGGAAGAAGTACAAGCCGGTGCTGTCGGTAACGGCACTTGCGACCACCCCATTGGAGGCGTTGAGTACATTTACCGTAGCGCCGGTGATCGCACCTGAGTTGGAATTCGTCACATAGCCGATCAGCGGGTTGGGCCGGAGAGCGCCCAGGCTTAACTGCAAGGCTTGAGTGTCCGTTATCAGCGCGCTGGCTGCCGAAGCATTGATGTGCTTGCCGCTCTGAGCGTTGAGCTGGTTGAGAATTGCTTGTAACACGTTGGTGGCGGTCTGGTTATCTCCGGCAGTGATAAACGTCTGGGCGGCCGTCAGTTTGCTGCTCAGAGCATTAGCAATGCCGGATCTGTCGATCGCGCCCGTGGTCAGGAAACTGTTAATCACATTTTTCATTCCGCCCGTGGTGGGCGTAACCACGATTTTGGTTCCAGTTGAATGGCTGAGAGATGGAGACGAAGAAACTCCGCTGATGAGCAAACCGTATGAGCCCGCCGGCAAACTAGCCGGAAGCGTCGCATTCAGGGTTGAGGAAGCGGAGCTATTAAAGTCAGGTGTGACCGGATTTGCGCTCAACGTGACCGCCACGCCGGCAGGCTCGTCCTGAACATTCAGCGTAACCGCGGAATTAAAGTATTCGATTGAATTGACGGTGACGGTTGTCGAACCTGATCCGCCTACATCGGCAGCAATCGAGGTAACGGTCGAGAAAGAGAAATCAGGCGACCGTGCTTCGTAAGCGCCGATGTCATATCCGCCGTTCTGTGGCCGAGTGACGCCGCGCTGATCGGTCCCCAGCGAGGTTGAGGAGTCAGCCGCATTGGCCGCAGAACTGCTAGTAAGAATCGCCATGGTTGGCGTGTTGCCAGGGCTGTTCAGTTGAAGGGATTGCAGCTGCGGGTCGTTCGTGGATACCACTTCCGGACAAGGCGAGAATGGTCCAGCTCCATTGCCATTGTGCGTGATCAGATTGCCCGCGCCTTGCACGTTCATGCTGCCAGTAAAAAAGCACTCGTTCGCTCCGTTATTAACGATGATCGTGTTGTACAGATTGAAGTTGACGGGCGGCCCTCCGCCGCCCGTCACTCCGGCATCACCCTCGTCGGTGTACACCACCACAGCTCCCCCCGCGCCGGTAGCTTGATTATTGCTGAAAGTGGAGTTGGTGATTTCCAGGGTGTTGTCGAGCGAAAAGATAGCACCTCCGGAGTCCCCGCCATTCGCTGCCGAGCCCCCGCCGGCAGCACCGCGGCTTACAAAATTGTTGTAGAACGTGCTGTTTTTAACCTTGACGGTTCCGTTCTGATTGAAAATGGCACCGCCGAGCGCTCCGCCCCCACCACCGTTATGGTTATCAGCGTGACCACCGAACGGGCCGCCCTTACCCGGATTGTCAGAGCACACGTCACACGTGCTATCTCCGGCCGCTCCACCGCCTCCGCCGAATCCGCCATCGCCGCCGTTGACGCTTGCTACGGGGAAGCCCGCACCTGCGCCACCGCCACCGCCAAATCCGCCGTGTCCACCATCCGCGCCAGCGTGACTGCCACCACCGCCACCGCCGCCGTAACTGCCTTGTGCACCATTTCCGCGACACAGACCAAAACCGCATTCCGAGGAGTTGATACCCCCGCCGCCTCCACCACCAGCACCGGGGCAAGTGGGCTCGTGGCCGTCATTACCCGCATCGCCACCATTTCCTCCGCAGCGATATCCGGAGCTTCCACCGATGCCAGTTTTACCTTCTCCGCCATTGCCTCCGGCAAACACTGTTCCGCCCCCGCCGCCGCCTCCGCCACTTGCGACACAGGCTGGCCCACATCCGCCTCCCATACCGCCATCTCCGCGTGAACCCCCGCCGCCACCGCCACTATCAATCTGGCCGCTGCCGCCATTTCCAAACATTCCACCGCCGCCGCCCCCGCCGCCATCGCTAGCATCGGCGCCGCCATTGCCACCCACTGCGCCATTGCTGTCGAAAGTGCTGTTTTCCACGGTGAGAAATCCAGTCAAAACATAGATCGCGCCGCCTGCACCCATCCCACCTCCACCGCCATCATTGCCGCCGTCTCCGCCTTTGATGTGGAATCCCTTGATGTAAACGTTCCTGAGCGTGAGACTCCCGGTGCCTTGCGGAAAGTCGGGATCGTCGATAGAGGCGATTGCGAACAGGCGGGAGTTTCCCGTCCCCGTCCATTGCAGTGTTGAACCATTGCCTTCAATCGTAATATTGGAAAAAATGAGCGGCGTTGCGGTCGGTCCGGCAATGTTGTGAGCGTCTCCATCCCAAAAGTGGTCGAAGTTAAAGATCAAATTGGCCGGCAAAACGATGGTGTCGCCCTTGCCCGTACCGGCGACGCAAGCCGTGTTGTACGTGGTATCGGGAGCGGTCTGGCTGATCGCGAGGCTCGCCTGAAATTCGGTGGCGTAGATGGCTTCCTGTATAGAGCAGTGACCGTTGGTTACGCCTTGCGCAGTGGTGTCAACAGTGATCGTTGCCTGGGCGCTGACCCCGGCGGTGGACAGGCAGATGAAGAAGAGAGCAATCGCAGACTGCAGAAAGAATTGGCGCGAAGAGTTCATGGCATGGATCCTTGCTCACAGAGTCGGGTGCATTGAATTGCGGGTGACCCAAAAGAAAACGGGCGCATATTGCCGTATCAACTTGTGAGGTTCAATAGCTGACACATGTCGGAGCGATTAATTTTCCTGTCGCGCTAAGCCGTTCAAGGCACTGGATATGCCGTTTGCGGCAATCCGATGTAGAATGGGGCGACTCTGGCACGCCCCTGGAGTTTCTCTAGCGGACGACCTCCCCAAGCTTTATTCCGTATCCGTCCGCATTTTGATCCGGGAGAGCATAAGCCGAGTGTTTGCGCCACCGGCCATGGAATCCATCAAACTCAACGAGAGCCTTCGGTTCGCCGACTTCGAACTGAACACTCAGACCTACCGGCTAAGCCGCCAGGGACGTACGCTGAAGCTGGAACGTATCCCTACTGAAATCCTGATCTGCCTGATTGAGCGCAAAGGGGAGCTGGTCACGCGCGAGCAGATGGTAGAGAGGATCTGGGGGAAAGACGTCTTTCTTGATACAGACAACAGCATAAACGGCGCTATCCGCAAAATACGGCAGGCGCTGCGGGATGACGCGGAACAGCCCCGCTTTATTCAAACGATTACCGGTCGCGGGTATCGCTTCATAGCTGACCTGCAAGGCGATGATCCTCCGTCGAATCCCACGATCACTACTGAGCCTTCAGTGGCAACCGGCGACAGTGTCTTGGAGGTGCGACAGCCTGCGTTTCCTGTGCCGCGAGTGCCATCTCATTCGGGTATTCGCTGGCGGACCGCTGCCGCGATCTCGTCTGGTTTGGTTGTGGTTGTGCTGATTGCAGGCTGGATCGCGTTTTCAAGTTCGAAGAAGACTCAACTTCCACCCTCGCGCGTGATGATGGCAGTGTTGCCGTTCGAGAATTTAACTGGGAATGCCACTCAGGAGTATTTCAGTGACGGCCTGACCGAAGAAATGATTACGCAATTGGGGAATCTGGATCCTGACCATTTGGGAGTGATCGGCAGGACCTCGGTCATGCACTACAAGACAACGCAGGCGCCGATTGACCAGATCGCCCGGGAGTTGGGGGTCCAATATGTGCTTGAGGGGAGTGTTCGCAAGGACGCGAATAACGTCCGAGTTGCCGCCCAGCTTATCCAGACCAAAGATCAAACCCATGTATGGGCCCGGCAATACGATCGGGAGGTGACGGGGCTGCTCAACCTGCAGGGTGAAATCGCGCAAGAGATTGCTGACGAAATACAGCTTACGCTGGGCGATCACGGGCAGGCAAAAGGAAGGCCTGTCCGTGCTCCGCAGAACTACGAGGCGTACGATCTGTATTTAAGAGGTCAGTTTTTCTTCAATAAAAGAACAGCTGCCGATCTGGAAAAGGCCATTTCACTGTTCCAGCAGGCGGTCGGCAAGGACCCGAATTATGCTCGCGCCTATGCTGGAATCGCCGCAAGCTATGCCGTTTTGCCGGGTTACAACGGGCGTCCACAAGGCGAATTCATTTCGAAAGGGCGGGTAGCCGCTCTCAAAGCGCTCGAACTGGATGAAACTTCAGCTGAGGCGCATACCGCACTGGCATTACTTGTCCAGAGCTTTGATTGGGACTGGCAAACTGCGGAACGAGAGTTTCGGCGGGCCATCGAGTTGAATCCCAACTATCCTACCGCGCACCACTGGTACGCCGAACATCTGACTTGGCGAGGCCGTTTCGTGAAGCTCTGCAGGAGAGTGAGCGAGCGCGAGAACTCGATCCACTTTCACTGATTATCGCAGCCGACAATGGCGCAATCCTTTATTTCTCTCGCCAGAACGATCGGGCGATCGAAAAGTGGCGGTCCGTGCAGGCGATGGACCCATATTTTTTGCGCGCCCATCTCATCATTGGCGCGTATACGCAGAAAGGGATGTAGGCGGAGGCGCTGGCTGAAAATGAGAGGCTGCGTTCCAAAATTGAGCCTCAGTCCTTCTGGTCGTGGCAGGCCTACATCTACGGCGCTCAGGGTAGATTGGCTGAGGCAAGCCGTGCGACAGAGAAACTCTTGAGCTTGAGCCATACTCGTTCGGTTGACCCATTTGTTGTGGCTTGGGCTTACCTTGGATCAAAAGATAAGGACCGAGTAATTTTCTGGCTGCAGAAAGCTTACATGCAACATTCCAACGAGCTGGTCAGCTTGAAGGTCCATCCAGCATTTGACTTCATGCGTGACGATCCGCGGTTTCAGGAGTTGTCGCGGCGGGTAGGGTCCGGGCAATAGGCTATGGCGTTCTACGGACTGCAGAAAATACATTTCCGCGACAACGGAACTTGGTCCCGCTGGACAGCCGAGGGCGGCTCTCACCTGCGTTGAAACACAATGACAGGGTTTATGAGGGAGTTGCCGCCTGGGGCGAGCAGCTTGAAAACTGGAATTCGAAATGTGATAGACTGCGTGGCCATCCGCAAGTCTTAGTTTCTACATACGTTTCGGGCTGCGGGTGTGCGGAAAACGAATGCGCATACCACGATTGCCGGAGGTCTGGTAGATGGGGCTGGCTCTGCTTGTCTTGATCTGGTTAATCACCTTCTTCAGCACATACTTTTTCATAGCCAAAACCTGGTGGTTGCCACATGGGGCCGCCGAGGCGGCCAAGTGGATTGATGGTCAGTTCGCGCTGACCTTCATCCTGATGGGCATTGTGTTCGTGGCAGCGCAGGTGGCGCTCGGTTATCTGGTCTGGAAGTATCGTGAGCGTCCGGGTGCCGGCAAGGTGCAGTACTCGCACGGCAACACCACGCTCGAAGTGCTGTGGACCGGCCTGACCGCGATTCTGTTCATCGGGCTGAACCTGATGGGCAGCAGCGTATGGGCGCATGAGCGCTTTGAACCGGCGAAGCCCGATGCGGTGAAAGTGGAAGTCACCGGCATGCAGTTTGCGTGGTACTTCCGCTATCCCGGTAAGGACAACCAGTACGGGACGACGGATCCCAAGCTGATGGACCCATCGGCCGGCAACGAAGCGGCCATCGGGCTGAACACTTCTGATCCGGCGGCCAAGGATGACGTAGTGACCGGCACCATGTATCTGCCGGTGGGACGCGAAGTCGCGATCAATCTGCGCGCGGTGGATGTGATCCACAGCTTTTTCGTTCCGGCATTCAGGTTTAAGCAGGACGCGGTGCCGGGGCTGATTATTCCCATGCACTTCACGCCGACCGAAGTTGGAGATTATGAGATTGCCTGCGCCGAGTTGTGCGGCCTGGGGCATTACAAGATGCACGGCATGGTGAAAGTAGTGAGCCAGGACGACTTTGATAAGTGGATCGCGCAGCGGGAGGCAGAGAAACAATAATGGTTGCTCAGGAAGCACATGCGCACGGAGAACCGCAAGGGTTTATCCGCAAGTACGTTTTCAGTCTGGACCATAAAGTCATCGGGATTCAGTATTTCTTTTTGGCGCTCACCGCAGTGTTTGTCGGGATGTTCCTGTCGCTGCTGATGCGCATCCACATGATCTGGCCGACGGCTTCGATTCCGCTGATCGGCGAGATCAAACCCGAAACCTATCTCAGCCTGCTCACCATGCATGGCACCATCATGGTGTTCTTCGTGCTGACCACCGCGCCCCAGAGCGGCTTCGGAAATTACTTTCTGCCAATTCAAATCGGCGCGCCGGACATGGCATTTCCAGTGCTGAACATGCTTTCGTTCTGGACGACATTCGTGGCGTTTGTGGTGATGCTGGCCGCGTTTTTCGTCACTGGTGGCGCTCCACTGCATGGCTGGACCGGATACGCGCCGTTAAGCGCGCTGCCGAGCGCGGGCCCGGGTGAACAGTTGGGTGCGGATTTGTGGATCACCAGCATCGCAATCTTCTGCATTGCTTCGCTGATGGGCGCGCTGAATTTCATCACCACGATTCTTGATCTGCGTTGCAAGGGCATGACCATGATGCGCATGCCGCTGACCTGCTGGGCATGGTTCGTAACCGCAATTCTGGGACTGCTGGCGTTTGGCGTGCTGCTGTCGGCGGGAATTCTGCTGCTGCTCGACCGCAACCTCGGCACAAGTTTCTATGTGCCGCTGGTGGTGGTGAATGGGCAGATCATGGCGCATAAAGGCGGATCGCCGCTGTTGTGGCAGCATCTGTTCTGGTTCTTCGGACATCCTGAGGTCTACATCGCGATCCTGCCCGGCATGGGCGTGGCTTCGCAGCTGCTTTCGACTTTCGCGCGCAAGCCGATCTTTGGCTACAAGGCGATGGTCTATGCCATTATGGCGATCGGGGTTCTCGGATTTGTGGTGTGGGGACATCATATGTTCATGAGCGGCATGAGTCCTTATTCGGCTTTTGCCTTCTCCATCATGACCATGGCGATCGGAGTGCCATCGGCAATCAAGACGTTTAACTGGCTGGGAACGCTGTTGCATGGCCGCATACGCCTGCAGACGCCCATGCTGTTTGCGATCGGCTTCGTATCGTTGTTTGTATCAGGCGGATTGAGCGGGCCATTCCTGGCCCAGCCGTTGCTGGACATTCCACTGCACGATACGTATTTCGTGGTCGGACATTTTCACCTGATTATGGGTGTGGCGGCGATCTTTGGAATCTTTGCCGCGACCTATTATTGGTTTCCGAAAATGTTCGGACGCATGATGAACGAACGAATGGGACAGATTCACTTCTTCCTCACGCTGGCCGGTACCTATGCGATCTTTATGCCGATGCATTACCTGGGCCTGGCCGGACAGACGCGGCGCTACTCGCAATTTACCGAGGTGGCATATCAGGCGAAGCTGATTCCGCTGCAGACCTTCATCACCTTTGCGGCGATCATCACCATCGCGGCCCAGTTTATTTTCGTGGTCAATCTTTTCTGGAGCATGTTCAAGGGACGGAAGGCCAGCGACAATCCGTGGGAAGCAACCACGCTCGAGTGGACGACCGCAACGCCTCCGCCACACGATAATTTTGCCGGGCACATTCCTCAGGTGTTCCACGGACCCTATGAATACAGCGTGCCGGGAGCGCCCCGCGATTTCATAATGCAGACCGATCCAGCGGGAGTCACGGCGCACTAGGCTGCCCAAGGCATGGCGACTTTGACTCCCACCATCACGATCAAGGACCCGAAGCTTGGACACGGCGGCGCGGGTGTGCCTCCGCCCAAGACGGGCGGCGGAGACGATGGCCATGGTGACAACGGAGCTCCCGATTATGGCGGACGGCTGCGGCGAGCGCGGCTTGGGCTGATCACGGCGCTGGTTGCGATCGTGATGATCTTCGTGGCGCTTACCAGCGCTTACGTCATCCGCCAGGGCTTGCCGGTACTCGACGAGAAGACCGGCAAGAGCGTGAGCGACTGGCTGCAGGTGAATCTGCCGACGCAGCTGCTGCTCATTAATACTTTTCTGCTGCTGCTCAGCAGCCTGACCGCTGAGTTCGCGCGGCGCCAGATGACGCGGCTTTCCAGGCTTGCGCCGGTGCAATCCATACCCGGTATCTCACTGGGGGAAGAAAAGAACTTTCCCTGGCTGGCGTTGACGGTGGTTCTGGGATTGGGATTCCTGTTCGGGCAGTATCTCGCATGGCGAGAGCTGGCGGACAGGGGATTTTATCTTGCGACACCTCCCAGCAGTTCGTTTGTTTACCTGCTGACTGCGGTCCACGCAGTTCATCTGATCGGCGGAGTACTGGCGTTTCTCTACTGCGCGGCCACTTCCCTGTTTCATTTTCCCCTGGAACGGCGTCGTATTGCGGTAGATATTTCGGTCTGGTACTGGCACTTCATGGCGCTTTTGTGGATTTACATTTTCGCCTTGCTGGAATTTGTACGGTAGAAGATCTGTTTTTCAGGAGACTGAAGCATGTCTGAAGCTGTGGTGCACCAGGGAGTGACGGCCGGCCCTTATGAGCCGTCACTGTTTGGCACCTACTCGAAAAAGATCGGGATGTGGCTGTTCCTGCTTTCCGACTCGCTGACCTTCGGCGCACTGTTGTATGCATACAGTTACGGGCGAATTTCTACCCCAAGCTGGCCGACGCCGTTTCACTCGGAAAGCATCCGCAACGCCACGCTGATGACAGCGTTCCTGCTTACCAGCTCGCTGACCATGGTGCTGGCGGTGCGGGCGTCAGTGTTCGGCGACGGCAAGACGCAGCGCTGGTGGCTGCTCGCGACCATGCTGTGCGGGACAGGGTTCATCATTCTGCACGGGCGCGAGTGGAGCAACCTGATCGCTGAGGGCCTGACACTGCCCATGTTTCCGAGCGTGCCGGGGCATCACGCGGCGACCGAGTTTGCGGACGTGTCAAAAACTGTGCCGCAATTTCCGGCAACTTTCTTCGGGCTTACCGGCATGCACATGCTGCACGTAACCATCGGCGTGATTTACCTGGGGATCGTCGCGTTTCGCAAGAAATTTATTCCCGTATTGCTGGTGCTCTGGTTGATTGCCTGGCTGGCAACGCCGGCCTATAGTCCATTTCATTACGGGGCGCACGTGCTGCTGGTCGCGGCCATCGTGTGCGGGATTATCTTGTGGCTTAAGCCGAAAGTTTACGATTCATCTGACGTGGAAGTGGCCGGGCTGTATTGGCACTTTGTCGACCTGGTATGGATGTTCATCTTCCCGCTGGTTTACCTGATGTCAACCAAAATTATTTAGGAGCAGATCCCGAGATATGGACGCGACACAGCTTGAGCTGGAGCAGGAAGTAGCGGAGCAGCACCGCCATCATACTAAGGCGCAGTTCTTCTATGTCTGGGGAGCGCTGCTGGTGCTGACCGGGATTGAAGTTTATCTCGGGTACCAGAATATGGAGCCAGTGCGAATGCTCAGCATTCTCATGGGGCTTTCGCTGATCAAAGCGGGCCTGATCATTGCCTA
>Ga0310810_10002356_pt1 | contig 20320 bp, 18 predicted proteins | sample NCmetagenome_FD_207641 | JGI IMG/M metagenome (GOLD analysis project Ga0310810, IMG submission 207641) | Soil microbial communities from experimental microcosm in Duke University, North Carolina, United States - NC | ecosystem: Engineered > Artificial ecosystem > Soil microcosm > Unclassified ...
TGCCTCCTCCGACGCCGCGCTCGACGTCGTCGGCGCGTTGCCGGGAACGCAGCTTCTCCTGCGCTTTGCGATTTCCGGATCGTCGGCCGACAGCCCGTATGCCGCGTTCGTGATGCCGGCGACTTCCGCAATAGGGATGTACGACCGATTGATGTTCATGGCGCGAGCGGATCGGCCCATGCGGTTGTCCGTGCAGCTGCGGGCCTCGGGCGGAGCCGACAGCCGGTGGCGCAGGTCGGTATATGTGGATCAGATGCCGCGAGCGATTGAGGTGCCCTTCGCCGACTTCCACGGCATCAGCACGTCAATGCCCGAGCACCCGGACCTCTCGCAAATCGACTCGGTGCTGTTCGTCATCGATTCCGTGAACACGAAGATTGGCTCGAACGGACAGATTCAGATCGACGATATTAAATACGCGAAGTGATGCCGACCATCCGCTTCACGGACAACATCCAGCGTCATATCGAGTGCCCGCCGCGCGTCGTCGGCGGCAGCCGCGTCCGTGACGCGCTCGACGCGTACTTTGCGGAGCACCCGCGGGCGCGCAGCTACGTGCTCGACGAGCAGGGACGCCTCCGCGAGCACATGGCTATCTTTGTCGACGGTGGACAGCTTCGCGATCGCGTGGGGTTGACCGACCCGGTCAACGAGGAAGGGATGATCGACGTGATCCAGGCGTTGTCAGGAGGCCAGCAATGAGCAGGGCATGTTACGTCGCCACGCGCAAGGGACTGTTCACCGTGGCGCGCGGTGCGTCGGCGTGGGCCGTATCGCGTGCGAATTTTCTGGGCGACAACTGCACGCTGACGATGCACGACCCGCGAAGCGGCGATGTGATCGCTGCGCTGTATCACGGCCATTTCGGTGCGAAACTGCACCGCTCCCGTGACGAGGGCGCAACATGGCAGGAGATCGGGACGCCCGCGTATCCGCCGATGCCGGACGGCTACACGCCGAAGATGACCCACAACGGTAAGCCAATCGACTGGGCGCTGAAACTCGTGTGGGCGCTGGCGCCGGGCGGCACAAACGAGCGGGGCGTCATCTGGTGCGGCACGATGCCAGGCGGCCTATTCAGGTCGGATGACGGCGGCGATTCATGGACGCTTAATCGGCAGCTCTGGGATGACCCGAAGCGCGAGATGTGGTTCGGCGGCGGAGCGGATTACCCGGGAATCCATTCGGTCTGCGTCGATCCACGCGACCCGAAGCACATCGTCATCGGCATTTCCTGCGGCGGCGCGTGGGTCACGCGTGACGGCGGGTGCACGTGGAGCGTCGGCGGCAAGGGGATGCGCGCGGAATACATGCCGCCGGAAATGCAGTTCGAGCCGAACGCTCAGGATCCGCATCAGGTGGTGCAGTGCGCGGCGAATCCGGACGCGTTATGGGTGCAGCACCATAACGGGATATTCAAATCGACCGATCGTGCGGCATCGTGGAGCGAGATTCAGCCGGGCAGCGCGGAGCCTTCGGGTCCACGATTGAGCGCCTTCGGATTCGCGGTCGCCGTGCATCCGCGCGATCCGGAGACCGCCTGGTTCGTCCCGGCGATCAAGGACGAGAAGCGCTACCCGGCAGACGGCCATGTCATCGTCAATCGTACGCGTGACGGAGGCAAGACATTCCAGACGCTCACCAGCGGTCTGCCACAGCAGCATGCGTACGATTTGGTCTACCGCCACGCGCTGGACATCGACGAGAGTGGAGAGGTGCTCGCGTTCGGATCGACGACCGGATCGTTGTGGGTGACTGAGAATGGCGGCGATTCATGGCAGACGATCTCATCCAATCTGCCGCCGATTCATTCGGTGAGATTTCAGCGGGCCGGCTGAAACCGACCCCTGCGTCGTCGGTAGCGGCCGCCTTCAGGCGGCGCTACGTCCGCACGGTTAACAGCAGATACGCAGCGCCTGCGCCAAACAGGATATTCGGCGCCCACGCCGCGAGCATCGGCGCGACGACACCGCCGGTGCCGAGCGCCGCGAAAACACTGAACGCCACCCAGTAGCTGATGGCAATCACAATCCCGACGCCGATGCCGTACATCGCGCCGCGGCGGCCCGCGGTGACGGCAAACGGCACCGCGATGAGCGTCATGATCAGCGTAACGAACGGAAACGATGCTTTTCGTTCGAGTGCTACCTGCTGGGCGATGACATCGAACCCGCTGGTCTTGAGTTGATCGATATACGACTGCAGCTGTGAATAGGTCATGAACTCGGGCTCCGGCTGCCGCGTGCCGAAGTACGAGGGTGGTTCGAGTGTGAACTCGGTTGTTGGCGCGGATGCGTACTGCCGCGTGTCGCCGCTCGGCAGCAGCTCGCGTGACCACGTCTGTTCAGCGCGCCACTGTTCAGGGTGGCCCGGCTGCGGCGAGAAGCGCGCCACCTTCGCGTAGGAGCGGTGGGTGAGTGCGCGCATCCGATCGGAGAACCCGAATACCTCGAGCCCCATCAGCGCGTTGTTCGCGGGATCGAAGTAATCGTAGTGATAAATCTCGCCGCGGCTGCCGACCACCCACTGGCGCGTCAGCATATCGAGCGTCTCCGGGGCGACGCCGTTCATTACACGCTTGATCGCCTCCGCGCGACGGTTCGAGTCGCCGAGCACGGTCTGCTCGAGCATGAACAGCGTTCCGCCCGCGAGCAGCGCCGCGCCAAGCATCGGCATGGCGATACGATACAAACTGATACCGCACGCCTTCATGACGATAAGCTCGCTGTTCTTCGTCAGCACGCCGATGGTGACGAGCGAGGCGAGCAGCACCGACATCGGCAGCACGTAATAAACGTACTGCGGCATCAAATACCAGAGATACGCGCCCATCATGCTCCACGTCGCCGCACCTTTGAACACCTTGTCCGATCGATCGATGAACGTGGAGATGTAAAACAGCGCGAGCAGTCCAAGCGCACACAACAGAAACACGCGCACGTACATCGTCGTCACGTAACGATCGAGGATGCTGGGGCGAAGGCGAGCGAGCACGCTCGTCGGCGCGGACAGGCTGTCGGCGGTTCGTGGGTGCGAAGGCTCCGTGGGTCGATGACGACGTTCGAGCCACTTCGGGCGAACCAAACGGAACTCCTGATCCGCGGCACGCGAACGCCAGAAGAACAACGCCGCGCCAACCAGGCTGAGGATGATGTTCGGCGCCCATACCGCGAGCCACGGCGGGATCAGATGTCCCTTCGCCAGCGCGGGTCCGAGCGTCAGCGGGATGTAATACGCGAAGATGACGCCGAGGCCGAAGACGAAGCTTCCGAGTTTGCCGTCGCGGCGGTTAGTGGCGCCGAGCGCCAGCCCAATCACGCCAAACACCAGGCAGGCGACCGGAATCGCGAACTTTCGGTGGATGGCCATGACCTGGTTGTGCGACGACATGCCTTGCGCTTCGAGCTCCGCGGCACGCTGCCGGAGCTCGGCGATCGTCATCTCGGGATCGCCCTTTGTCGGGCCGCCACGCGGAAACACGACGTCCGGATTTACGCTGACCACCTGCCGCGCGAATTTGACGACCTGATATGTCCCGTCGGCGTTGGCGACATGCCGTGTGCCGTCTTCAAGAACCATTTCGACCGTGCGCCGCTTCGCGTCGAGCACGACCCGACCGTGTTTGACGAGATAGATCGCCTGTGGACGCCCCGGCGTGTTGTCGGCCATGAACACGTCATTCCACCCGCCTTCCTGTGGAATGTCGCGCACGTAGATGACCAGGTCGGGGAATTCGGTGAAGAAGATGCGCGGCTTGACTTCGCCTTCGGCCCGCTCAGCGAGGACGTTGAAGGCAATCTGCCGGAATGCCTGGTTCGCATCCGGAAGCGCTTCGATCATCACGTACGAGGTGGTTGCCCAGCCCACGACCGACAGAATTCCCACGGGCCAGAGCAGCCGCGCAACGCTGACGCCGCACGCCTGCATGGCCACGAATTCGCGGTCGGCGGAGAGCCGTCCGAAGGCGATGAGCAGCGCGATGAGGAGCGCCGAAGGAATCGAGAGCGCAAGCGATGACGGCAACAAGGTCGCCATCGCGCGAAGCACGACCGTTGTGGAGACGCCTTTGGCGATGAACGCCTCCGCGTACTGCATCATCGACGGGACGATTAAGATGAACGTGAAGACCAGCAGCGCGATGACAAACGGCAGCAGGACTTCACGGATCACGTAACGGTCGAGAATCTTCACCGGTTAGCCCTTCATTCTATGACGCGCGTCGCGCTTCTGTGGCACATGCACCAACCGTTTTACGAGGACCTGGCAACAGGGGAGCATATTCTGCCGTGGGTCCGGTTGCATGCGACGAAGGACTACTGGGGGATGGTCGCGCTGCTGCGCGAGTTCCCTGACGTGAAGGCGACGTTCAACCTGGTACCGTCGCTCCTCGTTCAGCTCGAAGCGTTCGCGCAGGACCGTGCGCGGGATCGTCATCTTGAAATCGGTCTGAAGCCTGCCGACGCACTATCGGACGAAGAGCGCGGCTACTGCATCGAAGAGTTCTTCCACGCGCAGCGGGCGCGCATGATCGATCCGTATCCGCGTTACCGCGAGCTGTTGGCGAAGCGCGAGGCAAATGGCGCCGGGCTGACCATGAGAGCGCAGGTCTCGCAGTTCTCGATCGAAGAGATCCGCGACCTGCAGGTCTGGCACAAGCTCGTTTGGATCGATCCCTACTATTTCGATCGCGACGAGCGTATTCGGGCGCTGGTGGCGAAGGGTAGTCGATTTACAGAAGGCGACAAGGAGACATTGCGCGCGGTGGAGCTCGAGCTGCTGCGCCGTGTGGTGCCGGAATATCGCGATGCCGCGGTGCGTGGACAGGTCGAAATCTCGACGTCGCCGTTTTACCATCCGATCCTGCCGCTGCTGTGCGACACGGACGTCTACCTTCGCACGCATCCCTCGTCACGCATGCCCCGTGAACGGTTCCGTCATCCGGAAGACGCCGCGGAGCAGTTGTCGCGCGCTGTTACCCTGCACGAGCGGTTGTTCGGGCGCAAGCCGGTCGGCTTGTGGCCGTCTGAAGGCTCCGTATCGGACGCCATGGTGCCGCTTGTAGCGACGGCGGGTTTTCAATGGATGGCGACCGACGAGGAAATCCTGGCGAAATCGACCGGTCGCGAGTTCATCCGCGATCGCGACGGCAACGTCGAAAACCCCGAGGCGCTCTACCGCGCCTACCGCGTCGGCCGCGAGGGACAGCAGGTCACATGCGGCTTTCGCGACCATACGCTTTCAGATCTGATCGGCTTTACGTATGCGTCATGGAATCCGGAGGACGCGGCGGAAAACTTCGTGCGGCGTCTTGCCGACGCGGGCAGCCGCTATTCGACACGTACGAACGGCGGAGAGGCCACTATCTTCGTCATCCTCGACGGCGAAAACGCCTGGGAGCACTTCGAAGGCCAGGGCCGTCCGTTTCTCCGCGCCCTCTACAGACGTCTCGCCTCACACCCCACGCTTCGCACGGTGACGATGACGGAGGCGTGTAGTGCACCACGCGATTCGCTGCCCTCGATTTTTCCCGGCTCGTGGATTAACGCGAACTTCTACATCTGGGTCGGTCACGCCGACGACCAGCGGGCATGGAGCCAGCTCGCGGATGTGCGCCGGGCGCTTGAAGCCGCGACGAATATTGCTACGGAGGCGCTGGCGCGGGCGAAGGAGGAGATGCTCATTGCCGAGGGCTCCGACTGGTTCTGGTGGTATGGCGATGACCATTCATCGGAGCAGGATCTGGTATTCGACGATCTGTTCCGGAGGCACGTCCGGAACATTTACCGCGCCATTGATGTACCAGTTCCCGAGGAGCTTTTCGTCAGCAACATCACGACGCATCCGCCGTCAGCCGGCATCGTCGGGCCTACCGGATTGATCACGCCGACGATTGACGGCGAGGCGACGGATTACTTCGAGTGGCTGGGAGCGGGGTCGGTCGACATCGTTGCCGCTGGCGACGCCATGCACGAGGTCTCGACGCGGCAACTGTCGATTTCGGAAATCGAGTTCGGCTTCGACTTGCAGAACCTTTACGTGCGTACGGCCGGGCCGGTGCCGATGCGCGAGGTCATCACCGCCGATCAGCACATGAGCCTGAACTTCCTGAAGCCTGAGGGCTGCAGTGTCGTCGTCACCGGCGGTGGCGGCGGAGTGCGCGCCGAGATGGTCGATCGACCGCGCGCGGCGGGCGGATTGACGCGCAGCTGTCCGGGTATCAAGGTCGCCGCCGGGCGGCTGCTGGAGCTGCAGGTGCCGTTTCAGTGTCTCGGTGTGATGAAGGATTCGACCGTCGCGTTCATCGTCGCGCTGAATCGCCACGGCGCAGAAGTGGAGCACTATCCGAGGCATCAGCCGATCGAAGTACGGGTACCGGACGAACGGTTTCCGGCGCGGAATTGGACCGCCTAAAGGCCGGTCCGGCTAATTAGTTAACATAACATCTATTATGCGACCCTGCGGATATTCGGTGGAAATCCACGCAAGATTCCGGCGCTCAGCCTAATGCGCCCCGATCTTGCGGGCTACCTCGCTGCGCGCAGTTCTTTGATGATCGTTTCGAGGGCCGAGATGATTTCCGCTTTGTCGACCCTGCCTTTGCGGAAGCTCATTCGCAGGTTGAAGTGCTTTGTCTCTGGTCTGAACGCGAAGATGAACGGCTTCGGTCGACTCGTTGCTTTGGCCGTTTCCTTCCGCACGTCCTGACGCGTTACTCCGTTGCCGCCGTTCACGAGGCGCTCGACGAGCGCCATCATCTTCTTGGGATCTTCCTGTCGAACGATCTGCAGCAGCGTCGACTTGGATGTAATGTCGGCCAGCCGACATAGGTTGCGGACCTCGTCCGGCATCCTGTTCAGCGACAGCGATTCGGTGATTGCGGTGCGTGACTTGCCAAGCTTCCGCGCCATGTCCTCGTGTGTGTAATCGCACCTCTGCGAAAGCTGGTGCAACGCCTCCGCCTCCTCAAAGGCGGTCAGATCCTTCCGCTGCAGGTTCTCTACAAGTGCGAGCTCCATTACCTCGGCGTCATCCACCTCGCGCACGACGACGGGAATTTCCCGGAGGCCGACCTGCACCGCGGCGTGGTAGCGCCGCTCGCCGGCGATGATCTGGTAGCGGCCGCCGCGCTGACGAACGATGAGCGGCTCGATAACACCCTTCTCGGCGACCGATGCCATCAGCTCTGAGAGGTCGCCCATCACCTGCCGCGGCTGATTGGGATTCGGATCGAGCAGCTCGATGGAAATCATTCGTCCGACGGGCGCCCCGGCCGAGGCGGCCAGCGCCTCGACGTAGTGCTCGTCATGCCGCATCCGCAGGGTCTCAGGCAGTCCGCGCTTCGACACGTTCGATCACCTCTTCGCAGAGACTGTAGTAATCCGTCGCGCCGGACGAGTCCGGCGCGAATGTGAAAATCGATTCCTTGTAGGCGGGACTCTCCTCCAGCCGGACGCTCTTCGCGATCACCGTGTCGAAGACCTTGCCGCCGAACACCTTCTGAATCTGCTCGCGGATGTCGCGCGCCAGGGCGGTTCGCTTGTCGTGCATCGTGATAACGACGCCGAGGATGCGCAGCGCCGGATTCGGCCGCTGTCTGACCTTCTCGATCGTTTCGAGCAGATCGTCGGTTCCCTCGAGCGCGAAATAGGACGACTGAATCGGGATGAGCAGATGCGTGGCCGCGACGAGGGCGTTCACCGTCAGGAGCCCGAGTGCCGGCGGGCAGTCGATGACGATGTTCTTGTAGAAGCCATTCAGCGCCTGGATCTTGTCCTTGAGCCGGAAGTGCGCGTCGAGCTCTCCGACCAGCCGCGACTCGAGCTTCGCCAGTCCGATTCGCGCGGGCGCGATGAACAGGTTCTGAACAGGCGCGGGAAGAATGATGTCGCTCAGCGAGACCGTCGGCTCGGCGATCGCGTCGTAGGTGCTTCGCGCGATGGCCCGCAGGTCGAGAAACGAGATGCTGCTGTTCGCCTGTGGGTCGAGATCGATGAGCAGCGTCTTGCCGCCGCGCATGGCGAGCGCTGCAGCGAGATTCACGGCGGTAGTCGTTTTCCCTACGCCGCCCTTTTGATTGGCGATCGCGACGATCATCAAATCTGTTTTTGTTGAGGCAAGAGTTGCAGAGATTCTAGGGATGGTGTGTCGGTTAGTCAAACACCCAATATAAAGTGTCGGGTTTTAGGTGTGAGGCATCAGGAGGTTTCAGGGAAGTAGATGGCAGGTGTCAGGACGTTTTACATGAGAAGGCCGCACTGTCGGCCGGCCGACAAATCGATGTCGGCCGGCCGACAGTTTACATCTTGTACTTGCCCAGCTCCTCGGGATCGAGGCTCTCGAGCCACTTCTGCAGACGATCGTTGTCGGTCCGCTCGGCATTGAAGTCCACGGTCTTCGCGGTGTCGATGACGTTCTCCTCGACGAGGATCGGAGATCGTGTGCGGAGCGCCAGTGCAATGGCGTCGCTCGGCCGCGCATCGATCGCGACGCGCTCTCCTCGCACGGTGAGATGAATGATGGCGTAGAAGGTGTTGTCCTTCAGGTCGCAGACGACCACGCGATCGACGCGTCCCTCGAGGTCCGTGATGATGTTGCGGAGCAGGTCGTGCGTCATCGGCCGCGGCGTCGCGACGTTCTCAATCTGCAGCGCGATCGCATTCGCTTCGAAGATGCCAACCCAGATGGGCAGGACGCGTTCGCCGTCCTTGTCCTTCAGAATGACGATCGGCATGTTCGTGACGGGGTCCACCATCAGCCCCTTGATGGTCATTTCTATGAGCATGTTGGCGCCACCCTTCACACGTTTGATACCACGGCTTCGCCCCACAGGCTGTGCGGTCCCGCGCGCCGGACGCGTACCGGAACCGTCTTTCCTATCCACTCACAGGCGCCGGTGTCCGCCGGGGCGACGCAGTTGACGACCGTGTTGCCGCTCGTTCGTCCCGATATCTCGGAGTCGCGCCGACGGCTTGCGGAGTCGATCAGAACGTCGACGATTCTGCCGACTGCCTGCTCGTTCAGGTGCGTCTGAATGTCCCGCTGCACCGCCTGCAGTGCGACGATGCGCCGCGTCTTTTCTTCCTCGCTCACGTCGTCGGGCATTCGTTTGAGCGCCAGCGTATTCGGACGCGGCGAGTACTTGAACGAGAACATGCTGTGGTACTGCACGGCCTCGGTCAGCGACAGCGTCTGCTCGAAGTCCTCCGTCGTCTCGCCCGGGAAGCCAACAATCATATCGGTCGAGAGCGTCGCCTCCGGGATGGTGTCGCGGATTTCGCCGACGAGGTCCAGATAAGTCTCGCGCGAATACCGGCGCCGCATCGCCTTGAGCACGCGCGACGAACCCGATTGCACGGGCAGATGAAAGTGCTTGCAGACCTTCGGCAGATCGCGCACGGCCTCGATCAGCCGCCGGCCCGTGTGCCGCGGATGCGGGCTCGCAAACCGGACGCGCGCGATGCCCGGCACCTCGTCGACCGCCGCCAGCAGCTCCGCGAAGTCGCAAGACGGATCGTCCGGCGCCTGGTAGTGATTCACGATCTGTCCAAGCAGCTGGACTTCCCTGCGGCCTGATTCCGCGGCCTCGCGCACATCGGCAAGGATGTCCGCCTTGGCGCGCATCCGCTCGTGACCGCGGGTGTAGGGCACGACGCAGAAGGCGCAGTGGTCGTTGCAGCCTTCGATAATTGTGACGTAGGCCTTCACGGGATCGCCGCGGCGCGTAATGCCGAGCGGGAACGTCACGTCATCCCACGGATTGATATCGATTTCCGCGAACGGCGATCGCTCGGACTTCTCGATAAGTGTCGGCAGCATCTTCACGCGCTGCGTGCCGACGATAACGTCGATGACCCGCCCGTTGGATTTCTTCAGTAGCGTGCCGCCTTCTTGCTGCGCGACACAGCCGGCCACCGCGACAATCGGCTTCCGGCCGGTCTCCTGTTCGAGCACGCGAATCTCGCCGAGCCGGGTGTACAGCTTCTCCTCCGCGTGCTCGCGGACGCTGCACGTATTGATGACGATGACGTCGGCGTCGGTCTGTTCGATCGTCGGCTCGTAGCCGGCCTGGTCGAGGAGACCAGCCATCCGCTCCGAGTCGTGGAAGTTCATCTGACAGCCGAACGTCTCTATGAGGTATTTCTTGGCCATTCGTTCAGGAAATCGAGGACTTTCGCTTTCGCCTTTCGCCTTTCGCCTCGGGCCGGCTGAAGCCGGCGCCTACCTGGAGGAGCTCACGGGCGCTTGCCCGCACCTGCTCGGTGACGGACGCGCCGCCGATCATCCGCGCAACTTCTTCAACTCGTCCTGCGTCGTCGAGTCGATCGACACGCGTCGCCGTCCTGGCGCCGCGCACGGACTTCTCTATTAGAAACTGCGTCGTGCCGCGTGCCGCAATTTGCGGCAGGTGCGTAATGCACAATACCTGGAAGCGCTCTCCTAACGCCTGAAGCCTCGCACCGACGACATCGGCAACCCTGCCGCCGATTCCCGCATCCACCTCGTCGAAGATCAGCGTCTTGCCCGGAGTGTCTCCAGCCGCGAGGGTCTTCAACGCAAGCATGATGCGCGACAATTCGCCACCGGACACGATGCGCGCCAGCGGGCGCAGGTCTTCGCCCGGATTCGGCGAGACGAAGAATTCTGCTTCGTCGATCCCGCGCTCGTTCCACGCTTCCGGCGGCAGTTCGCCATCGTTGAAGCGGACCTCGAACCGCGTGCGTCCCATTGCGAGTTCGGCGAGCAGCGCTTCGATCTCGCGGGCAAACTTCACGGCGGCACCGCGGCGCTTCCTCGAGAGGTCCCGCGCAGCAGCAAGGAACGAATTTGACGCCTCGTCGAGCGCCGCGGCGAGATGCTCGGCGCTCTCTCCCGCACCGGTCAGCAGCTCGCGCTCGCGCAGCAGCGACTCGCCTTTGTCGATGACGTCCTGCAGGGTGGGACCGTACTTCCGCTTCAGACGTTCGAGCAGCGCAAGGCGATCTTCGACCTGCTGCAGTCGGGCCGGTGAGGCATCGATGCCGTCGGCATAACTGCGCAGGAAGTACGCAAGGTCCTCGAGCTGCGACTTGATAGCGTCGCGCGACTCCACGTACGGGGCGAACTGCGGCTCAATCGTCGCCAACTCGCCAACCCGCTTCCACACACCGCCCAACCCGGCAAGCACTGCGTCATCGCTGTCGTAGAGCGCCGAGTAGCTTTCCTGACAGAGGCGCTGAATCCGTTCTGCGCTCGCCAGAACCTGCTTCGTGGCGGCGAGCTCTTCGTCTTCGCCAGCCTTCGGGACCGATTTCTCGATCTCCCCGAGCTGAAAAGCAATCAGATCGAGGCGCGCGCTCTTCTCGCGGGCGTCCATGCGGGAACGTTCCAGCTGCTCACGCAGTGTCCGTACCTTCGTCCACGCCGCGGCGACGCGTCCGGCGACATCGCCAAGCTCCGCGTATTCGTCGAGCAAAGGGAGGTGGGACAGCGGATCGAGCAGCGCCTGATGCTCGTGTTGGCCGTGCAGCTCCACCATCCGCGCTGCCAGATCGCGAAGCGCCGACGCGGTCGCCAACGCGCCGTTCAGGAACGAGCGGCTGCGCCCCTGATTGCTGATCTCGCGACGGACGATCAACTCCTGCCCGTTGAGTCCTTCGAAGATCGCCTCAATGGTGGCTTGCGCCTCGCCGGTACGGACGAGATCAGCAGATGCGCGCGCGCCAAGGAGAAGGCCGACCGCCTCCACCAGGATGGACTTGCCCGCGCCCGTCTCCCCCGTCAGCACATTGAAGCCCGAATCGAACTCGACCTCGACGGCTTCGATGACCGCCAGATTGCGGATACGGAGGAAACGCAGCATGCACGCGGAACTGCAATCGTATCATACGTTTGACAGCACTTCTGCCGCGTGCTACCCTCGCGTGTCTGCGCTGTCCCAGCGGCGCGCTGCCGATGCTTCGGAGGCTTCGTTGCACACGCTTGGCTTCTTCGTCCTTGCACTTCAGGTGCAGGACGGCGCTGCCCCCGTTACGTCTGGGTCCCGCGTCTTAATCGACATCGTCACGAAGGCGACCGTCATCAATCAGGCGGTACTCGCGATTCTCATCGTCATTTCGGTGGCCTCGTGGGCGATCATCCTGTCCAAGTCGCTTGCCTACCGGAGGGTCGAGAGCCAGACGACGCAGTTCCTTGACGCGTTCAGGAAGAGCAGCAAGTTTTCAGAGGTGCAGGCCGTCTGCGCCACGCTGCCGGCCAGCCCGCTCGTCGGCATCTTCCAGTCCGGCTATGCCGAGCTGAACGCGCAGTTCCGCCTGGGCAATCCCCAGCAGCAGCCATCCAATCCCCCGGGCGCCTCATCACGTCCTACGATCAAGAGTCTCACTGCCGTCGACCGCGCGCTGCTGCGCGCCGCTACGGTTGAGATCAACAAGCTCGAGAAGCGGGTGCCGTTCCTGGCCACGGTGGCGAGCGTTGCCCCCTTTATCGGGTTGTTTGGAACGGTTGTTGGAATCACCATCGCGTTTCAGCGCATTGGAACCACCGGCTCGACCAACCTCGCGGTCGTCGGCCCGAGCATTTCCGAGGCGTTAATCGCGACGGCGGCCGGCCTCTTCGCCGCGATACCCGCAGTGCTGGCCTACAACCACTTCAGCACGCGGGTGAAGACGTTCGCGGCCGAGATGGACGACTTCTCGCTCGAGTTTCTGAACATCACGGAGCGCAACTTCACGTAAAGAAATCCGATGCCGAAGGTTCTACCGTCAGCGCCGACGCCAGGTGGCGGCCGATTGACACGCGGCCGCCGCGTATCGACGACGCTTGCCGAGATTAACGTCATTCCCCTCGTCGACGTGATGCTCGTCCTGCTAATCATCTTCATGGTCGCGGCGCCGATGCTGCAGCGCGGCGTGGAGGTGAATCTTCCGGTGGCGAGCCGCTCGACCGAAATTGCCAGCGACCGCATCTTCGTCAACGTCCCGATCACCTTCAAGGAGGATCGGCGGGTCTACATTGGTCAGGATCCTGTTCGCGTGGACGTGCTCACGGAGCGGATGCGGCAGATGATGGTGAACCGTACCGACAAACAGGTGTTCCTGCGTGGCGATGGCGGGATCGAACTGCAGGAACTGCTCGACATCATGGACCGCCTCAAGGCCGCCGGCGTTGAAAAGGTCGGCATCGTCTCGAAGCTGCCCGGAGAGCAATGACCGAAGGGACCGTCACCGACATCATCGTCGCGCGCTCACGTCTTGATGAGCGGCTGAACGCAGCAATCCCGTGGTCGGTCGCGGCGCACATCGCGCTCTTCGCGTTCATGATCTTCATGCCCGCGAGCTGGCGCGGTGCTGTCGACGAAGGACCGCGCACGGTGATGACGATCAGCTTGGGCGGCGCACCAGGTCCGCGCAATGGCGGTCTGACCACGATGGGCGGACGCACGGTGCAGGCACCGCCACCGGAAGCGGTGAAGAAAGTGGTTGAAACACCGCCGGCGCCCAAGACACCCGAGATGGCGCTGCCGACGAAGAACCCGCGGGTCGTCAAGCCGCAGCCGAAAGAAGCGCCGAAAGAAGCGACCGCGCGCACGCCGGCGGTGGGCCAACCTGAGGAAGGGTCGACGCGGGTGAACACCGGCGCACGCGGTCAGGGCTTCGGGCTGACGTCCGGTGGCGGCGGTGGAACGGGCGTGACGGTCGACACCGCAAATTTCTGCTGCCCTGAATACCTGTCGCAGATGGTGACGCTGATTCAGCGCAACTGGGACTCGAAGCAGCAGGCGACGGGAAGCGTCATCATGAAGTTCACGGTGACGCGCGCCGGCACGATTGAGAACGTGCAGGTGGAGCAATCGAGCGGCTTCGTCGCTCACGAACTGACCGCGCAGCGTGCGCTGCTGCTGACGCGGCTTCCCGAGCTTCCGATTCAGTATCCGAATCAGACGCTCACGGTTCACATGCGATTCGAGTATCAACGTTAGATGGACAAGAACGTGATGAATTGGACGCTGGGAGTTGTGTTAGCGGCATGCTGCGTCATCGCGCTTCTGGCGCAGACGCCGCAAGAGCCTGCGCCGGCGACGCAACAGCCGTCAGAGATTCAGCTGGTCATCAGCGGCGAGCCGGGAACACCGCCGCGGTATGCGGTGCCCGATTTCGTCGCGCTTTCTCCTGACGCGGCGGACACCGCAAAGACGCTCGGTCAGGTGCTATGGGATGACCTGAACTTCGAGCGAGAGTTCTACATGATCCCGCGTGACACGTATTCGACGATTCCGCCGGCACGCACAGCCGACGATGTGCCGTTCGCCGCGTGGCGTGAGCTTGGCGCGGATGCGGTGGTCTTCGGCACGGTCCAGAAAACCGACGCGAACAACGTCCGCGTGCAGGTGCGCCTCTACAACGTGCGAACGCGGCAGTCCGTGTTCGCGAAGGAGTACACCGGCGCGGCGGCCAATCCGCGGCTCTACGCGCACACGATTTCCGACGAGATCCATCAGCAGCAGCGCGCGCTGCGCGGTGTGGCGCGGACGAAGATCGCGTTCTCGTCGGACCGCAATCGGGAACGCATCGCCGGGCCCGTGCAAAACCGCGACGTGAAAGAGGTCTACATCGCCGACTACGATGGCGAGAACGTTCGCCGCGTGACGACGAATCGGCAGTTGAACATTACGCCGACGTGGGCGCCGGATGCGCGCGGCATCGCCTACACGTCGTATCGCCGCGGTTATCCCGACATCTTCGTGGCGCTGATCTATCAGGGTCTGCAGGAGACGCCGACCAACGGCGTCGCGCAGAACTGGCTGCCGATGTTCTCGCCCGACGGGACGCGCATCTGCTTCACGTCGAATCGCGACGGCAATCCCGAGCTGTACGTAATGAACCGCGACGGCTCGAACTTACGACGCGTCACCAACAACCCCGCCATCGACACGTCGCCGACGTGGTCACCCAACGGCACGCAGATCGCCTTTACGTCCGATCGCGGCGGCACACCGCAAATCTACGTCGCCGGTGCGGACGGGTTGAATCTACGCCGCATAACGACGAACGAGTCGTACGCCGACAGGCCCACGTGGGCTCCGGCGCCGTTCAACGAGATCGCGTTTGCCGCGCGCACGGGGCCCGGTTACGACATCAAGGTGTACGACCTGGCCGGCGGCGAGACGCGGCAGATCACGTTCGGCGAGGGCAGCAACGAGAGCCCGGCGTATTCGCCGAACGGCCGCCACATCGCGTTCACGTCAACGCGCGGCGGCCGCGGCGTGCAGATCTACACGATGGGACGCGACGGGAAAAACGTTAAGCAAATTACTCGCGACGGCAACAACTACACGCCGTCATGGTCGAACTAAGGACGGGACATGAACCGTGCAATAACCCTTGTGATGCTCGTTGTAGCCCTGGCGATCGGATGCGCGAAGAAGCAGCCGGCGACCGCGGCCGGTCAGCCTGCGCCGCCCGCAACAACTTCCACACAGCCGTCAACGCCACCGCCGCCGCCTCCGCGTACTGCCGAACGCGTCGAGGAGGCCGTCCCGGTTCCGTCGATCAACGAAGACAACATCAGCAACCGCTCGCTCGAGGACCTGAATCGCGATTCGCCCTTCAAGCCCGCGTTCTTCGCTCTCGACAGTGAGGACCTTGACGATGCCGGGCGCGCCGTCGTCGCGGCGAATGCGGACATCATGAAGAAATATCCGACCTGGGTCGTCACGATCGAAGGACACTGCGACGAGCGCGGGACCGCCGAATACAACCTCGCGCTCGGAGAACGCCGCGCGGTCGCGGTGAAAACGTATATGGTGGCGCTGGGCATCTCTCCCGATCGCCTACGAACGGTGAGCTACGGTAAGGAATTCCCGTTCGACATGGGACACACGGAGACGGCCTGGTCGAAGAACCGCCGCGCCCACTTCGTGATTACATCGAAGTAGTACGGAGATCATGATGAACAGGATTTGCACGATTGTCGCCGTGTTGCTGGTCGCCGCCGCGCCATCTTCCGCGCAGAGCCGCGAGCAGCGGCAGATGATGGCCGACATTCGCATGCTGCAGCAGCAGACGCAGGAGCTGCAGGTGGCCATCGCCACGCTGACCCAGGCGCTGCAGGATCAGATCAAGACGGTGAACACGCGGCTCGACGCAGCCAACGACGCCACGCGCAAGGGCTTTGCCGATCAGAAGGTCATCGTCGATGACATGGGCAAGGACCTGCGCGCGATTCGCGAGCGTGTCGACGACACGAACGTGCGCGTCTCCAACGTGCGCGAGGAGATCGAAGCGCTTCGCAATTCGATCCCCGTCGCGCCGGCGATCAGCGCGGCACCCGCCGTACCCGTTGGCGATCCGAATGCGCCTCCCGCGCCGGCGCCGACGACGGGCGCGCCGCCGTCAACCGCCGGCCTGTCGCCCACACGCATGTTCGACACGGCACGCGCGGACTACGCGGCGGGCCAGTGGTCGCTCGCCATCACCGGCTTCGATGCGTTTCTGAAGACCTTCCCGCGATCGGAGATGGCCGACGATGCGCAGTTCCTGATCGGCGAGACCTATTACGCACAAAACAAGTGGACCGACGCCATTGCCGCATACAATGCGGTGATTCAGAACTACCCGATGGGCAACGCCGTACCCGACGCGTACTACAAGCGCGGGCTGGCGCAGGAACGCCTCGGTCAGCTCGACGACGCGCGCGAGTCGTGGAACACCGTCATTCGCACCGCTCCCGATAGCGACGCCGGTCGGCTGGCGAGACAGAATCTCGATCGGGTGGCACGGCGTCCGGCACAGTGACCTCTCCCGTCACGCTGCCCCGCTAATGTAATTGCTGCATAGGGGCGGGGTCTGCATGCCCGCCCAGGCGACGGGTGCAACATCCGTCGGAACGGAGAATGTCGAATGGGAAGCGTGAACAAAGTGATTCTCGTGGGCAACCTGGGTCGTGACGCCGAGCTTCGCTATACCCCTGGCGGCGCAGCGGTTGCGACGTTGAATCTGGCGACCACCGAGGTGTGGAACGACAAGGGCGGGCAGCGGCAGGAAAAAACCGAGTGGCACCGCATCGTCCTCTGGGGCAAGCAGGCGGAGTCGCTGCAGGAGTACCTGACGAAGGGGAAGCAGATCTACGTCGAGGGGAAGCTGCAGACGCGCCAGTGGGACGACAAGGACGGCAACAAGCGCTACACGACGGAGATCAAGGCAGACCGCATCACGCTGCTCGGCGGTGGCGGTGGCGGCGGCCGCGGAGCAGCGATGGATCGAGGCGGCTCGAGCGTGTCGCACAGCAGCGGCGACGAGCCGCCGATGGAGCCGATCACCGACGACGATATCCCGTTTTGATTGGGATTAGTGATTTGTGATTTGAAATCTGATCACAAATCGCAAATCACGAATCCTATTTCCCTGCCCAGGGGCCCACTTCCGGCTTGCCCTGCGTATTTGCGAGCGGCCCGAGTTCGGCCGCAACACCGCGCGCGATGGCCGCGGTCTCAGTACCTGCCTGGAAGCAGGTGAAGTCCGGTCGATCGCGCCAGGCGAGCGGCCCGCATAGCCGCCTGCCGGCGCCGATCGCCGCGTCGTGCACGACGTTGATCAGGCGTTCGTAGTCCGGACTTCCCTGGGCGTAGCCGCTGAAGTTGCCGAGATCGCCGCTGGCTGCGAACAGCGCAGTCACACCAGGCACTTTGGCGATCTCCGCCGCATTCTTCGCGCCCTCGAGCGTTTCGATCATCAGGATCAGCACGATGTTGTCGTTGATGGTTTGACGGTAGCCGCCCGGAACGCTGCCGTACACGGCCGGATCGAATGCCTGTCCTCCACCCTGGCTGCGTCGCCCAAGCGGTGGAAAATACACCCAGTTGCGCGCCGCGATGGCTTCTTCGACGGTGTCGATCGTCGGCACCACAACGACAAGGGCGCCCGCGTCCATCGCATGCTGGATCTCTCGCTCGTCCGCATAGGCAACGCGCACGCCGGGGACAGCCTTCGCGTGCGGACAGGTCCGCCACAGCCGCGACGTCGCTTCCCAGTCGCGGCCGTCGTGCTGCTGCTCGGTCCAGATGAAGTCGTAGCCGGCGTTCGCCATCGCGCAGTAGGTCGCCGGATCCGTGGCGCTGAATACGGTGCCGCCGGTGACCTTCTGGCCAGCCATCATCTTCAGCTTGACCGGATTCCAGATCTTGCTGCCGCTTGGCGCATCGAACGCGGGACCGTACTTCCAGTTGTCCGGATTAAGCGCGCCCTGATTTTGCGCCCCTGGCGGAGGCGTGGTCTTCGCGTTGCTGTCCTTGCCTGTCGGAGCCGCCAGCGGGAACGTCGTCGGTTGTCCCTGCGCGAGGAATGTCGCGGCGCCGAAGACGAGGGCTATCAGCGTGCTGAGGCCAACGCGTGTCATCACACCCTCCATTTTTGACCGATCATTGGGCCGGCTTCAGCCGGCCCCTACGTGCCTTCGCGTCCGTACCTGTCTTCGAGCCTGACGACGTCATCGAGCTCGGGTGTCGACACTTCAAGCAGATCGCAGTCTTCAAGCGCCGTCATGCGGTGAACGGTGAGCGGTGTGACGTGCACCGAATCGCCCGGACGCATTTCGCGCTTCTCGAGCGGACCGCCCTTCGGACCGATTTCGAACAGCATCTTGCCCCTGTGGACGTAAATCGTCTCGTCCTTCTTGTTGTGGTACTGGAGGCTCAGTGCGTGACCCGCGTTGATGTGGAGCACTTTGCCGACGTAGCGATCCGTCTTCGCCCAGTGCAGCTCGTAGCCCCAGGGCTTCTCCACTCTGGTCACACTCATTGCGTCTTCACCTCTTCGCGTCCGCCATCGCCGCCGCGCGGCTTCGGCGCGACGGGCCCGCCATCGGGCCCGAAGTGCTCGACGAGTACCTGTTCGATCTCTTCCACCGTACCGAGCGTCATCACGCGCGCGGCGATGCGCGCCATTTCCCCCGCGCTCGTCTCGGAAACGACGCGGCGCGCCATGGCAAGAGAGCCGGGGGTCATGCTGAACTCGGTGAGGCCGCAGCCGATCATCAGCCGCAGCAGCAGCGGGTCCGACGCCATTTCACCGCAGACGGCGATGGGAATCCCCTCTCGCACGGCACCGCGACGCACCTGACGAATCAATCGCAGCACCGCCGGATGCAGTGGCTCGTACCGATCCGATACGCGCTCGTCCGTCCGATCGACGGCAAGCGTGTACTGGATTAGATCGTTCGTGCCGATGGTGAAGAAGTCCACCTCGCGCGCGAGCAGCGAGGCGGTGAATGCCGCCGACGGCACCTCGATCATGATGCCGACGTCGACCTTGCCTGCCGCTGCGCGGCGTGCATCGAGCTCAGCGGCTGCCTCCGTGAGGATCAGCCGCGCCGCACGCACCTCGTGCACCGACGAGACGAACGGAAACATGATGCGCAGCGGTCCGTGCGCAGCGGCCCGGAGCAGCGCGCGCAGCTGCGTCTTGAAGATCGTCGGCTGCGCGAGACCGAAGCGGATGCCGCGCAGACCGGCGTGGCCCGTGCGCTCCGCATCCGGAAACCATCGCGCGTCAAGCGCTGTGTCGACCAGCGGCCGCGCGAGCTGCCGTTCGTCGATGTCGAACGTACGGATCGTGACCGGCCGCGGCGCCATGTGCTGCACGACGTGTCGGTACACCTCGTACTGTTCGTCCTCGCCGGCCAGATCGGGCGGTCCGCCGACGAGCAGGAATTCCGATCGATACAACCCGATGCCTTCGGCGCCGGATGCGAGTGCCATCGCGACATCGTCGGTGCGCTCGATGTTCGCGTGCAGGTGGATACGAATACCGTCTGTTGTTTCGTTCGGCCCCTCGCTCTGCGGCGCCGCGTGTCGTCCGCGCTGCAGACGCGTACGTGCTTCAGCTTCACGTCGATCGCCGGGCGCCGGATCGATGACGACGTCGCCGCTGTCGCCGTCGATGATGACCGATGCACCTGCCGGGATGCGCGTGCTGACGTCGTGGAGGCCGACGACGGCGGGAACGCCGAGGGAGCGCGCGAGGATCGCGGTGTGGTACGTGCGGCTTCCCGCATCGGTGGCGAAGCCCAGAATGCGCGTCCAATCGAGCTGCGCCACGACCGATGGTGTGAGCTCGTCGGCGATCAGTACGCAGGGCGAGTCGAGATCCTGCAGCAGATCGCGCGCGCCCTTCTCGCCGCGCAGATTCATACGCAGACGGCCGGCGACATCATGCAGGTCGCCCTTCCGCTCGTGCAGGTAGGGATCCTCGACGTTGTTGAACACCTCCGCGATCTCGTCGAAGGCGCGCTGAACCGCCCATTCGGCGTTGACGCGCTCGGCGGAGATGAGGTCCGCCGCGCGGCC
>Ga0310810_10002358_pt1 | contig 20307 bp, 13 predicted proteins | sample NCmetagenome_FD_207641 | JGI IMG/M metagenome (GOLD analysis project Ga0310810, IMG submission 207641) | Soil microbial communities from experimental microcosm in Duke University, North Carolina, United States - NC | ecosystem: Engineered > Artificial ecosystem > Soil microcosm > Unclassified ...
CAACGAGCGGCGCGAGCCGTTCGGCAGCACGGCCCACGCCGCGACGTCGCGCGCGCGGTAGTGCGCGTGCGGCTGAATCGCGACGATCTCGGCGGCGACGGGCAGCACGAACGAATCGGTCACCGTGTAGTCCGCTGATCCCGGCGCGATGTCGATGTTCTGTCGTCCGAGCCGCACGATGGCCGGTGTGCGCGCCGGCGGCTGATCGGTGAAGTACAAGCCGATGACCGGCGCGATCTCTTCGACCCGTCCGGTCGGACGCAAGTGCAGCTGCACGACGAGATCGGTGCCAGCCGTGAGGCGCCAGGCCAGCGCGTTCGACGGCGGCGAGGCTTGCCCCGGCGTCCATCCGAGGAAATGGCCTTCGGGGTACTCGGCCGAGTGGAGGACGATGCCTTCATAGCCGGCCGCGGGGTCCGCGGCGTCCAGCGCGCGCGACGCGGGCGTCGCATCGATTCGGATGTTCGCGTGATGCACGGCCCGATTCCGCGGACGGAACTGCACGCCGCGCACGTACCGCGTGCCGTGGCCCGGCACGGTGATCACGAAGTTGCGGAAGACGTCAGTGCCGTCGGCACGCAAACTGTACCGCGGCAAGGCGAGCACGAGGTCGGGTTCGCCCGACATCCAACCACCGGTCGCGCGCGGCGCCGCGGGCAGATCCTCGGCGCGGCCCTCGGGCGCGCCGGCGTTCACCCAGCGATCGATCGTCGCGATCTCCTCCTCGCGCAGCCGCCGTTCACCGACGAACGCGGGCGAATCCATCTCTGGCTTCCACGGCGGCATATAGCGCTTGGCCGTAGCGTCCGCAATCAGACGCGCGCGCCGCCGCACGTCGTCGTAGGTGACGAGCGCAAACGGCGCGTCGCCATCCGGCTGATGGCACGGCGCGCACCGCGCGTAGATGATCGGCGCGACATCTCGCGTGAACACGGGCACGTCGGCCCGCGGCGCCAGCGCCAGCGCTCCCGAAACCAGCGCCAGGCCGCCGAGAATCCTCACGACCTGCATGATCGCCTTGAGAATAGCGCCTCTTGTCAAACACCGTTGCTGTGCCTGTGGCCATGGTGTAAGGTTCGCCAACCGGACCAAGGAGGTCGCGATGCGACGATTTGGCCTTCCGTTTGGCGTAGCCGTTCTGGCGTGCCTGCTGTTCCCCCGGATTTCATTCGCTCAAACCGGCATTGCGGGCGTCGTGAAGGACACGAGCGGTGCCGTGCTGCCGGGCGTGGCGGTGGAAGCCGCGAGCGACGCGTTGATCGAGCGCGTGCGCACGGCCACAACCGATGCGCAGGGTCAATACAAGATCGTCGACTTGCGCCCCGGCGTCTATACGGTCACCTTCACGCTGCCCGGCTTCTCGACGGTCAAGCGCGAGGGCATCGAACTGCCCGCGCAGTTCACGGCGACGGTGAGCCCGGAACTGAAGGTCGGCACGATCGAGGAAACCGTCGTCGTCGCCGCCTCCTCTCCGGTCGTGGATGTCCAGAATGTCGTCAAGCGGCAGGTGATTGGGCAAGAGGCGATCGCGGCGATGCCGACGTCGAAGAACTGGTCGACGATCGGCGTCATGACGGCGGGCGTCAGCAGCAACCAGAACGATGTCGGCGGAACGGCGGGCGAGCACCAGAACCAGCTCAAGGCGCATGGAGGGTCGTTCAACGATCGGCTGGTGCAGATGGACGGGATCATGAACGCCAACATGGCCTGCAACTACTCGTGCACCGGCATCTCGACCAACGACCAGTCGACGCAGGAGCTGAGCTACGAGTTCGGCGCGATTTCGGCGGAAGTCGCCGGCGGCGGCGTCCGTGTCAACATCATTCCGAAAGAGGGCGGCAACCGCTTCAGCGGCGCCGGCTTCTTCAACTTCGCGAACGACAAGCTGCAGGGCGGGAACGTCGACGACGCGCTGCGCGCGCAGCAAATCCTGACGGCCGACAGCATTCTCAAGATCTACGACGCCAGCGGCGCGTTCGGCGGTCCGCTGATGAAGGACAAGCTCTGGTTCTGGACCGCCCACCGGTTCTGGGGCTACGAGCAGATCCGGACGAACACGTTCTACGAGAAGGATCAGTCGACGTTCGTGTTCACGCCCGACCTCAGCCGCCCGGGCACCGAATCGCAGCGCAACGCGAGCATCGACGGTCGTCTGACCTGGCAGATGAGCGCGAGGAACAAACTATCCGGCTATTGGAGCATTGCACCGCGCAAGACCGAGCACTGGACGCTGGTCAGCACGCTGCAACCCGATGCGTCGAACCTTCAGCAGCTCCCGAAGAACAACTTCGAGACGTTCACGTTCCGCTCGACGATGACGTCGAAGCTGCTCTTCGAGGCGGGCATGGGCGTCACCGTCGAGACGTGGACGCGCGAACCGGTCGAAGATTCGGTGACGTCGCACGGCTATCCCGTCACGGAACAAACCACGGGCATCAGCTTCCGTGCCTACCCGGCGAACTTCTCGAGCAACTACACCGCGCTCCGTTCGTATCGCAGTTCGATGACCTATGTCACCGGATCGCACGCGTTCAAGACGGGCATGACGCTGCAGGAGGGGCCGGCCGACACCGATGTCTGGACGAACAAGGACACGTTCCTCACCGTTCGCCTCGGTCAGCCGTTCAGCGTGAGCGTGCGAACGACGCCGTATACGACGCACGAGCGGCTCGTGGCCGATCTCGGTCTCTACGCGCAGGACACCTGGACAGTCAAGCGGATGACGGTCAACGCGGGTCTGCGCTGGGACTATCTGAACAACGAAGTCGGCGCGCAGGATGCACCGGGCGGTACGTGGATCGGCCCGCGCCATTTCGACCCGCTGACGAACGTGCCGAATTACAAGGACCTGTCGCCGCGTCTGGGCATCGCCTACGACCTGTTCGGCGACGGCAAGACGGCGTTGAAGGCCACGCTGAGCCGCTACGTGCAGACGTCGACCGTCGGCTTCGCGCGGCTGCTCAATCCGCTCAACACGTCGGTGAACGCCGCGACGCGGTCATGGGTGGACGGCAGCAACGGCAATCCTGCCGACGGCATTCCCCAGGTGGGCGAGCTCGGTCCGCTGACCAACACGGCGTTCGGACAGGTGAACATCGCCACTCGATACGATCCAGAGACCATCACCGGGTTCGACCACCGGCGGAACAACTGGGAGGTGTCCACAACGCTGTCCCACGAAATCCTGCCGAAGGTGTCCGCCGAGGTGTCGTATTTCCGCCGCGCGCAGGGACACTTCACGACCACCGACAACCTCGACCTGGGGCCGAGCGACTTCACGCCGTACTGCGTGACGGCGCCGGCCGACAGCCGGCTGCCGAACGGCGGCGGGAACCAGATCTGCGGGCTGTACGACGTCTCCTCGACGAAATTCGGCGTCGCCACCAACAACATCGTCACCTTTGTCGATCACACGGGGAAACAGACGGAGGTGTTCAACGGCGTCGACGTGTCGGTGAACGCGCGGCCGCGAACCGATCTGTTCGTCACCGGCGGCTTTGCGACCGGCAACACGCATTTCGGCCAATGCGACTCCTACGTCGACAATCCGAGGACGGCCTTCGGCCTCACCGCTTCGACCAACACCTTTGCCTATTGCGACTTCGACAGCGGCTGGCTCAAGTCGGCGAAGCTCACCGGCACGTACACGATCCCGTGGCAGCAGATTCAGATCGGCGGGGTGCTCCAGAACCTGCCGGGGCAGCAGATCCTCGCGCAGTGGACGATCACGCAGGCCGACGTCGCCGCGAATGGATCGCTGGGACGCGCCTTGTCGGGCGGCGCGAACACGTCGCGCGTCGTGCCGCTGATCAAGCCCGGGACGATGTTCACGCCACGCCGAACGCAGCTGGACCTGCGCTTCTCGAAGAACTTCCGGTTGTCGGGATCGCAGCGGTTTCAGGTGATGGCCGACATCTTCAACCTGACGAACTCGAACGCCGCGGTCGGGGCCACGTCGAACGCCGGCGAGCCGCCCGCCGCAATCATCACGACGTACGGATCGGCGTGGCTCAAGCCGCTGAACATTCTGCAGGCGCGCTACGTGAAATTCGGCGCCCAGATACAGTTCTGAGGCGATGTCGCAGTATCCTCCACCCCGTATGAGCAAAGTGCGCGTGCTGGTCGTCTGGCTGCTCGTTGTCGGCGCGTCGCCGCTTCTGCGCGCCGACGATTTCTTCTTCGACTCGGCCGGCATCAAAATCCACTACACAGTCGAGGGCAAGGGCGAGCCGGTCATCCTCGTCCACGGCTTCAGCGCGAGCATCCTGATGAACTGGGGCGCGCCCGGCGTCATCAAGGCGCTCGCCGACCAGTACCAGGTCATCGCGCTCGACAATCGCGGGCACGGCCAGAGCGACAAGCCGCACGCGCCCTCGGCGTACGGACCCGAGATGGCGAACGACGTCGTCCGGCTGATGGACCACCTCGGCCTTCGCAAGGCGCACATCGTCGGCTACTCGATGGGCGGGTTCATCACCAACTATCTGCTGGCCACTCATCCGGAGCGGTTCGTCACGGCCACGCTCGGCGGCGCCGGCTGGCAGGACCCGGGCGACGCCGCTCCGCTCGAGGAGCTCGCGAAGTCGCTCGAGGAAGGCAAGGGCATCGGGCCGCTGGTGGTCGCCCTCACGCCAAAAGGGCAGCCGCCGCCGACGGCGCAGGCGATCGAAGCGGCCAACACGATCTTCATGGCGGGAAACGATCCGCTCGCACTCGCGGCCGCGGCGCGCGGGCTGTCGCTCTCCGTGTTGGAGAGTCAGCTGCGCGCGAACAAAGTGCCGGTGCTCGCGCTCATCGGCGAACTCGATCCGCTGAAAGCCGGCGTCGATCGGATGGACGGCGTCGTGCCGGGTCTGCAGGTCGTGGTGATCCCTCGCGCTACGCACATCAGCGCATTCGCTCAGCCGCTCTTCATCTCGAGCTTGAAGTCGTTCCTCGCGGCGCATCCGGCCGGGCAATAGGCGCGCATGGCGCTCCGCCTCGTGCCGCCGGTGCACCGCGCGACGCATCGGATTGGCTTGTACCTCGACAGGCTGAATGAAGACGGCTTGTCGCAAGGCGAAGCCCACATCCTCGCGATGCTCGCCACCGAGGCGCCGGCAACCGTCGGGGAACTCCACCGCGGGCTTGCGCACAAGCGCTCGACGCTGACCAGCATTCTCGACCGCCTCGTCGAGCGCGGGCTCGTCACTCGAACAGTCGGCGCTTCGGATCGCCGGACGCTCGTCGTGACGCCAACTGTTCGCGGACGATCGGTCGCGCGACGCGTGCTGAAGCATCTCGAACGGCTGGAAGACGCCGTGGGACGGCACGTGACCGCCGCCGACGTCGCCGCGTTCCTGAAGGTCCTCACGGCGCTCGAGTCGGAAGCGGCCCGGGGCGATCGCACCGCGTAGCGATCGAGCGCGCCGGCGAGCAGGCCGGCACGCGCTGACCGATCAGCCGACTACCGGTTCGCCCCGGACTGGCTCGTCGTCGCGTTCGTCTTCTGGTTCCACGACGGCGGCGTGACGCTCAGGAGATGCTGCACGAAGAAGTCGAACCGCTTGCGATCTCCGTACGGCGCCGTCGGATCGTTTCCCCGGCCGGCGGGGTGATTGGCGCCTGGCACCACGAGCAAATCGAAGAACTTGTCGTGTTTGATCAACTGGTTGACTACCTGCATCGTCGACGACGGATCGACGTTGGTGTCGAGCTCGCCGACCACGAGCAGCAGACGGCCCTCGAGCCGGTAGGCGTTGTCGACGTTTGACGAGGCCGAATACTGCGGCCCGAGCGGCCATCCCATCCACTGCTCGTTCCACCAGATCTTGTCCATCCGGTTGTCGTGGCAGCCGGCGTACGCGACGCCCGATTTGTAGAACTCCGGATGAAACAGCAGCCCGCCGAGCGCGTTCTGCCCGCCGGCCGATCCGCCGTAAATGCCGACGCGCGTGATGTCATACGACGGATACTTTGCCGCCGCAGACTTGTGCCACAGGATGCGGTCCGGGAACCCCGCGTCGCCCAGGTCCTTCCAGGCCTTGTCGTGGAACGCCTTCGAGCGGTTCGACGTGCCCATGCCGTCGATTTGCACGACGATGAACCCGAGCTCCGCCTGCGATTGCATCTGGTTCCATGAGAAAAACGACTTCGGCACGAACGAGCCCTGCGGGCCCGCGTAGATGTTCTCGATCACCGGGTATTTTTTCGACGGATCGAAGTTGCTCGGGCGGATGATGATGCCCCAGATGTCGGTCTGACCGTCGCGGCCTTTCGCGACGAGCACCTCGGGCGCCTTCCAGCCGGTTTTCGTCAGCTCGCCGATATCGCCGCGCTCGACCGTGCTGACGAGCGAGTTGTCGGACGTGCGCCGCACTTCCAGCACCGGCGCCATATCGATGCGCGAGTAGGTATCCGCGTAGAACTTCATGTCCGCCGAGAACGCGGCGGTGTGATACGCGTCGGCATCGGTCAGCCGCGTCAGGCCGGAGCCGTCGAAGTTGATGCGGTAGTAGGTGGCGAAGTAGGGATCCTTGCCGGGGTACATGCCGCCGGCGCTGAACCAGATCTGCCGCGCGGCCGGATCGACGTGCTGGACGCCGCGCACCACCCAGTTGCCTTTCGTGATCTGGTTCTTCACCGCGCCGGTCACACCGTCGTACAGATACAGATGGTTCCAGCCGTCCCGCTCCGACATCCAAATGACTTCTTTCCCGTCATCGACGTCGTAGCGGAACTCCTTGCCGGAATCGGCGAGCGAGCCGTTCGCGGTGCGGTAGGTGAAGAAGGTCTTGGGCTCTTCCGAAATGACGGCGCGGGCCGTGCCCGTGGCCGCATCGACTTCGATGACGCGGTACACCTGGTGTCCGCGCTGGTTGTACTCGAACGTGACCGCGCGGCTGTCCTTGCGCCACACGAGCTCGGAATTGGCGTACGCGTTGGGGAACAACGCGCTGTCCACCACGAGCTCGCGCGACGGATCGATCCGAAACAGCACCGGCTGGTCGACGTCGAGCGCGTCGCCCGGTTTGGCGTAGAGCAAGGTCGAGTGCTTCGGCTGCAGCTGGTCCTCGGGCGAGGAGGCGATGTAGTGGACCTCTCGACGGAACCCCGGGCGTACGCGGTACGCCGCGATGTTCTTCGAGTCGGGCGACCACGCAATTGACGTGAGGTCGTAGTAATTGCCTTCGGAGCCGTCGGTACTGAGCCGCGTGGTGCGATGTGTGCCCGCTGGTCGAATCGCGACGTTGAAGTTGTCCACGAACGCTTCCCACTGGCCGTCTGGCGATACGCGGGGCGCGGTGTCGCGCTGACGCCTACCGACACCGAGTCCCGCCCCGGCGCGAGGGCCGTCTTCGACGCGGCGGCAGACGCCGTCCGCGATCACGCAGCGGTACGGCGTCCCGTCCACCGGTGCCGTGAACGTCAGTCCGTCGTCGGCGAACGTGATGTTATTGAAGGGCAGCCGACCGGCGCTGTAGCTGTTGCCGGTTGCGGTAGACAGCGAACGGGCGATTTTCTCGTGGTCGAACGCCGGCTGCTTCTGCTGCGAGTCGGCGTCGATCACCATGAACGTCTCGGCGCCGCGGCTGGTCTTGCGGTACCAGAACCGATGCGTCCGGCCGATTGCCGTCGGCGAGCCGGCGATGTCGATGGCCGCACCTTCGTAGCGTGCGCGCAGGCCCTCCGCGCGCGCGTAATCGGCGGGCGAACCCTGGCCAAAGCTCTGCGCTGGCGCCATCGCCGAGGCGACGCACACGACGCCGACGAGACGACGAGCGAAACGGGCGTTCATCGGTGTTCCTCCAATCACTGCTGCGTTGAGCTGCGCCGGCGCTCGGCGCGCGCCTTCGTCACCATGTCCTTGACTTCTTTCATCAGCGTCGGCACGTGGTACGGAATGCCGTCTTTGATCGTCCACTCGATCCCGCCGCCATGCACCATCGTCACGTTCGGATCGCCCGGTTCGACGACGCTCGAGTAGTTGTCGATGATGTGGCCGTTGTAGGACATCAGATCGGTGCCGTACGGATTCATGATCCGCAGGTTCTGCAGCGGATTGCCGTTGACGACGACGAGGTCGGCGACAAATCCCTGACGAACGCGTCCGAGGCGATCCTCGAGGCCGAGCACCTTCGCGCCGTCCGAGGTCGCGTGTTTCAGCACCTCCAGCGGGTGAAAGCCGGCTTCCTGCTGCAGCTCGAGCTCGCGCGAGATGCCGAACCCGTACAGCGACCCGTAGAGAAACGCCGCGTCATCGCCGGTCGTAATCGTGCCGCCCTTCAAACCGAACTCGTGCAGCGCGGCCATCCATACCTGGTACGTCTTCCGCCACTTCGCCTCCTGCGTCGCGGTCCACCCGATCCAGAACGTGCCGTGCCGCATCATGCTCGGCTTGTAGTACTCCTCGACGGCGGGGTGCAGGTAGTCGGCGTACCACGGCAGGTTCTGGGCTCGAATCAGATCGCGCGCCGCTTCATAGGTCGAGAGCGTCGGGCTCCACGCCACGCCTTTCGCGACCATGTCGTCCAGGAGCGCCGAGAGTTTTTCGGGATTCAAGTTGTTTTGAATGTAGAGTTCCCCCGCCCGCCCGAAGCGGTGAATCTCGTTCGCGTAGTTCATTTCCGGCGGAAAGTCCTGGATCCCGTCGAGCGCGGCATCCGCGACGCCGTAGAAGTGCTCGATGCAATTGACGCCCAGGTCGACGAAGTCGCGCGCGGTCGCCTCGCCGACGGCGATGTGCACGGTCGTCGGCAGGCCGACCTTTTTGGCCTCGTCCAACGCGGCAGCCACCTGGTCGCGCTCCATCGGCCCGATCAACTTGATGCCGTCGGCACCGCGATCTTTCGCGCGCCGGACGAGGGCGCGAAACTCGGCAGGCGACTGCTTGAACGGCTCGTTCGGCTGCAGCAGGTCGCGGAGCATCGGATAGAGCACGATCCGCGGCGCCACGATCGTGTGCGCCGTGCTCTCGGCACGCCATTGCTTCGTCTTGTCGAACACGCCGCCCACCTCGCGCGCCGTCGTGACGCCGGCCGCCAGATACAGATTGCGTTCGTACTGAATCGGCAGGGGACCGACACGCTCTTCGTGCCAATGCATGTGGGTGTTGACGAGGCCCGGCATCACGTACTTGCCGGCGGCGTCGATCGTCGCGTCGGCCTGCGGCCACTTGCTCTGGGTGCTGCTGCCAATCTCACTGATTCGGCCATCCTCCAGCAGGATGTCGGTCGGCCCGTATGCCGGGACAGCCGGCCCCGGAATGACCATCGCATTCCGGATGAGCAGCCGCTTCACCTGCTTCGCGTGGACAGGCGGCGTCGACGCCGGCGGCGCTTGTTGCGCTGTCGGATGCCCCGGTGCCAGGGCCAGCCCAACCGTAATCATCAACGCCGTGGCGACATGTCGCATATGCGAGCGCCTCCTCAGAATCCGGGCTGGTGCGGCGGCCAACCGGAGTATCGTACGCAGCACTTTACACCGCTGGAGGGCATGCATGACGTTCCCGCGCCTTCGTCCCCTCGGACTGCTTCTGGTGTTCGTCGTCTTCATCACAACGCCCGCGACGGCACAGCTGGCGCAAGGCGAGTTGCGCGGCGCCGTCCTCGACGAGAGCGGTGGCGTACTGCCCGGCGTGACTGTCACGGCGATCCACGTCGAGACCGGCACCTCGCGCACGACGACGACGGCGGAAAACGGGTCGTATCTCATGCCGGCGATGCCGCTCGGCACGTATCGCATGAGGGCGGAGCTCTCGGGATTCGCCACCACCGTCCGCGACGGCTTCCGTCTCGGCGTCGGCGAAGCGGCGACGATCAATTTCACGATGAAGGTTGCCGCCGTGCAGGAATCCGTCACGGTCAGCGGCGAGTCGCCGCTCATCGACACGAAGAAATCCGAGCTGACAGGCCAGGTCAATCCCGATCAAATGCAGCAGCTGCCGTTGAACGGACGCAACTGGCTGGACGTTGTGTCGATCGTCCCGGGCGCCCGCGGCAACCTTGGTGACATCCGCGCGGGCACGTCAGGCAGCGACGCGGCTCGGTATCAGATGGACGGCCTCAGCGTGACGGGGCAGGGCACCGGCGGCGAAACGCAAAGCTACAGCCAGGAAGTCGTCGCCGAAGTGCAGGTGCTCACGAACCGGTACGATGCCGAGTACGGCCGTGTGACTGGCGCGGTCGTCAACGCTGTGACCAAGTCGGGATCGAATGCCGCCCACGGGTCGGGCTACTACTACCTTCGCGACGACAAGATGAACGCGAAGAACTGGCTGACCGGCACCGTCACGCCGTTCCACCAGGTGCAGGACGGGCTGACGTTCGGCGGGCCGATCGTGAAGGACAAGGCGTTCTTCTTCGGCGGCTACGAGTACCAGCGCGCGGCGATTACCAATCGTCCGACGACCGGCTTCGCGCAGTTCGACGTCAACGTCGACGCGCCCCAGACGCGACACCTCTACAACGCGCGGATCGACGAACAGATCAACAACCGCCATCGCCTGTTCGTCCGCACCGATCCGTTCAAGGAACGCCGCATCGCCGAAGGCGTCGGCGGCGCGGTCACGGCGAACGCCGGCGACAACTACCATGCGTCGCAGATCGACGGAGTCGTCGGCGAAACCTGGGTCGTGAACGATCGCCTCGTCAACGAGGCGCGCGGCGGCGTCTTCTATTTCTTCAAGGGCCTCGAGGAGCTCGCGCCGATTACACGACTCGTGTTTCCGTCCGCGACCTTCGGTCCCGCCAGCAACAATCCGCAGTGGTGGAAGGAGCGGATCTTTCAGGCGAACGACTCGATCTCGTACTACCTGCCGGACTGGCACGGTGCACACCGAATGAAGGCGGGGTTCCAGTACCAGCGCTCGTACTACCAGGGCGAGTTGCCGAGCCGGTCGTACGGCATCTTCAATTTCTCGAGGAACCCGTCCGACTTCAACGATCCGAGCACGTATCCGGCGCCGACGCAGTACACCGTGTCGATCGGCGACTTCCACTACAACTACCGCGATCCGGCCTACGGCGCGTACTTCCAGGATGACTGGTCCGCGAGTTCCCGGCTCACGCTCAATTTGGGGCTCCGATACGACGTCGAGCCGTCGGTCACCAATCCCGGTTATGAAATCGCCGCGGTGCAGCCGGGCACTCGATCGGTGCCCTATACGAACCTCGCGCCGCGGTTCGGCTTTGCCTACGACGTGCACGGCGACGGGCGTTCAGTGGTTCGCGGTGGCGTGGGCCGCTACTACGGCAACATCCTCCTGAACATTCCGATGAACGAGGCGCGCAACCGGAACAAGGTCGTGGCGATCACGGTCTTGAACCCGAGCTTTACGAGTCCGCTCCAGGGCCTCAGCTTCGACGAGCTGTACGCGCGTCCGCACGACCTCGTGATCATGTCGAACGACTACAACGCGCCGCGTCAGGAACAGATCTCGATCGGCATCGCGCAGGAGCTCGTCAACGGGCTGGCGGCGCAGGCGGACGTCGTGCACCTGCGCGCCAAGTTCCTCCCGATGTCCCACAGCATCAACTTCTTCGAGAACCCCGCGACCCACGTGCCTATCAACCCGCTCGTGGCCGGACGCCCGTTCCCGGGGTACGTCAACATCACGGAGTACGAAACGATCGGCCACGGCCGCTACGACGGACTGCAGCTCGGCCTCACGAAACGCCGCGGCAGGGCCCCGTACGACTTCCAGGCGAGCTACAACTTGGCCTGGACGTACGACAGCACGGACGCGAACCGGTTCGGCACGATCAACAACCCGTTCAACGTAGAGGATGAGTACACCGTCGCGCAGAACGATCAGCGACACCGGTTCGTCGCAACCACGAACACCTATCTGCCCTGGAACATCACGCTGTCCGCGATCGTCTTCCTCGGCTCGCCGAAGCCGATCAACATCGGCACGTCGCTGAATCCGTTTGGCACCGGCACGGGGCGGTGGCTCGACACGAGCGGCAACGTCCTGCCGAAAAACGGCGAGCGCGGACCGTATTGGGATCGCAAGGTGGATCTGCGAGTCGTCAAGAACGTGTCGATGTCCAGAGGCTCCCGCGTGCAGGGCGTGCTCGACATCTTCAACATCTTCAACACGGCGAATTACGGATCGTTCGGGTCAACGTACGGGACCTCCACGTATCTGAAGCCGGCCTTTTCGAGCAATCTCTTCTATCAGCCGCGGATGCTCCAAATCGGTGCGCGCGTGCAGTTCTGAATCTCGCGGAAGGAGTGAGCCATGCGACGAGTCCTTCGTGGCGCCGTCGGCGCCGTCGTGCTCCTCGTGTCGTCGTCGGCTGTGGCGCAGGGCACGCGCGGCGACTACCTGCGCGCCGAACGGTTCCTCGGCGACGAGATCAAGAAACTCGCGTTCGACGGACAGGTCGATCCGCACTGGATTGACCGTACGACGCGGTTCTGGTACGTGAACGAGGGTCCGGAGGGCAAAACGTTCATGCTCGCCGACGCCGCGCAGGGCACGCCCTCGCCAGCCTTCGATCACCAGCGGCTCGCGCAGGGGCTGTCGAAGGCGAGCGGCTCGACCTACGCGGCCCGCGACCTGCCGTTCTCGAGCATCCGCCTGGCGGCTGCCGCCGTGGCCTTCAAGGTCGGACGCAACGCGTACCGCTGCGATCTCGGATCGTACGAATGCGCGAAGACGACCGACATCGTCGAGGACGAAGACGATGTCAACGCTCCGCCGCGGCAGCCCGATCCTGCAGAGCTGCCCCGAACCGAACGTCCATCGCCGGATCGGCGGTTCGTCGCCTTCGTCCGCGATCACAACCTCTGGGTGCGGGTCGCCTCGACCGGCCAGGAAATCCAACTGAGCACCGACGGCGAGCACTTCTACGACTACGCGACGCCGCTGCCGTCGCCCACGCTGATGGTCGCGCAGGGGACCGAGGACGTCGTGCAGGCGCCAGCCGTGTTCTGGTCACCCGACTCCACGCGTATCGCCACCTACGTAATGGATCAGCGCAATTTCCCGCGCCTCACGATCACTCAGTCGGCGCCGCCGGATCAGTTCCGGCCGAAGTATTTCAGCTACGCCTATCCGCTGCCGGTCGACTGGGTGCTGCCGACGGCGAAGCTGGTCGTGTTCGATGTGACGCGGCGTCGAGAGACCCTCGTTGCGGCTCGGCCGCTCGTCCAGCTGTACTACGGTGGTCCGACCGTCGAGTGGTTCAGCGACAGCCGCCGTTTTCAGTATCGCGAGATCGATCGCGGCTACACAGGTGTCCGCACGAACGAAGTGGATGCCGCGACGGGCGCGGCGCGGACCGTCGTCGACGAGAAAGGCGGCACGGATTTTCTCATCGACACGTCGATTCTGATCACGCGCGCGATTAACGACGGCCGCGAGCGCATCTGGTCGTCCGAGCGGGACGGCTGGAATCACTTCTATCTGTACGACGCGCAGATTGGGACGCTGAAGAACCAGATCACGAAGGGCGACTGGGTCGTCCGGGGGATCAATCACGTGGACGAGAAGGCGCGCGTGCTGTACTTCTCGGCAGGCGGGCGCGAGCCGGGCCGCGACCCGTACCTGCGACACGTTTATCGCATCAACCTCGACGGCACCGGCCTGACGCTGCTCACGCCCGAGGATGCCGATCACAACGTGTCGTTCTCGCCGGACGGAAAATACTTCGTCGACAGCTTCTCGCGCGCGGACCTGCCGACAGTGTCGGTCGTGCGGCACGCCGAGGATGGACGCATTGCCGCGCAGCTCGAGAAGGCCGATGTGGCCCGGCTGACGGCGATGGGCTGGAAGAGGCCAGAACCCTTCAAGGCCAAGGCCGCTGACGGCAAGACCGATCTGTACGGCTTGATCTGGCGGCCGACGAACTTCGATCCGTCGAAGAAGTACCCCGTCGTGGAAAACATCTATACGGGACCGCAGGCCGCGTACGTGCCCAAAACGTTTGCCGCCTACCGCAATCAGCAGCAGGCGATTGCGGAGCTCGGGTTCATCTCCGTGTTCGTCGACGGCCGCGGCACGGCGCTGCGGTCGCGCGCATTCCGCGCGTTCGCGTACCACAACCTCGGCTTCGGCCCGGGCGGCGACGATCACATCACCGTGTTCAAACAGATGGCGGCGAAGTACCCGTACATGGACCTCACGCGCGTCGGCGTGTGGGGCCATTCCGCCGGCGGGTACGATTCGACGCACGCCATCCTCACCCATCCCGAGTTCTACAAGGTTGCGGTGTCGTCCGCCGGCTGTCACGACAACCGGATGGACAAGGCAACGTGGAACGAGCAGTGGATGGGATGGCCGGTCGACAAGCACTACGAGGAGGTCTCCAACTACACGCTCGCGCCGCGTCTCGAAGGCAAGCTGTTTCTCGCGCACGGCGACGTCGACGAGAACGTGCCGATTCCGGCGACGATCAAGCTGGTCGACGCGCTGGTGAAGGCGAACAAGGACTTCGATTTCCTGATCATGCCCAACCGGCCGCACGGGTTCGGCAACGACCCGTACTTCGTCCGCCGCCGCTGGGACTATTTCGTCAAGCATCTGCTCGGCGTGAACCCGCCCACCGGTTTTCAAATCGGTGAGCCGCGCGCGACGACGACGAGCCAGGGCGACGCGAGGTGAAGGCGCAGCCTGTGTCAGGCTCACGTTCGCAGGCCGTGAATCAACGCTCCCAGTCTCGAGGATCCGTCGGATTCGTCGGCAAACCGCAGTCGGCCGATCGCTTCGTCACCCCAGAGACGACCGACGATCAGCAGCAGTTCGAGATCCGGACGAATTGCTTCAGGAACGAACGTGTTCGACCAGATCTCCTTCATCTCCGCGTACGTGAGATCTCTCAGCGACTTGACGCGGTGTCCGGATTTCACCGGATGGTTCGGGATGACGACCTCGTCGACGAGCACGCTGAACAGCCTGTCCCGCCACGCGGCCGAGAAGTGCGGAAACACCGTTCGGAACCAGATGGCGGCAAGCAGCCGTCGCACCTCGACGCCGTCCAGCGGTATCTGCTCGTCCGCGCCGTCGCGCGCCGCGGCGAGCGCCGCGGGATCCTGCCGATTGAGCGCGACGGCAAACTCCCACAACGTGTTGAAGCGACGAGTCGCCTGCGGCGTCGCATGCCGCGGTGCGGATGGCGCGGCAGGCGTCTCGGGAGCGCCCGCTGACACGCTCGAGGCCGCGGCGACAGGAGTCGACTCGTGAGTGTCGAGCACGATGGCCCGGCGTGCCGCTCGAGCCGTCCGCATCGTGAGCGGCCAATCGAACTCGAGCGCTGCGCTCGGGCCTGTATGTTCCGCGAAAATCGCACTGATGCACCACGGCCTCGGCGTGCCATCGGCGCGCGCGTGCAGCGGATTGTAGCGGGGTTCGGTGCCTCGCTCGCCGTTCGCAAGCGTCGCAATGCGGCTCTTGATCTTCGCGTCGACGATGTTCGACCAGTCGCCCTGGATGCAGACGAGCGACGTGCCGACCGGTCCTCGAAACGCGTAGTACGACTCGTCCCAGCACGCGCGCGCGGCGGCGTCGACTTGCGCGTCGGTTGGCTCGCCGGTCTCGTCGGGCTCGATCTCGGCAAACCCGATGCGCAGACGCCCCGCCCCCGCGAAGAGGGTCGAGAGATCCGACGGATCCACCTGCGAGAGATCCGATAGCACGTACAAGAAGCTGCGCAGGCTTCTCGCAATCGGCGTGTTCATCCGCTCCCATACGATGGACTGCGGCCTCGGATCGCTCTCGACATAGCCCCGTTCGTTGAGGATTTCGACGAGCCGAATGTGCGCGGCATCGAACTGGTCGGTGATCCGCAGCGCGTGATCGTACCGCGGCTTTTCCACTTCGTGATGCTCGAACGATGGTCGTACGAAGATCGGAATCACGAGCTTCTTCTGCCGGCGCACCATCTCCGCCAACGGGAAAACCGTACCGGCGCCCGTCCCCTTCCCTCCGGTGGCGATGATGATGACGACGGCGTAGCCGGCCACGAGGCGCTCGACGTCGCCCCGCGATTCTTCCAGCGCCGCTCGCGCCACCTGCGGATCGTGCCGGGATCCGAAGCGGCCCGTGACTGACGGTCCGATCAGGACCCGTTCCTCGGGCAGCACGTCCAGCAGAGAGAACTCGTTCGTATCCAGGAATCGCGTGCTGACGGCGCGGCGCAAACGATCCGCGAACCTTGGATCCGCTTTCTCCGCGATCGACAAATCGCGGCGGAACAGCGCTTTGAGCGATCGCAGGATATTCCCGCCGCCGCCGCCCGCGCCCAGGAGCAGAACGTTCACCTGACACCTTCCTTCTGGAGATGAAACGGCAGAACGACCCATTCGCCCTCCGCGTACGGCTGACCGGTCGCGAACGAGTCGCGCCGGAGCGTCGCCGTTACGCGGGCGATGTCGTACTCGACGTTGATCCGATGATCGGTGAGATTGGGATAGGTGCGGCCCGACGAGGGCGCGACCAGGATTTCCACTCGGGCGCGACGCGGGCTCATTCGCAGCCGCATACGCGGCAATGGACCGGCACCGCGATAGTGCGACCACGGACGCGCGAACTCCCGCAGGAAGTCGGTTCCGAACCGCTGCATCTCGTGCGCGCACATCCGTCGCGTGTTCCACGACGACGTCACGGCGAACACGACAGTCGCGACTCCGCCGATCAGGACGAGCCACCAGAAGAATCCTTGCTCGATGAACGCAGGTTCGAGATCCGACCCCGTCGGTGCGGACGCGCGCGCCGCGTCCGTGTTTCGTTCGACGGTCCGAACGACCGCCGGCCGTATCGGCGCCTGCCAAGGCACATCGGCAATACAGATTCGCCATCCCGGTTGGATGAGGTCGTACTCGGCCTTCGGAACGAGACGCCGCCGCGCATCGAAGATCTGGAACCCGGATGCACGCCGATTCAGCGGATCGCCGGTGACACGCGTCGCGATCTCCGCCGCCGTTTCGCCCGGCCGGACTGCATAACACCGGTATCGCACCGTCACGGCAGTGGCGGCCGGCGTCGCCACGAACGCGATCAGAAGCGCGGAAGCAATGACGCTCGTCTTCACTGTTGCCACACGGGAGCTCATCCGACGCCACGTGCGGCGTCGGCCGTCAAGACGCGTACCAGTCGAGGCGGACGAACAAGATGCCAGTCCCGGCGAAGAATGCCGGGCCCGATGAGGGAAGCGATCGACGCGATGGCCCGCGGGTGTCGCGAAGTACGGTCAGAGCGGCCGGGCCGAAGGACAGCTCTTCCGTTTATTCAGATCGACGAATGCCGAGCGCCACGTTCTCGATTTCATCGAACAATACAGGATCCCAGCGATAGCGCAACAGGAATTCCTTGGAGGTTGCTCACAGGACGCTGCCAGGACTCACAACAGATGGTCACTGTTTCTGCCGCTCGAGTGAGCCCTGATACGGGATGACCTGCCCGGCGACGATGTCCACATCGAAACTGAGTGTCTGGTACCCGGCAGCGCGCAACTCGATGTGATGGCGGCCCGCCCGCAGTCCGAGTGGCTGCGTCGTCGGCGTAAACTGACCGACCGTCCCCACAACGCTCCCGTCCAGAGTCAGCTCCGCCGTACTTGGCGTGACATCGAAGCTCAAGCCACCTGTGTTCGTCTGCGCAGCCTGCGCCTCAATCGAACTCGGTGGGGTATACGCCGTTTCTGGTTCGTGCGTGGAGCCGTACGGTTCGTCTACGAGCGGCGGATACACATAGGTGTAGGAATAGTAGGGATAGTAGGGATAGTAGGGATAGTAGTACGGGTACGAATAGAGGAAGGGGTAGCCGGCCCAGATGCCAAGCCCCACGTGCACGTGCGGCCGGAATGCATAGTACGGGTGCAGGAAGTGCACAGGCGCGCCAGACCAATGCCCGACGAACGGGCCGCGGCCCGGAACGATGTGTCCGCCGCGCACGAGGCCGCCGACCGGAACGGACCCGCGAGGCATCATCGGCGGAACGTGGACGCCGCCGCCAACCCGAGGACTCGCCACCGGGCCCGGGCTCATCGGGCGGGCGCCTCCGTGACCGATTGATACGCCGCCGCCGCCGCCCATTCGACCGACTCCCGCTCCACCGTGGCCGCCGCCGCCGCGCTGCGCGAACGCTGCGGGCGCGACAGCAAGCAACGCGACTGAACAACTTGCAGCTACCAGCATCATGGAAGGTTTCATGGCCGTTCTCCTGCCGATAGGTGCCGCAAGTCTTTCGCCAATCCGTTCGGACGAAAAGGCAATCGCCAATGTTGGCGAGGTCTTCCTACGTCCTCAACGCCTCGGTCGGATTCAGTGTCGCCGCGCGCCACGCCGGCAGCAGCGCGGCACCGAGACCGACGCCGGCGAGCACGGCTGCGGCGACCGCCATCGTCGGCACGTGCAGGACGGTGACGCCGAAGAGCTCGGCCTCGACGAAGCGCCGGAGCCCCCATACAGACGGAAGGGCGATCAGCAGGCCCGCTGCGATTAGGGTGAACGCGTCGCGAACGATGAGCCACAACGTCGACGCGCGCGACGCGCCGAGCGCCATCCGGACGCCGATTTCCTGCGTGCGCTGGGTGACGGCGAACGACATGACGCCGTACACACCAATCACCGCGAGGAGCAGCGCAAGGGTGCTGAAGGCGCTTGATAGACGGTGGTCGGATGGCGGCAGAAGACGCCGTCGAAGATCTGGTGCTGATCCTCGAGCTCGCGGCACAGCGGATAGGAATTCAGGTAGTTATAGCCCCACTGGGTCGAAAGCGTGTTGCCGTGCGAGCTCTTCCTCCATCCGCCGTCGTCGGCCAGGCAGGAGATTCAGGAGTTTCCACATGTCACTACCGGCCTTCGTTGAAGATCAGCCGGATCGCCGATGTCAGGCGGTCCCAACTCTCCTTCTCGAGCGCCAGCTGCCGTTCCCCGGCGCGCGTGAGTGAATAGAACTTCGCCTCGCGCCCGGTCTCCGACTCGCGCCATTCCGATCGCAGCCAGCGCTTCTGCTCGAGACGATGCAAGGCGGGGTAGAGCGATCCCTGATTGAGCTGCACCGCGTCGCGCGAGACCTGTTGCACACGCTGCGCGATGCCGTAGCCGTGAGCCGGCTCGAGCGAAAGAATCTTGAGAATGAGCATGTCGAGCGTGCCCTGCGGGATGGGAAATCGCGGCGTCGACATGTTGCCTCAACCTTCGACATATTGAAGCCAAGGCGGCTCCGTGTCAACGGTCGAGCGCGTTTATCTCATGTTGCCGGTGTGACCGATCGAATACCGGCCGGGCTGCGGATACACGCACAGGCCGTGCGGCCCGCGCCCCACGGGGATCCTCGCGAGCAGATGGCCGTCGGTAGTGTCGAGCGCGTAGACCTCCGCGTGATAGCGGCCCGACAGCCAGAGGACTTTTCCATCCGCAGACACGCCTCCCATGTCGGGACTCCCGCCGCCGGGAATGCTCCACTTCGCCGCCACGGTGCGTGTCCGCAGATCGATCCGCGAGACACTGCCTTCGCCGCGGTTCGACGCGAAGAGCCATTTCGAGTCGCGGCTGAAGTAGAGCCCGTGGGTGCCCTTGCCGGTGGGAATGAACGTGACGACGCTCAGCGCCTGGCCGTCGACCACGAACACGCCGCCGGCCATCATGTCGGCCACATAGAACGCGCTGCCGTCAGGATCGAGTCGCACGTCTTGCGGCATCGCTTTGCCGGGCAGCGTCAGCGTGCCGATCACCTTCCTCGTATTCACGTCGACTTTCACGAGCTCGCCTGAGAACTCGCACGACGCAATCAGGTACAGACCATTTGCCGAAAAATCCATGTGGTCGATTCCTCGGCACGGCACCAGCACCGAATCGACCAGCTTCATCGTGTTGGCGTCGCGGAAATCCAGCCGGTGCGTCCGCTCGGCGACGACGATGGCATGGCGCCCGTCGGGCGTGAAATAGAGGTTGTACGGATCCTTGACCTTGATGGTGTCCAGTTTGCGGCCGGTGGCGGGGTCGATGCGCGTGAGGCTGTCGCCAAGGTCGTTGAGCACCCAGAGCGTCTTCAGGTCGTACGCCGGCGTCACGTGTTGCGGCTGCCTGCCCACCTTGAAGTGGTCGACGATCTTGAAGGTGTGGGGGTCGATCACATCGACGGTGTTTCGGACCGTGTTCGGGACGTACACGCGCTCGGGAAAGCCGCGCACGGCGGGACTGAGGTTGCCGGGGCGGGCGGCGGCATAGACGTCGTGCGCATCGAGGAGCGGCGGCATCCCCTCGAGAAACGCGGCGGTCTGGAAGCACGCAGCAAAAAGAAGCAGGAGCACGAAGGGCAGGTTCATGAGATGCGCTCCATGATAATGGACGCGCAAGGCCCGGCGCGGCGACTTTATT
>Ga0310810_10002359_pt1 | contig 20294 bp, 25 predicted proteins | sample NCmetagenome_FD_207641 | JGI IMG/M metagenome (GOLD analysis project Ga0310810, IMG submission 207641) | Soil microbial communities from experimental microcosm in Duke University, North Carolina, United States - NC | ecosystem: Engineered > Artificial ecosystem > Soil microcosm > Unclassified ...
GGGAGTTCTGTTTGTGATTGGCTGCGGTATTCTGTCGGTAATCCTGCTGACTCTCGCCGCGCACCGGGGCGGAATCTTCGAGCGCCTGCACCGTTTCATTCAGCGGACTCCGCTGCTGCGAAAGGCCGAACGATACCTGGAGAAATATGAGGGCCATCTCGCGAACATGGACGAGATTATTACCGGTGTATACCGGAACCGGCGCGGGCAGTTTTATCTCGCGCTTTTCATAGAATTTCTGAGCCGCGTCTGCATGGGGATCGAAGTGTATCTCATTCTCCACGGCGTCGGGGTCGAAACGAGCATCGCCTCCGCAATGTTTATTTATGTCGTTTACTCTATTATTATTAACGTCCTCTTTTTTATTCCCCTGAATCTCGGGGCACGCGAAGGCGGGCTCTACCTTGGACTGGAATCGCTCGCACTGCCCGCGATGATGGGCGTGTATCTCGGCGTCGTCATGCGCGTTCGGGAATTCTTTTGGATCCTGCTGGGACTGATCTTTATCCTGTTGACGTCGAATAAGAAAGAGACTTCATCCGCACCAGTATAGGCTCTATTGACTCGTTATATACGACTTAATTCGTGACCATTCTTCCTCACTTATTATTAACGACCGTCGGCGTCCAGGTTCTCGGACTCGAGGGAAAGGACATCGTCCTCGCCTACACGTTCGGCTACGGCATCGATCTTGTCGATCATCCGATCAAGCTGCCTCTCTATTTAAAGAAGAACGGGAAGAAGAACGAACACCACTATCACTGGCGGACGCCGCTTCAGGAGCCCATCGCCCTGATGTGGATCATCCCGCTTTCGCTGTATCTTGGAACCTATGTACCCGCGCTCTTTTTCTTCTCGCACTTCGCGCTTGATTATATGGTGAGCTACGAGAAGAGGCCTTTCTATCCGTTCAGTACCTACACGACGGAAGGGATTCTTCAAAAATATTCCGATACATCCAAGGAAATCTGGACGTGTCTGGTGTGCGGAGCGCTCAGCATTGCGCTGGGCTGGCACCAGATTGTCGCGCTTGCATCAACGTACCTATAATCATGGGCAAAGAATCCGACGGCATTTTGAAATTTCTCATCCGCTTCGTGCACGAGACGCTCGGCCTCTCTCCGAACCAGATTTCCACGATCGGATTTGTTGTCGGGATCGCGGCGGCTGTCCTCGTGGCGATGGGATATCTTGTTCCCGGCCTCATTGTTCTCGCCGTTTCCCAGATCGTCGACGGGCTCGACGGCGGAGTAGCACGGCAGTACAATTTGCAGTCGAAAACCGGGCAGCTCCTGGAAATTATTTTTGACCGCCTGAACGAGCTTGCGATGTTTCTCGCTCTTGCGATGACCGGTTACGTGAGCTTCACCATGGTGGGGCTGGCGTTCATCGCCATTCTCCTCGTGACGATGATCGAGCCCATGTCGAAATTTGATCCCGGCTTTAAACGCTTCATGATGTACTTCGGGTATCTCGCCATGGTACTCTTTAACATCCGCGGCTTCGCGCTAGCGCTGCAGGTGGTCTTTTTTGCAAACCTTATCGGATTTGTCGTCGGCACTATTATGGTGGACTATCGTTTTCAACGTGATATCGACGAGCAGGCGGTCCTGCGCCGTGAACGCGAGATCGCGGCGGGCATCCCGCAGCCGCCTGACGATCCGCCCTCATTTTTGTCGAAGGTGTTCTCATGAAATATCAATTTGCCGGCGTCAGCCGGAAAACGGAGTTTTCTCCGAACCACGTCGTCAACGACATGCTCATCATCAACCGTACCGCCGACGCGCTGCGCGCTCTCGGCGCGGAAGTGACGATGTACGACGAAGGGCTGATCACTGCCGAATCGGTAAAAGAGAAGTTCATTTTTTCGATGGCGCAGGGGCCGACCGGATCGAAGACGCTCATAAAGATTGAAGACCGCGGCGCCTCCATCATCAATTCGCCGAAAGCGGTGATGAACTGCTACCGCATCAACATGGTGACGCTGCTGCCGAAGGCAGGGATCCCGTTTCCCAAGAGCGTCATCGTGGCGACGGATTCCGATATCAACGGCCGCCAGGCGGGATTTCAGACCGAAAAACTCTGGATCAAACGGGGAGACGTTCACGCCGTTCACAAGGAAGACGTGACGCTCGCGAACACCGACGACGAAGAACTGACGCTGCTGAAAGAATTTCATTCCCGCGGCATATCCGAAGCGATCCTTCAGGAGCACCTCGACGGCGATACGGTGAAATTTTACGCCGTGCGCGAGTCGGATCTTTTTCACTGGTATTATCTCAACGGGATCTACCACACCCCGTTCAACGAAGGCAAATTGCGCGAGCTCTCCTCCGCGTCGGCGGCGGCGCTCAATCTCTTTGTCTACGGCGGAGACGCGATTATCGGAAGAGACGGCAGCATTACAATTATCGACATCAATGACTGGCCGAGCTTCGCGCCCGTGCGCGACGAGGCCAGCAAACACATAGCACAACTTATCCTACGAAAGGCAAAGGAACATAATGACTAGCGTTACGATGACAAAAAAAGCATCAGTAAAGATGGACCTTCCGGGTCCCAAATCGAAAGCTATTTTCGATTTTGAACAGCAGTTCATCGCTCCCGGCACCCAAACGATCGCGACGCTCTCGCAGCTCGCGATGGAGAAGGGCGAGGGGTGTATTATTCAGGACGTCGACGGAAACCGCTACATCGACTTCTTCGCGGGTGTCGCAGTCTCAAGCCTCGGATACAATCATCCGAAGTACGTGAAGGCGATGCAGGAGCAGGTGTCGAAGATCCACGTCGGCAGCTTCGCGACGCAGGTTCGCGCAGACCTGTCGAAAATGCTCTCGGAGCTCGGCCCGGGAAGCGTGCGCCGCGCACAGTACTATAGCGGCGGCGCCGAAGCGGTCGAAGCCGCGCTTCGCCTGGCGAAGTCGTATACCAAGAAGACCGAAGTCATCGGGTTCTGGGGCGGGTTCCACGGTAAAACGCTCGGCGTGCTCGGCCTCATCGGTGACGATTTCAAGCACGGCCTGGGTCCGCTACCGCACGGCATCTATAACACGCCGTACGCGAACTGCCGCCGCTGTCCGCTCAATCACACGTTCCCGGATTGCCAGTGGGCGTGCGTCGATTTCATCAAACAGAAAATCAAGGTCGAAACGACAAATAACATCGCCGCGATCATCGTCGAACCGATCCAGGGAACGAACGGCAACGTCGTCCCGCCGGCAGGATATCTCAAAGAGCTTCGCCGCATCGCGGACGAGATCAAGGCTGTCCTTATCGTCGACGAAATGATCACCGGCTTCGGCCGCACGGGCAAGATGTTCGGATGCCAGCACGACGACATCGTGCCCGATATCATGACGATCGGCAAAAGCTTCGGCGGCGGCTATCCCATGACGGGACTTATGGCGAAAGAAGAAATTATCTTCTCGAAGCCGTTTGCCAATCCGAGCGGAAGCTCGTCGAGCTACGGCGGAAATCCCCTCGCCTCCGCGGCGGCCTATGTCACCGTGAAGACGATCATCGAAGAAGGGCTCGTCGAAAATTCGGCGAAAGTCGGCGCGTTCATGCTGAACAAGCTCTCGGCGCTCAAAGAGAAGTATCCTTTCATCGGAGAAGTCCGCGGACGCGGATTGCTCCTCGGCGTCGAGCTCGTGAAGAATACGCAGACCAAGGAGAAGATGGATAAAGAAACATGCAAGTTTATTTTCAAAGAATGTCTCAGGCGCGGATTGATCATGATGAGCTACAACCCGGATATCCGCATCAACCCGCCGCTTATGATCGACGAGGCGACGGCCGAAGAGGGAATCGACATTATGGACGAGGTGTTCGCGCTTGTCGCAAATAGAAGCAACATATAAGGCCCGGGACGTCGAAGAGACGATAGATATCTATTTCTATCGTCCCCTCGGCTACGGAATTGCGAAAGGCTGTCAGGCCCTCGGCATCACGCCGAACGTCGTAACCGTCGTCAGCATTTTCTTCGGCGTCTACGGCGGTCATCTGCTGTACTTCCGGGATTTCACCACGAACGTGTGGGGAATTGTTCTCTGGATCATCGCGGACACGCTCGACAGCGTGGACGGGCAGCTTGCCCGCATGACGAACCACAAATCCAAGATCGGCAGGATTCTCGACGGGCTTGGCGGGAACATCATGTTCGTGAGCATCTATCTTCACCTGTTCGCGAGGATGGTCGTCACGTATCCCGACATCTGGTGGCCGTTCCTTCTCGCGCTGACCCTGGCGGGAGGATTCAGCCATTCGCTTCAGAGCGGGTTGGCGGATTACTACCGGAACGCGTACCTGAAGTTTGTCGTCGATACGAAGAAATCAGAGCTCGAAGGTTCGGACGAAGTCCGTGCGGAGTGGAAGGCAACTTCATTCAGGGCGAACCCGCTTAAGAAGATCCTTCTGGCGATTTACCTGGATTACACGAAGAAGCAGGAGCGCTACTCGAAGAACTTTCAGCGTCTCCGAAAGAGCGTCGATGAGAACTACGGAACAGAAATCCCTTCATGGTTCGCCGACGAATATAGAACGTTAAACAGGCCGCTGATGAAATGGTACGCTGTGCTCACGACGAACACGCGCATGATCGTCATGTCCGTCGCCGTCCTGATCAATTTCGTCCCGCTCTATTTTCTGACCGAGATCATCGTCATTAATCTTATCATGATTCTTGTGACGATGCACCAGGAAAAGCTCAGCGCCCGCCTGCTCGAGCTCATCGGCTCCCGGAATCAGGAGCTCGTCGGAGAAACCAGGTAACTCGATTATTGTCTATTTGTTGAACGTTTCAGGATATCCCATCACTCATGCACAATGGCGCAATCATAGGACTCGGTAATATCGCTACCCGCGGGCATGTACCCGCGTACTTGAGCGATAGTATCAGCGGCAACTGCCGGATCACGGCGGTGATGGATGTCGTCGAGCAGAATCGTGAAAAGGTTCGCGAGTTCTTTCCGGATGCCCATTTTTATACCGATATCAATTCGCTGCTGAATTCCGAACGAATTGATTTTGTGGATATTTGCACTCCTCCGCACACGCACGCTCAATACATAACGGCATGTGCTTCGAAGGGTATTCACGTTATTTGTGAGAAGCCGCTGACGGAGTCGTTGGTAACAGTGCCCCAGCTTGCGAAAACCATTCGCGCGGCAAACATCGTCTTCATGCCGTGCCATCAATATAAGTACTCGCCGCTCTGGAAATGCATTCATGATTTTATTTCCACGGGAAAACTGGGCGACATTACGCTCGCGCAGTTCAACGTGTTCCGGTTGCATGCAGATTCCGGGACTGCCGCCTGGAACCCCGAATGGCGGACCAACAAGAACCATAGCGGCGGAGGGATCCTCGTCGATACCGGCGCCCATTATTTCTATCTTGCGCAGTACTTCTTCGGCGTTCCCGAACGGCTGGAGGCTGTGCTGCGAACACTCAAGCACCTCGATTATGGCGTTGAGGATACCGCCCTCGTGACGCTCGAATACCCGAATACGCTCGTGCAGATTAATCTCACATGGGCCGCGAACAACAGAGCGAACAGCGCCTCAATCGTCGGGACCAAGGGGAGCCTCATGTATGATGGGGTGAAACTTGTCCATACCGGCTCCGACGGCCCGCAGGAAATTCCGATGCCGGATGTATCAGATAAAAAACAGTATATTCAGTGGTATGCCGGGCTCTTTCAGGAATTTGTCAACCGGATTACGGCAAAGAATTACCGCGACGACGGGCTTATCGAGGCCGAAGTCGTTATGAAACTCCTCGGCGAGAGCTACGCGGTATCATCAGCCGCGATGAATTCAGTCACCGCGAAATGAAAGGACTTCTCTTCGACTTCGGCGGCACGATTGATTCGGACGGCGTCCATTGGAGCGAAAAATTCTGGGACTATTACGGGAAGTTCAACGTTCCTGTTCAGAAGCCTGACTTCGAACGGGCGTTCGTAGCGACAGAGAGAGAACTGGGTGAGGTCCCGGTGCTAAAGCAGGCGACCTTTTATGAAACGCTCCACAAGCAGCTGAGGTTACAGTTTAAATTCTTAAAGCTCGACCCAAAGGGACCGCAGCTGCAGGCCATGCTCGATGAGTGCTACCAGGATGTCGACCGGACCGTCTTGAAAGCAAAGGAACTGATCGAGAAACTGTCAGAGCACTACAGGCTGGGCATCGTCTCGAACTTCTACGGCAACCTCGAGATTGTCTGCAGGGAATTTGATTTGTACCGGTATTTCACGGCGTATGTCGATTCGGTCGTCGTCGGGCTGCGGAAACCCGATCCGGCAATCTGGGAGCTCGGGCTCAAGAAGCTTGAAGTAAGGCCGGAGAACGGATGGACGATCGGCGATTCGTACGAGCGTGATGTTGTTCCGGGAAAAGCGCTTGGCTGCACGACGATCTGGCTCAAAGGGAAGACCTGGAATTCACCCGCGTCAACAGGCGCGGCAGATTATACCATACGGAAGTTTGAAGAGATCAGAAGCATTCTATTATAGAACACTATCCTATCCTTGAAAGGAAACAGAGCAATGGCGTCAACACATACAATTCAAAAGCCGAAGGGAAAACTCGGCGTTCTTATCGTCGGACTCAACGGCGCGGTTTCGACCACGTTTCTTGCCGGTGTCATGGCGGTGCGCAAAGGTCTCGCGCAGCCGATCGGGTCACTGACGCAGATGGGGCATATCCGCATCGGTAAACGGACAGATCATCGCTCCCCGATGATCAAGAAGTTCATCGATCTGGCGAAGCTCGATGATCTCGTTTTCGGCGGCTGGGACATCCGCGATGAGAATGGCTACGAATCGGCGGTGCACGCCGGCGTTCTGAGCGCAGAGCATCTCCAGGAAGTAAAATCCGAGCTGTCGGCGATCCGCCCCATGAAGGCGGTCTTCGACCAATACTATGTCAAACGGCTCAAAGGCACGCACGTCAAGAAAGGTAAGACAAAGTTCGAGCTTGCCGAGCAGGTACGCACCGATATCCGGGAGTTCAAGAAGAAACATAAACTCGATCGCTGCGTTCTCATCTGGTGCGGCAGCACGGAAGTATTCATTCCCGTCAATGGCGTGCACAAGACGTTGAAGAAAATGGAAGAGGGGATGAAGAAAAACCATGTCGACATCGCCCCCAGCATGCTCTATGCCTACGCGGCATTGATGGAAGACGTTCCGTTCGCGAACGGCGCCCCGAATCTCACGGTCGACTGCCCCGGCATCATGGAGCTCGCGAAGAAACGCGGCGTGGCGATTTCCGGAAAGGATTTCAAGACCGGCCAGACGTTGTTGAAAACCGTTCTTGCCCCCATGCTCAAAGCGAGGCTCATCGGCCTGAGCGGCTGGTTCTCCAGCAACATTCTTGGCAACCGGGACGGAGAGGTTCTCGACGATCCCGAATCGTTCAAGACGAAAGAGGAGAGCAAGCTTTCGGTGCTCGAAGGCATTCTTCAGCCCGAGTTGTATCCCGAGCTTTACAAGAACCATTATCACAAAGTCCGCATCAACTATTATCCGCCGCGCGGCGATAACAAGGAGAGCTGGGACAACATCGACATCTTCGGCTGGATGAGCTACCCGATGCAGGTGAAGGTGAACTTCCTCTGCCGCGATTCGATTCTTGCGGCGCCGATCGTGCTGGATCTCGTTCTCTTTATGGATCTTGCACAGAGGGCGGGGATGAAGGGGATTCAGGAGTGGCTCTCGTTCTATTTCAAGAGCCCGATGGTCGCGCCCGGATTATATCCCGAGCATGATCTGTTTATTCAGCTCATGAAGCTCAAGAACACGCTGCGGCATTTGAAGGGGGAGGAGCTTATCACGCATCTTGGGTTGGAGTATTACGACTAAGAAGTAACAGCGCTGCCACGCACCGCAAGGGTGCGTGGCAGTATGGTTCGCTTACCTCCGACTGATCATCATGCCCGTCAGGACGCCGAGTCCTGCGCAGATGCCCGCCGCCACCCATGGATAACTGGTGACATACTCATCGGTTTTCAGCGCGACATCCTTGGTTCCTGAAACGACAGCATCCTTCGTCTTTACGAATTTATCTTTCCATTCAGCGGCATCAAATCCGCCGTCCTCGTCAAGGTCCAGGAGCTGCTCTTCGAGCATTTGTGCCGACTCCCGGATGCTTCTCAGCGATTTGCTCAGCCTGTTCGCGTTCAGCGGGGTTTCCGGCGTCGCCGGCGGCCTTCTGTGATTATCTCGCGTTGTCATACGTACTCCTTTCATAAATATATCACCCCTCGTGCGGTCTGTAATGTGTGGTTAATGGAACAATGCAAGCATTACTGCTCATATTTTTTTAACAAGCGGTGAAATGCAATTGTTCCCCGTAGAGCTGAAGACACGGTGAAAATGAGGGAATGGATGAAGGAGAGTGCTGCGGTTCCCGGATCGGAAAGCCGGCACCGGCCAGACAAGTGTTATGACTCCTGAATCAGGTAGAGCCTGTTATCTTCGACGCGGTAGAGCATGGGAGCGACCAGGATTTTCGGGTAGCGGAGGCGTAATCGTTTCGTTTCGCTGAGAATGAAGTCGACCTCGTTGCCGATCTCGAACATCGGCGCGAAGTTCGAGAAATGTTCCTCCCCCGCCTCCATGGTCCAGCCGGCATTTTCCGCCAGCCCGCGGACGAATTGGTCTTTCCGGGCGATGAGATTTACCATTCCGCATTGCGTATGCCCGATAAGGGCGATCGCTTTCGCGCCTCCGACCGCGATTGCATACGAAACTTTGAACTCGCTGTAGCGCAAGTTCGCCCCGCCCGTCCGGATGATGAAGGCAAAATTATCGGGAATGTGGAGATGTTTGCGGTTATCCATGCACATGCCGATGAGCATTTGGGCGTTTGAATACGTTTCATGTGCACGATCGAGATTATGGTATTCCAGCAGCAGCCCCGCCGGCGTGTCCCGGTATTGCGAGGGTATGTCGTTTCTTGATTGTATGGGAAGAAGTCTGTGCATATCCGGCGATCTATGATAGTCGGGCAGCTATTTTGCGGATGTCGAAAATTTGTCCTTCTTTTCCTTCCACTCCGCCTTCGCTTTCTCCATGTCGGCGACGAACTTCGGATTGTGGTACCAGGATTTCAGCAGATGCCAGCTTATGACTCTCGCAGCTTCGTTGTCGCTCGGGAAGTGGATACCCAGGATCTCCCGTGACCAGCGTACTTCGTCCGCCAGCTTCAAAAATTCTTCTCTCTTTTCCGGTATAATCTCACCGAGGACCAACGCGTCGCTGAAGGCCCACAACGTGTGGCCGCTGGGGAATGCAGGAGTGCCGATCTGCGTCAGCGGCTTCAGCTTTTGTTCGAGATGGTAGGGGCGTGAGCGCTTGAACACCCTCTTCAGGAAAAATTCCGTGAGCCGGATATCCGCGCCGCAGTTCGTCAGGAGATTCGTAATTTCAGGGAAGTTCTCGGCGGTGAACCAGGGGCCGACCGCGGTGCCGATGTAAAATCCCCTGCGATCGTTGCCTAATACCACAACTTCGGAGCTCATGTTCGCGATATACTCCGACTGCTTGATTTCTTCGGGTGTCCGGGTATTCTGCACCTTGAGGAGGTAATCTAATTCTGCCCGCGTCTGGTCGGAGCTGTTGGCGGGATAATGAATAAACGTGTGAAGCTGCGCGGAATCGGCAGAGCCAAGGTAGACCGGGACCTTTTTCGCCATGAGCGATTTGGTGCTGTAATCCTCCCAGGGAAAAACAATCTTATCCATCGCGGCGCGTTCGGGATTTGGTTCGGCACTGAGCTTCGCGAGCGTCTTGTAGTGCTTGGCAACCGGCTCCAGCGGGGGAATGTCCTGCGCGAAACAGATGCCGGCGAAGAGCGTCAGCGCGATTGCTGCCAGCGCGGCACACGCTAAAATTGATGTGGATAAAGAAAAGGCAAATCGATTGTTGTTCATCGCGCTACGCTTTCGATAATGTAAAAAGAGAGGTATTCCGGAGACCGGGGCTGATAGAATGTAGATGAATTAGGCGTCAAATCAAATTTGCTCCACGTCCCAGAACATTGCGACGGCGCCCAGAAACCGGTTCGCCTGTCCGATCAGCGGAAAGGCCGTGATTTCAATATGGCGGTTGACGTTATCAATGCCTTTGATCCAGATGCTTTTATGAGAGGGCCTTCGTTCGGTGAGTGCGATCATGAGCGGAAGATACTCCGGCAGAAGGGGGATTCCCTCCTCGTCCGTCGGCACGAAGAGGCGGGCCCATACGGCGGCAGGCATCGTGCCCGTATCTTCGAAGCGTTCGCCAAGGATTTTCTCGGCAGGCTCGTTATAATAGAGAAGCGCCCCGTCCGGGTCCACGACAAAGATCGGCACATCGAGGGACTTGGCAAGTGAACGGGCAAGGCTGACTTCGTTATAGTCGGTCGACATAATAGTAGTAAGTGGTTGAACTTGTTCCCGCCCGACTGATCATCGAACGGCGTGGCCGTTATTTAGCAACCAGGACCTTCCTGAAAAAGCCCTTCATATCGTTCCATGAATCTTTGTCTGCCTTTGCATTGTACGCAAGAGGGAGCTTAAACTTCTTGCCATATTCGGTAGCGTCGGGATTTGTAAAGGCATGCTTCGCGCCCGGATACGATTTAAATGTGAGATCGGCTCCCGCATCCTTCATTTCTTTCTTGAAGTTCGCAATGTCTTCTTTGCTCGCGAATTCGTCGGCGGCTCCGTGGCACACAAGAATTTTCGGCTTAATGTCACCCTTCTGTGCCGGCACTGCCGCGCCAAGGCTTCCATGAAAGCTTACGACTCCCTTCATGTCGACACCCATTCTTGCCATGTTCAGGACGACGCCCCCGCCGAAGCAATATCCGATCGCGCCCATTTGTGTGGAATCGACAGTTTCATGTTGCTTCAGGATCGCCAATGCGGCGAGGAAGCGTTCTTTCGCGACCGGCATGTTCTTCATGACCTCACCGGCGAACTTTCCGGCGTCATCCGGGTGCGCGGCCTGCTTGCCGTCGCCGTACATATCGATCGCCATCGCCGTGTATCCCAGCTCTGCCAGCATTGTCGCGCGCTTGCGCGCGTAATCGTTATATCCCCACCATTCATGGACAACAATAATACCGGGACGCCTGCCATGGAGGTTGTCATCATAGACGACGTACCCTTTCATGGTAACGCCGCCGGCAGTATACTGCACGTCGGATCCTACAATCTTCGATGAAGCGAGAGTGATCATGGTAAGAACCAGCCAAAGAATAAGGATAGTACGCATAATGCCCTCATATAACATGACGTGATATTCCCGTGGTATACGTCAATATACACGGGGCTTTTCTAAGAATCAATCTCTTGAAATCGCATTCAAAAAGTCCTATATTGGCATCGTATTGAACAACAATCAGCACAAAAAAGTTACGACACAAACATCGCATACGTTCAGATCATGCCGTTGAGCCGTTGGAAAAAAGTCCGCCAGGAATTCGAACTGAAAAATCCCTGGTGGACCTACAGAAAAGACATCACCCTTCTCCCGTCCGGAAAAGAGGGGGAATATCATTTTGTCCATGTCAAGGGCTCCAGCATGATCATCCCTCTTAACGATGAAGGGAAGATGCTCCTCGTTAATCAGTACCGCTACCTGTGTGACCGCGAAAGCCTGGAATTTCCGTGCGGCAGCGTCAAGGAATCATCGACATATGAAGAAACAGCAGGGCATGAACTTGCCGAGGAGACCGGCTTCACATCCAACAACATCAAGCTTGCCGCCGAATTCAATCCGTACAACGGCGTTACCGATGAAATCTGCAAAGTGTACATCGCGAGAGATCTCAAACCGACAACGGCAGAACACGATGAGACGGAGGAGTTTGAACACGTCTCGATGACACCTGAGGAGTTCGACAAGGCTGTCGCCAAAGGAACAATTTGGGACGGGATGACGCTTGCCGCGTGGGCGCTGGTACGGAAGAAGGTGTTAACGTGAAGATGAAGTTTCACTATTTGTTGTTCGTCTTCATTTGTTTAATCATGTCGGTGACGCTGACGACGTGCGGCGAACGTGTGCGTATCGGCGCCGAAGTGCTGGTCGCGGAACGGCTTGACCTCCTCGCGGGCAAACGGGTCGGTATCATCTGCAATCATACTTCAATTCTTGCGGATGGCGTGCATGTTGCGGACACGCTGGTTCATCGCGGAGTGAAGGTTACTGCGTTGTTTGGCCCCGAACACGGCATTCGCGGCACGTCCGCGGCAGGTGAGCTGTCTGAGAACGGCAAAGATACGCGCACCGGCCTGCCGGTCTATTCATTATACGGTAAGACGCGGAAGCCGACGGCGGAGATGCTGGCAAATGTCGATGTTTTAGTATTTGACATTCAGGATGTCGGCGCTCGGTTTTATACATACGCTTCCACAATGGCATACGCCATGCAGGCGGCTGCGGAGAACGGGAAAAGGTTCATCGTTCTCGACCGTCCGAATCCGATCAACGGAACCGATGTTGAAGGAACGGTGCTGGATACCGCGTATAAATCTTTCGTGGGGTTGTTTCCGATTCCCAACCGGCACGGACTCACACTCGGCGAGCTTGCCCGCATGATAGCCGGTGAAGGATGGCTGGGAGGCGGTCCAAAGGTAGACCTGGAAGTAATCAAGATTCAGGGATGGAACCGGAACATGTGGTATGACGAGACAAGCCTGCCATGGATTGCCCCATCACCGAACATGAAGACACTCAAGACGGCAACCGTGTATCCGGGAATGTGCCTGTTCGAGGGTGTGAACATTTCGGAAGGGCGGGGGACGGAGAAGCCGTTCGAATATATCGGCTCTCCCTGGATGAACGGAGATACGATCGCTCATATTACCGACAGTTTGAAGATCCCCGGCGTGCGCTTCGAACGGTTTGATTTTACGCCCGTCGCCGATTCTGTTGCGGCTCCATCCCCCAAATTTAAGAATGAGCTCTGTCATGGCGTGTTCGTTCACGTCCTTGACCGAACAAAATTTCACCCCGTTGCCGCTGCAGTAACCCTCCTCAATGTTATCTCGAAGACCTACGGCGATAAGCTGCAATTCCGCGCCCAGGCGTTCGATCAGCTCGCCGGAGTTTATGAAGTGCGGAACATGCTCTCTTCAAAAAGCCTGCAAGATGACGCTCTCTCCCAGACACTCAACAGCCCTCAGATAAAACACTTCCTTGAGATCCGAAAGAAGTATCTCTTATACTGAGTACCCCGCCCCAGGTATTCCCAAGGGGTAACGTCTACCGTACTCCGGGAAGGCCTCTAATTCCGAAAAGTCTTTGACTTTTTGGAGATTTTCGTTATATTATGCACGATTTTATCGGTTGACAAGGCCTCCGGAAGCATCAATGACCAGCGAAAATGTTCGTGAACGAAAGAAAAAACGAAGATTTACGCTTGTTTTTGTGCCGGATTCAGAATCAGAGCAGCCGCGGAGCTTTTCCTTCAGCAAATGGAAGCTCATCGCCTCTCTTTCAGCCGCGTTCTTTGGAATTATCGCGCTTATGGCGCTCATCCTGATCTACACCCCGGCACGGCTGCTGCTGCCAGTCTCGCATTCAGACATGGAGCAGCTCTATGGCACGCAAATCGTGGCCATTCAGAATCAAGTGACCGCCCTCTACAAAGAATTAACGACGTTGAGGAGTTATAATCTTCAACTGAGAAAAGCGATGGGAGAAGAAATTTCGTCCAACGATAGCAGCCTGATCGCCCGAAGAAAGAACGACCAGGCGCCGGGCAAAGAACTTGTGAAGGAAGAACATAGTTCAAGCGCTGCCGAGGGGAAGAAGTTTGTCGATGTTGTCAAGCAATCTGCTGCACCGCCGGAAGCTCAGGTACTGCCTGAACCGCCGGCGCGGTCGAACCAGAAGTCCATTGAGGACATATTTCCGCTGACGCTTCCGGTGAACGGATACGTGAGCAGAGGATTCGACGCGACGAACTATCACTATGGACTTGATTTCGTGAGCAGTGCTTCAAGTCCGGTTCTCGCGGCTGCAGACGGCAAGATTGTGTTCGCGGGATGGACGTACGACGACGGGTTAATGGTCATCATGGCACATGATCTCGGGTATATGACAGTGTACAAGCATAACGAAGCTCTGACGATGAACACCGGAGCGACAGTGAAGCGCGGCGAAGTGATTGCCCTGTTGGGAAACACAGGCAAGACAAGCTCGGGACCTCACTTGCATTTTGAAATTTGGAAAAACGGTACCCCATACGATCCCGCAAATTACTTGTTAATCACACAATAGAGGAGCCAGTATGTTGAAAACGGAAGCAACAGCAAGCGAGTTAAATCTCGTCGCCGCAGGTACAGTGTTCGAGGGGAAATTGCGGACACCGGGGAGCATACGCATCGATGGAAAGATCATCGGTGAAGTTACGGCAACACAGAACATCGCCGTGGGCAACTCAGGAGAGGTGGAAGGCAACATTACTGCAAAGAATGTTACGATCGGGGGAAAGATCAAGGGATTGGCCGTTGCGCAGGAAAAATTAGTGTTTGAAACGAAGGCGGTTGTGCGCGGAGACGTTCGCACCGCGAAGCTGGTGATCGAGGAAGGCGCCGTATTTGACGGCAAATGTATGATGTCGGAAAAAGTCGCAGTACCGAATGTCGTCGAACTCAAGCCTGACGCCCACAAGGCTGAAAATCGGTAGAGGTTGTGGGAGACTCCAGTAAGAAGGCTGACCGGGGTCTCGGAAATTCTTTCAAAGCCTTTCGTGTCGCGGGCCCCTTATTTGGTTCAGGAATTCAGCTTGCAGCAGCCGTAACACTCTTCTTCTTCATCGGCCGGTGGCTGGACGGAAAGTTCGGAACAGAACCATGGCTGATGCTGGCAGGAGCGCTCATCGGCGCCGGGGGTGGAATGTACCGGTTCATCAAGACCGCCATGGAAATCGGCGCGGAGGAGGATCGTGAGGAAGAAGAAGAAAGAAAGAATGTCCGGTGAAGGTTGATTGGTCTTTCCCGAAACAGATTCTGCTGACGCTTCTGATTGTCGGCGGACTCGCAGCATACCCGCTGGCAAAGTTTGGCAACAGGGATATTATTGTGGCAGCATCGGTCGGAGCACTGCTCACGACGATGAACGTACTGCTCGGATTCGCCGCAATAGAAATATCGTTCGACCGTTCGGCAGCGACGTTTTTCAAATACGTCCTCGGCGGAATGGGAATCCGGATGTTCCTCATGGCGGGCGTGCTGGTCCTGCTCATCAAAGGGTTCGGATTCCACATCGGAGCACTTGTCGCGTCGATGGGAATATTATATGTGATGTTCTTAACGCTAGAAGTTTTTTATATCCAGAAGAAAATACAAAGTAAACGTCAGTGAAGGTTCTCTTTCAAGAAGGTTCTGCAGTTCACGATACGCTGAAAGCGGCAGGCGGCGCGCATAAGGAAGGCGGCGGTAATCTCTTTACCGAACTTTTCGAGCACGCGCACGATGCCCGCGAGCTCGAACTTCCCCTGATCGGTCATGTTCACCTGCCCCAGTTTGACCCGATTCACATTGCGGGAATCACCGTCGATCTTTCGGTCACGAAGCACGTCCTGTTCATGTGGGTTGCGGCGCTTGTTGTCTTTTTGCTGGCGTTCATTGCCGCACGAAAGAATATCAAGTCGCTGGTTCCCCGCGGCGTCGGTAATCTCATCGAAGTCTTTGTCGTGTTCATCCGGGATGAAATCGCCATTCCCAACATGGGAAATGCAGGTGTCCGGTATCTTCCGTATCTCCTCACCACCTTTTTCTTCATCCTGACAATGAATCTCATGGGGATGATCCCCTACGGCGCGACCTCGACGAGCAATATTAACGTTACCGCGGCGCTGGCCGTGATCGCCTTCTTTATGATTCAATTGTCGGCGATCAGGGCACAGGGATTCGGGCATTACCTCGCGCATCTTACCGGCGGCGTGCACTGGGCGCTGTGGCCGATCATGGTGCCGATTGAAATCCTTGGGCTGTTTACGAAGCCGTTTGCTCTCTGCATCCGTCTTTTTGCGAACATGACCGGCGGCCACCTTGTCATCATCTCGCTGCTCGGATTGATTTTCCTCTTTAAGAACATTTATATCGTGCCGGTGCCGATTGCGTTCGCGCTCGGCATCAACATGCTTGAATTGTTTGTCGCGTTTTTGCAGGCATATATATTCACGATGCTCACTTCGCTGTTTATGGGGCTGGGGATTCAGGCCGCCCACGCGGAGCATGAGGATCACGGTCATTAACCGAACACATACATCCACCATACACATCAACAACAGGAGATAGAGAATGGAACCAACTGCGTTAGGATATCTTGCCGCCGGAATCGGTGCGGGCGTTACGGTCATCGGTGCCGGTATCGGTATCGGTAAACTCGCCGCAGCCGCGATGGAAGCCAGCGGACGCCAGCCGGAAGTTGCCGGCCAGGTGCGTACCTCAATGCTGATTGCCGCAGCGCTTATCGAAGGTGCTACCTTCTTCGCGCTCGTTATCTGCATTCTGCTCGCGCTGAAGTAATCAATTCCCGCTCCCCCGACATGTCGGGGGGCATCATCATTCACAACGGAACGAGTTATGTTAGATCCTAATCCCGGATTAATGATCTGGACGGTTATTACGTTCGTCGCGCTGATGGCCGTTCTCGGCAAATTTGCCTGGAAGCCGCTGCTCGAAGCGCTGCGAAAGCGCGAGGAACACGTGCGGACCTCGATTGAACGCGCCGAACAGGCGCGGGAGGATGCCGAGCGCATTCTTGAGGAAAACCGCAAGCAGCTTGCGAACGCCGAGCGTGAAGCGCAGCGAATCCTTTCCGAAGGCCGCGCGCTGGGCGACAAGCTGAAAAGCGAAATTGTTGAGCAGGCGAACCAGCAAACCCGGAGAATGGTTGACCAGGCCAAACAGGAAATCGACCGCGATAAAGAAGCGGCCCTTTCCCAGCTTCGCAACGAAGTGGCGAACCTCGCGATCGGCGCCGCCGAGAAAATTCTCGACGAGACGCTCGACGAGCAGAAGCAGCGCAAGCTGGTCGATACCTACCTGAAGGGACTTCCGAAGAACTAATGAGCGATTTTCGAGCCGCATCCAGGTACGCAACCGCGCTCCTGCAGGTCGCCGAAGAGTCCAAAAAACTCGACGAGGTGAGCCGCGATCTTTCTATGATAGAAAAGCTCACGAACGACTCACGGGAGTTCGTGCTGTTTCTCAAGAGCCCGGTCGTCAACAGCGAGAAAAAGAAACGGGTCCTCGGCGAAATTCTCCAGGGCAAGATTGGCGCCCTTACCGAGAAGTTCATTCTCCTGCTCGCGTCAAAGAGGAGAGAGGATGTGCTCCCCGAGGTTGTCCGGCAATTCAACCGGCTTCGTGACATGCGGTTGGGCATTCTTCATGTTTCCGCCCGAACGGCAGTCGTGTTTTCCCCCGACCAGGAACGGCGGCTGACGGAGCAGTTGGAAAGCGCCACAAAAAAGAAGGTCAAACTCTCATTCGCCGTCGACCCGTCGATCAAAGGCGGTTTTACGGTTCAGCACGACGACACGGTGTGGGACGCAAGCGTGCGGCATCAGCTGGAAGTGTTGCGAGAGCGGTTCGCGAGAGACGTAAACTAAGAATTTTATAAGAAAAGGAAAAAGCAATGGCTGAAGTACGACCAGATGAAGTCTCCGCAATCCTGCGGAAGCAGCTTTCCGGATTTCAAAAAGAAGTCGACATCTATGATGTCGGAACGGTGCTGCAGGTAGGCGACGGTATCGCCCGCGTGTACGGCCTTTCAAAGGTAATGGCGAGCGAACTCGTTGAGTTCCCCAACGACGTGTACGGCATGGTGCTGAACCTCGAAGAGGACAACGTCGGCTGCGTGCTCTTCGGCGAGACCACGAAGATCAAGGAAGGAGATTCCGTTAAGCGCACAGGCAGAGTCGCTTCAATGCCGGTGGGCGAGCAGATGCTCGGACGCGTGATCAATCCCCTCGGACAGCCCATCGACGGGCGCGGAACGATCAAAACCGAAAAAGTTCTCCCGATAGAGCGCAAAGCCCTCGGTGTTATTCAGCGTCAGCCTGTAAAAGAGCCGCTCCAGACCGGCATCAAAGCCGTTGACGGCATGATCCCGATCGGCCGCGGACAGCGCGAACTTATTATCGGCGACCGCCAGACCGGAAAGACCGCCGTTGCAATCGACGCGATCATCAATCAGAAGTACACCCACACGGAAGAGGCAAAGAAACGCGGCGTGAAGCCGGTGTACTGTATCTACGTGGCCATCGGCCAGAAGGGATCGACAGTCGCCCAGGTAGTTTCCCGCCTTCAGGAGTATGGCGCCATGGAGTATACGACGGTCATCGCGGCGAACGCCAGCGATCCGTCGCCAATGCAATTTATCGCCCCCTATTCGGGCGCGACGCTCGGCGAGTTTTTCCGCGACAGCGGCCGCCACGCACTCGTCGTGTACGACGATCTCTCAAAGCACGCACAGGCATACCGCCAGGTTTCGCTGCTTCTGCGCCGTCCGCCGGGACGCGAAGCATATCCCGGAGACGTGTTCTATCTCCACTCACGCCTGCTCGAGCGTGCATCAAAATTAAGCGAAGATCTCGGCGGCGGAAGCTTAACCGCTCTGCCCGTCATTGAAACGCAGGCCGGCGACGTGTCGGCATATATTCCGACGAACGTTATTTCGATCACCGACGGCCAGATCTATCTGGAGCCGGGATTGTTCAACTCCGGCGTGCGCCCCGCAATCAACGTAGGTATTTCCGTTTCCCGCGTGGGCGGAAACGCTCAGATTAAGGCGATGAAGAAGATCGCAGGACGCCTGCGGCTTGATCTCGCGCAGTATCGCGAGCTTGAAGCATTCGCAAAATTCGGATCAGACCTTGATAAGGCGACCCAGGCGCAGCTGACGCGCGGTTCACGCCTCGTCGAACTCCTCAAGCAGGGACAGTATGTTCCGATGACGGTCGAACAACAGGTCGTCAGCATATTTGTCGGCACGAACGGGTACATCGACAACGTGCCGATCGCCGACGTTCAGAGGTTCGAACGCGGGCTCCTGGAAATGATGGAGCTCAAATATAGAGACGTCCTCGCAGAGATCGCCGACAAGAAGGATTTGCCGGACGCGCTCCAGCAGAAGCTCCACTCGATCGCGAAGGATTTTGCAGGTTCCTTCAAGGCATCCTAAGGAACATCACTACTTAATCAGGAATGGCTACACTAAGAGAAATTCGCCGCCGTATCGGGGGCGTCAAGAGCACACAGAAGATTACGAAGGCCATGAAGATGGTTGCCGCTGCAAAACTCCGCCGCGCGCAGGAAGCCGTCCTCTCCGCGAGGCCGTATGCGAAGAAGATGAAGAATCTTCTTCAGCAGCTTGCCGGGGTGGTCGATGTGACGGCAAATCCGCTCTTCGAAGAGCGCGAAGTCAAGCGCGTTCTGCTGATCGTTGTGACTGCCGACCGCGGCCTTTGCGGGGCATTCAATGCGAATATTATCCGCACCGCCGTCAGCCAGGCACGCACAACATACGCGGATCTTCAGGCCGCCGGCAAGCTCAAGATGTACTGCATCGGGAAGAAAGGGAACGACTTCCTTACAAAGAACCGCTACGACATCATCGGCAGGCAGGTGGGTGTTTTCGGAACGCTCGGTTTCGGTCTGGCACAGTCGGTCGTCAACGAGGTCGTTCAGGGATTCCTGAACAACGAATACGACCGCGTAGAGATCATCTACAACGAATTTAAGTCTATTATTCAGCAGCGCATTGTCGTAGAACAATTTCTTCCCATTCCATCCTCAGAAGTAAATTCAACCTCCGAAGCCGGAAACCCGAAATCAGCGATTGACTACATCTACGAGCCATCCAGCGCGGAAATCGTAGCTGCTCTCGTTCCCAAGCATCTCAACTTCCAGCTCTGGCGTATACTGCTGGAATCGAATGCGGCGGAACAGGGCGCGCGCATGACCGCGATGGAGAATGCAACAACGAACGCGTCCGATCTTATCCGCAGCCTCCAGCTGTCGTACAATAAGGCGCGTCAGGCCTCGATTACGAAAGAACTCCTCGAGATCGTCTCCGGCGCCGAGGCGCTAAAGCAGGCCAGCTAGCCCTCCTCCAATCCCGCCAGTTGCTTTTATCCCTCTCGTTTTGTACTGTTTAAGTGGGAGGAATAAAACGTTATGGCAAAACAAAACGGTTCGTTAAATCATAAGTTCGATCGTATGATCGAACGGCTCGATGTGCTGGTGGAATTGTTCCATTCTGTGGACAAAACCCTTCACCGGCATGAAAA
>Ga0310810_10002360_pt1 | contig 20293 bp, 14 predicted proteins | sample NCmetagenome_FD_207641 | JGI IMG/M metagenome (GOLD analysis project Ga0310810, IMG submission 207641) | Soil microbial communities from experimental microcosm in Duke University, North Carolina, United States - NC | ecosystem: Engineered > Artificial ecosystem > Soil microcosm > Unclassified ...
AGGAGCTCGAGGCGCTCCGGCAGCTTCGCGACGCCGTGCAGGAGGTCGCCGCGGTTTTCCGCGTCGACGGCGCAATCAGCGACGGCGCTGTCGTGCGGCAGGCGGTGTCGTACGGCGCCTCGGAACGCTTCTTCGATCTTTTCGCCCTGCCCCTCGCAGCCGGACGGCCGTTCGCGGCGGAGGACTACGTTCGCCAGGCGCCGCGCGTGATCGTGCTGTCGCACGCGCTCTGGCAGAGCGCGTTCGGGGGCCGCCCCGATGCGATCGGCGCCGCGGTGAACGTCGGAGGCGTCCCGGCTCGGATCGTCGGCATCGCGCGCCCCGAGTTCGACGTGCCTGCCGGCGCCGACCTTTGGTACAACCTCTATCTGCCTCCGACGGGCATCGGCCATACGTACGAGGGGTTCATGCGTATGCGACCGGGCGTCACCACCGAGGCCGTCCGCGGACGCATGGCGCAGGCGATGCAGACGCTCGGCCGGAAATATCCCGATCAGGACGATGGGCGGGCCTACGCGCTGAGGCCGCTGCTCGATTTCACGGTCGGCGATCTCCGGCCGATCCTCTTGATCCTCTTGAGTGCGACGGCGCTGCTGCTGGCGCTCGCGGCCGTGAACGTCTCGAATCTGATGCTGGCGCGCAGCACGGCGCGCACACGCGAGATCGCGATCCGCGCTGCCCTCGGCGCAAGCGCCGCGCGGATCTCGCTGCACCTGCTGATGGAATCAGTCCTGCTCGCCGCCGTCGGCGGGATCGCCGGCGTGGCGCTCGCGTATGCGGGCGTCCGTCTGATGATGCGCATCGGCGGCGCCCGGCTGCCGCGGCTCGACGCGGTGCCGTTCGATGGCACCGTGGTCGCCGTCGCCGCCGCCGTCGTGCTGCTGACGGGCATCTTCGTCGGCATCGCGCCGGCGCTGCGGCTGTCGCGCTGCGATATCGCCTCGCTCATGAACAACGCAGGGCGCACGGCAACCGGCTCGCGCCGGACGCGGCGGCTTCTCGCCGCGTTCGTGGTGGCCGAAATCGCCGTCGCGGTGGCGCTCGTGGCAGGCGCCGCGCGCCTGGTCCGAAGCTTCGGCAACATCAATCGCGTCGACCCGGGCTTCCACGCCTCCCGCCAGATCGTGATCGACGTCGTCCACGCGGATCGCCGCTACCAGGATCCCGGCCGCATGCGTGTGTGGTGGGAGGCCGTCGAAACACGCCTCCGTGCGGCGGGCGCCGCACGGGCCGCGACGACCTCGTCCATACCGCTCCGGCACGACTGGGACTTCACCACGTTTGCCGACTTGAAGAGCCAGCCGGGCGTCCCTCCGGATCAGCGTCCCAACGGCCGCATACGCTTCGCCAGTCCTGAGTTCTTTTCCGTGATGGGAATCACGCTCGTCGAAGGGAGGGCCTTCACCGATCGGGACAGGCCGGGAAGTCCGCCCGTCGCCATCGTCAATCAGGCGTTCGTCCGGCGTTTCCTCGGGGACGCGGATCCGCTTCGGGACAGCCTCGTCGGATTCAGCAACAAGATCGTCGACGGCAAGCTGGTGCGCGAGGATGCGGCGATCGTCGGCGTGGCCGCCGACGTCAGGTACGCTTCTCTCGCCAGTCCGCCGGAGCCGCTGATCTACGTGCCGCCGCACGAAATCAATCTGCTCCGCCAGAGCATCGTCGTCGCGCCGCCGGAGGGGCGGACGCTTTCAATCCCGGCCCTGCGGTCGGCGATTCTCGACGTCGAGCCGAACGTCGCGATCGACATCGGGCTGCTGCGCGACGCCGTATCGACGTCGCTCACGCGTGAACGTCTCGGAATGGTCCTGATGTCGCTTTTCGGGGCGGCCGCGCTCTCCCTCGCCGTCATCGGCGTGTTCGGCGTCATCGCCTACGTCGTCTCGCAGCGAACGGGCGAGCTGGCGGTGCGCCAGGCGCTCGGCGCCACGCGTGCGCAGATCTTTCGCATGGTGCTCGGCGACGGCGGACGCGTCGCGGCGATCGGCGTAGCGATCGGGTCGATCCTCTCCTGGGGAACCGGGACGTTGATGGGCCGTTATCTCTATCAAGTCGGCGCGGCCGATCCCCTCGTCCTGACTGCAAGCGCGATCGCCGTTGCGGCGGCGGCCCTGACCGCCGTCGTGATTCCCGCTAGACGGGCAGCGGCGCTCGAGCCCGCGCGCGCGTTGCGGCAGGCCTAACATGCTATCTTCCGCGTGATGCCGATTGCGTTCCGGGCAGCAGCCGTGGGCGCGCTGCTCTTCGTCGCCGCCTGCTCGCCGAAGCAGATGGCCCTCAATCGGATGGCCGCCGCTCTGGCCAGCTCCAGCTCGGTATACGAAAACGACAACGATCCGGAGTTCGTCAGGCTCGCCGCGCCGTCGACGCTCAAGACCGTCGAGATGCTGCTGTCGCAATCCCCGAATCATCCCCAGCTTCTGCTGACGGCCTGCCGGGGGTTCACCGAGTACTCCTACGGATTCCTGCATGTCGAGTCCGAAGTACGCGCGGCGGATCCCACGGCGGCGCAGGATCTCAGAACCCGCGCGGGCAGAATGTATCAGCGCGCCCGGGGCTATTGTTTTCGCGGAATCCAGACCGCGCACCCGTCGATCACGCCGCAGGCGCTCGCCGCGGACCCTGCCGCGGCCCTGAGGACGACGACGAAGGAGGATGTCGCGTGGCTGTACTGGATCGCCGTCTCGTGGGGCGCCGAGCTCTCGCTTGCGCCCCCGCAGCTCGGGCGCATCGGAGAGCTGGCCAGCGTGCGCGCGCTCCTGAATCGCGCGAAGGCGCTCGACGAGGCATGGGAGCGCGGAGCGATCTACGAAGCGTCAATCGCGCTCGACGGACTGCCGATGCTGCTCGGCGGATCGGCCGCGGCCGCGCGCGCCGATTTCGACAAGGCGCTGGCGCTCTCAGAAGGCAAATCGGCGTTCGCCTATGTGGCGTTCGCCGGGACGGTGACTGATGCGACGGAAAAGCGGAAGCTCCTGCAGGAGGCAGTCGCCATCGACGTGAGCACGCTGCGCTCGCGGCGGCTGACGAATCTTATCGCTCAGCGGTATGCCAGGGCGCTGTTGGCTGGTTCCCGCTGACCGAGACCATCCGCCCGTTCACGGAGCTATAGTCGTACAGCACGTCGAGCTGCGCGTTGCCGACGAACTTCACCTTCGCGGTGGTTTCCGTCGCAACGGGCACGCGGACGCCCGCCACGCGCGCGTAGCGCCGGACGATGTTCACGAGGCTCGTCCAGAACGACGGGTTCTTCGAGAGCTTGCCCTCGACGCGGAGCAGCTCGCCCCGATCGTTGAGGATGGCGCGCCCGTCGACGAGGAGCACGTCCTGACGGCGCGGCTTGATATGGACGATATGCGTGCCATCGGTGTCGTCGCCGGCCTCCGTGAATTCGTAGTTGGCCGACGTCAGGTCCGCCCGCTCACCGCCGCCGTTGTTCACCATTTCCTGCTCGCGCGCCAGCACCGTCCTGAGCACTTTGGTCCTGATCGCTTCGGAGCCGCGCTCCGAGACGATCTCGTAGCTGAAGCGGCCGTCATTCAGCTCGGTCCACGCCTCCATCCACGCCTCGTGCTTGAGGCTTTCGCTGAACGCGTGCATCCGGCGATACGCTCGATACTGACGCAGCGGTTGCTCGGAGCGCGAAAAAAAGCGGGAGATGTTGCTGAAATCAGCGGAGGCGCGGGCGGGTGGAACGGCTGAGCCGGCCGCAAGCGCAAGTATGAAAGGCGCCACCCACATGGCGATCAACCGAGGCCGATGTGACGAACGGTTGCGCATCTTTCACGCCCGGCCCTCCCCATCGCAAGAAGCGTGCTAGGGCATGAGCCGCCGCAGCGCGTCCAGGGTGTCGGCTTCTGATGCAGGTTTGTCTTTTCGCCATCGCAGCATGCGTGGGAACCGCACGGCCAGCCCGCTCTTGTGGCGAGTGGACGGGGCGATCGCCTCGAATCCGAGCTCGAACACCTGTACTGGATCGACGGCCCGCACGGGGCCGTGCCGTTCGAGCGTGTGCCGTCGAATCCAGCGGTCGAGCTCCTCGATTTCGGAGTTTGAGAGTCCCGAATACGCCTTCGCGACCGGGACGAGCGCGCCTTCGTGCCACACGCCGAACGTATAGTCGGTCAGCAGGCTCGCGCGCCGCCCGTTGCCGGGCTGCGCGTACATCAGCACGGCGTCGACTGTCAGCGGATCGATCTTCCACTTCCACCAGGCGCCCTTGCGCCTCCCGACGCCGTACGGCGAGTCCCGTCGTTTGAAGATGAATCCCTCGACCGCTCGCTCGCGCGAAAGTCGCCGAAGCTGCGCGAGCTCCGCCCAGGTCGACGCGGCGACTTCCTCCGAGATGCGAAACACGCCGTCGCCGGTCCCGCCCAGGAGGCTGAGAAGCATCGCGCGCCGCGCTTCGAGCGGCTCGCCGCGCATGTCGCGTCCCTCGCGCTCCAGCACGTCGTACGCGATGAACACGACCGGCACCGTCCGCATGATCTGCGCGAGCTGCCGCTGCCGTCCGATTCGCTGCTGAAGCGCCGAAAATGGCATCGGCCGGCCGTCGCGGAAGGCGACGATCTCTCCGTCGAGCACCGTGCCGTCCGGCAGGTGAGTCGCGGCGGCGGCGATTTCCGGAAAGCGCTGCGTGATGAGCTCCTCTCCACGCGACCACAACCAGATCTGCGCACGGCGGCGGATTAACTGCGCGCGGATCCCGTCCCATTTCCACTCGGCAATCCAGTCGCGGCGCGCACCGAGATCCTGCGGGTCTGCTTCGAGTGGCGACGCCAGGAAGAACGGGTACGGCTGCGACGGATCGTCGCCGGCCGGACCTGGCGAAATCACCGACGCGAACCATTCCGCCGACGGCGTCCACTCGCCCATGAGGCGCGCGGCAACCGTCGTCGGCTCGACGCCGGCGGCATGCGCCAGGGCACGCACGACCAGCGTCTGCGCGACGCCGACACGGAATTCACCCGTCAACAACTTGTTCAGCAGGAAGCGCTCGCCGCGCGGAAGGCCACGCCACCAGCGCGAGACGAGCCGGCGCTGCTCCGGGTAGGACGCTTTCTGCAGGGGAACGATCCGATCCTGCACCCACACCGCGAGAGGGACGTCGGGCTCCGATTCACCCCCAGGCACCGTATCCAGCGCGAGCGCCACGAGCTCCGCGAAATCGCCGGCGGCCGAATAGGATTCGTAAAGAAGCCATTCGGGGAGGCCCGTTACCTGCTGCGCCCACTCGCGCAGCCCGGCGGAGGGGACGACGCGCTTCAGCCTTCGGCCGGTGAGGAAGAAGATCGCCCAGGCCGCGTCGGCCGGCGGTGCGTCGCGGAAGTAGGCCGTGAGCACCGCAACCTTGGCGTTGATCGACGTCGTACGATCGAGGGCGTCGTACATCGCGGCGAACCGTCGCATCGCTACACTAGCTCTCGTCCGTGGCGGCCGTCAGCTCACCGGCCTCACCTTCGTATGCCGTCCTGATCGTCCCCGTTTCCAGCGCGCGCTCTTCCGAGAGGTAGCGCGCCAGGGCGTCCGACCAGCCGTGCGTCACGAGCACGCGCGCGGCCCCGGTCTCGGCGATCGTCGCGAGCAGGGCACCCCAATCCGCGTGATCCGACAAGACGAAGCCGCGATCGAACGCACGCTGGCGGCGGACGCCGCGAACGCGCATCAGGCCCGATGCGAACGCGATCGACGCGCGGGGCAGGCGCCGCATCCACACGGTGCCTCGCGCCGAAAGCGGCGCGAGCACGAGCGATCGAGCCAGCACCTTGCCGCGCATGTCCTCGGCGATCCGCTCCGCCGGCGGCATGGCGATGCCGGCCTCGCGATACGTATCGGTCAACCCCGCGACCGCGCCGTGAAGGTGCACAGGGCCGATGGCCCGATCGCGAAGCGCCGCGAGGATGCGCTGCGCCTTTCCGAGCACGTAGCAGAAGAGCACGGAGGGGCGCTCTTCACCGGCGTTCGCGCGCCACCACTCGACGATCTCGTCCACGACGCGCGACGGCGGATCCCACGTGTAGATCGGCAGCGCGAACGTGGCTTCGGTGATGAACGTGTCGCAGCGCACGGGCTCGAACGGGCTGCAGGTCGGGTCCGGCTGCCGTTTGTAGTCGCCCGAGACGACCCACACCTCGCCGCGGTGCTCGACGCGAATCTGCGACGATCCGAGGATGTGGCCCGCGGGGTGGAAAGACACCTGCGTGCCGCCGATGTGCAGCCGCGCGCCGTACGGGACCGTCTCGACGTGAGCGTCCGGCAGTCGCCGGCGAAGCACCGCTGCTCCGTCCTCCGCGCACAGATACGATCGCGACCCCGGCGCCGCATGATCGGAATGCGCGTGCGTTATCAGGGCGCGCTCGACCGGCGCCCATGGATCGATGTGAAAACCGCCGGCCTCGCAGAAGAGTCCAGATAAGGTCGACGCGATCACGATTCCCGCTTTCTGGTCATGAATGCCATCGTCGCCACGACGGTGCCGTACTCGAGCCAGGCGAGGGAGGCTGGCACGACCCATCGATGTCCGTGCAGCGAAAGGTACCAGACGAAGTAAACCGGAAAAACGCTATACGTCCACACGAGGAGAGGCAGCGCAGCGCGCGTGAACAGAAAGGGCGTGAAGAAGAGTAGATACCAGGGATAAACGACCGGCGCCGCGGCGAGCGATACCGCCATCGGCCAGCCCCACGCAGCAGGTTCGTCCGCCCCCTTGTGCAGGCGCATCCATGTCGCGGCGCCGAATCCGGCGCCCACTGCCACCAGCGCCGCGCCGTCTGGAGTCAGCAGCGCGGCGAGCGCGCTGAAGACCGGTCCGTTGAACCTGATGTGGGCGACCACATTTGGAACAGCGCCGAGCGGAAGGATGCCGGCGCTGGCGAACGGCAGGTACAGCGCCGCAAGGGCGACGAGGCCGACGAGCGCGTCGCGAGGGCGGATCCTCTTCCAGAAGAGCGGCAGCAAAACGATCGGGAGCAGCTTCGTGGCGACGGCCGCGACGAAGGCGATCGCGGCACGCATGCCGCGGCCGGTGCTCAGCATCCATGCCGAGATCGCGACCGACAGCGCCCCGAGCGCATCGATGTGGCCGCTGTGCGCGACCTCGAGAATCACGAGCGGACTCCACGCATAGATCAGCGCGAGCCACGGGGAACGGCGCGTGGATCGCAGCCAGGCGATCAGGACGGCGATCGTCAGCAGATCGCAGCCGACGATCGCCAGCTTCATCGCGCGGGGTGACTCGCTGATCGACACTACCAGACGGAAGAACAACTGCGCGGCGGCCGCATAGGGGGTGCGCGCACGGAGGCTCGGCATGACTCGGGTGTCCGGCGTATGCGTACCCGCGACGGCCGGGTCCGACGGCAGCACGAGAAACGGGTTGTAGCCGAGGCGCTGCAGGCGTCCGTCGTAGATATAACGGATCATGTCGTTGTGCGCGTCCACCGGACGGACCAGGAGCGGGGCTCGGAACGCCACTGCAAATACGAGCGCGATCGTGAACAGCGTGCGCGTGCCGTGCGGCGCAGCCCGTGCGAGCAGCTGGCGGACCAAGACACCGTAAACGACGTACGGAACGGCGGCGAGGGCGAAGAAAAGTGGCGATCCGAGAGGAGCCTGCGTGACGGCCAGCGCGATCAGCGACGCGAGAACGAGGCTGCCGCCGACGCCGATCAGGAGGCGCAAAAGCGCTCCGACATGATTTCCCACCGGATTAGCGTCACGGGAGTATCTTGACATGGCCGCGGGAGAGCGGCGGAGTGGCAGCGGAATTGCTGTGATTCGCTGGTCGTGATCCGTATCAACCATTTGGTGCTGGCGGCGTTGCTGTCGCTTGGGAGCGCCGCCGCGCTGCAGGCGCAGGATGGGCGGTCGCCGGCACAGGATCCGGCGGCCGCTACACCACAGGAAGGCACCCTCGGCCGCTATCTCAAGCGTGTCCCGGAGCTCGATCAGGGCGGCGGTCTACACCTCACGAAATACTTCGCGGTGGTATTCGGCGACATCAAGTCCGGATCCGGCATTGCCCTGGGCCCCGCGCTGAGCGTGAAATTCGCCGACGGCGGCTACGCGCAGGTCAAGGCCGAGTACTCCCTTCGCCGATTCCGCCTCCTGCAGGCGCGTTACGACTCACCGGAATTCCTCGGCGGCCACGCTCTCATCAGCAGCCGCGTGCGGTGGCAGGACGCGCCGAAGCTGTCGCTCTTCCAGCTGGGGCCTGCCTCGCCGCTCCAGCGCGCCGAATTCGGCGAGCGCCGCACGGAAGCGAGTCTCCAGCTCGAGGCCACCGCGTGGCGCGTGCTGCACGTCACGGCGGGCGGCGGCATCGAGCGCTACGCGACGTCGGGCGGGCGCATCGATCTCGCGGAAGACGAATCCCTGCCCGCGATCCCCATGATGCCGGGGCTGGGCGCGCGGCCGTGGTTTGGCCATTCGTTCCTCTCGGTTGCGCTCGACACGCAGCCCTCCGGCTACGCGCGCGCGGGCACCGTCATCGACGCCGGCATCCACGACTTCCACGACGCGCACGATGGCACGTATTCCTTTCGGCGTGTCGAGGCGGGCGCCGAACACCTGATCCCGTTCGGACGATCCACGGTGGATCTTGCCGCGCGGACGTGGTTCTCGTACACGGAAGCCGGCAAGACGGTGCCGTTCTTCCTGATGCCGACCCTTGGCGGCGGCGACTACCTCGAGGCGTACCGGCTGTATCGCTTTCGGGATCGCAACGCCGCGTGGGTGAAGGGAGAGTACCGGTTCGCGCTGCACGAATTCGTGGACGTCGCCGGCTTCTACGAAGCCGGGCAGGTGGCGCCGTCGCCGGGGACCCTGACGCTCGCGCGCGCGGCGCAATCGGCGGGCGCCGGCGTCATCTTCCACGGCAAGACGTCAGCGCGTCTGCGTTTCGATGTCGCGCGCGGACGCGAGGGATACGGCGCCGCGATCGGGTTCAGCGCCGGCGGATCGTGATCGGGCGACGATCAGCTCCGCATTCAGGAGCGCGGCCCCGGCGGCTCCGCGAATGACGTTGTGGCCGAGGGCGACCAGCTTGTAGCCCAGGACGGGGCAGCGCCGGATCCTTCCGCAGTGCACCGGCATGCCGCCGCCGAACGCCGCATCGAGTCTCGGCTGCGGCCGATCCTGCGCCGCGTGTACGACGATGGGCTTTTCCGGCGCTGTCGGCAGGGCGCTCGCCTGCGGCTCCGACGTAAATGCGGCCAGCGCCGCCGCAACCTCCTCGATCGAGGGCCGGGCGGAAAGCTCGAAAGACATCACGGCCGTATGGCCGTCCGGCACCGGCACGCGCGTGGTCTGCGCGCTTACGACCATCCCGGCGTTACGAACCGCGCCGTTCTCGATGCGCCCCAGCAGCTTCAGCGTTTCCGTCTCGATCTTCTCTTCTTCGCCGCCGCCGATGTACGGGATCACGTTGCCGACCGCATCGAGCGACGCCACGCCGGGGTAGCCCGCGCCCGAGAGCGCCTGAAGCGTGGTCACGAGGACGCGCGCCGGCTGGAATTGCCGCAGCGCCGCGAGCACCATCGCGACGACCACGGTGGCGCAGTTTGGATTCGTCACGATTCCGCCGGTCGTCCACCCGCGGGCGCGCCGCTGCGCATCGAGCAGGGCGAGGTGATCCGGATTGACTTCGGGAATCAACAGCGGCACGAGCGGGTCCATGCGATGGTTGCGCGCGTTGCTGACGACGAGGCGTCCGCTCGCAGCGAAGGCGGTCTCCGCTTCGCCCGCGACCGATGCATCCAGCGCGGAGAAGAGCAGCGATGGAGCGCTGTCGAGGGCCTCGAGCGGCGCCACGCGCAGCGGCGCGGCGTCGGCGGGGATGCGCGAGGGCAGGCGCCAGGCGAGATCGCCGTACGTCTTGCCCGCCGAGCGTTCGCTCGCGGCCAGCCACGCCACCCGAAACCAGGGATGACGCTCGAGGAGCGCCACGAGCTGCTGGCCGACGACGCCGGTCGCGCCGAGAATGCCGACGTCGATCTTTTCCATCAGACGGCCGCGTGGACGACAGTCAGGGCGCGCGCCTGCTCCACCGCGGCGAGACCCTCGAGGAGGTCGGCGACCAGATCGCGCTGATGCTCGCAGCCTGGCGACAGGCGAACGAGCGTATCCGACAGGCCCAGCTTCGCGCGCTCTTCGGCGGGAATCGACGCGTGCGTCATCCGCGCCGGATGGCAGACGAGGGCTTTCACGCCGCCGAGGCTTTCGCCCAGCGCGAAGTAGCGTCGTGACGACACGAAGGAGACGACTTCGTCGATCGTTCCGTCCAGCTCGAACGAGACCATGCCGCCGAAACCAGTCATCTGCCGGCGCGCGATGTCGTGTCCCGGATGGTCCGCCAGCCCGGGATAGTACACGCGGCGCACCAGAGGATGCCCGTTCAGCGCCGTCGCGATCGCTTCGGCATTCTCGGCGTGCCGCTGCATCCGCAGCTCCAGCGTCTTCAGGCCGCGAAGCGTCAGCCAGCAGTCAAACGGCGAGGGGACGGCGCCGGTCGCGTTCTGCAGGAACTTGACCGGCTCGAACACCGCCGCGTCCTTCGCGAGGACGGCGCCCTGAATCACGTCGGAATGCCCGGCCAGATATTTCGTCACGCTGTGGACGACGAGGTCGGCGCCCAGCGCGAACGGCTGCTGGAACAGCGGCGTGGCGAACGTGTTGTCGACCACCAGCAGCGCGCCCGCGTCGTGCGTCGCGGCCGCGATTCTCGCAATGTCGTACACGAGCAGACGTGGATTCGTGGGCGATTCGATCCAGACGAGGCGCGTCTTCGCCGACAGCGCTCCCTCGAGCGCGCCCGGGCGGCTCAGGTCGATCTGTCGGACGACGCAGCCGAGCGGCTGGAAGACCTTATTGAGGATCCGGTACGTGCCGCCGTACACATCGAGCGGAATGACGATCTCATCACCCGGCCTGAGGTAAGCCTGCAGCACGGCGTTCTCGGCGGCGAGGCCGGATCCATAGACCGCCGCGTACTGGACGCCTTCGAGCTCGGCGAGGACGGCTTCCAGCCGCGCGCGCGTCGGATTGTTCGTGCGCGAATAATCGAATCCGCGATGCTGGCCCGGCGCCTCCTGTTCGTAGGTCGACGTCTGGAAAATCGGCGCGATCAGCGAGCCCGTCTCAGGCTCTGACGGCTGTCCGGCGTGAATCGTCTTCGTCGAGAACTCCATGACCACTCCTTGAATGCACGTGGGTAACCGGGGCCGCAGCGTCCATGCTGCGAATGACGATGTGCAGGCCGCCCGACGCGGCGGCGACGAGCGCGGCGCGCTGCACGAGATCGCACCCCTCGTCCGCCATGCGCAGCGCGTCTTCGGCCCTCAGATCGTGAATCTGCCTCGCCGTCGGATCTCGGTGCGGATCGGCGGTGTAATAGCCCGGCACGTCCTTGATCAACTCGCACGCGTCCGCGCGGATGGCGGTCGCCAGCAGGACGGCCGTCAGATCCGAGCCGCCGCGGCCGAGCGAGGTGATCGTGCCTCCAGGGCTGACCCCGAGGAAACCGGGGACAATGACGATTTGCGCATGCGCGAGCGCGGCCAGCAGACGCATCGGCCGCACCGTCGTGCCGTTGAGGCGATCGGCGACGAGGCCAGTCTGGTGCACGTTGAACGGCACGGCCGACACACCGAGCTTCTGCAGGTGCAGCGCGAGCAGCGCGACCGATCGCAATTCGCCGGTGGACCACAGGAGATCCAACGCGTCCTGCGACGGTTCGTTCGCGACGATTTGCGCTTCGGCGAGGAGGTCGTCGGTCGTTCCCATCTTCGCCGAGACGATGACGACGAGGCGCTCGTCCTGGTTGAGCGCGAGCCGCGTCTGCAGGAATCGCGCGGCGGCGCCGTACGACTCGTCGTCGCGAAGTACGGACCCGCCGATCTTCAGTACGCTCAGCATGCGGCGTCTCCTCCCAGCGCCGGAAACGCCGCGGCCGGCCCGTGCGTCACGGACTGGACGGCCTCGAGCGCGGTCTGCACGCGCGCCGGAGTCGCGGCGCAGGTGAGCGCGTAGGTGCGGTCGCCTCGCCGGGCGATCCGCGTGCACCAGACTCCGTAGGAGCCGAGCAGATCGGCGACATCCGCGTTGCGCGCATCGCCGTTCAGGCGCAGGAACCAGGCCGATTCCGGACGCACGATCGACGCGGCGACGCGCGAGACTTCCGCGGACGGCGTACGGACACGCCGCTCCGCTCGCAACTCCACCACGTCGTCGAGGATCGTCGCCGCGGTGACGTCGGGCCCGGCGCCGGGCCCGACGTAGCACTGGCTGCCGCGCGGCGTGTCGATGAGGATGCCGTTGGTGACGCCCATCACGCGCGCCAGCGGATGCGTGCCGGCGAGCCACGTGGGGCCGACGAACGCGCGTACGGACGCGTCGTCGCTCCAGGACGCCTGCGCCAGGGGCTTCACGGCGCCGTCGAACGCGGTCGCGGCGGCGATATCCTGCGGATCCACGCTGCCGATGCCCTCTGACGGCACCGCCTGCGGATCGACGATGACGCGGCCGAACAGCCGCGCGAGGATCGACAGCTTCTCGGCCGCATCCGCGCCGCTGATATCCATCGAGGGATCGGGCTCGGCCAGGCCCAGCCGCTGCGCCTCGGCGAGCGCCGTGTCGAAGCGCACGCCCGCGCACATGGCGGACAGGATCGAATTCGACGTGCCGTTGAGGATGCCCGTGACCCCGGTCGCGCGGGCCGCGAGCGGACGCCGCTCGAAGGTACCGAGGAACGGAACACCCGAGATGCAGCCGGCTTCGAATCGCAGGGCCGTGGCGCGCCGCCGCGCGAGCTGGGCCAGCTCCTCGCCGTGCGCGGCGATCAGCGACTTATTCGCGGTCACGACGGGAATGCCGAGATCGAGCGCGCGACGTACTAAGGAGTACGCCGGCTCGATGCCGCCCAGCACTTCCACGACGACGTCGATCGGCTGCGAGAAGAACAAGTCCGGAACGTCGGTGACCATGGCAACGAGGTTGGCTGCCGGACGGCTCCGCGCCGTGGTACGGACGAGAGCGGTGGAGATCAACGGGGCGATGCCACGCGGGGAAAGGTGAGCGGCCGCTTCGCGTGTCAGGCGCGCGAAGGCCGATCCGATATTGCCGAGGCCGAGCAGGCCGATCCGGCACACGGCCGGCAGACACGCATCGTCGACGGCGCCACCCGCGGGGTCGAGCACGGTCGTGATCACGACAAGACGCTCCGGCGGGACGCCGCGGAAGGCCCGCCAGGACGGGCGCGTCCACGGCACGCGATGCAACACGACTGTCGTGCTGCAGCACGGCCCGCGGTTATGGGAGTGAGAGCTTCGGGCCATCCTTGCCGGATGGCCGAGGTTTTATCTCTCCCGTTTATCGGGCAGGAATTAGCACCTTGGCGTTGCCGCCCGGTTGCTGTGGCTTCGTCGGGCCTGTTCCCTCAGCCACTCTGGATAAATGTCCGCGCGAGCGCGAACCCTGAAAGGGTAGGCCAGGCTGGCCGGCGCTGTCAAGAGGTCACGGCTCGGCTTGTTATGATCCGGTCCGTGGCGGTCGCACATGTCTGGGCGTTCACGGCGGTGACGGTGCCGTTTGTCGCGGCACCCGGAGCGTCGACGGCCGTCGTACTTCGCAATAGCGTCTCTGGCGGCGTACGGGCGGGCGTGGCGACGGCGCTCGGAGTGAACGCGGCCTCGGTGTGCTTCGGACTGCTGGCCGCGTTCGGCGTGGCGCTCGCGGTCCAGCGCTGGCCGATCGTCTGGGTCGCGCTCCGCATCGCGGGCGCGATCTATCTCGCGTCGCTCGGTCTGCGATCGCTCTGGCGCGCTACGGCAGGGCACCGGGGAGTGGCCGCCGCTCTCGCTTCACGGCCGTCCGTCCACTGGACGCGCAACATCGCCGAGGGGTTTTTCACGAACGCGCTCAATCCCTCGATCGCCACGTTCTATCTGCTCGTGCTGCCCCAGTTCATTCCGCGCGACGCGCCGCTCGTCGCGACGGCGCTGCTCCTGACGTCGATCCACGTCGGCCTCGCAATCTCGTGGCACATCGCGTGGGCCGCGGCGGGGGGCTCGCTTTCGGAAGCGCTCAATCGCCCGGGCCCGCGCCGAACGCTCGAATCGATCACCGGCATGGCGCTGCTCGCGCTGGCTGTGAAGATCGCGATTTTTTAGCGGCGAGCGTTGCAATCCTCAGCGACAAGTCTCCGCGGCGCATCCGCGGCGCACTCGCAGCGTAATTCCTACTCATTGCCATCGTCCGCCGTGTAAGTCTTGCCGTGACGATCGTGTAAATCTCCGTTCAACGCTGGTGATTTTTCGATCGAATGCCGTTCCATCGCAGCGGGAATAGAGTATCCTGCCCGCGCAAATCAACGTCGGGACGACGGGCACACCGATCACAAAACTGTGCAAGGTTTGCTCGAACGGTAAGGGCGGGCGGTGCGAATTCGGGTCCAGACCGCCTTGCCTGACCGACGCTCGATCCTGCGACCCCAAACAATCTCAGTTGCAACTTGTTGTACCGATGAGGGTTCGTCCTCCAGGATTGGGCGGGAATTCCTTGACCTCAGTAGTGCACGCTACGGCACGCAACTTGTTAAAGCCCTGTCCGACTCCCCGCGTTCAACCGTTACGCGTGTTACGTGACTCGGTCCTCGGTGCCGCCGCACTCCCCCGGTGTACGTCGAGTGTTTGAGGGAGACGTCTGCCATGATCAGACTCCTCGAGCGGAATATAGCGTCGATCGAGAAGCGCCTGGTGCTCGTTGCGCCTCCGGATATCGGGTTGCCCGAATCCTTTCGGAACGTGACGGCCGATCGCGGCCGCCACCAGCAGCTTGTTCAGGAGATGCAGCGGCTGCGCGGCAGCGTCTACCTGCAGGACGGCGCCGTCCAACGGGACCAGCTCACGACCGACGGTCTGCACCGGACGCCTGAAGACGACCGGAGCTGGCACCTCCTGATGCTGAACGGCCGGCGCGAGGTCAGTTCCTGTGCCTGGTACATGGAGCACGACGAGGCGGCGCGGTTCGAGCACCTGCGGGTCCGCAACTGCGGCCTCGCGCGTGTCGACGGCTGGCGCGAGAGGCTTTCGCAGGCGGTCGAATCGGAGCTGCAGCGCGCCCGCGAGAACGGTCTGCGTTACGCGGAGGTGGGCGGATGGGCGGTGGCCAAAGGCAGCCGCTGCACGTCCGAGGGCCTGCTGCTCGCGCTGGCGGCCTACAGTCTGGGCCGGACGCTGGGCGGCGCGCTGGGGATCACGATGGCGACGGTCCGCCACTCCTCGTCGACGATCCTGAGGCGGCTGGGAGGCTCGCTGCTCGAAGTGGGCGGCTCGATCGTGCCGCCGTATTACGACCCGAAATACCGCTGCGAAATGGAGCTGCTGCGGTTCGACTCCCGCCGGCCCAGCGCGAAGTACGGGAGCCTGATCGAGCTGCTTGGCCGACGGCTTCACTTCGTGTCGGTGGTCGCCACGGGGGCCCCGTCAACCGCAGGGCAGACAAAAGTCGCAGCCTAGAGGGCTGCTGGGACCTGCGGCACTCCGCCGGCACTGACACTTTTGCAAGCCGCTCGGAGATCGAAGCGATCCCTCAATATTCAGCCTCGAGTCTCTTGACTTCAGTTGCGCGCGCTATGCGGCACGCAAGTTGTTAAGGGGCCTGTCCCCCGCGTTCCTTTATTGCTATTGCGCGACTTGGTCCTCCGTGCCACGGCACTCGCCGGTGCACGTCGAGTGTCTCAGGGACGTCCGCGATGATCCGACTTCTGGAGCGGAATATTGCCTCGATCGAAAAGCGCCTGGTGCTCGTCGCGCCGTCCTATGTCGCCTTGCCCGAATGCTTTCAGAACGTGACGGCCGATCCCGGCCGCCACCAGCAGCTCGTTCAGGAGATGCAGCGGCTGCGCGGCAGCATCTACCTGCAGGACGGCGCCGTCCAACAGGACCAGCTCACGCCCGACGGTCTGCACCGGACACCTGAAGACGACCGCAGCTGGCATCTGCTGATGCTGAATAGCCGCCGCGAGGTCAGTTCCTGTGCCTGGTACATGGAGCACGACGAGGCGGCGCGGTTCGAGCACCTGCGCGTCCGCAACTGCGGTCTCGCGCGTCTCGAAGGCTGGCGCGAGAGGCTCTCGCAGGCGGTCGAATCGGAGCTGCAGCGCGCCCGCCAGGACGGCCTGCGATACGCCGAGGTCGGCGGGTGGGCGGTGGCCAAAGGCTGCCGCTGCACGTCCGAGGGGCTGCTGCTCGCACTGGCAGCCTACAGTCTGGGCCGGACGCTGGGCGGCGCGCTGGGGATCACGATGGCGACGGTCCGGCACTCCTCGTCGACGATCCTGAGGCGGCTGGGAGGCTCGCTGCTCGAGGTCGCGGGCTCGATCGTGCCGCCGTACTACGATCCGAACTACCGCTGTCAGATGGAAATTCTGCGGTTCGATTCGCGTCAACCGAGTGCGAAGTATGCCGGCTTGATCGAGCTGCTGGGCGAGCAGATGGCCGACGTGAAGGTGATCGCCCTCTCGCCGGCGGCGCCGGCCCTTGCCCCGGCCGGCATGCCGGACGCATTCGCCGCCTGGTCAACAGGGATGGCTGTCTAAGCGGATCTGACCCAGCGCATCGCCGATCCCTCTCTTGGCGGCAGACGACGCGTCACTTCAAACCAGCCAGGGCCTTCTGCGCCTTGGCGGTCTGGTCCGGCGGCAACTTGAGGCTCAGCGCACGCTGGAGGGCCCGCCGGGCTTCCGGCACGTTGCCGAGCGCGGCGAAGGCTGTCCCGAGATGGTACTGGTACGTGGCGTTGTTCGGCTCCCTACTGACCGACTGCTGTAGCGGCGCGACGGCTTCGCCGTCCATGCCTTTGAGGTGATAAATCCATCCGAGCGTGTCATTGATTTGCGGCAGCTCCGGCAACTGCGATTTCGCCGTCTGCGCGCGCTGCAGCGCGACGTTCAGGTTGGTTTCCTGTTGTGCGTCCATCCACGCGAGGTTATTCGCGGCAACGGCAGCCCGCGGGTCGATGGCGAGAGCCTTCTCATAGTGCGCGCGCGCTTCGGCGCCTCGCTCCTGCATCTCCAGCAGTTCCCCAAGGACCGTCTCCATCCCGACGGAATTCGGGCGCCGCTTCGCAAGATCCTCTAACTCGCTGGTGGCTTCCGGCAGCCGCCGCTGTGCCGAGTAGAATTGCCCGAGCGTCCCGTACGCCGCGAAATTATTCGGATTCACCGTCAGCGCCTGCTTTACCGTGCGTTCGGCCGCCGCTTGATCGCCGAGCGACCAGTACAGGCGGCCCGCATACACGAGGAGCTGGTCGTTGCGGGGAGCGGCCGCGACCGCGGCGTCGAGGCGCGCTCTGGCGTCGGCGGTCTTCTTCTCGCGCACATCGAGCGTCGTCAGTCCGTCCAGCGCCACCAAACTTACTGAATCGCGCGCGAGGGCGCGCTGGAACGCCGTTCTCGCACGCGCCGCGTCCCCTTCGGCTAGGTACACACGTCCAAGGTCCCCCTGGATGGCCGCGGTGTCGGGATAGCTGCCGTTGAGGGCGTCGAGGGTCTCGTGGGCCCCCTTGACATCGCTCGCGGCGAGTTGCGCCCGTGCCAGCACGAGCTGCGCATCAGGATACCTGGGCATCAGCTTCAGCGCGTTCTGCGCCTGCTGGATTGCCTGCACCGGCTGGCCAAGGGCAAGCTGCAGCTTCGCCAGCTCGACGTCGGCGAGCGCAAATCTCGGGTTCAGGCGCAAGGCTTCCAGGAAGGCCGAGGAGGCCTCCTTTGCATCGCCTCGGCTGGCAAGCACGCGACCGTGCAGATAGTGCGCGTCCGCTGAATTCGCGTCGAGCGCGAGAGCGGCCTGGACGGTCTTCAACGCCTCATCCGACTTGCCTTCCCGCAATTGAAGATCGCCTTTGCCCAGAAGCGCGCCGGTGTCCCTGGGGTACTTCTGCAGGACTTCATCGAACAGGCGATGGGCTTCGGCCGTATCTCGGCTCGCGACCGCGAGCGCGGCAAGCTTGAGTCGAGCCGGTACGAAGCCGTTCTGAGTAGACCCGATGCTCTGAAGGAGCGTTTTGGCCTCGGCGGTGCGTCGGGAGGCGATGTAGTAATCCGCGAGCGTCAGGCGCGCGGTGACGCTCGGGCTCACGTCCGCGAGCACCTTGAGGGGCGCCTCTGCCTCCTTGCCGCGGCCGCTCGCCAGATAGAAGGCCACGAGGGCGCGATTGACCGAGAGATTCCTGGGTTCGAGCGCGACCGCCTGCTGGAGTTCCTTCTCTGCGTCCGGCCGCTGATTCGTCGACCAGTAGAAGTTCGCGAGCGCCAGATGGGCGTACGCCGATTTCGGATCGACCGACACCGCTCTCTGAAACGCCCTCAGGGCCGCTTGGCGATCGCCCTTCATCTGCTGCAACGCCCCCAGGTTCGCGTACGTCAGCGCCTTGGTCGGGTCAGCCGCGATGGCCTGCTCCACTTCGGCGATGGCGCCGTCGATATCGCGGAGCCTCGCCAGGGCATTCCCTTTCAGCACGAGGGCACTGACGTTCTTGTTGTCGATCGCCAGCGCCTTGTCCGCTCTTGAACGGGCATCCTCATACTTGAGGGCGAGGAGACACATTTCCCCCGCCTTGATCTGGGCCTCGGCGCTCTGAGGCAGCAAATCCGCCGCGCGCATGTATTCCCCGAACGCATCCCCCGGATCGCCCGACTTCATGTAGGCCTCGGCGAGTTTCATCCGTGCCTCGCCAAACATGGGATCGACCTTGATGGCGTTGCGATACTGGAGAATCGCCTCGGAAAGCTTGCCTTGCGCCGCATAGCTGTCGCCGCTCTGGACATATTTTTTCTTCCGCACTGCCGGATCTCTGGCGCAGCCGGCGGCGAGCAGTCCGACGAGACAGACAGCAGTGCAGGAGAGACGAGTAACCGCGGCCATGGACATTTCCAGCCTTCCTTTTGATCGTTACCATTTTAGCAAGCGCCTGTCCGCGCCGGCCGCCATGGCGGTGAACCGCTTAAGCCTCAGACGGTCTATGTCTTACCGGTGGTGGGTATGCTTGACGCCATCCAGTGCTGCACGCGAATCTCCCTGGCGCTGGATTTTTGTCGCCTCGCCAAGAGGATTCAAGGCCAGCGGTCGCTTGAAAATCCTGTCGGAGGGAGACTCTCATGCGAGCCGAACGGTTGTCCCGAGACGACCCATGTCGTAAGCTTCCTCGAGTCCCAGCAGGGTTCCCCAGGCATGCTCGAGACAGTCATCAGCGCGTTTCGACAGATTGTCGGTGACAGCCACACGCTGACGGACCCTTCATCGCTGCGCCGTTATCGCGCCCGCACGATACCGGATCAACGTCAGATTCCTGCGGTGGTGCGACCCTCCTCAGTCGAGGAGATCCAGCAATTGGTGAGGGTGGCAGCCGCTCACCAGGTCTCGCTGTATCCGATCAGCACGGGCAACAACTGGGGCTACGGGTCTGCGCAACCCACGCGGGATGACACGGTCGTGCTGGACCTCGGTCGGATGAATCGCATCCTCGAGGTCAATACGGAGCTCGCGTACGCAGTCGTGGAGCCCGGAGTCACACAGCAGCAGCTATACGCGTACCTTCAAGAGCGGCGGATCCCCCTCTGCCTCAATCCGACCGGAGCGGGTCCGACCTGCAGCATCCTTGGAAACACCCTGGAACGGGGCTTCGGTATCGGCCCCAATGGCGATCATTTCCTGGCGCAGTGCGGGATGGAAGTGGTGCTCGGCACGGGCGATATTCTGCGCACCGGGTTCGGGCACTTTCCGGCAGCCAGGACCACGCACCTCTATAAATGGGGCGTGGGTCCGTACCTGGACGGCCTTTTTACGCAGTCGAACCTGGGGATTGTGACGAAGATCGGTGTCTGGCTCACTCCGACACCAGAGCAGTTTGCGGCGTGTTATCTGACTTGCAACTCTGAAGCCCAGCTCGGGGAATTGATCCCCGCGATCCGCGGACTGCTCTTCCTGGGGGTTTTCCAGGGACCTGTTAATCTGTTGCACCGTAATCGTGTTCTGATCATGCTGGGCCAGTATCCGTGGCAGGAAATGGACGGCCGCACACCGCTGTCCGAACCCGTTGCCTCGCGGCTGGCCGCGCAAAAGAAAATAGGCGCCTGGAACGGGGTGGGCGCGATCTCTGGCAGCCGGGCTCAGGTCGCCGCAGCCAAGCGGACGATCGCGCGCGCCCTCAAGGGCAAGGTCGATCGCCTGACCTTCCTCTCTGACGACCGCCTGCATCTGCTGAAGCGCTTCCCGAGGATGTTCAGTGCGATCCTGAA
>Ga0310810_10002361_pt1 | contig 20292 bp, 14 predicted proteins | sample NCmetagenome_FD_207641 | JGI IMG/M metagenome (GOLD analysis project Ga0310810, IMG submission 207641) | Soil microbial communities from experimental microcosm in Duke University, North Carolina, United States - NC | ecosystem: Engineered > Artificial ecosystem > Soil microcosm > Unclassified ...
GGATCCTCGGCCGCCTGGGGAACGAGTTCCCGCTGCCGGATGCCGACTTCCTCGCATGGCGCAGCCATAACGACGCTGCCGACGCCGTTGCGGTGTTCTCGACCGAACCGACGACGCTGACCGGCGGCGGGAACGCCGAACGGATCGGCGCGGCGGCGGTCACCGATCGCTTTTTCGATGTGTTCGGCACGCCGCCGCAGCTCGGCCGGGTGTTCCGCGACGGCGACGACCGGCCGGGCGCGCCCGCGACCGTCGTCGTGAGTCACCGATTCTGGATGCGCCGGTTCCACGGCGACCCGAACGCGGTCGGGCAGATGCTCTCGCTGAGCGGAGTGGCCCACACCATCATCGGCGTCATGCCGCCGTCGTTCCGCTTCCCGCGCGACGACTTCGAGGTCTGGCGAATCCTGACGATGAATACGCCCGCGCGCCGCGGCCCCTTCTACACGCGCGGCCTGGCGCGCGTGAAGCCCGGCGTCACCGTCGAGGGACTGCGCGCGAATCTGAGAGTCGTGACAGACGAGATCAAGCGTCAGTATCCGCAGCCCGGAAACTGGACGCTCGATGCGCTGCCGCTTCACGAGGCGCTGGTCGGCGACGCCAAGCCGGTGCTGTACCTGCTCGCGGGGGCCGTTGCCTTTCTGCTCCTTCTCGCGACGGTCAACGTGGCGAACCTGATGCTCGCGCGCGCGACCGTGCGCGAACGTGAGATCGCCGTGCGCACAGCGCTCGGCGCGGGCCGAGGACGCATCGTGGGTCAGCTGCTCACGGAGAGTCTCGTCCTCGCGCTCCTCGCCGGCGCCGTCGGGCTCGTGCTCGCATTGTGGGGGACTCGTGCGCTCCTCACGCTCGCGCCGGAAGGCATTCCGCGTCTCGACGAAGTTGGCATGAACGGCACCGTCTTCGCGTTTGCGCTCGTCGCCGCGGCCGCCTGCGGATGTTTCTTCGGGCTGGTGCCGGCGCTGCGATCGACCGGCGCGCCGCTCATTGCGCCGCTCAAGGACAGCGGGCGGAGCGGGGCCGGACGCCGGCAGCGCCGCGTCGAACGCGCGCTCGTCGTCGCCGAAGTCGCGCTGGCGCTCGTGCTGTCGGCCGGCGCCGGGCTGCTGATTCGAAGCTTCGGCGCACTGCAGCGCGTCAGTCCGGGCTTCGACGCGGGCCGTCTGCTCACCTTCGAGCTCCAGCTGCCGCGCACACAATATCCCGGCGCGCCGAGCATCCGGGCCTTCTTCGACGATCTGCTGCCGCGGCTCGAGGCGCTGCCCGGGGCGCGCTCGGCGGCGCTGACGATCAGCCTTCCGCCGAACATCCTCCAGGTGACGGACAACTTCATGGTGGAAGGCCAGGTGCTGCCCCCGAATCAAGGCGCGCCCGTGGGGCCTGTCGTGATGGTGAGCGAGAAATATTTCTCTACTCTGGGCGTGCCGCTCGTCCGCGGCCGCGTCTTCGACGAGCGCGACAACGCGACTGCGCCGCCCGTCGTCATCGTCAACGAGGCGCTGGCGGCGAAGTACTTCAGCGGCGTCGATCCGATCGGCCGCCGCTTCAAGATCGGCGGGCCCGAACGTCCGATTGGACCCAACAATCCGTGGCAGACGGTCGTCGGCGTTGTCGGCAACGTGAGCTATTCCGGCCTCGACGCGCCGCCGGAGCCGACCTACTACATGCCGTTCCAGCAGAACGCCTGGCGCGGGCAGTTCGTCGTCGTCCGTGCGGCCGCGGATGCCGGCCAGCTCGTCGCGGGCATCCGCTCGATCGTGGCATCGATCGATCGCGATATTCCCGTCGCGCGTCTGCATACGATGGACGATCTCATCGCGACGTCGGTAGCGCCGCCGCGATTCCGGACGACGCTCGTGACGGCGTTTGCCGCCTCTGGCCTGCTGCTGGCCGCGATCGGCATCTACGGCGTGATGGCATCGGCCGTCGCCGATCGGACGCACGAGCTCGGCGTCCGGATCGCGCTCGGCGCCGATCGGTCCAGCGTGCTGCGGCTCGTGCTCGGGGAGGCCGCCGCGCTGACGGCGATCGGCGTTGCCGTCGGTATCGCGGGCACGCTGCCGGCGGCGCGGTTGATGCGGAGCCTGCTCTTCGGCGTTTCCGCGACCGACGTGCTCACGCTGGCCGGCACGAGCGCGCTGTTGACGGCGACCGCTTTCGTCGCGAGCTACGTGCCGGCGCGGCGGGCGATGCGCATCGACCCGGTGGTCGTGCTCCGAAACGAGTAGCGCGATGTAAGATCGCGCGCATGATGCACACGCTCATGCGCGCCGTGTTCCTGGCTGCGCTCATCGGCCTCCCGATCCTCGTCGCAACGCAGTCGCAGGGCGATGTCCAGGTCTCTCAACACGCCCGCGACCTGCACATGCGCGCCATCGTCATCGACACGCATGACGATACGACGCAGCGGCTGATCGGCGAACCGTCTTTCAACATCGCCGCGCGCAACGAGACCGGCAGCATCGACATCCCGCGCATGCGCGACGGCGGACTCGACGCGATCTTCTTCTCGATCTGGATGGATGGAAAGATCACCGGCTCGGAGGCGGTGAAGCGCGCGCTCGATCAAGTCGACGCCGTGCGAGAAGCCGTGCGTACGCATCCCAACGATCTCGTGCTGGCGACGACGGCGGCCGATATTCGGAGGGCCGCGGCGGCCAAGAAGATCGCCGCGCTCCTGGGCCTCGAGGGCGGGCACATGATTGCCGAGGACCTCGGGATTCTGCGCACGTTCGCCGCGCTCGGCGTCCGCTACATGACCCTCACGCATTCGCTGAATACGCCGTGGGCCGATTCGTCGGGCGACAAGCCGGCGCACGACGGCCTCACGCCGTTCGGCAAGAACGTCGTTCGCGAGATGAACCGCCTCGGCATGATAGTCGACATCTCGCACGTCGCCGACAAGACGTTCTTCGACGCAATTGAGACGACGCGCGCGCCGGTCATCGCATCTCATTCCTCCGCACGCGCGATCGCGAACGCGCCGCGGAACATGACGGACGACATGCTGCGGGTCGTCGCGAAGAACGGCGGCGTCGTGATGATCAACTATCACTCGGGGTTCCTGAGTGAGGAGTACCGCGTCGCGAAGCCGTCGCCTGCGCTGCAGGCGCGCCTCGACGAGGCCGCGAAGCGCTGCGGCGACAACGAGGCCTGTAGCATTCTCGAAAGCCAGCGGATCAATCAGGAGGCCATGGCGAAGGGCGAACTGCCGAAAGTCACCTGGGAGAAGATCGTCGAGCACATCGACCACGTCGCCAAGATCGCGGGCGTCGATCACGTCGGCCTCGGGTCGGATTTCGACGGCGCGACGATGCCGCTCGGAATGGAGGACGCGACGAAGCTGCCGCGCATCACCGACGGGCTGCTGAAGAAGGGCTACTCGGACGCGGACATCGAGAAGATCCTCGGCGGCAACATCCTGCGCGTGATGGAGGCGGTCGAGCGCGTGAAGGGCTCGTGAAGCCCACCGCCGAAGTCGTCATCGTCGGCGGCGGCTGCATGGGTGCGAGCGTTGCGTACCACCTGTCGCGGCGCGGCGTGACCGACGTCGTCCTGCTCGAGCGCGAGCGGATGCTCGCGACCGGGTCCACAGGGCGCAATGCCGGAGGGGTCCGGCACCAGTTTTCGAACGCGGCGAACATCAGCCTGTCGATCGAGTCGATCGGCCTCATTCAGCGCTTCAGTGAGGAGGTCGGACACCCGGTCGACTTTCATCAGGACGGCTACCTCTTTCTGCTGAACACGCTCGCGAGTGTGGAGACGTTTCGCGGCAATGTGGCGCTGCAGCGCAGCTGCGGCATCGACGTGCAGTGGCTCGAGGCGGCCGATGCCGCGCGTCTGGCGCCGGGACTCGAGACGGACAACGTGCTGGCTGCGACGTTTTGCCAGCGCGACGGCATCGCCGATCCCAACGGCGTGACGATGGGATTCGCGAAGGCGGCACAGGCCGGCGGTGTCTCGATCGAACGCGACGTGGAAGTAACCGGCATCCGCGTCGACGCGGGAGGCATCGCCGGCGTCGATACCACTCGCGGATCGATCGCCACGCGCACAGTGGTCAATGCCGCCGGCCCGTACGCCCGCCGCGTGGGCGCGCTCGCCGGCGTGGATGTGCCCGTCGACCCGTACCGCCGGCACATCTTCATCGCTCAGGCCGGCACGGGAGGATGGACCGTGCCGTCGTCGCACATCATGGTCATCGACTTCGAGTCGACGTTCTACTTCCACCGCGAAGGCGCCGGCGTGTTGTTCGGCATGGGCGACAAGACGGAGGGACCGACGTTCGACACGACCGTGCAGTGGGATTTTCTGCCGCAGGTCATCGACATCGCCGTGAAACGGTTGCCCGCGCTGGGGGACGCGTCGATCTCGCACGCGTGGGCGGGGCTGTACGAAATGTCGCCGGACGGAAACCCAATCATCGGTCGGACGCCCGAGGTGGAGGGCCTCTTCCTGATCAACGGCTTCAGCGGGCACGGCTTTCAGCATTCGCCGGCCGCCGGCCGCGTGCTCGCGGACCTGATCGTCGGCCGCGATCCGGGACTCGACGTCGCACCGTTTGCGATCGAGCGGTTCGGGCGGGCATGCGTTGGCGGCGAACGGTATGTGGTGTAACGTCGAACCGCGAGGCTTCCGCGCATGCACCTTCGCCTGAAGACGTGCGCCGTCCGGTCATGGGAGATGGCCGACGTCGATTCGATCGCGAAGTACGCGAACAATCGGAACGTGTGGATCAACCTGCGCGATGCGTTCCCGCACCCGTACGCGAAGCAGCACGCGCGCGACTTCATCCGGGCCGTGCGGCAGCGCTCGCCTGAGACGACGTTCGCGATCGTCGTCGACGGCGAGGCGATCGGGAGCGTCGGGTTCGTGCTGCATCCCGACGTCGAGCGCGTTTCGGCGGAGATCGGCTACTGGATCGGCGAGCCGTTCTGGGGCCGGGGAATCGCAGCCGACGCGCTCGTGGCGGTGACGAAGTACGCCATCGAGGCACACCAGTTGACGCGGGTCTACGCGCTGCCGTTCGCGTGGAACAAGCGGTCGTGCCGCGTGCTGGAGAAAGCGGGCTTCGTCCTCGAGGCGCGGCTGAAGCGGAGCGCGATCAAGGACGGCTGCATCACCGATCAGATGCAGTACGCGTTCATCGTGTCCGAGGGTTAGCAGTTACTGCCCGCAATACCGCTTCAGCTGCTCGATCTGGCGCGTCAATCCCGCAATCGTCAGCCGCTGCACGCGCATGTTCATGTACGCGGAATCTCTGCACAGCGAGGGCGGTACGCGAGACATCGTCATCGCGGAACGCGGCCCTAGATAGAGGACCGCGTCGAACTGATCCTCCATTCGGAGCGCGCGCCAGCGTTCGCGTGGAAGCGGCGACGAAAAATCTGGGCCGCCCGGACCATTGGCGAATCGGGGCGCCTCGCCCGGCGCATACGCCGTTGCATCCGCTGCTCCGAGGCGCGTTCCATGCACGATCGTCAGACTCGGCGTTGGCCACGAGGATACGTCTTCCTGCAGCGCGCTCAAGTCGGTGCCCGCGGTGGTCCAGATGGAGAACACGCTGACGGCCGGCTCGCTCTCGAGTCGCATCAGCAGCAACCGCGCCGTTGGATCGGACGGTTCGAAATTGATCATCCTGTCACGGCGCTGGAGGTGCTCATCGCCGTAGATCACGAGTGCACGCCGATTTCTGGCGACGACTTCGCGGCGGCTCAAATCGGCGGGATAGCGATCGCGCGCCATGTCCGCCTGCTGCCGTCCAAGATCGTCTCGAGTGTGAACGGCGTCCCAATCGATGGGTGGATCGCCGAGCAGGACCCGAATCTGACGATCGCGGGAGAGCGACGCGTTCACCGCTCGGACTGCACGGAAGAACTCCTCGTAGATCGGCAGGTCCCAGACGGTCGTCGGCTGCGTGGTGTTTTGCCACACCTGTCGCAGCGTCTCGTCCGGCACTGCATCGCCGCGGACGAACCGATCCATCACCTCCTGATATCGCGCGCTTCCGAACTCCACGACGACGTCGTTGACGAGGGTGGGGAAGCGGGAGTCGCGAATGAGCGAGAGACGAAACGCATGGTCCTGTTCGTTGCCGTGGTCGCCCTCCGCCAGGGCGACGATCGAATGCGTCCCGAATGCCTCCAGAATCCCGGTGACGGGCTCGACCGGCTTCGCAGGCGGCGGCGCCTGCACTGCCAGCCACAAAGCCCAGCTTGCCGCCATGAGCCGTCGCCCCATTGCGCATATACTTTGACACCGCAAGGAGACTCTTGATGTCGCGAAGTGTGTTCCGATTGCCGCTATCGATCGTTCTGGTCGGCGCGCTCGTACCGCTCGCCGCGCAGACGAAGATCGTCTCGCCGACCATTCCGCAGCGCGCGGTCGCGACGCACGCGGCCGATTACTTTCCCGATCGCTTCGAGTGGCAGCACAAGAAGCCCGAAGACGTCGGCATGAACGGCGCGCTCGTGAACGAAGCGGTGCAGGCGGCGATCGCGGCGGAGGCGACGTCGCCGAAAGACGGCGTGTTGTTCCAAGTCGCCGGGTTCGGCAAGGAGCCGTTTAGCACGATTGTCGGTCCGGTGAAGGATCGCGGTGGCGCGGCCGGCCTCGTCATGCGGCACGGCTACATCGTTGCGGAATGGGGCGACCCGAATCGCGTCGATATGACGCACAGCGTCACCAAGACGTTTCTCACCACGGTTGTCGGCCTCGCCTGGCAGCGCGGGCTGATTCACGACGTGAACGATTACGCGCGCGACTACATGCCGCCGGGAGTGGATCTCTTCGACGCGCCGCACAATCGCGACATCAAATGGGATCACCTGCTGCGGCAGACGAGCGACTGGCAGGGCACGTTGTGGGGCAAGCCCGACTGGGCGGACCGGCCCGTCGGCGAGAAGCCGCAGGACTGGCCGAACCGCAAGCTGTGGGAGCCGGGGACGCACTTCAAGTACAACGACGTGCGCGTGAACGTCATGGCGCTTGCGGCGCTCCAGGTGTGGCGGCGGCCGCTGCCGCAGGTGCTGCGCGAGGAAATCATGGAGCCGATCGGCGCCTCGTCGACATGGCGCTGGTACGGCTACGAGAACTCGTGGGTGGACATCGATGGCCAGAAGGTGCAGTCGGTGAGCGGCGGCGGACATTGGGGCGGCGGCATGTTCATCAACGCGTACGACATGGCGCGCTTCGGATATCTCTTCCTCCGCAACGGCAAATGGAAGGATCGTTCGCTCGTGTCGGAGAAGTGGATCGCGATGGCGCGGACGCCGGGCCCCGACAACAAGACGTACGGCTACGCGAACTGGTACCTCAATACCGATCGCAAGCCGCTGCCGAACGCGCCGGCAACTGCCGTCCGATTCGTCGGCAACGGATCGAACGTCATCTACGTCGACTGGGACAACGACATCGTCGTCGTGATGCGCTGGATCCGCAGCGATCAAGCGCAGAACGCTGTCGTCGCGAAGCTGATCGAGTCGCTGAAGACCTCGTCGACCGCGCAGTAGAATCGGAGGCGTGGCCCGTCACACCGGCTACGCCTCGCTGCCGCTTCACAGCGGCAGAGCTCCCGCCTGGCTGTTCGGCCGCATGGTGCGGCTCTCGCGCGAAATCCTCGTCTACGTCGCCGCCGAGTACGGGACGCGCGAGATCGTACGCCGACTCTCTGATCCGTTCTGGTTCCAGGCGTTTGGCTGCGTCCTCGGGTTCGACTGGCATTCGAGCGGCGTGACGACGACCGTTTGCGGCGCCGTGAAGGAGGGCTTGAAAGACGTCGATCGGGAGATGGGGCTGTACGCAGCCGGCGGCAAGGGACGAACGTCGCGCAAAGCGCCGCTCGAAATCGCCGGCGCCTGCGAACGACTCGGTCGCGACGCCGTGCCGCTGGTTTACGCGAGCCGCACGGCCGCGAAAGTCGACAGCGCCGCCGTGCAGGACGGCTATCAGCTCTACCACCACGTGTTCTTCTTCACCGCAGCGGGCGAGTGGTGCGTGGTGCAGCAGGGCATGAGCGACGCGACCCGGATGGCGCGGCGGTATCACTGGCTGTCCGAGCACGTCGCCAGCTTCGTCGATGAACCTCACGAGGCCGTGTGCTGCGACGCGCGCGGCGAGACGCTGAATCTCGTCGCGCACGAAAACGATCCGGTGCGGCGTGCGTCGGCGGAGCTGGCGGCGCAGCCGCCCAATGTGACGCTGAACGCGCTGGCGAAGGTCCCTGAATTGCGAATGCCGCGGCGGCACGAGCTCTTTCCAGAGATCGACGTCGCGACGCCGTACCTCGAGAAGATCCTGCTGAAGACGTACGAGCGTGCGCCCGAGGACTTCGAGACGCTGCTGGGACTGCCGGGCGTCGGACCGAAGACATTGAGGGCGCTGGCGCTCGCGTCGGAGCTCGTGCACGGGACGCCGGCCGCGATGCGCGATCCGGCCCGGTACGCATTCGCCCATGGAGGCAAAGACGGCATTCCATTTCCCGTCGATCGCGAGACCTACGACAAGACGATCGACGTGTTCAGCGCAGCGCTCAATCGATCAGCGATCGATCGCTCGGAGAGAGTGCGCGCATTTCGCCGGCTCGCCTCGTTTCGGACCGCTACTTGATTGGGACGCATTGCTGCAGCTCACTCCGCCGCCGGCGCTCGTGGATCGACGCACGCCCTCGATGTAGCCGCCGGTGCCGAGAATGACGCCAGCGTTGGTGGCCATGACGCTGAGCGTCGGCGACATCGTGTTCATCGGCGGAGCGGCTTCTTCCAGCGCCTTCGCGAGGCCGAAGTCGAGGACTTTCACTTTGCCGTCGGCCGTGATCTACACGTTCGCCGGCCGTACACTTCGCCCATCCCGCCGGCGCCGATGAGCGACGCGATTTCGTATGCGCCGAGCCGCGCGCCGGGAGTCAGCGCCCCGGCCGGGATTATGGCAACCTACGCGCCGATCGTCTCTCCTCCCAGAGCCGGCAGCACGACGCCTGTGATGAAGCTCGAGTCGGCATCGGACGCGAGGAAGACGTACGCCGGCGCGATTTCCTCGGGTTGCGCCGGCCGCTCGAGCGGCGTCTGCTCGCCGAACTTCGCGACGTCCTTGGGTTTCTGCCCTTCGTCGGCCGCATTGAGCGGCGTCCAGACGGGCCCCGGCGCGACGCAGTTCACGCGGATGCCGCGGTCGAGAAGATTCTGCGCGAGCGTTTTGGTCAGCGTGTGGATCGCACCTTTCGATGCCGAATAATCGGGCAGCTCCGATGAGCCTTGGATGCCGGTGATCGATCCTGTCGCAATGATTGCGGATCCCGGGTTCAGGTGCGGGAGTGCCGCTTTCACCAGCCGGTAGTACGCGAGGACGTTCGTGTGCAGTGTCCGCTCGAATTCCTCGTCCGTCACGTCCTGGAGCGATTCCTTCCGGTTCTGGTGGGCCGCGTTGCTGACGAGCACATCGAGGCGGCCGAGCTCGGCGACGGTGCGATCGATCGTGTCCTGGCAGAACTCCGGTTCGGTGAGATCGCCTTCGATTACGACGCAGCGCCGGCCCTCGCGCTCGATCTCGTTGCGCGTCTCTTCCGCATCGCGATGCTCGTCTGGGAGCGCGGTGATCGCGACGTCCGCGCCTTCGCGCGCGTACAGCACCGCGACGGCGCGGCCGATGCCCGAGTCGCCGCCTGTGACGAGCGCGACTTTTCCCTCGAGCTTGCGGGCAGGTTTGTAGCGCGGCGCCTGATACTTCGGCCGCGGCTTCAGATCGGCTTCGATGCCGGGCTTGGCGAGTTTCTGTTTTGGAAAGGGGGGCTTCGGTTCACTTTGAATCTGCGGTTTCGCCATGCACGGAGTCCGAGCAACAACCCCGCCACTGAACACTGTTCGGGTCAGATCTCGATTTTCGCCACGCGGGACGTCGAGTCGCGAAAACCCCAACAAATTCACCCGCCGCGTCCTCGGAAGAGGACAAAACGAGGGAGAAAATCGAGATCTGACCCTACCGTTCGCGCGAGGCGCGCCACGCAGGGATTGCGGCCGCGCTCGCGCTGACACACGTCAGCGCGACGGCCACGGCAGCCAGCGTCCACGGATCGAACGCGCTGACACCGAAGAGCAGGCTGCGCGCGAGCTGCAGCGTCAGCGGCGTCGCGGCGGCGCCGATCGCGACGCCGACGAGCGTCAGCGCCAGCGCCTGACGGACCATGAGCGCGACGATGTCCGCCCGCCGGGCGCCGAGCGCCACGCGGATGCCGATTTCGCGCGCGCGCGCGGTGGTCGCATACGCCATGACGCCATAGACGCCAATCGCGGCCAGCGCAAAGGCCAGCGCCGCAAAGGCCCCGACGAGCCACGCCACCTCGCGCGGCCGCGCGAACGTCTCGCGTACCACGTCGTCGAACGACATCTCATAGGACACCGGCAGCTGCGGATCGACGGAGTGGACCGCATCCCGAATCGCCCGCGCCGCAGTCTCGGCAGGCGCCGCGGCGCTTCGCGCCATCATCGTCACCACGACCGTCGGATTCTGCGCGTACGGCAAATAGAGCTGCGGGAAGCCGGCGGAATCGGGGATGCCATCCTCCCGCACGTCGCGCACGATGCCGACGACCGTCAGCATCCCGCCCTTCGCGCGCGGGATCCAGAACGCGTCGCTCTGCGGAAAATCGGGCCGCACGCGCCGCCCGATCGCCGCCTGCGCAGCCTGCGACGCCGAAGCCGAAGGCGCGCCGTTCCAGAACCGCCGCGCGAACGTCTCGCTCACGATCGCGACGCCTGCGTGATCCATGTCGTCGGCCGCGGTAAAGCTGCGGCCCGCCACGAGCGCGATGCCGGCCACGCGCAGGTAGTCGGGATCCACGGTGAAGTAGCGTGCGACGGGCACCTGGCCCGGGGACGGCACGAAGCCTTCGATCTCCATGCGGATGCCGACGCGGATCAGCGCAAGCGGCAGGTAGTTGACGATGGCGGCCGCATCAATGCCCGGCGTCGATCGCAGCCGGTCGGCAATCGCGCTGGTGACGCGGACGAGGCGGCCGCGATCGGCGAATCGCGGGTCGTTCAATGCGACCTGCGCCGTCATGGTGCGATCGACGGTTACGCCGCGCGCCATCGCATGAAGCGCAATCGCGCTGCGCGCAAGCACGACGGCTGACGCGGCGAGCACGATCGCGAGCGCGATTTCGGCGACGATCAGCCCCTGTCGCAGCCGCGTCGACGATCCGCCGGCCGTGACGCCGGTGGACGACTCCTTCAACCCGTCGATGACGTCGACATCGGCCGCCGCGCGCGCAGGCAGCAGGGCGAACACGATCGCGACGAGGATCGCCAGCGCCACCGTGAACGCGAGGACCCAGCCGTCAACCTCAAAGGGCTCCGACCGATTGATATCCGTGTAGCTGATGATCGTGTTGAAGCTCGCGACCATCCACACGGCCAGCACCGTCGCGATCGCCGCACCGCCCGCGGCGAGCAGCAGGCTCTCGCCGGCGAGATCCCGTGCGATTCTCCAGCGACTGGCGCCCAGCGCGATCCGGACCGCAAGCTCTTTGCGGCGGCCAGCCGCCACCGCCAGGAGCAGGTTGGCGACGTTCGCGCACGCGATCAGCAGCACGAATCCGACAGCCGACTCCAGGAGCGGCAGTACCGACTGCCCATACGACGCGAACCGCGCCGACAGCAGGTTCACCGTCGCGCTCCACCCCGGCTCGTCGGTCGGCAGGGTCGCGTACACCGTCGCCAGCTGCGCGCGCGCCTGTTCGATCGTCACTCCGGGCCGAAGCTTCGCCCACAGGTTGATGACGTGCTCGCGCTCCGTCGGGTTGACGACGAGCGGCCGGAACACGTCGAGCTCGCGATTGAGCACGCGGAAAATCCTGAAGCTCGCGGGCAGGATGCCGACGACGGTGCACGGTGAGCCGACGATCGTGTGGCTGCGGCCGACGATGCCCGGATCCGCGGCGAACTGACGGCGCCAGAATCCGTCGCTCAACAGCACGACGTCGTCTCGGCCGGGCGTCGTGTCTGCCGCAGCGAACCCGCGCCCGATCGCCGGTTCGATACCGAGCAGCGGAAAGAAGTTCGCATCGACGCGGAACCCTTCCACCTGAAAGGCGTTCGATGCAGCGTAGATATTGAATTGCACGCGCGTGAACGCCGCCGTCTGCTCGAAGGCGTCGACGCGATCGCGCCAGGCAACCCAGTTCGCCGGTGTCGGCGGGTAGTTCGTGAGGGCCGGGTTCGCGGTGCGCGACGGATTCACCTCGAACACGATCGCGAGGCGATCGCCGTCGCGGTACGGCAGCGGCCGCAGCAGCATCGCGCGTGTGAGGCTGAAGATCGCGGCGTTGACGCCGAGGCCGAGCGCGAGCGTCGCGATCGCCGTCGCGGCGAACACCGGTCGAGCGCGGAGCGCGCGCAGAGCCCGCATCTCCAGCCCTCTTTTACGGCCTGTAGCGGAGGACCATCGCCGTCAGATCGTCGGCCTGCGGCGTCCCCTGCGAGAAGCTCCTGATGGACGCGAGCAGGCGATCGAGCACCGCTTCGGGCTTCCGATCGGGACTCTGCAGCACGGCTTCGACGATCCGCGTCCGGCCGAACTCGCTCCCGACGCCGTTCATCGCCTCTGTCACGCCGTCGCTGCAGATGACGACCAGATCGTTCGGAGAGAGCTCGATCGTTTCTGACGAGTACTTCGCCAACGTCAGCAGGCCGAGCACGGGTCCGCCGACATCCAGATTGCGCACCTCGTCCTTGCCGATGACCACCGGCGGTTCGTGGCCCGCGTTGCAATAACTCAACCGGCCGTCCTTGCTGAGCACGCCATGAAACAGCGTTGCAAACCGCGCTTCAATGGGCCGGCGCAGCAGCGCGTTGTTGATATTCGCCGTGGTTTGCGCCGGATCGCTGCCGAGCGACGCGTGCGCGACGAAATTGCTTTGCAGTGCCGCCGCCAGCAGCGCGGCGGGCGGTCCTTTGCCGGCGACGTCGCCCAGCGCGAACGTCAGGCGGTCGTCGCCGAGCTCCAGATAGTCGAAGAAGTCGCCGCCAATCGTGCGGCAGGGAATGCTGACGGCGGCGAGATCGAATGCCGGACCGGACCATTGCGGCTCGGCGAGCAGCGACCGCTGAATCTCTGCCGCGATGCGCAGGTCGCGATCGATGCGCGCTTTTTCGGAATAGAGGCGCGCGCTCTCGATGGCGATCGCTGCCTGCGTCGCGAACGCCTCGAGCGAGTTCAGCGTCGACGCCGATCGCATGGTGCTCTTGTTGCGGCCGTCGAGGTACAGCACGCCGATCGAGCGATCCGCGTTCGTTTCGAGCGGCGCGGGGCCGATGGGGTTCGCGCGCAGCGGCACGCAAATCACCTGGCGGATGCCGGCAAAGATCGTGCGGTCGTGCCCCTCCTGCCCGTCCTCCTGCAGGTCGCGGACGATCCGCCGGCGGCCGCTCTCGAAGACTTCGCGGGGAATCTTGGAGCTGGTGGCGAACGACGTGCCTTCCATCGTGCCGTGCCCCCGGCGGCGCGCCGTCTTGAACTCCAAGTGGCCCGCTTCGTTGGCGAGCATGATGAAACCGCGTTCCGCCTTGGTCACCTCGAGCGCCGAATCGATCACCAGCGTCAGGATGTCGTCGAGGACGCGTCCGGCGCCGAGCGCGCGCAGGCCGTCCATGATCGCCGCGATCTGGCGGAGGTCGGTCAGCTCCGGCGTGGTGTCGCCGAGAGTCGAGAAGGCCATGCCCTCGACTTCGAAGACGAGCTCCGTTTCACGGCTGCTGCCGAGCCAGATGCGATCGCCGCCGGTCAAGCGGTGTTCCGTAATCCGCTCGCCGTTCACGAACGTACCGAACCGCGCTCCGCGATCGCGGAGCAGGTACTCGCCACCGTCCAGGACGATGTCGGCGTGATCGCGCGACACATCGGCGCTGAATAGCTGCACGTCGCACACCGCGCGGCGGCCAATCGTGAAGAGCGGTTTGTCGATGGCGACCACCCGATTCCCCTCAGGGGCCTTGATCCGCAGCGACGCTTCGCGTTTCGGACTCGGTGCCGTCATGTCAGACCGCCATTCACGTGAGGTTGCAGCACGGTCGCGATGAAACGGTGAATCGGCGTCGGCACGCCGACCTCTTCGCCGATGCGGACCACGGCGCCGCTCAGCCACGGCAGCTCGAGCCGGCGTCCGCGCTCGAGATCCTCGAGCATCGACGACTTTGCGCCCGGCGGCAGCACCTTGTACGCCTTCTCGACACGCTCGGGCGCGTCCTCGGGCACCGGGACGCCGCGCGCTTGCGCGACCCGCGTCGCCTCGCCGATCGCGTCCTTCAACATCTTCAAAAGCTGCGCATCGTTGACGATCGGACCGATGGGGCAGCGCGTCACCGTCGTCATGCCGCTGAAGACGGAGAGCCGCACGAACTTCGTCCAGATGTCGACCTGGATGTTGTCGCTGAGCGTCGACTTGAATTTCGCGCCCGCGCACGCGGCGAGCAGCCGCTCGAGGCGCGGCGAGCGCCGGCCGTCGAGCTCGCCGAAAATGAGATGCTCCATCGCGGTGTGACGGATCACGCCAGGCTCGGAAATCACCGCGGAGACATACACCGTGCCGCCCGCGGTGTTCGCGCGGCCGACCGCCCGCGACACGATGTCGACGCCGTCCACGCCGTTCTGCAGCGGGATGACCGCCGTGTCGGGACCCACGAGCGCCGGCAGGACGTGCGCCGCCTCGGTCGTGTCGTACAGCTTCACGGCGAACAGCACGATGTCCGGCGCCCCGATTGCCGCCGGATCGTCGGTGGCGTTGACGCGCGGCAGGTGGAGGTTCCCGGACGGACTCTCGATGCGGAGACCGTTGGTCCGCAGCGCGCGGAGGTGCGCGCCGCGCGCGAGGAAGGCCACATCGGCGCCGTTTTCCGCGAGGCGGCCGCCGAAGTAGCCGCCCACCCCGCCCGCGCCGACGATCGCGATGCGCACGCGAGCATTCTATACAGTCTGATTTGACCGCAAGCGCCGGATATCATGGTCTGACCGGGCCGCCTGATAATCGCGGCATGCAGACGATGTCTCTCGCTCGACAGGGAATGGACGCGCGCTGGAATGCGGTGCTGGCGCGGGATCGCGCCGCCGACGGACGGTTCGTCTATGCCGTTCGGTCGACGGGGGTGTATTGCCGTCCGTCGTGTCCGAGCCGCCGCCCGCGCCCGGATCGCGTCGCGTTTTTCGATCGCCCCGCCGACGCGCACGCGGCCGGCTTTCGCGCCTGCCGCCGCTGTCATCCGGACGTCGAGACCGCCGCGGACCCGTGGATTGAGAAGATCCGCCGCGCCTGCGTGTACCTGTCGAATGTCGACGGCCATCCGTCGCTGACGGCGCTCGCGAATCGCCTCGGCGGGAGCCCGTATCACCTGCAGCGGAATTTCAAGCGGCTGGTCGGCGTCACGCCGCGCGAGTACGCGGAGGCGTGCCGGCTGCGCAAAGTAAAGAGCGGCCTTCGGCGCGCCGGCGACATCACGACGGCGATGATCGACGCGGGGTACGCCTCGAGCAGCCGCTTCTACGAGCGCGCGGTACCGAAGCTCGGCATGTCGCCGTCGTCGTACCGTCGCGGCGGCGAAGGGGCGGTCATTCGTTACACGATCGTGGACTCGCCGCTCGGGCGGCTGCTGGTTGCGGCGACGACCAAGGGCATCTGCGCGGTGACGATGGGCTCGTCCGACAGCGAGCTCACGAGCTCCCTCAGCCGGGAGTACCCGGCAGCGATCATCACGGCGGAGTGCGACAGCCGCCTCGCCGACTGGACGCGTGCGATTGTTTCGACGATCGACGGGCGTTCGCGGTCCGCGCTGCCGCTCGATGTGGAGGCCACCGCGTTCCAATGGCAGGTCTGGCAGGCGCTCGCTGCGATCCCGGCCGGTGAAACGCGCACCTACGGCGACGTCGCGGCGGCGATTGGCCGGCCGCGCGCCGTCCGCGCCGTCGCGCGCGCGTGCGCAACGAATCCCGTCGCGATCGCGATCCCCTGCCACCGCGTGGTGCCGAAGGGGGGCGGGACCGGCGGGTACCGCTGGGGCGCGCCGCGCAAGGCGGCGCTGCTCAGGGCTGAACGCCGCCGTGCGCGGAAGTGAAAACTGAGAAGTAAGAAGTCAGAAGTACAATGTCCGTCCGTGACGACGTACGGCCGCTCGCCGTGGATCGATCAGTTTCCCAAGTCTCGCGTCCCCGCCTATCCGAAGTTCCGCGGCAACACGACCACTGACGTCGTTGTCATCGGCGGCGGGCTCACCGGCTGCGCGACGGCGTATGCGTTTGCCGCCGCCGGCGCGAAGGTGATCCTGCTCGAAGCCGATCGGCTCGGCGGCGGCGAGAGCGGCGCGTCGGCGGGGTGGATTTCGACCGAGCCCGGCACGTCGTTTTCGCAGCTCGAGCGCGCTGTCGGCGCCAAGAGCGCAAATCGCGCGTTTCAGTCGTGGCGGCGGGCGGCCCTGGACTTTGCAGCGTTGATTCGCCGGCTCGACATCAAATGCTCGCTCGAGCCGCACGAGACGATTCTCGTCGCCCGCACGCCTGAGGAAACCGGCAGACTGCGCCGCGAGCAGAAGGCGCGTGCGGGAGCAAAGCTCGATGTGCGGGTGCTCAATCCTCGTGCGATCGCCGAGGAGCTGGCGCTGGCCGGCACGATTGGGCTTCGCGCGAAGGAAGGTGCGACGCTCGATCCGTATCGGGCGACACTGGGTCTCGCCGCGGCGGCGGCCGCTCGCGGCGCCGCGCTCTTCGAGCGCACACCGGTTCGGCGCGTGACCTTCACGCGGAAGATCGCGGACGTCCATACATCGAGCGCGAAGATTCGGACAGGCCGTGTGATCGTCGCGACCGGCATGCCGACGACCGTCTTCCGCGGACTGATTCGGCACTTCTGGTTCAAGACCACCTACATGGCGCTGACGAGCCGCATTCCCGTGAAGATTCGGCGGCAGCTCGGCGCCGGGACGACGATCGTTCGGGATCTCGCCGAACCGCAGCACGTGATTCGTCGCGTCGGCGAGGATCGGCTGCTCGTGATGGGCGCCGACACGCCGGCGGCCCCGCGCCGGCAGCGCGACAAGGTCGTCGTGCAGCGCACCGGCCAGCTCATGTACGAGCTGTCGACCATCTATCCAGATATTTCCGGCGTTCAGCCGGAGTACGGATGGGCGGCCGACTACGGGCTGTCCGCCGAAGGCATTCCGTACATCGGCGCGCATCGCAACTATCCGTTCCATTTGTTCGCGTTCGGCGACGCGAGCCACAGCGTCACGGGCGCGTATCTGGCCAGTCGCATCATGCTGCGCCAGCACCTCGGCGAGATGGATGCAGCAGACGAGGTGTTCGCGTTCCGCCGGTAACCCCGGCCATGCACTCCATCGACTTACTGGTGTTCGGTCCGCATCCTGACGACATCGAAATCGGGATTGGCGGCACCGTCGCGCGCCACGCGGCGCTCGGCTTGCACGTCGGGCTGTGCGACCTGACCGTGGGCGAAATGGGGACCAACGGCACACCCGAGGAGCGATTGGCCGAAGCCGAAGCGGCCCGCAAAGTTCTTGGCGCCGCGTGGCGCGAGAATCTCCGGTGGCCGGACCGCCGTGTCGGGAAGGATCCCGCCCACCTCGACCATGCGGTCGCATTCATCCGCCAGCACCGGCCGCGCGTCGTCGCCGCGCCGTACTGGTCCGACCGCCATCCGGATCATGTGGCGGCGAGCGCCGTCATCACCGAAGCGGTGGCGAATGCGGGCCTGCACCGGTATCCGGTGCCGGGCGAACCGTGGAAGCCGGACTGGATCGGCTACTACTTCATCAACGAGGCGGCGCCGCCGTCATTCGTGATCGACGTGTCGGATCACTACGAGACGAAACGTCGCGCGCTCGAGTGTCACGTCAGCCAGTTCGGACGGCCGCAGGCCGGAGGGGCCGCCGCCACACGGCTGAACGCACCGCTCTTCCGTCAGTTGATCGAGAGCCGCGACGCGCAGTTCGGCGCGCTCGCCGGCGTCCGCTGGGCCGAAGGCTTCGTCGTCCGCGAGCCACTCGTTCGCGACAGCCTCATGAAATGAATATCGGCGTCGTCTGCTACGCCTCGATTGGCGGCAGCGGGATCATCGCGACTGAGCTGGGCAAGGCGCTCGCGTCGCGCGGGCACCGTGTCCATGTGCTCAGCAGCGAGATGCCGGCGCGGTTTGGCGACTATCAGTCGCGCCTGTTCTTCCATCGCGTCGAGACGCCGAGCTATCCGCTCTTTCGCGAGCCGCAGTACGCCTTGTCGCTCGCGAACAAGATCGTGCAGGTGTCGCAGGCCGAACGGCTCGACGTCGTGCACGCGCACTATGCGATCCCGCACGCGACGGCGGCGTACCTCGCGCGGCAGGTCCTCGCGGCGACGCCCGGCGCCGTGGTACCGCGCATCATCACGACGCTGCACGGCACCGACATCACGCTCGTCGGCGCCGATCGCTCGTACTCCGACATCGTCGCGTTCAGCATCGAGCAGTCGGACGGCGTGACAACCGTATCGGAGAGTCTGAAGGCGGACACCTATCGCGAGCTCGGATGCGAGTGCGACATCCGCGTGATTCCAAACTTCATCGACTGCGACACGCACCGCCGGCGGTCTGTCGACGATCTTCGCGTCAGCCTGGCGCCGCGCGGCGAGAAGCTCCTGATTCACGTGTCGAATTTCCGGCCGGTCAAGCGCGTGCAGATCACCGTCGACGTGCTCGCGCGGGTCCGCCGACAGGTGCCGGCGCGCCTGCTGCTCGTGGGCGACGGTCCGGAAGTCGCCGCGACGCTGCGCCTCGCACGCACCCTGAACGTGGCCGACGACGTCGTATTCCTAGGCGAGCAGGATTTCGTCGTCCCGCTGCTGTCGGCGGCCGACGTGTTCCTGCTGCCGTCGCTGCAGGAAAGCTTCGGCCTCGCGGCGCTCGAGGCGATGGCGTGCGGCGTGCCGGTCGTCGCCGCGCGCGTCGGCGGCGTGCCGGAGCTCGTCGAGGACGGCGTCACCGGCTGTCTTCACGCGCTGGACGACGTCGATGGCATGGCGCGATCGGTCGTGGCGCTGCTGACAAACGAAGACATGCATGCGCGCATGGCGGACGCGTCCGTCCGTACCGCGCGCGAGAAGTTCTGCGAGGACCGCATCGTGCCCGTGTACGAGACGTTCTACGACGACATCCTCCGGAGAAATGGATCGGCGACGCCACACGGCCCTCGGTGACGCGCCGCCGGGCGATGGGGCTCGCCGATTCTTTGTATACTCGACCGCATGCTCAAGAAACTCTTCCTGTTCCCACTCCTCGTGTGCGCTCTCGCGGCGCCGGCGTTCGCGCAGTCCACGGCTGCCAACGGCACGATTGAAGGCACGGTTGTCGACAGCTCGGGCGGCGTGCTGCCCGGCGTCACGGTCACCATTACGAATCTCGGCACCGGCCTCGAACGCAGCGTCGTGACGAACGAGAAGGGGCTCTATCGCGCGCCGCTCCTTCCGCTCGGCACGTACCGCGTGATCGCGGAGCTGCCAGGCTTCAAGAAATTCGAACAGACGGGCATTACGCTGTCGGTCGGCATGACCGCGGTCATCAACTCGACGCTGTCGGTCGGCGCGGTGAGCGAAACGCTGACGGTCGTCGCCGAGAGTCCCGTCGTCGATCCGGCGCGGATCGACATCGGCCACACGATGAGCGATCTCGAGGTGCACAACCTGCCCCTCGTCGCGCGCAATCCCTACAACTTCGCGCTGGTGCAGCCGGGCGTCACTGGGCTCGAGAACGTCGAGTTCGGCGTGCCGCGGCTGGCGGCGAACGGCGCCGCGATGCGCATCAACTATCAGGTCGACGGCAACACCAACACCGAGAAGGATCGCGCGGGCCTCCGTCTGCTCCCGATGTCGGAAGTGATGATTCAGGAAGTCAAGGTCGTCACGACCGGGTTCGCGCCGGAGTTCGGCCAGACGATGGGGATGGTCTACAACGCGGTGACGCCGTCGGGCACGAACAAATTCAAGGGCGAAGGCAGCTATCTGTTCCGCCGGAAGCCGTTCAGCGCGTTCCCGTTCTTCTTCGGGTGCGGCAGCACGACGGCCGCGAAGGACTGCCCGGCCATCACGTCCGACGCGTCGCTGAAGCCGGAAACGCGCGTCGACACCGGCACGGCCGACGTAGGCGGGCCGATCGTGAAGAACAAGCTGTTCTTCTACGGCGGCTGGGAGCAGACGCGCCGCGACCTGTCGTCGAACAGCCTGATCACCGTCTCGCCGTCGATCGTCGCGGCCGTCGGCCTCAAGCCG
>Ga0310810_10002362_pt1 | contig 20287 bp, 18 predicted proteins | sample NCmetagenome_FD_207641 | JGI IMG/M metagenome (GOLD analysis project Ga0310810, IMG submission 207641) | Soil microbial communities from experimental microcosm in Duke University, North Carolina, United States - NC | ecosystem: Engineered > Artificial ecosystem > Soil microcosm > Unclassified ...
ATTGTTACGCCATTCGAACTACAAGGTGACAGCCGATACCTATACGCAAGCCGTCACTCCGATGAAGCGTGCGGCGCAAACAAAGCTCGTCAAAATGATTCTCTTGCCGACAAAAAAGGTGGGAGAGGAACGCGCGTCCAGCGAGTGGTTTTTTCTTATCGAACCCTTTCAAACCCTCGGCGAAAGGCTCGATTCCAATAAGTCATTTAGATTGTTGGCGTCCCCGACGGGATTTGAACCCGTGTTACCGCGGTGAAAGGGCTTCTTGGCCATTTTGGACATGTTTGTTGGTGGTTGCCGGAATTGAGTTTTGCCCAGTGTTTTCGCGGGTACAAGCGTCTTCGAGGTTTGTCGTCGTTTGTACCGAGTTGTTGCGATTTATTCGAGTCTTCGTTACCCAGGCGTTACCAGAAAAACGCCTGGTTTCGGGAAACGTTTCGGCACTTCCTAGGAATCCCCATTCCTGTCCGGAGTTCCTGCCATGATTGCTAATCTAAACGAACATGATTCATGGACGCCGCAGGATGGTGTTACCCGATGGCAACATTCGTGTGGGATTCTGCTAAACCGGAGAAGCAAAACCCAGTGGCTGAAGGTTGCGAATTGAGCGTTTGCTTCCACGTCGTCGAGGATGTCACCAATTGGCGATTACGCAAGCTTGTGTCCACCTCGGACGCCAACGCGCCTAAATCAGAAGCAAAGTCAGCCACCATCCAGGTTGCCCCTGTAATCAGGAACGTCAACGCGAATTCAGACCAGTTCAGATGTGTTCTTGGATACGAACTTGCGAGGGCGCACAACCCAACGTGCCTAGGTTTGAGCTCCGCACCTGCTTCTTGCGGAAATATTGATAGAAATGTACGACCGCATGGGAGAGGAACAGCTGTACCGTCCCGACCTGCGTTCGGCAGAGAGCCACTTCTCAAAGATCGCGACAAGTGGGCGTTCCACACCACCTCATCCATTCGCGTTGACTTGCTCCGGGGTGGGTCCTAACATGCAAAATGGCGCATGACGGGCACGACCATTTCGCACTATCAGATCGAGCTACGCCTCGGCGGTGGCGGGATGGGAGTAGTGTACCGGGCACGCGATTTGAAGCTGGGGCGAAATGTCGCGCTCAAATTTCTTCCGCCGTCACTGGTATCTGACCGGCAAGCGCTGGAACGGTTTCAGAGGGAAGCCCGGACAGCCTCAGGCCTGAATCACCCGAACATCTGCACCATTCATGAGATTGACGAGTGGGAGGGGCAGCCTTTCATTGTCATGGAGCTGCTGGAAGGGCAGACACTGAAGCAGTTAGTCACCGGGCGTCCATTGGCAATGGGCCCACTCCTGGACATTGCGATTCAGGTTGTAGACGGGCTGAATGCAGCCCATGAGTTGGGGATTATTCATCGCGATCTGAAGCCGGCGAATATTTTCCTTACTCGGCGCGAGCAGGCGAAGATTCTGGACTTTGGGCTGGCGAAGCTGGTGGCGATTCATCAAGGTGTGGTGGAGGACGTTGGCCCATCTTCGATGCCTACGATTGATAAACACGATCTAACCAGCACGGGAGTTTCGCTGGGCACCGTAGCATACATGTCGCCTGAGCAGGCGCGAGGCGAGGACCTGGATGTGCGCAGCGATCTGTTTTCGCTGGGAGCAGTGCTGTACGAGATGGCAACGGGTCGGAGCGCGTTCACTGGGGCGACGACCGCCGTGACCTTCGAGGCGATCCTGAACCGCACGCCACTGCCGGTTACCCGAATAAATCCTGAGCTGGTGCCGGACGTTGGATGGATCGTCAGCAAACTGCTGGAGAAGGACCGCAAGCTGAGATACCAGTCGGCGGCTGAGCTGCGTGCCGACTTGAAGCGAGTGAAGCGGGACACGGAGTCCGCGGGAGTGCCAAGCTTAACGGCGCAGCCGGAGCGTCCAAAAGCGAAGCGGTTGCACAAAGGACTGGTTGCCGGTGTTGCGGTTGCGTTGTTGTTGCTTCTGGCCTTAGCAATGGCTCCGCGAGCCTGGTTGAAGCGGATGGTTGCAGGCGGTGGACAAATTCACTCCATGGCGGTGCTGCCCTTCATAAACAGCAGCTCTGATCCGAATATTGAATATGTCGCGGATGGAGTGACCGACGGAGTGATCAGCAGCCTGTCGCGCATGCCGGAGCTGAGGGTGATGGCGCGCAGTACTGTGTTCAGCTACAAAGGGCATGAAGTCAATGCACAAAAGGTAGGCAAAGAACTTAATGTAGACGCGGTGCTGATGGGCAGAGTTTCGCAGCGCAGCAACATGATTTCGATTCAGGTGGACCTGGTGAACGTGGCGGACGGATCGGAGCTGTGGGGTGATCAATACAACCGGAACATGGCAGACCTACTGACGGTGCAGGGAGACATTGCGAAGGAGATTTATTCTAACCTGCGACCCCGCCTGACTGGCGAGGAAGCGCAGGGCCTGGGAAAACACGCGACGGAGAATCCCGAAGCTTATCAAGCGTACTTACAAGGGCTGTTTTATTGGAACAAGTGGACGGAGGACGGATTCAAGAAGGCGAGCAATTACTTTACGCAGGCGGTCACGCTGGATCCGAATTTCGCTCTGGCGCACGCCGGACTGGCGGACACGTACACGTTTATGGGAGATTCCGGATATGTGGCGCCGCGTGAGGTATGGCAGAAGGCGAAGGACGCTGCCACACAGGCTGTGAGGATGGGAGACTCGCTGCCTGAGACACACATTTCACTAGCCCTAGTGCGGGAGAACTATGATTGGGACTGGGCGGGTGCGGAGGCGGAGTTCCAGAAAGCGATCCAGCTTAATCCGAATTCGGCGGCTGCGCACAACTGGTACGGGGATTGTCTGACCAAGCTAGGGCGATTCGAAGAAGCGCGGCAAGAGCTGAAGAAGGCACAGGAGCTAGATCCACTGTCGATGCTGATCAATACCACCGTGGGGCGGCAGCTTTATTTCTCGCGGCAGTATCCTTCCGCCATTGAGCAACTGCAGAAGGCACTGCAGATGGATCAGAATTTTGTGCCGGCGCAACATGCGATCGAAGCGGCGTACGCGCAGAACGGAATGTATAAGGATGCCGTAGCCGAGAGACAAAAAGTGCTCACGCTTTCAGGCAATCCTGATTTGGCCGCCGCTATTGGAGCGGATTATGCGCAGTCAGGTTATACCGGCGTCATGCAGAGCTGGCTGGACGGGCTGAAAGAAGTTTCTAAGCGAGGATACGTTTCAGCGTACGACATCGCGGAAATTTATGCGCGTATTGGACAAAAGACGCAGGCACTGGTGTGGCTGGAGCAGGCGTTTAATCAGCGCGACAGCAAACTGACGTATATAAGGGTCGAGCCAGCATTTGATCAAATGCGTTCCGATGCGCAGTTCCAGCAGATTGCGCAGCGCCTGGGCATGCCGCAGTAATCAGCGCAGCTGGTACCCGGGTTCGCCGGGCAACTTTCCTTCCACACGAACAATCTTTACTCCGGGACGCACCTCGCGCGAGTCAATGAACGCGATGGCGCCAGGAATCGCGCTGACCAGCTCGTTCGCCATGTCATTGGAATAGACGACCTTGGGTGCCGATGCGGACTCGGCGCGGAAGATCTTGGCGATCCAGTACTGCTTAAACTGCGCGTCCGACATTTGATAGATCCTCTTCAGTACAACATCCCGCTCGCGGGCAACGGGAGCGCGGATCAGAAGCACGACCGGAACGTTTGTGCTCCAGTACTGGCGGTCCCCGAGGAAAACCTTTCGAACTTCTGCCATGCTGAGATTAGTGATTGGCGTATCAGGATGAACGACGACGGCAATATCCACATCAGTCGACTTCTGGGCAAGTGCGACAGCGCAGATTATCGCCAGCAGCAGCACAGCAACCGATTTTTGTTTTGCTGTCATGGCGCGCTCAGAAGGTGAATGCGGTCTGGAAAAAGGCCGCGTTGCTGCGTGGTTCGCCGACCCCCAGACGGGTGCTGCGGTACTCGCCTTTGAAGGCGGCGTAATTCGTAATATCGTATCGGACGCCAAGGGTCGAACCAACAAGGTCCGAAACGCCCGTAAATACCGGATCGCTTTCCGGCTTGTGAATATATTCGAACCGGTAGTAGGGCTTCCATTTGTCGCCTTGCCAGGGGAAGCGATAAGCGAGCTGGACATAGAAGGCCTGGCTGTTGAAGGTGCGACCAGTGAGCACGTCCCGGTGATGGGAGTTGGCGAATTCGGAGAGGAACTCGGGGTGTTCCTTGGTGTAGACGAGATGGGCGGAGGTGATGGTTTCATCGAAATTTTGTCCGGGCTGCGGAGTCAGCTTGTCGCGATAGACGGAGGCGCCGAATTGCAGTCCGTAGATGCGGGCGGGACGCGCGAAAACAGTGGCGACCCAGGCTCGATTGTCGTTGACATCTCCACTATCCCCTGCTTTGCTGAGAATCGACGAGCGTCCGTTGCCCAGGCCGACATTGTAGCCGAGGCCGAGACCTCCGGAGGGAATGTTGCCTTCTGCGAGTAGGCCAACAAAGTGAACAGGAATAAACGTTCCGCCAATCTGCACCATCTGTGGGCGGCTGATAGTCGTCTGCAGCCAGGCTCCATGATGGAAGGCGGTGTTCCAGTATCCGATCGGCGTGTGGTATTTTCCAAATGAAATTTTGAAATAGTCGTTGTAGTCGTAGCGGATGATGCTACGTTCCACCTGGAGTTCATAGTTTGCGGGCTGTGCCGTGAAGCTTACCTCGCCAAAATAAGAGACCTTGCGCGACAACGGGGAAGCGAAGTGCAGGACGAACTGGCCGAGGTTGAATCCGCTGACTGAGCCCTTCTGATCGCTGGCAGAGAAGTTTACGTCCCCGAATCCCCTGATCTGAAGCGATGGGTAGTGCTCCTCGGCTTCGCGTACGACAGTCGTACTGGGCAGATGATCATGCTCGCCTGGATGCTGGGGGGGCGCTGGGTATTGCGTCTGCGTCACGCCGCCGGAAGACACGGCCTGCGGCTGCAGGGTAGCCTGCTTATCACCTTCCCGGTTGTTCTCGCGGGCTTCCAGGTCGCTGATTCGCTTCTCCAACTGCTGGATGCGTTCGAGGAGGGCTTGAACACTGGGCTCGGATGAGGATGACGATGGAGGAGGATCAGCCTGCGCGAGGACAGTAGGGCTGAAAGCGAGCAGGAAAATAGCAAGCACGGCAGGTCGCATCTGGTTCTCCTGAAGTCGAAAAATCTGGCACGGAATCGCGCGATATGCGAAACGCCGACTAGTTTATTCGGTCGCTGAGGTTTGTCAAAGAAGGTTTGAGAAGCCTGCAAGTCGGACTCATCGCCTCTCATTCGGCAGTTTGTGTGCTCCGCTTTGTGCTCCGAATTCGAGACGCGACCTGCGTCCGCTATCCCAGTGGCACGGCTCGTTAAGTAGACTGGCTAAAAGTGTCTGCCGGCGGATCTATCCACACCGAAGGACTGCCGATCACAAATCCGTCGAATGCATCGGGAGATTCCGCGAGCACGTTGGCCGCGAATAGACCTCCGAACGAATGTCCAAACAGGATCGCTTTTGTTGGGTCCAGCGGACCTCAAGGAACGGGCGAAGTTCTTGGGTAAGAAAAGCCTGAAATTTGGCCCCACCTCCGCCGTAAGTTACTCCGTCTCCGGTCGCCGCGCGGTGCAACAGATCGGTCCCGCGCCAGTGGGTTTGACCCTCGCCATGGCCAACGGACACAACGTACGCCTCTGACGTTGCCCTTTTCAAAGCCACTCTTCCGAGTAGATAAGGCAACCATCCCTCGGCACTCGAGAAGCAAAAATCCATTCGATAGGATTTTTGCAAGGATTTGACAATCGCCCCAGCGTTGGAAGCGAGAATTGAGGGTCTCGCGTGTCGATTTCACATCGAAAGTGGGAAAGAAAACTGGCTGCTAACAGGCCAATTTTCGGGCGGAGGGTGTGGAGCAGGATTCAGCAATGGTCGACGATTCTGGGTTTATCGCCCTATTGATGCCCAATCGTTTGCGAACGCAACAGGTCCGAATCGTTGGGTGGTTCTTGCTGTTTTGGAGCTCGGCGATTGGGATTTATGTCGCCAAGGTTATAGGCTTTGACCTCTATGTGCGCACGCACTGGCACATCGTGGAAGGCGCCGTAATCAAGTACGAAGAGAAATCAGCTCAGCTAGGCTCAATCCGCTCCCGCCAAACAACACACTGGCTGGAGTTCGAAGTGGAATTTGATCCGAAAGAGTGGGGCTGCAATACTGGCATGAGTTGGACTGTACCGAAGCCTTTTTCGTGTATAGGAGAGGTGCGTTCCCCAGGCTCTCAATCATGGGGTGTCGCGCAGAGTTGGGGCTATAGGCATCCAGTGAACTCCACTGCAAAGCTCTATTACGATCCAGCCACAGGCCGCTTGCGTTTCGCAGGCGAATCGATTCTCCATCTGTATCCTTGGACCGCAATCGCTGCATTCTTCCTGGGTGCTGGCATTTCGTCTGTTTTGCTCTACACTTCACACCGTCGGCTCAAGGAGTCAAATCTCTTATCGCCAGATTACGGTGTGACTGCAACTGCTGCAACGTCTTCTGAAAATCACACGCGCGATGAGACCCTAATTGATTTAAAGCTGCCTTGATTTTGCCGAGCGGCATCTTTGCAAGCTTGATTACTTTCGCGGCTCATGCAGACGGTAAAAGTCCATAATCTGAGTGTTTCTCACAAGAGATTACTTGCTGCTTTATGGTTTTCAGCACTCACGCTCTTGTGCATGTTAGTGATGTTTCACAAATTAACGATGTCGTTTCGGGGGATCCTTCTTTACGTGGTCCTGCCAATCATAGCCTCTGGAATTGCCGGCAGTTTATGGGGTGTACCAATTTTGAATCCCGCGAAGACGACCAGGGTGGGGCAGTCGCTGCTACGGGGAATAGCAGTTTCCGGAGGTGCGTTCGTCATCTTTTCGCTAATGTTCGCATTTGCTCTACCTTTCATTGAGCGCGGGTGGTCTTTGGGGCAATCAAGGGGGATCTTATTGTTCACGTGGATACTAGGGTTCCTGCTTGCCGGGCCGATTGTTCTCATCGGAGGCATGCTGGCTGGTGCCACACTGTACTGGTTCCGTCGCAGCGTTGTCGGGGAATAGACAAGACTGTTCGGGCTGGCCAGCAATTGGCAAGACTTTGGCTGGCTTATCAGATATAAAACTTGAAAGGCAGACGTGGATCACTGTCGATCGGGGCTGAGATCAAGACATCTCCAACCGCATTGGCAAAACGGATTGTAACGGGCAGCCTGTCATTGTGAAGACAAGAATTAAAATTGATCTTCGTTAGGCCAAGAACGTCCTGCAACACCGTGCGCACGAGACAATCACTCTGCCACATCGACCGAAAAGAAAAAGACCGTCCCGCGGATAGACCAACTGCTGAGCATATCCAAACTCCAGCATGGGCTCTTCCAGGAAGATCATCTGGATAGGAGCCTTGGGCCGTTTTGGGCGGCGCGCACGCTTAGCTAGCACTTTCATTGTCCTGATCTTCTCCCTCAACGAACTCTACATCTGGGTCGTCATCGTCATCGCTCGCCGATTCACTGACTGCGGGCATGCTCATCGGACACGAGAAGACCATCGAGGGTAGTGTCAAAACGAGATCCTCGTCAGCGGCTACGGGAACGTCGAGTATGGTACTTCCATCACCGAACCAATACAGGAAGCTCATTAGCATGTCTCTCGAACGAGACATTCCGCCATCCTTTAGCGGACGAACGCCGCAGACGGTGCATCCGTGCGCTACTAGCGATAACTTCCTTTCCGTCCATACTAAAAATGAGGCGACTCTTCACCCGCGCATGATAGAACGGAACACTCCGAAATGCTGTCGATATGCCAAAGTGCCAATGCACCTGTCGTTTCGTAGACAATCCCTGTAACTGGCGGCTCCCCTTAATCCCTGGCCAATTGAACGATATCCGTCCTTGCGGCCCATTCTTGGGCACCCACCATGCTTGACGTTGGTTGGCCATCGTGTAGTTTTTTGAAACCCTTTGTCTCAAAGAGTATTCCGAGGGCCTGATTAGCCAAATCGGCAAAAAGCCGGCGCGCATCGTGCGGTTCGATTTTAAGCGCAGGCCAACCACCGTTGAGAAAGTCAGTCGCTCGTCGTGACTTTTGACCAGTTGTGCCCATCTTTTGGAAAGACAGACATCCTTTCGCATGTTCAAGTGAAGGATGACTTCCACTGATCTTGGCTTGACGATTGTCGGCGTTATAGTACAAACAGCTTGGCAGGCGACGAACTTCGAGCCAATTCGATATCAAACGTTCGGGCGCCGAGATAAGAGTTTTGCCATGAATCAACTAAGATCGAGCCAAGCTTGCGTCCGATTGCCATTTCGCAGTGGATCGTGACGGGCCTGCGCTGGACTGCCTGAACCGTCGTGGCGTGTCTATGCTGCGTCTGAGCCCACAATACGGCCTGGACGAACGAGCTCAAGACGTAAGTCGTCCGCCATACCTTCCGGTTTGCCCGTGATACTTCCATGCCCCTCGCCAACGTAGGAAGGCGTCGAAGCGGTGTGGGCAGAAAGATGGAGATTGCGCGTTCCTAATCCTTCAGCGTGAAGGCAACGAGCGTATCACCCAGTGATTCTTCCGTGATTTTCGGATGTCCGCCGGCAGCGATTACGAGATACTGTTTCCCGCTTTGTTCGACCAGATAAGTCATAGGCATCGCGTTACCACTGGCCGGAAGCGCGGCCTTCCACAACTCCTTTCCTGTTTCCACGTCGAAGCCGCGAATGAAAGAATCGGTCGTGCCGGCGATAAACACGACCCCTCCTGCGGTAATGATCGACCCTCCAAGACTGATCGAACCCGGTGGAATCTGTTGCGCGTGCGGGCCACCGAAATTCTGCATTGAGCCTAGCGGAATTTGCCACCGAATTATTCCTTCGGTCATGTCCACTGCCGTAAGGGTCCCCCAGGGTGGGGGAGTACACGGAAGGTCCGAAGGTGATTGGAGAAATCGTCGGTACAAACCGTAAGGTGTCCCGGTCTGATCGCCATAGTCGCCATCATCGGAGTGCGAGCCAGGCGCTTCATACTTTGCACGAGGAATTAGTTTGGCTTGAGCTACGAGGTTGTTTGTATTGGTCACGAGCAGCTTGTACTGAGGATCAAACGCATATCCACTCCATGTCATACCGCCAAGATTTCCTGGCACCATCAGCGTGCCTTGCAGACTGGGAGGAGTGAAAACACCCTCATTTCGCAACTGCTTCATCAGATTGCGGCAAGCCTCGCGATCCTCGCCTGTCGGTCCCCAAGCTTCGTCGGCGGACATGGTTTGACGGGCCAACGGGGGTGGCTTAATCGGAATAGGCTGGGTGGTCGAGGAGTGTTCACCCGGGACATCGCTTCGCGGCACTGCTCGTTCTTCAACTGGCCAAACCGGCTCACCGGTATCGCGGTTTAGTACGTAAAGCAGCCCGGATTTGTTGCCTTGGATTACGACCGGAACTTCTTGTCCGGCGAGGTGCAGAGTAGTCAGCAGCGGCGGCGATGCGCTGTCGAAATCCCACAAGTCGTGATGAACAAGTTGGAATCCCCACACAAACTGGCCGGTTTTCCCGCGGAGAGCCACAATGGAGTTGGCCCACTTGTCATCTCCTGGGCGCAGTCCTCCGTAGTAGTCCGGACTTGCACTTCCTGTGGGTACGAAAAGCAGATCGCGCTGGACGTCCACAGCCATGATGGACCATGCGTTGCCCGCACCGCTTCGCCAAGCCGCGCTCTTGCCCTGCGCGAGCGCTGTGGCAGGATTTGGAGGAAGTGGATCCCAGCTCCAGCGCAAAGCGCCGGTGCGCGTGTCATAGGCCCGAACCACGCCGCGTGCCATATCCACGCGGTGGTTATCGTCAATAGCCGACCCGACGATGACCAAATCGTCCATGATCGTGGGCGGCGAAGTCATGTGATACCAGCCCGGATCATAATGCTTCACATCGCGAAGACCGACTTGACCGGCTTGGCCAAAATCCATACAGGGAGCACCACTCAGCGCGTCGATCGCGACCAGGCGCGCATCTTGGGTCGACTCAAAGATTCGGCGACGACACGATTGTCCCTTGTCGCGAGTTACGTCGAGCCAGGTCGAGACACCACGATTCACCAACCCGTCGCCGTAGTCTCCATCCAAATCGATTTTCGGATCGTAGGCCCAGCGTTGTTTGCCTGTTTCTGGGTCCAGAGCAATCACGCGATTAAACGGCGTCGTGAAATAGAGCGTTCCATCGACGAGAATAGGCGTGGTCTCGAAACCGCTCCGCTTTCGGCCATTTCGTCCCTCGGAAATGTCACCAGTGTGAAATATCCAGGCAACCTTCAGCTTCGCCAAGTTTTTACGGTTGATTTGGGCAAGCCTCGAGTACCGCATGCCACCAGGATCGTTTCCGTACGCCGGCCACTCCGAAGTCTTGGGATCTTGTGCATACAAGTTCGGACAGGCGACTACAACGGAACAGACGACCCAAAAAAGCAAAACCAAACACCGACGCCTTCCTTCATCCATAGGCAGGCATTCTAGATGAACGATCAGCAGAAAAACAGAATTCGTCTCGAGCCAGGGGAATGCCTAGTGAGTGGTCGACAACCATCACCTTTAGGATTACTTCTGGTTGGCTCGTTATGCGCTCGGGATACGAAAACGCATGCCATCGCTCAGGTCCGAGGTGCTCTCGTGTCAAAAACGCGAGTATGCCTGAAGACACAGGACACACACTTTGAAAAAACCGTCGCCTAGCTTACCGCTGACCAGAATAGAATGGAAACCTCTGCTAGGTTTCGGTCGGGGATCTATGACTACGCGCCGAGAATTTCTCCTGCAAACAGCGGCTGCAGGCGAGGGGAGAGGTCCGCGTTGCAATCTGCTCAGCCTGCGGAACTGAGTTTCAATATGTGCCGGATTCAGACTGGCTAAAGGTAATTTTTCCCGGGATGCGAAACCCGATCTAAGAGGCGATCCCGCAGATTGAAGGGAAAACTCTATGACTTTGAATGTCTTGGTTTGGACAGCGGTCACACTTCTTGCCCTGTATTACGTCATTAGATTGGCAATTGAAGCAGCAATCTTTCGTGTTATCAGACGCGCACCGTCAGAGTTGCTGACGGAGAAAATCGCGCAGCTTCTTCACGACATTTTGATGGCTGAAGTTTTTGTTGAGGCTGGCGCACACAGCGGCGAAGTGCGGTTGTGTCGAAGACTGTGTGCCATTATCTCTGCCGGAATCAGCATGGAGAGGGACGGGCCGAAACTGGAGACCGAATAAGGGCCATGCGGGCAGACGTTTGCACCCCAACAAAAACGCCCGCTGACCGTGCGGAATCAGCGGGCGGCTCCACTACTTCTGAGGAAGTGCGTCACCTTTTGGGAAAACCAGAGTACGTGTTCTGTTGTGGGCGCCGAAATACCGTCGATTATGTATGCTGGCGAATGTTCTTACCTTAGAAACGCAACCGCGGCCACCAGCAGCAGACCGAAGATAGCGGCGCAGAAGTAGCGCAGCCTCAAGGGTGCAGGTGCCGCTCATGCCTTCACCATTGCCAAAATCACTGTGTCAGGTACGCCCACTGTTTGAGCGCCTTTAGTGTCTCTGGCGATGTGTCGAAAGCCCCGGGCGCCCCTTCGATCTTCGCAACAATGACCTTTGCCGGCAGCTGTGCTTCCACAAGGGCCAATACTTGCTCGTTCGTCATTGGCTTGCCAGCTTTCTGCGGCCCGCTCTCCTGTTTCCCCACCATGTATGCAGGGTCTAAACGTTCGGGTACAAGCCCAGCTAGCGCGGCCCTCCGTGCCTCTACTCGCACATGGGAATAGCGCTTTTTCATGCCGTGCGTGATGTGGCCGGCAATTGACTCGATTGTTTCCTCCGAAACGTTTGGATCTTCACAAAGGCGGGTAATGGCGGTGTGCCTCAGATCGTACTGGCGCAGGTTTTCGACCCCGGCAAACTTTAGCATTTCCCACCAGGCAGTCTTGAAGCTTGTACGCGGGCGATTGGGGTCGTGCTTGTGGGTTCTGGGATCGTGCCGGGGAAAGACGTAGTGCTCAGGCAGCACTGAGCCTTTTCTGGCTGCAACGGCGAGTACTTCTCCACATGTACGCTCCGCGATATCGTTGAGCGGAATTGTCCGAACGCGACCTCTATTCTTAGCCGCTTCAGGATTGACCGAAACAGTCTTCTTCTCCAGGTCAATATCTTTTCGGCGAAGCGTCTTTATTTCCTCTGTGGTGTTAAGGGAAAGCAAAGTGAAGAGGTAGGCAGATTCCCACCGCGGATTGCAGGCCCCTGCCCTAAGCAGACGGTGCTCCTCTTCTTCGCTGATTGCACGCCCTGGGGATTCCTTGGGCAAAGGCAATGGGGTAAACCCAAGTCCTACACGGTCCCAGGTGCCGCAGTGCTTGAGCAACTGCTGAACCAAGCAGTAAGGAGTTGAAGGCGGGCAGCAATAGAGTTGCCATCCAGCGAACGGGCAACAACAGCGCCATGCAGACGAACGTGATCACCAGTTACTACATCCCCTGGCCGCAAGCAGAAGCAACTCAGACGGAGAACTTCAAGTCAGGGGACACAAGAGCGCTGAAACTGAAAGTGGATTTTGATCGCCACGAGGCAAGAGTTGGCGAAGCCTTAGCTTGTCGAGTGGAAGCAGAGCGGATCGGATTCGCTGGTTACGGCATGATGATCGCGGAGATCGGATTGCCGCCGGGCGCGGAAGTCGATCGCGAATCGCTGGAAGAAGCCAAACGGAATGGCGTTGACGGCTACGAAGTCCAGCCAGACAGAGTTGTCTTTTATCTCTGGCCGAGCGCGGGAGGAAGCAAGTTCCAGTTTATCTTCCGCCCTCGCTTTGGCATAAGCGCAATGAGTGCACCGTCGGTTCTATATGATTATTACAATCCGGAAGCCAATGCGCTGTCTTGCCGTTGAGGTTCACCGTCCAGTAGAGTATTCAGGCCTCAGTTCTCGAGATCCGTTAGTCTTGAGAAATTTAAAGTGCGAGTTTAGATTTCTCAACAGTACCAGTCGTTCATTGATGAATCCGCGCCTTCGACAAGTCTCGTATAGTCCAACGTGCGCCTATACTTCCTCGCGGCTAGACTGGCACCTGCGAATGGTGCGAAGCTTCAGCTGTCCAGCAGGCCCCTGCTTGCTTATTAAGACATAATGCCGTATCCTTTAATAGCACGGGAGCTTATTAAAGGAACCCTTCATAACGCGAGTGGTCGCTGAAAACAAGTCGAGGCTGGGGACCTACGTCACAACCGCGGTCAGTGGAGAGCCAGTGCAGGCCTTCATCCCGCCGGGGCTGCCGCCCAATCCGCCTGTGGAATTGGCGGGGCTGTACCAGCGTCTCGACCGTGCTAACCAAGCGCTAGGCCGACTCGATGGCCTCACCACCTTGCTTCCAGACACGAAGTTCTTCTTGTACCTGTATATCCAGAAAGAAGCACTACTGTCGTCCCAGATTGAAGGAACGCAATCGTCGTTTTCGGATCTATTGCTGTTTGAAAGTGACGCTGAACCAAGTGTTCCGGTTGACGATGTCGAGGAAGTCTCAAACTACGTCGCCGCGATGCAACATGGGCTTCGTCGGATCGCGGGCGGCTTTCCGCTCTCGCTCCGACTCATCCGCGAAATTCACGGCATCCTGTTGCGTGGCGGACGTGGAGCCAACAGAACCCCCGGCGAATTCCGCCGGTCGCAAAACTGGGTCGGCGGAACGCGTCCCGGCAATGCTGCGTTTGTTCCTCCTCCGCCAGAGCGGTTGATGGAGTGTCTCGACAGCCTTGAGCGCTTTCTCCACGACGAAGAACACAAGTTGCCCATTTTGGTCGAGGCCGGATTGGTTCACGTGCAGTTTGAGACCATTCACCCCTTTTTGGATGGTAATGGCAGACTCGGGCGTCTATTGATCACACTCTTGCTTTGCTCCAAGGGCGCATTGCGAGAGCCTCTTTTGTACCTCAGCCTGTACTTCAAAACGAACCGCGACCGGTACTACGATCTGCTTCAGCGTGTCCGAACGGACGGTGCCTGGGAAGAGTGGCTGGCTTTTTTTCTCGAAGGGACGGAGATCACGGCGCGCTCCGCCGCTGAGGCTGCAAAACAGATTCTGACTCTCTTTGCAAAAGATCGAGATCGCATTCAAGCAATCGGACGCGCTGCGTCTTCCGCATTGCGTGTTCATGAGTACCTACAGAAGAAACCACTAGTCGGTATTGGTGTTGTTGCCGAGGCGCTTAAACTGTCCATCCCAACGGTGACGGTTGCCTTCGATCACCTGGTTCGCCTCGGCATAGCCAAGGAAGTCACCGGAAAACGCCGGGCCCGCGTCTTTGGGTACTCACGTTATCTGAAGATCCTGAGTGAAGGAACAGAACCCCTTAAGCGGTAACAGCGACCTTCGTCATTCCGCATTCGAACGGTTGTGAGGCACCGACCGAACGAACTAGAACCCTGTTCGAGCTTGTGCGAAGAACATCCGAATCAGCTCGGGCGTATCGCACCGCCCTAAGCCGAAGGCTTAGGGATGGTGTCTCTTTGGAAAGCGAAGTGGTTTTTTCTAGTACGGCGACTGCTGCGACAAATCTGCATCAGTCCCGGATTGCCGTCGCCAACGACTAGGCCCCGCAAAAACGCGTGCGCCATTCACAATTTCATACTACATTGACTTTGTGAAGCGCCAGCTTCAATTTCGATTGTCGTTACGACTCCGTCGATCCCGACTGAGTTATTGATCCCTGCTCAAAATTAAGCATTTAGGCCCGTGGCGGAACTGGCATACGCAGCTGCCTCAAGAGCAGCCTTTCTGTGGGTTCAAATCCCACCGGGCCTACCAGATTTCTGTCGTTCTTTGACAATTCAACGGAGAGTGGGCCGGACGGTAAGGCACTTGTCTGCTAAACAAGGGTTCTCGCAAGAGGCTAGCGGGTTCGACTCCCGCACTCTCCGCCATCGCGGAAGGTACTGCTGAATGGTCGGCAACTGGTCCTGAAAACCAGAGCGTCGTGATGAGCGATGGGCGTTCGATTCGTCTACCTTCCGCCAACTTTGCACAGGTGCGTGAGCCCGGCCGAAACGGACCGGCTGTAACCCGGTTTCCCCGAGTGGGACGCGGAGGTTCAAATCCTCCCCTGTGCACCATGTGCCAGCGTGCGCGAATTGGAATAGCGGCCTGTCTTAGAAACAGGTGTTTGAGAGTTCGAATCTCTCCGCTGGCACCAACCTCTTTCTGTGGATACGACGCGGTCTGGGAGAACTATAGTCTCGGATCAACAGGTTCGCTTTCCAAGGCAAGAACTCCAAAAACGCACTCGTGAACTCGGCGAAGTGGCTCCTCGTGGACGAAACGCTCCAACGCTTCTATGCCCAGCGCGAATTCGCGAAGAGCGAGCGATCGCTTTGCACCTAGGCCTCGACTCTTCAATCTGCTCAAGTTCTGCGGAAGTATGTATTCAGGCCCGTAAATGATTCGCAGATACTCACGCCCACGAACTTTCACAGCTGGTTGCGCTAAACCTTTCCCGCCCTTTGCGACGAACTCCAGAGGCTTTACGACCATACCCTCGCCGCCCCGCGCCGTAAGTTCCTCCCACCACTGAATGCCCTTGGCTTGATCGTCAGTGTTAGTGAGATCGATCACCTGAAATGGCGTTGCTAGCAATAGTTCCGGGTCAGCTTTGCAGATACCGGCGAGCGTTTCCATGTGCCAGATGTGGTCTTTCGATGTGTGCACTGCACCTTCACTGGCGAGAAGATGGAAGGGAGCGAGCTTAAGATCTGCGAGCGAGTTTACCGTCCAGCAATATTGCCGGTAGGCATCGACGTATCGCTCAGTTGCTTCGCCGCGCTGTTTATAGCTTTCGAGAAGCGAAGCCGCTTCTGGAATTAGTTGCGCCTGGCTCAATGCCCCGATCGCGGCTGGCAGTGCAGCTCGTGCTGCCGCTCCGGTTGGCGCGTACTGCTGCCGCAACAACTCTTGTGCTTTGGCCGACCATGGCATGAGTTCGCAGTCGAGGCACACCCAGTCTGTTTTGAGGGACTCCCAGAGCCCGGATCGTTCGATGGCGCTTCGAACCCGCTCAAGAAATTGGCACTCCAACGAAGCGTCGTTAAAGAAACGCCGGCCTGTGCGCGTGTAACAAACCCCAATTTCACCTTCCAGGATTCATCGCGGCCAGCACACGATGGCGAACCGTGATGGCCAACTTCTCTTTCTCGATGCGCTTCCGCTCGTCTGCTCGCTCCTTCGCGACTTGCTGCGGAGACGGCGTATTGGGATGGTGCACACGGCAATTGGGATCGGCGCAGACCTTCACCGTCTGTCCGCGCTTGCCGCCGTCCATGACAATGGCCTCGGCCATCTTGTCACAGGGCTTCTGCGTGGCTGGCAGCTTTGCCGCTGACCCGTTGGCCTTAGCCTTCTTGACTTCCAATTCGACGTATTGATTTCGTCCCAAGGGTGCGCCTTCGCGGGAGTTCCACGCGGACGAAATCTGCACAAGGGTTGGTTTGCTTTCGAGCGTCTTCGCCACGTGAGCATCGATTTTTGACCGGAAGCACTGCGGATCGGTGCATTATGTGGAATCTGGGCAAATAGCAAGTCTTTCCTGCTGGCTCGCAGCCGCCCCGCCGGCCGCGCGGGTAAGCAGGCCACACAGAGACTGCTTCGACCGGAATGTCAGGCCGGACCTCAATCTCGTCCAAGGTGCCGCTAATCAGCACGGTTTTGAGCATAGCGCCTCGAAGGAGTAGACAATCTACTGCCGCTGCGGGTAGAGTGTCTACATCCATGAGCGAGAAAGACCAAATGTGCAGACCGCATGCTTGCGATGCCACCTCCGACGGAAGCTCTCCCATGACTCGCCGGCACTTCCTGGGCACCGGCTTGGTGCTGGCCGCATGCGCGGCGATGCCGGGCGCGCCCGCCATCGCCGCGCCGTCCGGGCGGGCCCGGCCCGGGACCGCGGCCTGGCCGCGCGAGGGCGACTGGGACGGCCTGAGGCAGGCGGTCGGTGGCCGGCTCAGCAAGATCGTCTCGCCCTGGGAGGCGGCGGCCAAGGCGCCGGACAGCCCCGAGACCTTGGCCTTGTTCAAGGCGGTCCGCAACAGCTTCCACAATAGCGAGACGCCGGCTTTCACCCAGAGCCTGGGCTGGATTGATGCCTGGATTTCGAAGCCGAGCGAATACATGGTGGCCGCCGAAAGCGCGGCTGACGTGGCCGAGGCAGTCAAGTTCGCCACGGCGCACAATCTGCGGCTGGTCGTGAAAGGCGGCGGGCACAGCTATCTCGGCGGCTCCAACGCGCCAGACTCGCTGTTGATCTGGACCAAGCCGATGCGAGCGATAGAACTGCACGACGCGTTCGTCCCGAAGGGCTGTAAGAGCGCGCCGGAGACGGCGGTCAGCCTGGGGGCCGGCTGCGTCTGGCTGGAGGCCTACGATGCAGTGACGACCAAGGCCGGGCGCTATGTCCAGGGCGGTGGCTGCGTCACGGTCGGGGTTGGAGGGTTCGTGCAGGGCGGCGGCTTCGGGGGTTTCTCGAAGGGCTTCGGTACTGGGGCTTCGAACCTGCTTGAGGCCGAGGTCGTAACGGCGGACGGCCAAGTGCGGATCGCCAATGACTGCACTAATTCGGATCTATTTTGGGCACTGAAAGGCGGCGGCGGCGGGACGTTCGGCGTGGTCACGCGGCTGACGCTCAGAACATACGATTTGCCGGCGACCTTCGGTGGCGTGATCGGGACGATCTCTGCCGCATCCGACGAAGCCTATCGGGCGCTGGTTGAGGGGTTGCTGCGATTCTACCGCGACAGCCTTCTGAACCCCCACTGGGGCGAGCAGCTCAGGTTTCGATCGCAACGTCGCGTCGGCCTCAGCATGGTCTTCCAAGGCTTGAGCCAAGCGGAAGCCCAGGCGACCTGGAAGCCGTTTTTTGATTGGGTCACGGCGCGGCCGGACGACTATGTCCTGAGCGGGCTGCAGTTCCTGGACTTGCCGGCGCGGCTGTTCTGGAACAATGCGATTCTGAAGGACCTTCCGGGCGTGGTGAAGCTGGATGACCGTTCGGAGACAGCACCTTACGCCTTCAAAGTCGAGAGCGATGTTTGGGACGGCGACGCCGACCAAGCCGGCCAGGTCCTCCACGGCTATCAATCAACCTGGCTCTCGAAGGACCTTTTGGAACCAGCACGGCGACCGGCGCTGGTCGATGCGCTGATCCGCGCTGCGAATGGCTGGGGTGTCTCACTCCACTGCAACAAAGGCATGGCTGGCGCGACCCCGCAGGCTCAGGCGAGAACGCTGGACACGGCGATGAACCCCGCGGTGGTCGATGCCTTCGCGCTCGCCATCACCGGCGGCGAGGAGCCGGCGGCCTATCCCGGCGTCGCCGGCCACGAACCGAATATTGCCAACGGCCGGCGCGACGCCATGCAAATGAAGGCCGCCATGGAGCCGCTCCTGGCGCTTCTGGAAAAGCCGGCATCCTACGTCTCGGAGACCGACTATTTCGAAGCCGACTGGCAGCAGGCGTTCTGGGGCGCCCACTATGCGCGCTTGAAGCAAATCAAGCGGCGCTACGACCCCGAAGGCTTGTTCTTCGTTCACCACAGCGTCGGCAGCGAGGACTGGAGCGCGGACGGGTTCACGCGCTCAGCCTAGTCGCCGGGTACTCCTTCTCCACCGCCCGAAATGACGAGCTGCGTCACTTTGGCCCGGAAGCGACGCGCTAAACGGCGGTAATTCCTTGCTTCGACTTTCTTCGCGATCCACCCTCAATTCCTATTGCAAAGGAGAAATGCAATGAAGAATGGACTCTCTGCAATGAAAAGAGCATTCGCTTTCGCGTTCGCGCTTGGCATCTCAAGTCTGGTTGCGCCAGCGAATGCCGCACCTGACCTAACTCACTGTACCGATAATTCCCGGGAATGCCTGGTCGCATCCGCCATGAGTTATATCAACGCATTGATCGGATTGGCCCCTGCTGCTTCAATGCGGCTATCGACTAATGTCCGGCGTACGCTTGAAGGCGCCAGGTTTCCAGAGGGGTTTGTCGAGACAGTTGGTGAGTCAGCGATGAGATCGGGCCTCGGCCCGCCCGATCCTGCCGATCCTCAATTACAGAAATATCTCGCCAAGCAGAAGTTGACTTTTCAGGAATATCTTGCCCAACAGACGCACTATAAAGAAATCAAGAAATATATCGTCCAGACGATTGTCGTCGATGAGCATGCTGGGCAAGTCGTAATCGTTTGGGGTGGCGCGACTGAGCCGAAGCCAGGAAAATCCATGGAGCGCTTCAAGATAGTGAAGGGACTCATTACTGAGATCGAATCTTTGGATATCGATCGAAAATTCACTGACAACACGCTCGGATGGCCGGCGATACAGCCGTGCCTGAAGTCCGGCGATGGAGGTTTGGTGCCGTGCGACAAGTAACTTACTCTGCAATTTTCGCTCTATCTGCTGCGCAGGACTTCAGACGCTCGATTCAATAGCGTACGAGTCTCAGAGGGGACAAAGATGAATCTCAAATCCGGTCCAAGAATCCGTAAGTTCACGGCGCTCATGTGCGCCACCGTGTTAGAAATTATTTTGATACCGCCGGTGGCGACGGCGATTCAGGAAGCAAGCGTTTCCGGAGGCACAGTCTCAGGGGTTATCAAGCATGGCGTTGTGTCCTTCAAGGGAATTCCTTTCGCCGCCCCACCCATCGGGTTGCTGCGCTGGAAAGCGCCTCAACCGGTTTTCGGCTGGAGCGGAGTCAAGAAGGCCGATGCCTTCGCCGAACCTTGTGCACAAAGTTCCGACGAGGGCGTCCAGGGCGGCGAGGAATCGGCGCCAACGATCCAGTCACCATGGTTTCCGTCGTCACGCTTCTGGGAGCAATGTCGCTGCTGGCATGCTACTTTCCGGCACGTCGAGCTATGCGCCGGAACCCCGTGACCACGATTCGCGAATTGTAAGCTGCGGTTCGGACTCGACGCTAATTGTGTGAATTAATCTGGCTCTCCACTTCCAGCGCCGTGACTTCGCGACTCCGTAAGGGTCGAAGCTGGCAATGCCGGCCGAACAGATGTGATCTGGACCAACTCGGCGCCGAGCTGACGCGGCGTTGGACCTGCAGGCGTCGGCACATCCGATAGCTTCGATAGAAGGTTTTCGTAGGCCGCCACGCCATCCTCGACCGCGGCCTGCTCCGCCTCGCCGAGCGGAATCTCCTGGAGCAATCGCAGCAGAT
>Ga0310810_10002363_pt1 | contig 20287 bp, 9 predicted proteins | sample NCmetagenome_FD_207641 | JGI IMG/M metagenome (GOLD analysis project Ga0310810, IMG submission 207641) | Soil microbial communities from experimental microcosm in Duke University, North Carolina, United States - NC | ecosystem: Engineered > Artificial ecosystem > Soil microcosm > Unclassified ...
AAGTTCATACCCGCCTGGCACCTGCCACGTCGTAGACACTCGTCTTCAGATCGGCTTGGACGGTTACGCCGACGTGTTCCTCCAGCCATCGCCTTCGCATCGGCTTCAGCGCGAAGAAGGCGAGCGCGGCTGTGGTGAAGTCCATCGCGATGATCACCGCAAACACCGGCGTCCACGAACCGGTGGCCTCATGCAGCAGTGCTGCAATCGGACCACCGAGCACAGAACCAACGCCTTGCGCCATGTAGAGGCATCCGTAGTTCGCGGTCGCGTGCTTCGTCCCGAAGGTGTCGGTCAGCGTGGACGGAAACAGCGAGAAGATCTCACCCCACCCGAAGAACACCAGACCTGACAGCAGCACGAACAGCATCGGGTTGTCGCGCGTCAGCAGCCACAGCGTCATCGCGGTGCCTTCGAGACCGAACGCGATCAACATCGTGTGCTCTCGCCCGATGCGATCCGACACCCATCCGAAGAACGGCCGCGTCGCGCCGTTGGTGATCCGATCGAGCGACAACGCGAGCGGCAGCAGTGGCAGTCCGAACAACAGGACATCGGCCATCCCGAAGTCGCGCGTGAATGCCCCCATCTGTGACGTCACCATCAGTCCGGTGGTCGACATCATCGTCATCATGGCGAACATCAGCCAGAACACCGGTGTGCCCACCATCACGTGTGGCGGGACGTCGATCGTGGCGCCCTGGGCCAAGCCCTGGGCCGAGCCCTGGGCCGAGCCCTGGGCCGAGCCCTGCGCCGTGCCCTGGGACGAGCCCTGGGGGAGGCGCACGGGGCGGCGCAAACCCTGGGCGGCGGCGAGTCCAACAACGGCGAAGATCACGCCGAATCGCACGAGAGCGTCCTGATACGAGGACTCACGCAGCACGTTGGCGATCGGGAACGTCGTCAGCAGCGCACCCATGCCGTAGCCCGCCGCGACGAGTCCCGTGGCGAGCCCGCGCCGATCTGGGAACCACTGCACCATGTGGCCGATGACACCCACGTAGACGATGCCAGTGCCGATCCCGCCGAGCAGACCGTAGCTGAGATAGAGCGTGAGGACGGAGGAGGCCTGCGCGGCCAGAATCCAACTCAGACCGGCGATCACTGTGCCGATCGAGAGCAGTGCCCGTGGACCAAAGCGATCGACGAGCACGCCCTGAAACGGCGAGAGAAACGTCTGGACGACGATGAGGATTGAGAACGTGATCTGGAGCTGCGGGAGCGATGACCCCAACGCGTCGCTCATCGGTTTCGTGAAGAGCGCCCACACGTATTGCGGGCTGGAGATCACGATCATGCAGACGAGGCCGAGCAGAAGTTGAATCCAACGGTGCATATGCCGCCTCAGAGCAGACGGTCCGGCTGAAGCCGGACACTACGCGGGTTCGGGAATCGCCGCGCCGTCCTTGCGAGGATCCGACGCGCCGTAATTCACTTTCGATCCGTAGTCGCGCATGACGCTCTGTCCGCCGCCGACCAGGCTCGAAAAGCTGCCCTGCAGATCGATCTCGTGTCCTTTGTCCGCGAGTGCTCGCCGCGTCGCCTCTGGCACGCGCGACTCCATGATCACGTCGCGTCCGACGAACGTGATCTTCGTCACGCGCGCGGCTTCGAGCGCCGCCTGAATATTCATCCCGTGATCGACGACGTTCGAGATGAACTGCACGTGGGCCTGCGACTGATTCCAGCCGCCCATGATGCCGAAGGCGCAGCGAACGACATCTCCGCCTGATTCCCTTGGGCCTTCCATGAAGCCGGGAATGATTGTGTGGAGCGGACGCTTGCGAGGGGCGAGTGCATTGGGATGCGACGCGTTCATCGTGAACAACCCGCCGCGGCTCTGCAGCGCGAACCCGGTGCGATCGGGTACGAGCCCGGATCCGAAGTTGGCGAAGTTGCTCTGAATGAGCGAGACCATGTTGCCAGCTCGATCGACCACGCTCATGTAGGTCGTGTCGCTGCCGTGTGTAGGCAACGTGCCAGGCGCGACCTCGGGATTCGCGTGTGCGGGATCGATCTGCCGGAATCGGTCTGAGGCGTAACTCTTCGAGAGCATCCCCTCGACCGGCACGTTGTGGAACGCGGGATCGCACACGTATCGCGCCATGTCCGCGTAGGCGAGCTTCTTCGCCTCGATGAGCGTGTGAAGCGCTTCTGCGGAATTGTGACCGTATGAGCCGATCGGCGCATGCTCGAGGAGGTTGAGCATCATCAGCGCCGCGATGCCCTGACCGTTCGGCGGCAACTCGAACACCGTCCAGCCGCGGTAGGTCGTCGAGAGCGGCGTAACCCATTCAGCGTCGTAAGCGGCAAGGTCGTCGGCGTTGAGCGCGCCGCCAAGCTGTGCCGAGCAGCCCACGATCCGTTGCGCAATCGGGCCGACGTAGAACGCATCTCGGCCCTCGGCGGCGATCATGCGGTAGTTCATCGCCAGGTCCGGGTTCTTGAACATCTGCCCGACCCGTGGGGCCCAGCCATTCGGTAGATAGACGCGCGCAGATTCCTCGGTCGCTTGCAGAAGCGTCGCGCCGCCTTGCCATTCAGCCGCCGTGATCTCCGAGACGGGGAAGCCCTGTTCGGCAACGTTGATTGCCGGTGCCAGGACGTCGGCGAGCCGGAGCTTGCCAAAGCGTTCGTGCAGCTTCGACCATGCGGCGACCGCACCCGGAATCGTGACCGAGTGAATGCCGGTCTGCGGCATCGTGGTGAAGCCTTGCGCGCGCAACCGATCGATGGTCAGCGCTTCCGGGGCGTATCCGCTGCCGTTGATGCCGTGCAGCCGACCCGAGGCCGCGTCGTAGACGATGGCGAAGAGATCGCCGCCGATGCCGTTCATCATCGGTGCGACCACACCCATGACCGCGTTGACAGCGATGGCTGCGTCCACCGCGTGACCGCCGCGCGCGAGGATCGACGCGCCCGCTTGTGATGCGAGTGGGTGTTCGCTTGCCGCGACACCGCCGGCAGTCATCACGACCGATCGGCTCTGCGTCCGATCGATCGTGGTACGGACATAGTCTGTCGTCGCGCGTGGCTGAACCATCGTAGCGGCCCCTTGAGTCGGCCCCATGTTAATCCTCCTTTACTTCAATGGACCGAAGTCGGGTGGCGGCTCGCGGTGATGCGTCGCCTGTTCGTAGGCGGACGCGATGCGGAACAGCACGGGTTCGCCGAACGGACGGCCGAAGAGCATCACGGAGAGCGGAAGTTTGGCCGGTGTCGGTTCGGTGAGTCGGGTGCCGCCCGGTGCCGAGGTGTCCCTCACGCGGTCATAAACCTTCGTGGTGAACCCAGCCGGCATGCCAAGTTGCGGGAATCCCTGTGTGCCGAGGAAGCTCCAGATCGATGGACCTCGCCCGTTCAGCGTTGGCTCGAGCGGCCGACCGAGGATGTACGGCGGGATGTTGCCGGTCGGCGTGATCATCGCGTCGAGTTTCATGTCTTCCATTGCCAGAAGCACGATCTGCTGGACCGCGAAGCGCAACAGCCACCGGTCGGCGTTGTCGAGTGTCATCGCGCTGCGGTTGTTCTCACCACCGCCTCCGCCGCCACGTGCGTTGCTCCCTGAATCCGGCCGCGTGTCGGTCAGCACCTTGGAGTGCTCGTTCAGATCCTTGAGGGTCTTGATGCTGGCATCGCCACGCTCGCGCAGATAGCGCTCGAGCATGAATCGCGACTCGCCGACCGACTGACCGCCCTGTCCGAGACTGCGAAGCGTGACGCCGCTCGGCGTGAGCGACGGGTCGTAATACATGTCCACCAGCTTCGCGATGTGGTCACTCGTCGGCTTGCCGTTCGCGTCCACTGGAAACGCATTCGGAAATCGATCGATGAACAGCGAGTTGAGGACCGACGGCGCGTACTTGTCGATGTATTTCTGCAGCAGCGCACCTTTTGGTCCCGGATCGACGATGGTGGCGCCGAGTTTCTGCAGGTCGGCAATCGCGCGCTCTGCGGCGACGATGCTTTCTTCGTCCGCCTCGTTGAAGAGCGACCGGTCCATGTACTCGCGAACCACGCCGATACGAACGCCCTCAAGACGTGTCGCGCCGGCGAAGCTCGCATAGGGAGACGAGGGCAGCCGGCCGACGCTGAACACCGTGAGTTCGTCCTTCGGGTCGTAGCCGGCGATCACGTCGAGTACTTTCGCCGCGTCTTTGACTGTGCGGCAGATGGGCCCCGTGCGCGTGTTGTAGCCCGCGCCGTACATGCCGTCGCGACTGACCAACTCCTGCGTAGGCGCGAGACCGACGACGGCGTTGTTCTTGGTGGGGTGGAGAATCGACCCGCCAGTCTCTTCAGCAATCGCGCAGGTCACCAGGTTCGCGGCGACTGAAGTGCCAGAGCCACTGCTCGACGTTCCCGCTGAACGTTCTGTGTCGTACGGATTGCAACTGATGCCGCCGAACGGACTGCGCGAAATTCCCGAACCAACGTTGGCCTTGGCCAGGATGATCGCGCCAGCGTCGCGCATGCGCTTGATGAATTCCGCATCGCGTGGCGGACGGTCATTCGCATACGCCGCATCGGCGCCGGCCGTCGTCCGCATGTCGAACGTGTCGTACCAGTCCTTGATCGCGAAGGTGATGCCGTGCAGAGGACCGACCAGCTTGCCGGTCGCTTTGACGTGCGCGTCCTGCTTCGCGGCGACTTCGAGGGCGTCAGGCATCGCCGGGTTGCTGTCGACTTCATCGGTGAGGCTGCGGCCCTTGCGCCGGTCGAACCCGTACTGCGCACGCGCAGCAGGACGGAGATTGACGGTGATGAGCGCGTTGATCTGCCCGGCGTGCTTGATCGTGGTGAACGGCCCGAGGATGCCGTCGGGTTGAGACACGCAAGGACCGTCATAAGCCTTGATGCGGGCGAGGTATTGCTTCACCACGTCGGTGGATGTCAGCTCGCCCTTGAGAATCGCCGATTGAATGCCGTCGATCGTGGCTTCTTCGATCTGGAATTTGGGGCCGGCGGCGCCGGCCACCCCCGGCATCGTCAGCGCGACGACGCAGATGATGATGATTGCTCGCCTCATATCCGCTCCTGGAGATAACGGAGATTTCGGAGGTAACGGTTGAACACGGAGGAACGGAGAAACGGAGTTCTTAGATCAAATGTCTCCGTTACTCCGTTGCTCCGTGTAATCCCGTTTCCTCCGTCTTCTCCGTTGCCTCAACTCAGAAATTCACGCGCACACCAAGCTGCCCCTGCCGCGGCACGTAGGCATTGCCTGACGTGGCCACGGGCTGGCCGAAGGAGGCTGAGGTGATCGTCGTGTTGTAGGCGCCGTAGTTCTTGCGGTTGAACACGTTGAACACTTCGGCGAGCAGTTCGATGTTCACGTTGTTGACGAGCGTGATCGTCTTCGTGACGCGCATGTCCACCTTGTGCAGCGGCAGTCCGCGCAGCGCATTGCGCGGCCAGGTCGTGCCGGTGGCGATCACCGCCGGGCCTTCCCAGCGATCGAGGACCGCAGCAGGGAGAGTGATCGGCGCGCCGATGTTCAAGCGGTTCGTGCCGGGCTTGCTGAAGGGCCGCGTCGAGCTGCTCGGGTTGTAGTGCGCGCCCGACCCGTAGAAGTACGACCCGGACACCGAGAACTGCCAGGGCAGGCGGACGATGCCGTTCGAACGGAACGTGTGCTTCTGGAAGCCGGTCGATTGCGCCCAGTCCGCGTCCTGATCAAACGGGTTGTCCGCTTGATAGCCGAAGCCCGTCGTGTCGTCCTTCATCGACAGCGTGCGTGTGTAGGTGGCGCTCGCCTGGAAGTTGTTGTTGAAGCGCCGTTGGAACGACGTGGCGATCATGCGGCTCTCGGTCTTGCCGTCGCTGGTCAGCCACTGGTCGAGACCATACGCCGGGTTCGGACGGCCGAAGAGGATCGGATCTCTGCTGTAGCCGTTGACGGGATCGTAGAAGAGATTCACGTCGCGGCTGCGCACCATGTTGCGTTCTTCGAGGCTGGTGAAGTCCACGTCAAACGCCATCAACGATCCGAGTTGCTTCTGGAATCCGATCGAGCTCTGCCACCCGTACGGGTCGCGATAGTCGGGCGAGATGATCGTGGTTTCTTGCGGCGGCGTGGGCACTGCGCCGGCGAGGTACTGCTCCGGCGTCGCGCCGCCAAGCGGGTCGTAGAGGAAGTTCGTGCCGGTCGGCAGGAATACTGCCGCCACCGCGTTGTTGTAGAACTGCTGCCGGTAGGTGACGTTCGACACCGGGAAGTTGTAGTAGAGGCCGGTGCCGCCACGGATGACGAGGTCGTTGTTGCCACCGACGTTATACGCAAAGCCGACGCGTGGCGCGACGTTGTTCAAATCGCGCACGCCGGGCTGGTAGCCGAAGTTCCCGTTGTCGCGGCCGTTGTCGATCATGATCGGAATGTCGCGCACCCACTGTGGATCGAGGCCTTCCGGATCAACGTCGTAGCGCACGCCGAGATTGATCGTCACCTGGTTCGACACGCGCCAGTTGTCGCCGAACCAGGCCGCGGTCTGCGAGCGGCCGACGTCAACCAGATAGTCCTTGTGGAAGAACACCGAGTACTGCTGGAGGAACGGTTGCAGCAGACTCAAATCCCAGCGCGACGGATCGTCCCAGGCATCCTGCGGGAACGCCGCCTCGAGGATCGCCGTCGAGGGCTGACGATTGAACGTGAATGTGCCCCGGCGATTCAGGTCCCACACTTTCGTATGCCGGTCTTTGAGGAACTCACCGCCGAACTTGATCTCGTGCTTGCCGGCATGCCAATTCATCTCGACCCGCATCGGGTATTGCTTCATCCACGAGTAGTTGGGGAAGTTCTGCTGGCCACCCAGTGACAGGTTCGGGAACTGGAACACCGGCACGCCGAATGGCCACTGATTCAGCGACGTCATGTTCGACGGGATCGGGTCGTCGTACCACGAGAACCTCGACGTCCCGCCGCTCACCTGCATCGTCATTGCGTTGCTGATGATGCGCGTCCACGTCGCGTAGAGGTTCGTCGAGTAGTAGCGCTGATGCTCCGCCATCGTCGGGTGCGTGGTGCCGCTCGAGATCTGGAACGGGCTGTCGAGCGTCCAGCGCTGCAGTCGCACGCTGAAGCTGTTCTTCGCCGATTGCTGATAATCGCCACGCGCCAGGTAGTTGTTCTGGATCGTGTTCGACGGCAGTGACCATGTTTGATTCGGCAGCGCGGTGGGCGTCAGCACGGCGGTGGAGGGATTGCGCTCGTACTCATACGACCCGAAGAAGTGCACCTTGTCGCGAATCACCGGTCCGCCGAGCGTGAAGCCAGTCTGCTGATCCGAATAGGGAAGCACGACGCCCTTGACCGGATCGGCTTCGTTGAATTTGTCACTGCGGAAGAAACCGAACGTCGAGCCGTGCAGATCGTTGGTGCCTGCACGCGAGACGGCCTGCACCTGCACGCCCGTCGAGCGGCCCTGCGTGATGTCGTACATGTTGGTGACGATCTGGAACTCGGCGATCGCTTCGCGGCTCATCTTCGGCTGGCCGAAACCGGAGCCGGAGATGCGCTGCGAGATCTGCTGGCCGTCGAGATTGAGCTGGAACTGATCGTCGGAGACGCCGGGCGTGTTGCCGATGTTGTTGGCGGTGATGCCTTTCACCATCAGCGACAGCTCCATCCAGTTGCGGCCCTGCAGCGGCAGCTCCGCCATCTGGCGCCGGTCGATGTTGCCGCTGACGCGCGGCGAGGAGGTGTCTACAAGCGGCGTCTGCGAGCTGACGACGACCGTCTCCTGGACACCGGCGAGACGCATGGTGATCGGTTGCACCGTGGCGTTCGCGCCGACGAGCAGCTCGATGCCGGTGAGTTCTGCGGTTGCGAAACCCGACAGCTCGACGCGCAGCGCGTATTCGCCAGGAGCGAGGTTCAGGAATTGGTAGCGGCCGTCGGCCGTGGTGACCTCGACCGACTGCCGTCCGGTCTTGGTTTCAGTCGCTGTCACCGTCACGCCTGGCATGACGGCTTTCTGATCGTCGGTGACGATCCCCTGCAGCGTCGCGTTTTGCTGCGCGGTGAGTGTTGCCGAGAGCAACGCGCACAGACTCAAGCAGCCGAGAAATCGGCGCACCATGTGATGTCCTCCGTAGGTTGAGAACGTTCGACTGGGACGTCCGCTCGACTTCGTGGTCGCGTGTGCTCGATCGGAGAGCAAGCGAAGGGCCATCACGCGCACACGTGCGTGCGAGCGATGACGCCGAGCTTTTCAGCACAAACTGCAAGGTCAGCGCGATCGCGTCACAACGTCGCGTACGCATGAAGCGACAACGTTGGTGTGTCGTGCGAGCGATTCAGACTGAATTGTGGGAATGAGGCGGTGGATCGCGGAGAGTGCGGACACCCCTGCTACGGCGTGGAGATCGGCCGCGGCAGATACGCCTTCCGCACCTTCGCGACAACGGTAAAGGTGGCGTCGCCGACGTTCGCGATCTCGTACTCGATCGCCTGTCCGACAAAGATGTTGACCGCGCGCTCGCTTAAGCCGAAATCGTCGTCAAGCCAGTGGTGGAGCTCGAGCGTTGCGTGCTGCAGCGCCTGCTGAAGCGTCGTGCCGCTGCCGATCGTCATCACAGACTCGGTGTTTTCGATCCTCGGCCACCCCATTTCGAATTCGCCGACGACGGTCGATGGACGCGCGACGCTGCTGTGTGGCCACTCCTGTTTCTTCACCACCTCGACGCTGAACTCGACATCGAGTGACGTTTCGACACCGGTGCCCGTCACGCCGCCGTCTCCCTGGCGCGCATGCCCATGACCGAGGAAAAGCAGCGCGCCTGGCTGAAAGACCGGCAGCATCACTCGCGCGCCCGCGGTGATTCCCGCCGCGCCCATATTTCCCCCAAACGGCCCTGCCATGGTCGTCGAGACGACATCGTGACCTGCGGGGGCGACGCCAATCGACGCGAGCGCCGGCGCCAGCGGCATCTCGAAGGCCGGCGCGTCGAAGCGACTGAGCCAGCTGGTGCGCGAGATCGTCTGGAGATCGAAGCGAACGACACGTGTGGCCGCATCGATCGTCCACGACACGCGTTCGCTGTTGCCACGACTCGAGAGCGAGCCAGGTTCGACAGAGGCGCCCGTCATCAACGCCGCCGATGTTCCAGTCGCGCGGTTCGGCTCGAGCTTTTCGATCGTCACGACGAGCAGATCGCCGGGCTCCGCACCCTCGACAAAGAATGGCCCTGTCTGCGGATTCGGTCCTTTCGCGACCGTCGTGCCTCGTGCATCGACACCCATGTCGTCAACCACGGCGGTGACGACACGATCGCCGCTCTTGATGCGCAGCACCGGCGCGTGCGCCGCCGAGAAGGTGTTGACGAAGACCGACGGCGCGAGTCGATGAGTCTCGGCACTTGTCGTCGTCGGGAGGGGGACGAGCACACACAGGGTGAAGAGCACGAGTGATCGCATGGTCACCTTTCTGCGCGGCGGAGTGTGCAAACCTGGTTCCGTTGTTGCAGAGCGCGGTTTCATGCGTCTCTGTATGGTCGCTATGGGCATCGTGTGCGCTACGTTCGTGTCGGTTCCTTCGGCACAGGAAGACGATCCCGTAGCGATGCTTGTCGGACGGCTCGATCTCGAACGTTACAAAGCGACGATCAAAGCGCTGACGCAGTTCGGCGACCGTCGTCAGGGCACGCCGCGCAACCAGGCGGCCAATAACTGGATCCATGCGCAGCTCGAACACTACGGCTGCGCGAACGTCGAGCGCATGCCGTATCGCTACGCGCCCGAGCCGTTCGTCGATCCACCGCTGGGTATGGCCGGCGGGACGCCGCGCGCGATCGGCGGCGGCCGCCCGCGCGGCACACGCGTAGCGATGCGAGCAAACACTGATCCGCTTCGGCAGCCGGACATCGCGTTGCGTGCGCTGAACTCGGAGCCGACCGAACCGGGGCCACGCGATCAGGTCTACTGCACGAAGATCGGCGTCACGCGTCCCGACGAGATGTACATCGTCAGCGCGCATATGGACGGCCAGGGATGGGGCGACGCGGCCAACGACAACGCGTCGGGCGTTGCTTTGGTGCTGGAGTTAGTGCGCGTGTTCACTGCGCGAGACGTTCGAACCGAGCGGTCGATCCGCTTCGTGCTCTGGAACAACGAAGAGACGGACTACGGCGGCTCGCGCGCGTACATCGCGCTGCGGCGCGCGCTGCAGGGCAAGGAAGATCCGCCGGGTTCAGGCCGCTATCCCGAACCGAAATGGCTCGGACTCATCCAGCACGACATGCTGCTCTTCGATCACGGAATGCCGCGCGCTGACGGCACCGTCAATCCCGAACAGCGCGCGGAGGCCGACATCAACGTTGAGTTCCAGCGCGCGTCCGCGTTCGCGGAGCAGTCACACGCGCTGGCGTGGGCCTTCCAGGCGGCCAACGAGATCTATGCGACGGATTATCCCGTGACGGTCGGCAACCATATGGCGAGCACCGACTCAGAGATGTTCATGGACATCGTGCCGTCGATCAGCCTGCGCGACAACGAGCGCGGCGTGCAGATCGGTGCCGGATGGAATCCGCACTGGCATCAGGCCACTGATGTGTTTGCTGCGTACAGCGACAAGGACTTCCGTCTCGGCCTCAACGCGGCGCAGACAACACTCGGCGCGATCGGTCGTCTCGTCGGCGCCACAGTTTTGAAGGCGCACTGATCGCGCGTTCGCAGAATTGTCGGATGCAGCGTACGCCGCTCGCTCGCGTCTTCACCGACGCGCGAGCCGATTCTCACAGCAAACTCCACGTTCTCGGTTCGCCGCGCGTGCACGTCTGACGCGTGGACCTGTTCTTGCTCCCGCGGCCCGCGTCATTTCCTGGCGCCGCGTTGCGCTCAGTAGACACATGCAGGAGGCAGCATGAGGACTGGGAGTAGCGCAGGTGCGCGGTGGATCGTGATCGCGCTCGCATCGCTTGGAGCGATGCTCGCGAGTGTGTTCGTCTCGGCACAGACGTATCAAGGCGGCATTCGCGGCGTCGTCAAAGACGCGCAAGGCATCGTGCCTGGCGTTGAAGTCACGCTCGTCAATGAAGCCACCAACGCCGTCCGCTCGGTGACCACGAACGAAGTCGGCGAGTATTCGTTCCCCAGCCTGGTACCCGCCACCTACACCATTCGCGTCGCGCTCGCCGGATTCAAGACCGAGGAGCGCACAGGGCTGCAGCTGGCGACGCAGCAGTTCATCACCATGGACTTCACGCTCGAAGTGGGCGGGCTTGCCGAGCAGATCACCGTCACCGCCGAGACGCCCGTCGTCGAGAGAGCCAGCGCCAGCGTGGCGACGACGATGACCGCGGCGCAGATTACGGCCATTCCGCTCTTTGGCCGGAACACGTTCTACACCGCGATCGCCACGCCCGGCGTGATCAACTCCGGCGACCCGCAGTTCGTGCGTTACCAGGACCAGTCCGGAGCCTCGCTGCTGTCGCTTGGCGGCGGACCGCGCCGCGGCAATGCGTATCTGATCGAGGGTGTATCGATCACCGACATGCTCAATCGCGCGTCGTGGGTGCCGTCGACGGAAGCCGTCGAGGACATGCGCATTCAGTTGAAAACCTATGACGCCGAGATGGGACGTGCCGCTGGCGGAGTGTTCAACGTCACAGCGAAATCAGGATCGAACCTGTGGCACGGCAGCGCGCTGTTCATGAACAAGCCGGGCTGGGGCACTGGGCAGTTGTTTTTCGCGAAACGGGCTGGCACACCGAATCCGCCGCAGTATTACTACTCGTGGGCCGGATCAGTCGGCGGCCCGATCGTCAAGGACCGGACGTTCTTCTGGTTCAGCAAGGACGATTACATGCAGAAGAGCACCCGCAACAACGTGCTCACATTCCCGACGATGCGCGAGCGCATGGGTGACTTCTCGCAGTCGCCGACGACGATCTATGACCCGTTGACGACCAGGCCGAATCCGACCGGCACTGGCTTCATCCGCGATCCGTTCCCGGGCAACGTCATCCCCGCAGATCGCCTCAACCCCATCGCCCGCGCGATGCTCGCGCAGATGCCGGATCCGACCTCCGGCCGCTCGTTCAACGGCTCGGCAATTCTCGAAGACGGTCCACAAGATCAGGAGACGTTGAAGATCGACCACCGCTGGGGCCCGAAGTGGACGACGACCGGCATGTATGGGCACCAGCAGACCGGTGAGCCTGGCTCGGCGTTCTGGGGACCACATGGAACGATTCCCGCCGATCCGAGTGGGACGATCGGCTATCGCACGATCCATTTCTTCTCGACGAACCAGATCATCGTGCCGAACAATTCAACGGCGGTTGCCGTTCGCTACGGCTACTACTACTTCCTTGGGGACGGCACCAACTTCAAGGGCGGCTTCGATGCCTCCTCACTTGGATATCCATCGAGCTTCACGAACGTCCTCACCGACGGCGCCTACCCGTCAGTCACCATGAACGGCTACAGCAACATCGGCCACGGCGGGCGTAACATCACACTGTTCGAAGGGCATACCGGCAACGCCACCGTGTCCAAGTTCATGGGAAAGCATTCCGTGAAGTTTGGCGTCGACTACCGGCGGCTGTCGGGATACGCGGAAGCGCCGAACAATGCCAGCTTCGGATTCACGCAGGCGTTCACGCAAGGGCCGAACCCCAACACCGCGAGCAGCGTCGCGGGTGACGCGTTTGCGAGCTTCCTGCTCGGCTATCCCGCCACGGGCGACGTCAACGTCGCGACGCCGGGGACCTACTACACCGACTACTACTCGGCGTTCATGCAGGACGACTTCCGCATCACGTCGAAACTCTCGCTGAACTTCGGCATCCGCTACGAGTACGAGCCGGGCATTTCCGCCAAGGACAATCGCTTCACCGTCGGTTTCGATCGCGATGCATTGTTCCCGATACAGGTGCCGGGCATGGAACTGCGCGGCGGTCTGATGTATGCCGGACTGGACGGGTATCCGACGCGTCAGGCGCAGCCGCTGAACAACGTCGCACCGCGCGGCGGGTTCGCGTACTCGGTGACCGAGAAGACCGTGATCCGCGGCGGCTATGGCCTCTACTGGGTGCCGCCGATCACCGACATCAATGAGGCCATGATCGGTGCGCGCGGCTACTCGGCATCCACCACGTTCTTGTCGAGCACCGACGGCGGACTGACGCCGGTCGGGACACTGTCGAATCCGTTTCCCAACGGCATCACCGAGCCTCAGGGCAACTCGCTCGGTCTTGCGACCGGCGCCGGCAGCGTCATCGACTTCGTCGATCAGGATTCCAAGCCTGGCTATGTGCAGCAGTACTCGCTCGACTTCCAGCGCGAGCTTCGTGGTCAGATGGCCATCGCTGTCGGCTACATGGGCAGCCGGTCTGAACGTCTTCCGATCGGTGGCACCGTGGACGCGACCATCAACATCAATCAGCTCGCTCCCGAGTATCAGGCGCTCGGCACGGCGTTGCAGCAGACGGTGCCGAATCCGTTCTTCGGCAACGCGGCGTTCGGCAACCTGAGCCGGTCCGCGACAATCGCCCGTGGCCAGCTGCTGCGGCCGTTCCCGCAGTTCGACAACGTGCTCATGCACCGCAGCAACCTGGCGAGCGCCCGCTACAACGCGCTCGTCACGCGCTGGACCAAGCGGATGACCAACGGCTATTCGCTCGACATCAGTCACACCTGGAGCCGGCTCGAGGACAACCAGTTCGGCGAGAGCAACACGTTCTCCAATCGCCAGCTCGGGGCGCTGAACAACTACGACCTCGACGGGGAGTACGGCGTCTCGCTCCTCGACGTCGCCCATCGTCTGAACGTCAACGCGACGTTTGTGCTGCCGTTTGGCGAGGGTCGCACGTGGCTCACGAGCGGTCTCGGCGACGTGCTTGCCGGCGGCTGGACGGTGACAGTGGCAGGTCGCTATCAGACGGGGTTCCCGCTGAACATCTCTCAGTCGAGCAACAACTCGAACTTGCTCGGCAGCCAGCAGCGTCCGAACGTCGTCGAGGGTATTGAGGCGATGACGACCGGCAGCCAGGAGGAGCGCGCGATCACCGGATGGATCAATCCGGCGGCGTTCAGCCAGGCGCCAGCATTCACCTTCGGCAACGTGCCACGCACGAACCCCGACTGGCGTGGCCCAGGTCAGCGCACGACCGATCTGGCGATCTCCAAGACACAACGCATGGGCACGAGAACGATCGCGCTGCGTGTCGATGTCCTGAATCTCTTCGACGACCCGCTGTTCATCGGACCCATCACGACGTTCGGCACATCGAACTTCGGACAGATCACGCAGGTCGGCGGCTTTGCACGTTCACTTCAATTCCAGGTTCGCGTCGGCTGGTAGAAGCCGGTTCGTGGTTGGTGGTTCGTGGTTGGTGGTTGTTGGACAAGAACGTTTTTCTCTAGGAGCCACGATGAAACGCGTCACGCTTAGCTTTGCGCTCGCAGTTGCAGTCGCATCGTTCGCGGTGCTCATGTCGCCGACCGTCGCTGCCCAGGATGAACCTGGCGGTGGAGGTCGGAGAGCGCCGGCCACACCGCCGAAGCCCGGCGCACCCGAACCGATCGTCGGTGGGATTCGGCCGCCGATCATCGGCGCATCGGCGGGCGTCTCAGCGGGACATCCGCTGACGTCAGCCGCCGCGATGGAGATTCTGCTGAAAGGTGGCAACGCCTTCGATGCAGGCGTCGCCGCACTGCTGGTCGGCGGCGTCGTCGAGCAGGATCTGTATAGCCTCGGTGGCGAAGCGCTCGTTCTCGTGTATCCGATGACCGATAAGAAGGTGACCTCGGTCGTCGGTCAGGGCTGGGCGCCAAAGGGCGCGACGCTCGAGTGGTACAAGGCGAAGAACAAGACGCTTGATGGCGAGGGGCTCGACCCTGCGGTTATTCCCGGCGCGCTGCACTCTGCGCTGACCGTGCTCGAGAAGTGGGGCTCGATGTCGTTCGAGCAGGTCTCCGCGCGCGCGATTGAGTATGCGGAGAACGGTTTCCCGATGCGCCCGCGGACGGCCAACTCGATCCGAGGCAATCTCGAGTTCTTCAAATCGTGGCCCGACAACGCGCACTACTGGCTGAAGCCCGATGGATCCATGTACAAGCCGGGCGAAACTATCAAGCTCCCGACTCTGGCCAGCACGCTCAAGAAGATGGTCGAGGCCGAGCGCAAGGTGGGCAAGAAGAACCGGGCGAAGGGCGTCGTCGCCGCGCGCGATCGTTTCTACAAGGGCGACATCGCCGAGACGATGGTGAAGTTCCTGAAGGAGCACGGTGCTCCGTTCGACGTGAGTGACTTCGCCGAGTTCTACGCCAAGGTCGAGGAGCCGACGTCAACGACCTACAAGGGCTACACAATCTACAAGCAAGGCTTCAACAGCCAGGGCCCGCAGCTGCTGCAAACGCTGAACATCCTCGAGAACTTCGATCTGCGTGCGATGGGGCACGACAGCGCCGACTACATCCACACCGTGATCGAGGCGATGAAGCTGTCGTACGCCGATCGCGATACCTACTACGGCGATCAGGCGTTCGTGAAGACACCGGGTGAGGGATTGCTCTCGAAGGAGTACGCCAAACAACGCGCGGCGATGATCGATCCCAAGCACGCGTCGAAGTCCTTCATTGCCGGCGACCCGCTGCCGTTTGACTCGAGCGTGAAGCAGTGGTCGTTCTGGAAAGCGAATGAGGTCACGGACGAAGCGCTCCTGGACATTCCGATGGTCGAGCTGCTCGCGTCGAACGGCATTCCGAAGGACACGACACACGTGTCGGTTATCGATAAGGAAGGCAACATGTTTGACGCGACGCCGAGTGGCGGCTGGATCGGCGGCGCGGTGATTCTCGCCGATACCGGCATCGCGATGAGCGTCCGCGGCGAGCAGTTCTGGCTCGACGAGACGCGCGCCGCCCAGTTGCGGCCTCGCGCGCGACCGCGATATACGCTCACGCCGAGTCTGATCCTGAAAGACGGCAAGCCCTTCATGGCGCTGGGCACGCCAGGTGGTGACAACCAGGAACAAACCATCCTGCAGGCCTTCCTCAACGTCGTCGAGTTCTGGGATGACTGGTATCCCAATCTCCACACCGCATTCGCATGGCCGCGCTTCCAGACGATGCACTTTTACGGATCGGTGTGGCCGCATCGAGCCGGGTTCAATCGGATGAATGTGGAGGTGCCGATTCCGAAGAAGGTGTTCGACGAGCTGAAAGCGCGCGGGCACGAGATCACCGAGACACGGCAGTACGGCATCTCCGGCTGTGCGACGGGTGTGATGATCGATCCCGCGACTGGCAATCGCCTCGCTGGTGCTGATGCGAGGAGAGACTGCTACGCGATGGGGTACTGAGCCCGCAGAGGAACAGAGGGAACAGAGGCCACAGAGGCTACAGAGATTTGATTTTCTCTGTGTGCTCTGTGGCCTCTCTGTTTAAAAGCTCTTCTCTGTGTCCTCCCGCCTCCGTGATCTCGAATCCGACAACTCTGCGCCCTCGTCTTCACTCCCGCCGAAATTGTTTCGTGCGCACCGCTTCGACGATCAACTCGCCGCACTGAGATCGCCTCGCGTCGATCGCACCCGACATTCTTGACGGCCGCTGAAATGTCAATCCGACAAGACTGCGTGTCGCGCGCAACGTGACCGTCGCGTGCGATTGATCGCCGCATGTGCGAAATCGCGTGTGTTTATGCGGGTCAATCGATCGTTCGTGCTACGCGGTTCACACGCAGGCGCGATGGAACTGCACTTGCTTTGCATCGTGTCAGGAGTTCGAAATGGCATGAGGATTCGCCGGATTCACTTCTTCCTCGCCTGCTCGGCACTGTTCGCCTCGTCTGTCGCCGACACGGCTTCTCAAACTTCACCTCAAGGGCCACGTCCCGAGCCGAGCGTTGCTGCGACGCCGGCACCGGTGACGCCGGTCGCGGCGCACGCTGAGCCAGTCGTGCCGGCAAAAGCGTTCGTCGATACCTACTGCGTCACGTGCCACAACCAGCGACTGAAGACGGGCGGCCTCGCGCTCGATGCGCTGGATATCGGAAACGTCGGCGAGCACGCCGCGGATTGGGAGAAGGTGGTCGTCAAGCTGCGCGCCGGACTGATGCCGCCATCAGGTGTGCGGCGGCCGGCGCAGACGGTGATAGACGAGTTCACCTCGTCGCTCGAGTCCGCACTCGATCGCGCGGCGATGGCCAACCCGAATCCGGGTCGCACCGAGCCGCTCCACCGACTGAATCGCGCCGAGTATCAGAATGCGGTGCGTGACCTGCTTGGCTTCGAGGTGGACGCCTCGAACTGGCTTCCCACCGACGAGATCAGCTACGGCTTCGACAACATTGCCGGCGTTCTCAAGCTGTCGCCGCTGCTTGCTGAAAGGTATCTGACGGCGGCGCAGAAGATCTCGCGCCTCGCGCTGGGCACACCGGCCCCGCCGAATGGCGATCTCTATCGCGTGCCCGATCAGCTCGATCAGGATGTTCGGCTCGAGGGCATGCCGGTGGGCACGCGCGGCGGGACGCGCGTCGATTACCTCGCACCTCGGGACGGCGACTACGACATCAAAGTGCGTGTGGGTCGCGGGATTGACTCCGACATCCCGCACTTCGTCGGTGAGCAGAACCTCGAGATCAGCGTCGACGGTGAGCGTGTGCACGTCTTCACGCTGCCGGCCACACCTGGCGAGGATCTCAACATCGAACGTCAGGTGGCGAGAGCGCCTGGCACTGGACCGGAGCGCCGGCCACGCGCTGTGGACGCGAACGGCGATCCGATTCCGGACGAAGCCGCGCTCGCGCGGCGAAAGCTGGACGACGACTGGGTCATCCGCGTGCCCATCAAGGCTGGGCTGCACGAGATCCGCGCGACGTTTCTGATGAAGACCAACGCGGTCTCGGAAGGATTCCGTCGGCCGTTTCTCAAGCCCTACATCGGCCGCGGTCCGACCGACAACCGCGAGACGCGGGAAGGCGCAGCGCTCCGCGAGATGGAAATCATGGGCCCGATCAATCCGGGCGGCGCCACGACATCTCTGACCTATCAGCGAGTCTTCGTCTGCACAGCAGCGAAAGCAGCCGATGAGGCGCCCTGCGCAAAGACGATTCTCTCGAAGCTGGCGCGGCGTGCGTACCGTCGTCCGGTCACGGACGCCGATCTGAAGATCCTGATGGACTTCTACAGCGAGGGCCGTGCGTCTGGAACGTTCGAGAGCGGCGTCGAGCTCGCGCTCCAACGAATCCTGGTCAGCCCTTCATTCCTGTTTAGAGCCGAATTCGATCCGGCCTCATCAGCTGGGTCGAAGTCGTCGATGTATCGCATCAGCGACCTGAGTCTTGCCTCACGCCTGTCGTTCTTCCTATGGAGCAGCATTCCCGATGACGAGCTCCTCGACCTGGCGGAGAAGGGCAGGCTCAAGGAACCGGCGACGCTCGCACAGCAGGTCAAGCGGATGCTTGCTGACCCGAAGTCGGCGGCGTTCACGACCAACTTCGCCGGCCAGTGGCTCTCGCTTCGGCGACTGAAGGACATCGTCCCTGACCCGTTCCTCTTTCCGGACTACGGCGACACGCTGGCGCTCGCCTTTCAAAAAGAAGCCGAGCTGTTCTTCGACAGCATCGTTCGTGAAGACCGGCCGTTGATGGATCTGCTCGACGCCGACTACACGTTCGTCAACGAGCGGCTCGCGCAGCATTACGGCATCCCGAATGTGAAAGGCCTCAACTTCCAGCGCGTGGCGCTGGCCGCCGACAGTCCGCGCCGCGGATTGCTCGGGAAGGGCGCCGTGCTGACGGTGACCTCGTTGCCGAATCGGACATCGCCCGTCGTGCGCGGCAAGTGGGTGCTGCAGACGATTCTCGGCGCGCCGCCGCCAGAACCGCCGCCCGATGTGCCATCGCTCCAGGAGAACGGTGAGAAGGTCACCAAAGTGCGCACGCTGCGGGAACGTCTCGAGCAGCACCGCGCGGGGGCGATCTGTGCGTCCTGCCACAAGTTGATGGATCCGATTGGCTTTGCCCTCGAGAGCTTCGACGCGGTCGGCAAGTACCGGCTGTATGACGAGAACTACGAGCCGATCGACAACTCCGGCGACTACGCCGACGGGTCGAAGATCGACGGTCTGCCCGGACTTCGCAAGGTGCTGATGGCGCGCTCGGCGCAGGTCAACGTCAACATCACAAAGACGCTGCTCACGTATGCGCTCGGTCGCGGCGTCGAGTACTACGACGCGCCGACTGTTCGCGCCATCCTGCGCGAGGCGGCGCCAAAGAACTACCGCTTCTCGTCGATCGTTCTCGGTATCGTCACGAGCCCCGCATTCCAGATGAGGAGATTCGATTCATGATCATCACCAAGAAGGCAATCTCGCGTCGCACGGTGCTGCGCGGCATCGGCGTATCACTGGCGCTGCCGTATCTGGATGCGATGGTGCCGGCGCTCTCGGCGGTGACGGCCAAGCCGGCGCAGCGGTTCGGGTTCTTCTACATGCCGAACGGCGTGGCGATGAATCACACCGGCGTGAATTACTGGAAGCCGCAGACGGTCGGTGCCGACTTTGAGTTCTCGCCGATCCTCAGCCCGCTCGAGTCGTACCGCAAGCAACTGATGGTCGTCAGTGGCTTGCACAATCGGGCCGCCGAGAGCCTTGGCGACGGAAACGGCGATCACACGCGCAGCACGGCCTCCTGGCTGACGGGCACGCACATCAAGCGCACCGAAGGATCGGATCTGCGCGCGGGCACTTCGGTCGATCAGGTCATCGCGTCGCAGTACAAGAAAGACACGCCGCTTCCATCGCTCGAACTCGCGATCCTGCCGAACTCGGTCACTGGCGGATGCGATACGGGTTACAGCTGCGCCTACGGCACCACGCTGTCGTGGTCGTCGCCGACGACGCCGCTGCCGACGCAGAGCAGTCCGCGGCTGGTGTTCGAGCAACTCTTCGGCGACGGTGGTTCGGCCGAGCACCAGCGCGCGGCGGCGCGGACCAAGGGCAGCCTGCTCGATTCGGCAATTGAGGAGATGCACGGTCTGCAGGCCAAGCTCGGTCCCGTCGATCGATCGACGGTCTCGGATTATCTCGACGTCCTGCGCGAGGTCGAGCGACGGATTCAGCAGACCGAGGCCAAGAACGCCAAGTCGCCGTCAGCGGAATACGAACGGCCCGGCATCGGCGTACCCGAGCGATTCGACGATCACGCGAAGCTGATGTTCGATTTGCAACACCTCGCGTTCCAGGCCGACATCACCCGCGTGACCACGTTCATGTATGGCGCGGAGCAGCGCGCGCGGATGTATCCGGAGATTGGCCTGAACGAATCGCACCACTCGATGTCGC